>ERZ773007.1019-NODE-1019-length-13473-cov-4.006335_pt1 | contig 13473 bp, 7 predicted proteins | sample MGYA00580665_ERZ773007 | MGnify/ENA primary metagenome ERZ773007 (study PRJEB29015, sample SAMEA2738122) | human oral metagenome | biome: human oral; feature: human-associated habitat; material: saliva | place: China | collected 2167 ... | reverse complement strand
GCGGGTGCGCAGGGCCTGAGCACCCACCCATGCGACGACCAGATGGCGGAGTAATGGGGAGAGTAGTGGGGGCGGCAACACATGTTGCCGCCCCCAACCGCATCAGTGGAGTCCTCGGGACTCAGCGCTCGCCGCGCCCTCCGCGGAAGCCGCCCCGGTTGCCGCCGAAGCGGTTCTGGTTGCGCTCGCCGTAGCCACGGCGCTCGCCCCGGTGCCCGTCGCGGTCGTAGCCGCGGCCACCCCGGTCCTCGCGCCGGCCACGGAAGCCGTCCCGATCGCCACGGCGCTCATCCCACCGACGGTTGTCACGGCGCTCCCCGCGCTCCGAGCGGTCGTAGCCGCCCCTGCCGCCGCGCCCATCACGGTCCTTCCAACCGCGCTCGCCGTCCTCACGGCGGGGACGGAAACCGCGCTCCGACCGCTCGCCGCGGTCGCTGCGGTCACCACGGTCCTCGCGGTCCTCCCAGTCACGCCGCTTAGGACGCCGCTCGGCGCCGTTGGGGCCGGACCAGCCGTGCCCCGGACCCTCGTCGGGACGGATCCGCAGCTCGCGGCCGGCAAAGGTCGCCCGCCCCATGACGCTCAGCTGCTCGGGGCTGAGGTCGGCGTAGATCGTGACCAGGGAGAAGGACTGAAGGATGTCGATCTTGCCGATGTCGGAGCCCTCGATCCCGCCTTCGTTGGCCAGGGCGCCGACGATCGCGCCGGGAAGGACCCGGTCTCGGTGCCCCACCTCGACACGGTAGACGGTCCCAGGGCCCTCGTGCTCGCGGCGTCCGGAACGCGTGGCCGAACGGCGCCCCTCTCCTCGGTCGCCCCGGTCGCCACGACGGTTCTTCTCGCGCCCACCTTCGAAGGATGCCGACAGAAAGGTCCCCTCGGAGTCGAGGTTCTCCTCCCTGCGGGCGCGCTGGGGGCGCTCACCGCCACGGTCCTCACGCCTGCGCGGGCCCTCATCACCCACGGCCAGGGCCAGCAGCGTCGCCGCCAGCTCCTCAACGTCAATGTCCAGCTCCTGGGCGCAGTCGGTGACCAGCGGCAGGTACATGTCCAGACGACCGCGCTCGTGACGTGCGGCGGCCTTGGACAGGAGCTTGCGAGCGCGGTGCTCGGAGACGTCCGCGGGGGAGGGCAGGGTGATCTCCTCCAGACGGCTGCCGGTAAGGCGCTCGATCTGGCGGAGCTTGCCCTTCTCCTTGGGGGTCAGGAAGGTGACGGCCTCGCCGTGGCGGCCGGCGCGGCCGGTGCGGCCGATACGGTGCACGTAGGCCTCGGCCTCGCGGGGCACGTCGAAGTTGACCACCAGGCCGATGCGGTCCACGTCCAGGCCTCGGGCGGCGACGTCCGTGGCCACCAGCACGTCGAGGGTGCCGGCGCGCAGCCGCTCCACCAGGCGCTCGCGCTCGCGCTGAGGCACGTCACCGGAGATCGCGGCTGCCTGGATGCCCCGGCCTGCCAGCTCGATGGCGACGTCCTCGGCCGTGGACTTGGTCCGTACGAAGACAATGGCGGCCTCGGCGTCGGTGACGGCCAGGACCCGGGAGACGGCGCCGATCTTGTGACGGAAGGGAACCACCGCGTAGGTCTGGTGGACGGTGGCGACAGTGGAGGCCGGCCTGGAGACCTCGACCTGAACGGGCTCGTGAAGGTGCTGGCGCGCCACGGCCTGGATGGCCGGCGGCATCGTCGCGGAGAACAGGGCGGTGCGCCGATCGGTGGGAAGAGACTCCGCAATCGTCTCCACGTCCTCGGCGAAGCCCATCCGCAGCATCTCGTCGGCCTCGTCCAGCACGAAGTAGCGCACGTCGTCGAGCTGGAGCGCGCCCTTGTCAATGAGGTCGATGACGCGGCCGGGAGTGCCGACGACGACCTGGGCGCCGCCCTTGAGCGCGCCGATCTGGGGGCCGTAGGGGGCGCCGCCGTAGACGGCCACCACCTCCAGTCCGCGGGAGCGGGCGGCCATGTCGGTAATGGCCTCGGCGCTCTGGAGCGCGAGCTCGCGGGTGGGGGCCAGAACGAGCGCCTGAACGACGTTGTCACGCGAGTCGACGGCGTCGAGCAGCGGAAGCCCGAAGGCCGCCGTCTTGCCGGTTCCGGTCTGGGCGACGCCGACGACGTCACGGCCGGCCAGCAGAACCGGGATCGCCTCCTTCTGGATGGCGGTGGGGGTCACGAAGCCCATGTCGGTGACGGCCTTGAGCAGGTCACCGGGAAGACCCAGGTCGGCGAAGGTGATCTCCTCATCCTCGTGAGCGGTCCTCACCTCGCTCTTGTCCCGGTCGCGCGGCGAGGCGGCGCGCTCGACGTCGCGCTGGTGGCTGTCGGAGTCGGCATCGGTGTCGATAAAGGGGGTGTGGCCGTCAACCTCGTCCTCATCAATGTCGACGCCGTCGTCCTCATCGGAGTCGTCGATCCCGTCCTCCGGGTCGGCCTCGGGGAGGTCTCGGTCGACGTCGTCCGCCTCCTCCTCATGGTCGACGTCCTCCGGGTCCTCAGGGGAGTCGGAGGAGGCGGGAGTGGCGAAGTCCTCGGGGGAGGAGGCGGTGCCGTCGCGGTGGTGCGGCGCGGCGACAGTGCTCTCCTCGTCGTTCTTGGTCGGGCCGGTCTGCTCGCCGCCGGAGAGCTCGGCGGAGAAGAGCGCATCGAGGCTGAGGGGGCCGTTGCCGTCCTTGCTCTGAGCGTCGGAGGCGCCAGGCGCAGTACTGCTGGAGTGAGTCATGAAGTTATCCCATATCTGTCCCCATGAAGATGGTGGGGACCGCGGCGGAGTGTGGGGGAGGACCTTTTGTCCTCCGCTCTTTGCCGTACCTGGCCCACCACACTCGCCCCGCACCCGGACTGGCCGGGTGACTCATGGGCTAACACGCACAGACTCACGGGATACTCGTGCCGCACACCGGGTGCGGCAGGACCCGAACGGGGTCAACAGGGCACGGATCGCTCCTGCGCCCAGGCTACGGGAGAATCAGCGGAACTCCGCGCTCCACGGGCTGGATCACAGGTGAGGTCGGTCTCGTGGCCCGTTCACCGCCCCAGCAGGCTGAGGATCTTGTGACGCAGCCGGCGGACCTCGTCACTTGACTCGTCTCGCTGGGGCACCTCAATGTCGGCGACGATGCGCGCGGGGCGCTCGGACAGGACGACCACTCGGTTGGACAGGCGCAGGGCCTCGTCCACGTCGTGGGTGACCAGGACGGCGGTGAAGCGTTGGGACTCCCACAGCCTGAGGATCTCGTCCTGGAGCTGGAGGCGTGTCAGGGCGTCGAGCTTGCCCAGGGGCTCATCCAGGAGGAAGAGCCGGGGCCGGTTGACCAGGGCTCGGGCCAGTGAGGCCCGTTGAGCCATACCGCCTGAGAGCGTGGCGGGGTAGGAATCGGCGAAGTCCCGCAGCCCCACGAGCTGCAGGGCCGCCTCCACCCGGCGCCGGTCGCGCTCCATCCGGCCTCTCGCCTCAGGGCCCAGGGCGACATTGTCCCGCACGGTCCTCCACGGCAGCAGCGTGGCGTCCTGGAACGCGAGCGCGCGCAGAGGCGAGGGCCCGGTCACCTGCGTGGAGTCGACGGTGACGCTGCCCTCGACGGGCTGCTCCAGCCCTGCCAGCAGTCTCAGGATCGTGGACTTCCCGCAGCCGGACGGCCCCACGAGTGAGACGAACTCCCCGGGTGCCACCGTCAGGTCGATGTCATTGAGGACGGCAAGCTGATCCGGCTTGGCAGCCTCAGCCTCATAGCGAGCCCTCGCAGCGGGGGAGAACCGGCGCAGCAGCAGATGGAGCCACCCGTGCTCCAGGTCATGGGACAACGGGTAGCTGTGGGAGACACCAGCGAGATCGACCTGTGCCCCGCGGGGGACGGACGGAGTTGAGACCTGCGATGCGGCAGCAGCCGCCGACGAACCAACAGACATCGGTTCACCACCTCACAAGGTTCTGCTGCCATGCCAGCAGCGAGGAGCGGATCTTGAACAGCAGGACCATGAGCGTGCGGCAGAAGGTCACCAGAATGATGAGGCCCACGTACATCCGGGGGTAGTCCGCCCAGCCCTTGACCCAGTTGATGTACCAGGCCAGGCCCTTGTCGACGCCGGTCAGCTCGGCGGTCATGAGGGCGGCGAGCGAGGTTCCCAGTCCCGTGAACAGGCCGGTGAGCATGTCCGGCAGCGCGGAGGGAACGGCCACTTTTCTGATGAGGAAGAGCTCGTCGGCTCCCAGCGTGCGGGCCATGTCGATGTAGTCGCGGCGCACGGAGCGTACTCCCGCCCGAGTCATGGTCGCCATGGGGAACCAGGCGCCGAAGCCGACGATGAAGGCCGCCGAGGTGTACGTCGTCGGAAGCAGCAGCAGCGCCAGCGGAAGCAGAGAGGCCGCCGGAACCGGGCCGATGGTCTGAAGGAGCGGGTGGAGCCAGTAGTCGGCGCGCCTCGACCAGCCCATGAGCAGGCCTGTGAAGAACCCCAGCACCGATCCGGCCGCGTACCCGATGATGAAGAGCAGCGCCGAGGCGCCCAGGCAGCTGAGCAGCAGCCTCCAGTCTCCGAGGAAGGAGGCAATGAGTACTTCTGGGGCGGCGAAGTACGGCGGCCTGAGCAGTCCGAGCTTGGATGTTGTCAGCTGCCAGATGATGAACCATGCGCCGGCGGCGTTGATCCAGGGCAGGAAGTGCGTCAGTGACGTCGCTGCCGAAGAGACCGGTCGGACCCGTGCGGTGAGTGTCCACGCGATCAGGGCGGTCAGCCATGCCCCGGCAAGGACTGCGACTGGAGTGGTTGACTCCTTGCGGAGAAGGTCTGCCTCCGGCAGGGCGATGACGATGACCAGGTAGGCCGACCACAACAACAGCGCCGTCGTGCTCACAAGAGCGCCTGCGCTGGAACGGCGATCGCTTGGTGCGCTCTGCCTGGCTGTGGAGGAGGGCGGTCGTGGATGCCCGTCGTCGACGGGCTTGGAGGACGCGGTCGATGCGGTCGCGGGACTCACCTCAGTCGGCATCGTCACTCAGTCCTTGATGCCGAGGTCGGCGACGACGGTGTCGGTCAGCTTCCGGGCGGAGACATCGGATGCGATGAAACCGGTCCCCTTGAACTTCTCGATGCCGGGCTCGATCGCGGCACGGAACCTGGAGGCCGAGGCCTTGAACCCGTATGTCTTGAGCACCCGGACGACGACGTCCTGGTCCGCGGCGACGTAGTCGTTGTCAACCTCGATCTTGGCGATCTCCTCGATGTGGCCCGGTACGTAGGCCGAGCCCTTCAACCAGGCCTCGGTCAGAGCCTTCGCCTCCTTGGGCTGCCGACGTACGAAGTCCCCGTTGAGTGCCACCGAGCAGCAGAACTCCTCAGCGTCGTTGTTGGCCAGCTCACGGGCCGTCCCGTTGAAGACGGGAAGCAGTGGTCCGGGGTCAGAACCCATGATGGCGTCCACCTGGCCGTCAGTCAGTGCGGTCCCCAAGGAGTCCGCATCGACTGTGCGCCACGTGATGTCGCCTCCGTCCGGCTTGACGTTGATGCCGGCCTCGGACAGCCCGATCGCGAAGTAGGCGAAGGCGGATGACGACAGTGACGGCACGCCGATGGTGGTGCCTTTCAGGTCAGCCAGCTTCTGATATGGCGAGTCCTTGCGCACCACCAGGCGCAGGCAGCCGGCGTGGAGCCCCGCGGTGAGCCTGGCGTTGAGGCCGTTGTAGATCGGCTCCAGCCAGGAGAAGAAGATTCCCGGAGCGCCAATGTACTTACCAGCGCCCACGCCGTCCTTGGTGTCCTCGGTCTGCTGGGTACGCGCCAGCGTGACCTTCAGTCCCGCATCGTCGAAGAAACCCCGGTGGTACGCGGCGTACAGTGGTGCGGCGCAGATGTCGCCGCCAATCACCAGGGGGAGTGCCTCGTGGGCTCCGATGACACCCTGGTTGGTGCGCCGAATCGTCAGGTACGCGCCGGTACCGACCGCGGCAGCGGCTGCGAGTCCCCCAATCGTGAGTAGCGTGCGCCGTGACGGTTTGCCGCGATGCGACTGATCCGCCTCATTGGCGTCGGGATCATCGATGTCGTCATCGGCTGCCAGAATCGCGGCGGCGTTCTCAGCCGTGACCTCCTGAGTCTCCACGACCTCGGCCTCCGATGGGACGGAGGACAAGGAGGCGGAGGACTGGGACGGATCGGAGGAAGAAGAGGACGACGAGGACGTGGACATGGTTTCTCCTGTAGTGGTGGGAACGGGCCTCGATGCGCATGACGCAGCAGCGTCCCGGTGAAAATGGTGGAGGAGGAGCACGAGAAGCCGAGCGGAGCAAGCCGAGTAAGTGCGCGGACACAGCCTCAGGCCATCAGAGCGTATGGAGAGGCGTCTCCGTGCTCTGAGGAGTGCAACGCACAGCACGGGAGCCCGCGACGTCATGGCCGGTCATCGTTCTCGGCCGGCGTCAGCGCTGCTTCAAGGCGTCGTCACGCTCCCCGGGCAGGCTCAGCGCCGGGGGAGGGGACGGAATCAACAGGCTCGACAACAACACATCTGCGCACCACACATGACCGCGAGCGCCTGTGCGCCAGGAGCGGTTGTGGCCGTAAGAACGATGTGCGTCATGACGACTACCCTATGCCACCCTCCCCGGAACAATGCAAGCCTGCCATGCGTCCCATGATGCGAGCCTCCCGTCGCCGGATCACTGTGGAACCGATACGTGTACTGAGTGGCTGTAGAGTCGGCGACGTGAGTGGGGGGTGTGGCGATCAACCGCCTGTGCCGCAGGCACGGTGGAGACAGCTGGCCGCGACTCCTGTGGCCCAGGACGGTGGCCCGCTTCGCATCACCCCGGCGTGGTGGCCTCCGGCTCCCGACGATTCAGCCTTGGCCGCTGCCGCGGTGCACGGCACTCCCGTCCTGGGGGAGGGACGCATCATCAACGGGGTTGAGATGGTGGAGGCGAGCTTCCTGTGGCGCGATGACCACCGGCACGGCGCCAGCCCCAGTGTGCTCATCCATCTCAATACCCTGACCGACAACCATCGCGCTCACATCGCGCCGGCACTGGCCGCCCGGGTTCCCGGGACCGGCTGGTGGGCGCTTCACGTCCTGCTGCCGCAGGATGCGCTCTTGAGCTACCGGATCGTCGTGACTCACGACGCCCTGCCTGACGATGCCGGGGCCCGACGCGAGTGCTGGAAGCACGTTCACGCACTGGGACGGCCCGATCCCCTCAATCCCGAGCGGCTGCATGACGGCTTCGGTCTGGTGTCCTCGCTATGGGCGGGCCCCAAGGCCGTGCTGCACCCGGATTGGATGATCGGCTCGGGCGCTTCGGCAGAGGGGGCGTGGCAGGCGCTGAACCGTCCCCAGGATGAACAGGCCGGGTACGTCCTCCGGTTCGACCTGGAGAACGAGGTGCTCACAGACTTTGATGAGCCGGGCGACCCCGGGCGGCGAGTCACACTGTGGTGCGGGGGCCGTGTCCAGGAGGCCTCCTGCGGGCACAGTGAGCGGGGTCTGCTGATCCTGCTCGACGGAAACGTCTGGCGTGGTAACCATGCCGTCGATCATCTGGGCCCCAGATCCCGCCAATGGGATGTGCTGCTCATCGACTCCGGCAGCCTGGCCATGCGCTCACGCGACCTGGGGGATCCGCGACGCAGCAGAGACCTGCTCCGTAGGTGTCTGCAGGCGGCACGTCGGGCCGTCTGCGGGCGAGGCTGCAGGATTGCTGTGTCCTCTGAGGATGGTGGTGGTTGCCTATGGCGCCCGGATCGGATCGTGGTGGCTGGGCAGTCTTTGGGAGGGGTTGCTGCGGCCGACCTGGTTCTGCGTCATCCCGAGCTGGCTGCTCGTGCCATTGTCCAGTCCGGCTCCTTCTGGCTCGGCTCTCAGCGCCGAGGCGAGGGTGAGGGAGAGCTGCTGCGCTGGTTGCGTCACCGCTCCGAGGCTCGGAGCCTGCAGCGCCCGAGAAGCGACCAGCATCCTCATGATGGCCATGGGCTGAGGGCGCGACTGGTGGTCCAGTGCGGGGTCCATGAAGACGGCCTGCGTCAGGGGGCTCGCACCGTCTCAGAGCTTCTTGGGGTCGAAGGAGCGCTGCTCGAGTATCGCGAGGAGCGTGGCGGGCACGATTACGCCTGGTGGCGTCATGCCTTGTCGTGGGGGCTTGACGCTCATGAGCAGGACCTGGGGTTCTGCTCATGAGCCACCTGAGGTGCTCCGCGTGCGGCTGCCGCCAGCTCGGGGCGCACTGCAGGGGCGGATCTACTGCGCAAATAAAACCGTGATGCAAAAGAAATCTTGGCAACAAAGGGGTTACGTATCCCAATTTATCGTTACCATTGCTCGAGTTTCCTCAAGTCTCCCGGTTCTGAATGGTCTCAACCCGACCGATTGACGGGTTACCGCTGTGTATACTTAACCCGGAATCGACAACGCGGACGATGTTTTCGGGTGATAGCGGATTCTTAGAAGGGAGGCGTCCGTCTATCATCGTTCGCGAAAGGCAGTCGCGCCTGCTTCGTGGTGCGTCCTTTCCTCGTGCATCTCGGTTGTCAACCGTGTGCTGTACGAGTAAGTCCATCTGCCCCTGCCCATGAACGAGACCACGTCATGCAATACGCTCAGCGGCTGCTTGCCGCCCTCCCTTCCGTCAGGAGCGGCCTGCGCGCGATTCTTGCTGTTCTGACAGCCTTCGGCATTGTTCTGGCCACCGCCGGTGTTGCCGCCATGCCCCTTTTGAATGCAGGCAATGCTGTTGAGGACTATGAGAGCGGTTCGGCCTGCCACCCCGCGGCCAGAATGGTCTACCCCGAGGGCCAGTCGGCGCCCGAGTACGTTGTGCCGGTCTATGAGACCGGGTTCGGCGTGGGGGTCGAGTCGATCCTGTCGGGCTGGTGCAGTACCGCTGGGGAGGTCCTGGAGGACCCCACCATCACGCTGAACGTCGTCGAGGGCAAGACCGTCACTCCCTACCTGCTTCCAGGTATCAAGGCCGAGCTTGAGCGTCCGGCTCCCGCCAACGGCGAGCAGGACGTGTTCATCCCGACTGACTACCTCGTCAAGGGCGTGCGTCAGGCCACCGGAGACAAAGGCTGGGAGGTCGGCACGAAGGTCTTCAGCCTCACCTACACCAGTGGAACGGTGAGTGCGACCACGGGCCTGTTCTCCTTCGTGAAGCAGGACCCGGATGTCATCAACCCTCCGGCTCCCGAGCCGTCGCCGGAGCCGACTCCCGAACCGTCTGCGGAGCCGACGCCGGAGCCCACTGCGGAGCCGACTGCTGAACCCTCTGCGGAGCCGACTGCTGAACCGACGACCGCACCTACTGCGGAACCGGCTCCTCATGCCTCGGCTGAGCCGTCGCCGGCACCCTCGGCGTCTCCCACGCCGGTACCTACACCGACGCCTTCACCGAGTCCCTCCGCGGCACCCAGTCCGTCGGCAGCCCCCTCACCGACTCCTTCTGCGGCGCCCAGTCCGACGGCCAGTCCTTCCGCGACTGCTTCACCCAGCGCATCGCCCTCGCCTTCCAAGTCGCCCGAGCCGGCTGCCTCTGCCCAGCCGAGCGCGACCGCTAAGACGTGCCAGGTCAAGCCCGCCGTCCAGGTGCTCGGTTCAGATGGCTCGGATCTCCAGGGGACAGAGCCCTCCTACGACCCGGATACCGCAGTCAGGGTGCGGGGTACGGGCTGGTGCTCGCAGGGGACGATGCTCGACGGCGAGAAGCCGGTCGAGATCAAGGTCGCGGCCTACGGCGGGTACGTGGTTCCGGGAACGCTCTCGGTTCCCGTCACCTTCCGTCACGGGGCCTTCGACGCCCAGCTCAACCTGTCGGCCCTCTACACCGGGGGGAAGGTCGACAAGGAGCGCTACTACCTGCAGCTCTCGCCCATCGATTCCGGGCTGACGGCCGCGACCAACATCTTCGCCCTCAACAAGGCCGTTGCCCCACAGCCCACGCCGGAGCCGTCCCCCGCGCCGAGCCCGGCTCCTACTGCGACCGCGGAGCCCTCGGCCACTGCGGAGCCCACCAGTGAACCCGCACCGGAGCCGACTGGTTCACCCACCAGCCCTGCTCCCACGCCCTCAGCTGCTCCGTCGTCGGAGCCCTCCGCCTCGCCGGCCCCCTCGGCCCACCCCTCCGAGACGGCGTCCCCGGCTCCTGCACCTCAGACCACCGAACCCGACCAGAACGCTCCGAAGCCGAACCCGGATGACAGTGGGCGCCCCGGAACGGACAACGCCGCGGGCAACCACCCAGGTGGCAACCCCGGCGGCACGGGCTCCGGCTCGGGCGCTGGTTCAGGTGCGGGCGCGGACACAGGCGCAGGCAGCCAGGCCGACTCCTCCGCGCCGCAGGCCCCCGATGCCGGATCGGGCTCCCGTTCGACCTCGCAGGACGGCTCCGCCCAACAACCGGCCAACGCTGGGGCGGCGCCCGCCCCGAACGCCGGTGGCTCAGGAGGCGAACGCGCCCATGCCTCGGAAGACTCCGCGGCCTCGGCGCAGGCCTCGCCTGAGGCTGACGCGACCTCACAGCGCACCGTCCGTCCGGACCGGAGCCCGGTGGCCCCGGTGACCAGCGCGGCCCACCTGAGCGCGGACAACGCCGGCTCCCTGTCCGGCTCCCGCCAGGGCAACATCGTCAACCTCGTCCTGCCCAAGTCCAAGGCGCAGGCGGGCGAGTGGGTCTCGGTGTTCGTCTTCCCCGGAGCCACCACGAAGGGATGGGTGCAGGTTGATGATGCCAACAGTGTCTCCATCGATATCTCAACATTCGACTCCGGCTCCTACGAGCTGGCGGTGGCCGATCGCGACAACAGCCTCCTGGGATGGGCGAAGCTGGAGATCTCCTCTGCCTCCTTCGATCCTCGCAACCCGGCACAGGCTCAGCTGCTGACCTTCCCGGACACCGCGGTTGCGCCCACCAAGGGCCTGAGTGCCAACGACATGCTCCTGGGGAGCGCCGGAGGGCTGCTGGTCGTCGGAGCCGTGAGCCTGCTGGTCGCCGCGTTCTCCGGGATGCCGTTGCGCGCACCACGGACCTCCCTGCGGCTTCCGCGCAGGCGCTGAGACGGTGTAGTAGGAGAGCGTCAATGACATCGTCAAGGGGCCGGAGCACGCGGCCGTGGAAAGGAGGTGTGAGCAGATGATCCGGATATTCCGGACGACTGAGCGCGTACGGCGTGAGCGGCGTCCCGTGCCGAGTCGGCATCGGAGTGCCTTGAGGCGCCTCCAGGGGTCACCTCGGATGCTGGTCATCGTCTGCTCCGTGCTCCTGGCCTCCCTGGTGGCGGTGGTCTCCACGAGCCCCGTCGCCAGCGCGGACACCAAAACCGGTCCCTCCACCACAGGAACCGCCTCAACAGTCAGCCCCTCGACGGTCGCTGTCGGAGGAACGATCATGTACACGCTGTCGGGATTCCCCAGCGGCGTGACGGTCCAGGTCCTCATCGACGACGGTGCCCTGGTTGCCTCGCGCCCCGGGGAGTCCGAGGTGGTTACCACGATCACCGTCAAGAAGGATGGCACTGCCGCAGGCTCCTTCGAGCTGCCCGAGTACGTCGAGCAGGGCAACCACTGGCTGCGATTCCGGGTCTTCGGGGCCCAGGGGGAGAGCGGCCAGGAGGGCAACGCGGCGGACTACACCAACAAGAGCCCCTACTTCACGGTATCGGGTGTCACGGTCATAGGCGGGTCCGCCCCTCCCACCGTTCCGCCGGCTCCCACCCCGCCGCCCCGTCAGGTCGCGGCCTCGGGCCGGGCCAACGGCACCGCCGCCGGCATCCAAGCCGCGGGGCCAGGTGGTGAGTCGGCTGGTTTCCCAATCATCGGTGCCTTCGTCCTTGGGCTCAGTGTGATCCTGGTGGTGCTGTCGGTGCTCGTGGCGATCAACCGTCGCAGGATGGCCGCCTATCAGCGTCGTCGGGCCATGGCCTGAGGGCTGAGACCCGAGCTCCTTGTAAACTGCCGCCGGCGCCCACCCGTCTCGTGGTGCGCCCCGACGGGCACCGGCTCAGTGCCCCACACGGAAGGAACTCAGCACCGTGCTGCGAACCCGAAACGCAGGCTCTCTGCGCGCCTCAGACATCGGCCAGGTCGTCACCCTCACCGGATGGGTGGATCGACGTCGTGACCATGGAGGCGTGGCCTTCATCGACTTGCGGGACGCCTCGGGGATCGCCCAGGTCGTCATCCGCGAGGAGATCGCCCACGACCTGCGCGCCGAGTACGTCCTGGCCGTCACCGGGGAGGTGAGCGCCAGGCCCGAGGGCAACGCCAACCCGAACCTGCCCACCGGCGAGATCGAGGTCGTCGTCTCCGACGTCGAGATTCTCAACGCCTCCGCGCCGCTGCCCTTCCAGGTCTCCGACCACGCCGAGGACGCCGGACAGGTCGGCGAGGAGGCGCGTCTGCGCTACCGCTACCTCGACCTGCGGCGCAGCGCCATGCAGCACGCCATTCGCCTGCGTGCCAAGGTCAGCCAGGCCGCCCGCAGGGTTCTGGACTCCCATGACTTCGTGGAGATCGAGACCCCCACCCTGACCCGCTCCACCCCGGAGGGCGCGCGCGACTTCCTGGTCCCGGCTCGACTGGCACCGGGCTCCTGGTACGCCCTGCCGCAGAGCCCGCAGCTGTTCAAGCAGCTGCTCATGGTGGCCGGTATGGAGCGCTACTACCAGATTGCCCGCTGCTACCGCGATGAGGACTTCCGCGCCGACCGCCAGCCCGAGTTCACCCAGCTCGACGTGGAGATGAGCTTCGTCGAGCAGGACGACGTCATCGCCGTCGCCGAGGACGTGCTGCGTGCGGTGTGGGCGCTCATCGACTACGAGCTGCCCACGCCCATCGCCCGCATGACCTACCACGACGCCATGGAGAGGTACGGCTCGGACAAGCCCGACCTGCGCTTCGGCTGCGAGCTGGTGGACCTGACCGACTACTTCAAGGACACCACCTTCCGGGTCTTCCAGAACCCTTACGTGGGCGCCGTCGTCATGCCCGGAGGGGCCTCCCAGTCCCGACGTACCTTCGACGCCTGGCAGGAATGGGCCAAGCAGCGCGGCGCCAAGGGCCTGGCCTACGTCACCGTCGCCGAGGACGGGACCCTCGGCGGACCCGTCGCCAAGAACGTCACCGACGCTGAGCGCGAGGGCCTGGCCCAGGCCGCCGGCGCCGCGCCCGGCGACTGCATCTTCTTCGCCGCCGGGCCTGTGGACTCCTCGCGCGCCCTGTTGGGCGCTGCCCGTCTGGAGATCGGCAAGCGCTGCGGCCTCATCGACGACGACGAGTGGTCCTTCGTGTGGGTCGTGGACGCCCCCCTGTTCAAGCCCTCCGCCGAGGCCAGGGCCGACGGCGACGTGGCCCTGGGCAAGTCCGCCTGGACCGCGGTCCACCATGCCTTCACCTCACCCAAGCCCGAGTGCCTGGAGACCTTCGACACCGACCCGGGAAGCGCCCTGGCCTACGCCTACGACATCGTCTGCAACGGCAACGAGATCGGCGGCGGC
>ERZ773007.1018-NODE-1018-length-13477-cov-4.174341_pt1 | contig 13477 bp, 11 predicted proteins | sample MGYA00580665_ERZ773007 | MGnify/ENA primary metagenome ERZ773007 (study PRJEB29015, sample SAMEA2738122) | human oral metagenome | biome: human oral; feature: human-associated habitat; material: saliva | place: China | collected 2167 ... | reverse complement strand
TGCGGGGGCTCGCGGCCTCGTCCACGGCCACGGGAAGACACACGAAGTTGGAAAAAGACACAGGGCATAACCTGTGACAAACACCGACTTCGTGTGGAGGAGGCATGGAGGAGGCTTGGAACGCGCCTGGACCTCATGCCATTGCCTATGATGGAGGCATGACGCAACCAGATCCTCAAGCGCCCAATGTATTCCAGCCGCCGAACATGCCGACGCCTCGGGCGCCGCAGGATTCAGCAGGGCCACAACCAAGCGCCCCGTTGAGCGCGCAACAGAGCGATCCGATCAACGCGCAGCAAAGCGCGCCCATGGACTCACAAACAACACCCGAGGCCACGCCGCAGGCTCCTGCCAGCATCCCCTGGGGCACACCCGAGAGCGATCCTTTCAGCATGCCGCATGCTTCCCAGCAGAGCTCATCCGCGCCTCTCGCTGCCTCGGCAACCGGCGTCTTCGCGCCACAAGCACCCCTCGGCGCCCCGGAGTTCACCTACAACCCGACCTCACCGAGCATGCAGGCCGAAAGCATCCCCAGCACGGGCCCCATGGTTTTCGCGGTCCTCGGCCTTTTCCTCATCGGTCTCTTTGGCACGATTCCCGCGTGGGTCTGGTCAAACACGGCAATCAAGCGCGCACGCGCCGCTCAGATCCCCGAAAGCTCCTACCAGCAGGCACTGATTGCGCGCACTCTTGGCATGATTGGCACCGCCATCCATATCTGTCTGGCCGGTTACCTGATCTACTACGCAGTGACAACTTTCTCCGCAGCGGTCGGCTGATCAACCATGTCACCTCGCGATTCTTCACCTTCAGCGCGAATTCCCGGACAGAGTTCGACCGCCGAGTACCGCAAGCACACTGGGTCCGACCGCGATCTCATTCGCGCACTTCACCAACTCGATGGGCGTTCCTATCCATCCTATAAGTCGATCCTAGGCTTATGGGATTTTGGCAGTTTTTCCCTGTCCATCGACCGCATCCAGGCCGATCCTTATGCTCCTCCCTCGAAGGTGCGCGCCATTTCCACCCCACAGGAGATGGGGCTCCCTCAGGCTGCGATTTCTTCTTCCGAGGCGCGCCTGGCCTGCGCAGACTACCTCCTGCGCGCCTTTAATCGTTCGCTTCGCGAGAGGCGCCTGAATGACCTTCAGGTCATGTCCCCCAGCGTTGAGATCCTCGAGCGCAGTGCTTGCACGGTCAAACCCGACCGCGTCGAACTCCGCTTCGAGGTTCGTATGCCTGCGCGCGGTCGCACGATTTTGGGCCGCCGCGCCGCGCAGATTTTCGACCTCGACATTCCAGATGCTGTCCAAGACACCTTCGATTACCTCAGCGATATCCCCGAAGTTGAGCGCGAACGCCAGGACCTCCTGCATCACATCGAGGTCTACGAGGACTACTGCGCCCTCCAGTCCATCTTGAGCGAGCGCGGCTGGGTATCCTTCGTCGCCAACGGCTCTATCCTTGCGCGCCGCAGCGGGGTTTCCCAATTCCCCCTCGCGGACGCTATCCCCTTCTCTTCCCCCTCCACTCTCGAGGCCGAGGTCGAGCTCCCCCATGCGGGCGCCCTCCGCGGGATGGCTATTGAGCCGGGCGTTACGGTGATCGTGGGCGGTGGTTATCACGGTAAGTCCACGCTGCTGGGTGCCATCCAGCGCGGTGTCTATGCGCATATCCCAGGGGATGGCCGCGAGTATGTGGCCACTGCGCCGAATGCGATGAAGGTCCGTGCAGCTGATGGCCGCGCCGTCACGGGAGTGGATGTTTCTCCCTTTATTACGCATCTGCCCGGAAACGCTGATACCTCGCGTTTCTCGACGGAAAACGCCTCGGGATCGACATCTCAGGCTGCTTCTTTGGTCGAGGCAATTGAGCTGGGTTCTCCCCTGCTCTTGATCGATGAGGATACAAGCGCAACGAACCTCATGATTCGCGATGGGCGTATGCGCGAGCTTGTCCAGGCAGAGAAGGAACCGATCACGCCCTTGGTTGATCGTATTTCCTCTCTTCACCGTGACTGTGGTGTCTCGACGATTTTGGTCATGGGGGGTTCTGGCGATTACCTCGATCAGGCTGATCGCGTGCTCATGATGGACCATTACCAGTGCGTCGATGTCACCGTTCGTGCGCGTGAGGTGGTTTCGCGCCTGCCTCGTCCCCATGAGGACCTGCCGATGGGCGCCCCCAAGGAGCCTCGTTTCCCCATTCGTTTACGCGCACCCGAGCGCGCAAAGACAAAGGCTGCGGGCCTGTCCTCGATTACTTTGGATAAGGTTCACCTTGACCTGGGCGACGTGGAACAGATCGTTGATCCGGGACAGACCGAGGCGATTGCGTGGATGGTGCGTGGGCTGCTCTTCTCGTACGCGGATGGGAAGTTGGATATCAACCAGCTCCTTGCTCGCCTTGAGCGTGCGATCAATTCTGAGGGCTTGGACGTTGTTGCCAAGTTCGGTGCGCATTCTTTGCCGGGGCACCTTGCCCGCCCACGCCTCGTCGATGTCGCTGCAGCGGTGAATCGATTCAGGGGAATGCGGCTAGGGGATAGCGCGAACAGTTAGGCTGAAGCTCGGAGGAGGCAGCGCTAGGAACGAGGCCGTGGGAGCCGGTGCCCCCGCACGCGCATAAACGCTGCGGCCTCGGGGTCGCCACCGGGGAAAATCAGGGGACACCCGGGGCATCCCCCCATAGTGGGGAGCACGCCGCAGCGCACAAGATAGAGAACATGAATACTTCTCCATCTTCAACACCGGTTGTTCGCCTCTCCCACGTGTCCAAAATCTACGGATCGGGCGACACCCAAGTCAGCGCACTCAAGAACGTCAGTGTCGATTTCTACTCGGGTGAATTCACCGCAATCATGGGCCCCTCAGGTTCAGGCAAGTCAACAATGATGCACATCCTGGCCGGCCTTGACTCGCTCACCTCAGGAACCGTATTCATTGAAAATACTGATATCACGGAGCTTAAAGACAGCCAATTGACAAAGCTTCGACGCGACCGCATCGGCTTCGTTTTCCAGAGCTTCAACCTCATCCCCACACTGGATGCTCGGGCAAACATCTTGCTCCCCCTCGAGCTCGCCGGACAGAAAGTCGACGAGGACTGGTTCCGGCTCATCGTTTCTTCACTGGGATTGGAACAGCGCCTCAGCCACAGGCCCTCCGAGCTTTCGGGTGGCCAACAGCAGCGCGTCGCCGTTGCCCGCGCACTCATGAGCCGCCCCGCAGTCATCGTCGCAGACGAACCGACCGGTAACCTCGATTCGCACTCCTCCAAGGAAGTTCTTGGCCTTCTGCGCCGAGCAGTCAACGAACTCGACCAGTCCGTCATCATGGTGACCCACGACGTCCACGCGGCTTCCTATGCCGATCGCGTCCTGGTTGTCCGCGACGGCGCAATCGTTTCAGACCTTCGCGAGGCCAGCGAAGACGAACTCAACGCTGCACTGAGGTGACACCGGTGAGTTCAACATCCACTCTGCTTCGAGCAAATCTACGCACCCACGGTCGCCGCTATTTCTCAACCGGCCTCGCCGTCGCAATTTCTACCGCCTTCATCATCGTGACCTTGCTCTTCACGAACACGACGACCTCGGCGCTCACCCGAAGCATTCGCGAGGCCTATCGAGGCACGACAGCACTTGTCACCATCGACCCCTCCCGCGACGACAACGCCGAGGAACCTACCCCCGAAAGCGTTACCCAACAATTCGCCTCGGTGACGTCTCAGATCGAGAAAATTCCGGGAGTCACAGCCGTCGGCATCTCCACGCAATACCCCCTCATGGGCAAGGCCCACGACGAGCGAGAGGCCTTCTTCCTCTCTCCCCTCCTCCCGGATCCCTTCCTCTCGCTGAAGTACACGCAGGGGAAAGCCCCGTCCACGGCCTCGGAAATCACGATCCCCTCCACTTCGGCGACAGAACTGGGCCTGCAGGTGGGCGAAACCCTCACTCTCACTTCCCAAGGGACAGAGAGCGCGCACGATTTCACGGTCAGCGGGATCTACGACTCGGGGTCAAATATCACAGCAGCTTCGTATGTGACCACCGAGGGCTTCACCTCGGCGGTTGGCATGGGACCGACCGGTCAGATCCGCGTGGCAACGAACCTGTCCGGGGACAAGTACGGGAACCCGAGTGCAGCCGAGCAGGACACCTGGGTGAAAACTCTCGAGTCGAATCTCAGCACCGTCAATGGAGTGAAGGTCCGAAGCGCCGCATCGGAAATTGAGCAACAGCTCAAGACGATTCAAGTGTCGGGGGCCCTCCTGACCGCGATCGCGTTGATCTTCCCGGCGATTGCCATTCTTGTCGCATCGGTTGTCGTGTCCTCGACGTTTAAAGTCATTCTTCAGCAACGCCGCCGCGAGTTGGCGCTCCTGCGTGCACTTGGTGCGGACGTTCAGCAGGTGCGTTCACTTGTTCGGCGCGAAACCTACGCAATTGGCGCGATCTCGTCGTTCATCGGCGTGATCTTGGGAATATTGGTTGGCGGTTTCGGCCTGGGACATATGGTCGAGGGAGAGAATTTTCTTTCGATTGTCGCATCGCTCTCTATCCCCTACGCGATCGGTGTGTGGGCATTCGGAACGCTCCTCACCGTCTTCGTCGGACGCAAGCCCGCCCGCGAGGTCTCTCAAGTTCCGCCGATCGCCGCACTTTCTCCCGTGAACGAGGCCGACGCCTCTTCTCGCGCGGCGCGCCGCCTCACCCTTGTCGTCGGTCTTTTCCTGGCCGTTGTCGGTGGTGGATGCCTCCTTGCGGCTTTGAAGATCAGCAGCGCCACGCAGAAGTTCGCCCTGTCCTTCTGCATGTCCATGGCATGCCTCATCGGTATTCTGCTGATCTGCACGGTCGTTGTTCCCACGTTCACCAAGCTCTTTGGCCGTCTGTGGCCGGGAATGCTCGCTCGTATGGCACGCGAGAACGCTGTCCGTAACCCCGGACGTACCTCCGCAACCGGAACTTCAATCGTCATTGGCGTAACCCTGGTTGTCACCATGATGGTCGGTGCGTCTTCGATGCGAGATTCCCTCATCAACGAGGTCAATGAGCGTCGCCCCTTCGATCTTTCCGTCAGTACGATCACGGCTGGGGAACTCAGCAGTGATATTCAGGCACGCGTCGCATCAACCGAGGGCGTTGCTGCAAGCATTCCCGCCCACTCGATCTACGGCACCGTAAACCTTGAAGGAGAGGCGCCGGCAGGTAACGCGCAGGACGATGCCGACGAACAGAGTCAGATTTTCGGGGAGCCGGACTATTCGACGGTCGCCCACTCGAAGGTCGAGCAGATCGATGACTCAACTGTCTTGGTCGGTATGGAAGCCTGGAACGGCAAGGACCTCAAAGTCTGCTCGAATGAGGGAAAATGTCTGACCCTGAAAGGCAAATACATCAAGAACTTCAATGGCACCTACGAAGTCAGCGAAGCAAACCTACTCAAGCTCAATCCGAAAGCCCCCGTGAGGGACATGATCGTGAAGCTGAAGGACGGAGTATCGGCGGCAAGCGTTCAGAAGGACCTCGCAAAGATCGATAGTTCCTTAACCGTCAACGGGTCAGCGCTTGAGCGCGAAATGTACTCCAAGATGATCGATCAGATGCTGCTCATCGTCGTTGGCCTCTTGGGAGTATCGGTTCTGGTCGCTCTTGTCGGTGTTGCCAACACTCTTTCGCTCTCCGTTGCCGAACGTACTCGGGAGAACGGGCTGCTCCGCGCTCTTGGCCTCACCAAGCGTCAGATGAAAACCATGCTCGCCTTGGAGGCAGTCTTCATTTCGGTAACCGGAGCCATCATCGGCTCCGTACTCGGAATCTTCTTCGGGGCCGTCGGGATCCTGGCACTCCCCTTGGAAGGCCTCACCATTTTCATCACTATCCCGTGGATCCAAATCGCAGCGGTTATAGGGATTGCGGTGCTTGCCTCCCTTGTTGCCTCGTGGCTACCGGGACGTCGAGCGGCAAAAGTCAGTCCTTCGGCGGCTCTTGCAACCGAATAGGGGACACCGAATGAGATTTCGAGCGTAATAGCACGAATGGGTGTGGGGCCGAGCATGTCTGCTCGGCCCCACACCCATAAGCCCAGGGTTTACAGGCCTAAGAAGGCCTCCCACCTGGGAAGGTCTGCGCGTGCACGAGCAACACCCGCATCGTAGGCATCTTCCAGGCGATCAACATTCATTTCCATCTTGTCGATGCCCAGGTCCCCCGGAGTCACGATGAGTGCTCGCCCTTGTTCTTCCAATTGAAAAAGCTTGCGGCGAGCAGCGTTGTAGGCGACGGTGCGACGGGCCACGGCCTCGGCAATGGAAGGAAGACGCGGGAAAGCCAGGCGCAGCGCGGAGCACACACCCGGTTTCGTCGGGGTTTTAACGAAGTCGCGCGGGCGGGTGAGGACGACGAAGAACTTGCGGTAGCCGTCGCGCATCGGCGCGTCCAAGGGGATTCCTCCGTTGGGGCCAAGAGCGCCGTCAACGTAAGTGTCGCCGTCAATTGTGACCGTGGGCATGATGATGGGAAGAGTCGACGAGGCACGCACGCAGCGGCCAACTTCTTCCACCGTGCGCATATCGTCCTTCGTGAACCACACTTCTTCGCCCCGAGTGGCGTTGAAGGCGCCGATCCGGACCTCAGCTGGGTTGGCAAGGAAGGTATCGAGGTCCAAGGGTGCGTCGCCGTCAGGCTGGGCGATCTCGTCGTAGAGGTAATCGACATTAAACATGCCGCGGCCTTCAATCCAGTGACGGAAGCCCCCAAATTCAGGGCTGTCTGCGACAGTGGTGAAGGTGTCGTGTGCACGCTTGGCATCTCGAGACACGTAGTTTACGGTGTTCGACGAACCCGCAGAAATCCCGGAAACGTGCGGGAAGTCAATTCCTTCTTCGATCAGAGTGGCGACAATTCCAGCGGTGAAGGCGCCGCGCATACCACCGCCCTCAAAAACCAGTGCGGTGTCATCAATGTGCTTCAGATTCGTCGATTTCACCTTTCGACTCTACGTCCGAGGCGGGACTCCTGCGAAGGGAGGACCGCGCTTTTATGGCGAAAATTACCCGGCTTCTCCCGGGGGTACGGAAGGCGTGCGGCTTTGGGGGCGAGGCCTCGTCGACGCTTATTTCGTTGAATTTCCGGTGAAAACGACGTAGTGATAGAAGACGAAACGGAATGCCGTTCCCAGAGCAAAGCCCACGACATAGGCGGAAATATTGTCTGCCAGCGGCGAGGTCAATCTCAGAACGTGGTGACTAAATAGCAGACAGAATTGCGTGATTCCGATGCCGCAGACGTTGGCGAAAAAGAAGAGGAAGGCCTCGCGACCCGTATTTTCTTGGGTGCGCCCGCGGTAGGTCCACATTCGGTTCATGATCCACGAGTAGATGGTCGCGACGCTGGCAGCCACAGCGTTGGCGATGTTCGGGTGGCCAGCAAGGATGCCGAGGGGACCGTGTTGGAGCAGGTTGAAGAGCCCCATGTCGACGACGAATGCGGTTGCGCCGACCAGACCGTATTGGATGAATTCTATGATCCAGGCGCGCAGTGTTTCCGTGAGGCTTCGGGGGGCGGAGGGTTTGGACGCGCTTGCGGAAGTGGCTGAGTGAGAGGGTGCGCTTGCGTGGGCCGGCTGCTCGGCACTTGCCGAGGCCGTGGTGGGCATCACTTGTTCTGTTTCCTGTGCGGGCACGGTAAGGATTTTAACATTTATTTTGTCAAACGTTTGGGAAGGCCCACCTCAAGTGCGCTCCAGATGACGGCGCGCTCCCTTACAGTATCCATATGACTGAAGAAGCAGCTCCTCTTGCCCCGCAGCGTTTTGGGACGCGAGTTCGTTCCATCCATGGGGACCACTTTGATGACCCCTGGGATTGGCTGCGCGACCGTAATGATCCGCAGGTTGTGGCTCATATCCAGGCGGAAAATCGCTGGGCGGACAAGGTGTGCGAACCTACACGGGAATTGGTCGACACTCTTGTTTCAGAGTTCGATTCTTTCACTGCACCGGTTGTGTATTCGGCTCCTCAGCGGATTGGTGACTGGTGGTACTTCCAGCGCCAATTCCACGAAGATTCCTACGCGAAGCATTATCGAGTTTCTGCCCTGCACTACACCGAAACCCCGGTGCTGGCAGATAAGGAAACCTTGGAAGGTGAGCAGCTCCTTCTCGACGAAAACCTGTGTGCCCAAGGTGAAGAGTTCTTCAAAGTCGGGGAATTGGTTCCAACCGCAGATGGACGCTTGATCGCCTGGTCTCGAGATACCGAAGGCGACGAACGCTGGACGTGGATCATTCAGGACGCATCCAGCGGCGACATCGTTGATCAGCTCGTGAGTGACGCGGGCTATGGCTTTGCGTGGGCGGCGGATTCACAGTCCTTCATCTACACGCGGGTTGATGAGGCGTGGCGACAGTTCCAGCTCTGGCATCACAGCGTGGGCGCGGATACCGACCAGGATTCCCTGCTGTTGGAAGAGCCGGACGAGGCCTTCGATCTGTGGTTTTCTGCGTCGAACGACCCGTGGCACGTCGTTGTTCATTCGACCTCGACAACCAGTGGCGGTGCATGGCTGTGGGATCCTTATGCACCCAGCGATTCTCCGCTTCCCCTTGTCGCCAAGCGTGATGACGTCCAGATCAACGTTGAACCCGCAGGCGATCATCTGCTTGTCATCCACACAGCACTTTCACGCGAGGGAAGTTTGGCGTGTATTCCTTTGCCTCAAGAGGGCGCCGCCGATTCGGTCGTGGACCCCGACCGCTGGGTGACGCTCTACACCGCCGGCGATGGGGAGCGCCTGAGCGATCTCGAGGCCTATCGCGATTTCTTCACGCTGTCCTACAGGCGTGACGCGCTCCCCCAAGCACGCTACTATCGGCGCACGCGCCCCCTCGAAGTTATCGGCGGAAAGCCGGTCCCGGCCTCGGATTGCAGTGACCTGTGGGCATACGGGGAAGAACTCAACAAAGAAGGGACAATCCGCAGCCTCTACCCCCTCAGTTCTGGGCGTTTTGAAGACTGCCTTGTTCGTGTGGGGTATCAGAGTGTTTTGACTTCACCCACCGTGGAAGAACTCGATCTTCAAAACGGGAAGACTCGCATTCTCAAAGTTACCGAAGTCCCCAATTGGGATCCTTCGGATTTCATTGAAGAACGCGTGTGGGTGTGTGCCCGGGATGGACACACACAGATTCCCGTGACCTTGGTTCACCGCCGCGATGCCCAGCCCGACGGTACTCACGCGGGGTGGATCCACGGCTACGGGTCCTATGAAATTTCCTTCGACCCCGAGTTCGATATCTTGCGTCTTCCCGCACTCAAGCGAGGCGTCGTTCACGCGATCGCACATATCCGCGGCGGCGGAGAAATGGGACGCGCATGGTACGAAGACGGCAAGAAACTGGTGAAAACCCACACCTTCACCGATTTCTTGGATGTCGCAAGCTATCTGGTTGATTCCAGATGGGTTCACCCCGAACGCTTGATTGCCGAAGGTCGCAGCGCGGGTGGTCTCCTCATGGGTGCGGTCACGAACGCGCAGCCCGATCGTTTTGCTGCGGTGATCGCAGGAGTCCCTTTCGTTGACGCGCTAACAACCATCTTGGACCCCTCGCTCCCCTTGACCGTGGGCGAGTGGGAGGAATGGGGTAACCCCATTGAAGATCCTGAAGTGTACGCACTCATGCGCTCATACACTCCCTATGAGAATGTCCACCAGGGCGTGCGTTACCCGGCGATCATGGCGACCACCTCGATCAATGACACGCGCGTCTTCTACGTTGAACCGCATAAGTGGGTCCAACGTCTTCGACAAGCTACCGCGCAAGTCCCCGATCAACCACCCATCGTGATCCGAACCGAAATGGTCGCTGGACACGCGGGGGCATCTGGACGCAAGGGACGCTGGAATGCCAGGGCACAAGAATTCGCCTTCGTCCTGCACCAGGTCGGTATTACCAAGTAGAGGAATTTTCTATGACGATTACAGCTGCAGTAGACGGTTCTTCTTTGGGCAATCCCGGACCTGCCGGATGGGCCTGGGTGGTCTCAGCGGATTGTTGGGATGCGGGCGGGTGGCCCAGCGGCACCAACAATTTGGGCGAACTCAATGCAGTCCTCGAGCTGCTCAATGCCACCGCTCAGGCCGGTTTGGCCGACGAAGACCTCCACATTCTCGCGGACTCTCAGTACGCAATTAATGTGATCTCCAAGTGGTCACCCGGTTGGAAAAAGCGCGGGTGGGTGAAGGCCGATAAGAAACCCATTAAAAACCTCGAGCTCATTCAAGAAATCGACCGCGCCATGCAGGGGCGCATCGTCACTTTCGAATGGGTCAAGGGTCATGCAGGGCACCCGCTCAACGAGCGCGCCGATGATGCGGCGCGCTCGTGCGCGGAAGCTTATCGTGATGGCCGCGATATTCCCACGGGCCCGGGCTTTGCTTCGACTGAAAGTACCGAATCTGACGCTGGGGTATCCGCTACCGCCACGGAAGCGTCGAGTACGGCCGGCGTTGCGGCAAGCGCGGCGACGGAATTGGGCGCTGCCACACTCAAGGCTGATGCGACCTCGGCAGGCAGGGAAAGTCTAGGAAACGCAACGGATATGGAAACGCCGGAAGTGGCACTCGAACGCCAATTCCTTGACGCATGGCTTCGCGCAGATTCTCAAGCCCTCAAAGCACTCGAAGCCCCCGGTTGCTTGCGTATCTGGCACAACGGTTCTCTTACTCAGGCTTTGGAAGGACGTGCACCCGAACATTTCGAGTCATCAAATTTCCAGGTCAACCGCGTGCAGGGCGCAAGCAACCACCACAAATCCGCTGCAGGCTATCCGAATGCTTGGGTCATCACCTACGTTTTGACATGGACGGGCGGGAAACTGCGCGAAAGTAGTACCTGGGTTGCAGAGGAAGACGGGCCTCGAATTCTCCTGCATCAGTCCTCACCAATCCGGTAGCAGGGCCTTCCAGCGCGACGAACAATTACGATTCGGAGTTCACCTTCAGTACAAGACCGGCAAGTCCAACAAGGCCACCTGAATAATCCTCATCGTTCACACAAAATCCCATCACACACCAGGAGAACACACATGAGCGCCCCCGAGCTCAACAAAATCCATTTCACCAACCCCAAGCTGTGGTCTAAGCGTAAGAAGATCATTGCAGCTGTTGCTGCAATCGTTCTAGCTCTCGCGGGCATCACCACAGGCATTGTGGCCTCACACGTCCATCACCAGAAGGAATGTCAGTCTCGCCAGATGACCTTTACCGAGAAGCTCTCTCAGTTGGATCAGTCCATCGGCAAGGCCCACGAAGCGTTGGCTACGGTCGATGAATCCGTCAAGGAAGGCGAAGGCTCCCGCCTCGCACACACCGACGGTTTCAGCGCTGCTGACGAAGGAAAGGCCGCGATCAATACTTTGACCGATGCTATCCACAAGGCTGAGGACGCTAAGAAGGCAGAAGCCGACAAGGATGGAGCGCAGGTCAAGTGCCTGAGCCAGCAGGACGTGACCGATGCTGAGGCAGCACTCAAGGCTGTCGAAGATCAGACTCAGTCGTTCACCAACGCGCGTGATGCATACCGCCTCAAGAAGGCAACTGACGAAGCGAACTCCGCTATGGATACTGCAAAGTCGAACCTTGCTCAGGCTCAGAAGGACGCAGACGAGCAGATCAAGATTGTTGACGAGGACTCGCAGATGGCCTCTGATGGAAACGTCAAGGCAGCATACGACGCTCTCAAGAACGTCAACAACGAGGCGAACACCCTCTCGACCACGGTAACTGCAACCTCTTACGATGAGGCTGTGGCCTCCATCGAGAAGGCAAAGGCTGCTGACCAGAAGGCGACTGATGTCAAGAATGCTCAGGAGTCGTTGAAGAACGCTATCAACGCCTACCGGGAAGCCAAGGCTGCTCAAGCCGCAGCATCGCAGCGTCCGTCGTCTAACAGCGGATCACAGTCGCGCTCCTACTCGAATGGTGGCGGTTCTAGTTCTGGCTCCACTGGCGGATCATCCTCCTCCAACGGTGGCGGTTCTAGCGCCTCTAGCTCCGCTGGTAACCAAAACCAAAGCAGGACTAGTGATGAAAGCTGGAAGCAATACGTGAAGAGCGGCAGTGAGATCAAACCTGGAATGCATTGCTACATTGTGGGTAAAGACCAATACCTCTGCTCCTGATCCATACGTAACAAAGCCCCGTAGCACGGTCCACGACCTGCTACGGGGTTTCATCATCATGACACCACGCACGACAAAACAACAACACAACAAAACAACAACAGTAAGTCCGGTTCGTCCTCCTCCGGTGGCGGTTCCAATACTTCCCCTGCTCCGGCACGCCAGTCCAACAATGGTGGCTCTGGCCGTATCGACCTCGGTCCCGGCCAAGCTGACCACCCCGGCATACGCCTCTCAGAGATCGACCTCCTCGACCGAGTAGAGTAGGGGAATGCCATCCTCAACCCGCGCGGAAATCCTCACCGGAATCCGCATGACCGCACCCATTGCGGCGGGCTATATTCCTCTGGGGATTGCATACGGCATTTTGGTCATGCAGCTTGGTATGCCCTGGTGGATGGCACCAGCGCTTTCTCTCGCTGCCTATTCAGGGTCGGCGGAGCTCCTTGTCATTACTTTGGCGGCTTCGCACACCCCCATCGCCGTCATTGCGGTAACGATGCTGCTCGTCAACTTCCGGCATCTCTTCTACGCGTTTTCCTTCCCTCTTCACCTCGTTGAGGGCAAGATCGCACGCCTATTTTCGATGTATGCCCTGGTTGATGAAGCCTACGCGATCACTGCTGCACGGCCCGAAGGCTGGACGAAGCCTCGTCTTCTTGCCATGCAAGTCACCTACAACGCGACATGGGTGGCCTCGGGATTAATTGGCGTTCTTGCGGGCTCGTTCATCCCCACTCAGATCCAGGGCTTGGATTTCGCGCTCACAGCGCTGTTTATCACCCTCACCGTCGACTCGATTCGCTCCCTCAAGGACATTCCCTCGGTTGTTTTGGCGGCGGGATCATTCCTCATCGCAATGCTGGTCTGGCCAGAACAACGACTTCTGCTTGCACTGCTGCTATTCGTCGCTTCCCTTGCGGTGCGCCATGTGATTAGGGAAAGAGGTGAGGAGTCCTGATGTCCCACTCGCTCCCCTACCTCCTCGGAATCCTCCTGGTTGTCTTCGTCATCGACTTCACCTTGCGCGCGCTCCCCTTTAAAATCCTTGAACCGCTGCGCGAGTCCAGCTTCGTTCGGAATATGGCCGTGTGGATGCCTCCGGGAATTTTGCTGATCCTTGTTCTGGCAACCCTGAGTGACAACGCGGGCACTGCGGGCTCCCAGTGGTGGGCGGCCATTGTCGCGACCGTCATTACGGTTGTTGTCCACCTAGCAACAAAGCGGCGCCTGCTGTGGAGCGTCGGCCTTGGGACACTCAGCTACATCCTCATGCTGAACTGGCTCTAGA
>ERZ773007.1015-NODE-1015-length-13494-cov-17.280080_pt1 | contig 13494 bp, 9 predicted proteins | sample MGYA00580665_ERZ773007 | MGnify/ENA primary metagenome ERZ773007 (study PRJEB29015, sample SAMEA2738122) | human oral metagenome | biome: human oral; feature: human-associated habitat; material: saliva | place: China | collected 2167 ... | reverse complement strand
AGGGAGCGCACAGTGAACGTTCTACCCATGGCTAACTTCCAGGCCCCCGAGGTTCCGTGGCTGAGCCTCGCGCCGATCCTCATCGTGCTCGGCGGCGCGGTCCTCGGCATCCTCGTTGAGGCTTTCGCCCCGGCGAAGGCTCGCCGTCCCATCGTGATCGGCCTGTCGATCCTGGCCACCGCTGGTGCCTGCGTGATGCTCGCGCTGCGTTGGGCTCCCGTCGTGGCCGCCCCGGCCTCGTTGGGGGAGTACATCGAGGACCCGCTGACGATCGGCGCCCAGTCGGTGCTCGGGATCATCGGCTTCCTCGCCGTCCTGGTGATGGCCGACCGCACGACCGTCGGCGACGGCGCGTTTGCCGGTCAACCCTCGGATCGCCCGGACTCGGCTGCCGAGGAACTGTCGGAGCGTAAGGGCTACCAGCGCTCCGAGATGTTCCCGCTGACCCTGTTCTCGCTGGGCGGCATGATGATCTTCCCGGCCGCGGATAACTTCGTGACCCTCTTCGTGGCCCTCGAGGTCATGTCGCTGCCGCTGTACATCATGGCCGCGACCGCGCGTCACCGCCGTCAGCTCTCCTACGAGTCCGCGCTCAAGTACTTCGTGCTCGGCGCCTTCTCCTCGGGCTTCATGCTGATGGGTTCGGCGTTCCTCTTCGGCTTCGCCAACTCGCTGCGCATCTCCGCAGTGGGCGCCGCGATCGCGCGTGGCACCAACATGGACTGGATGGTCCTCATCGGCGTCTTCTGCGTCATGGTGGGCCTCCTGTTCAAGGTGGGCGCCGCGCCCTTCCACGCGTGGACCCCCGACGTCTACACGGGCGCCCCGACCCCGGTGACTGGCTTCATGGCCGCCGCCGTCAAGGTCGCAGCCTTCGGTGCGATGATCCGCTTCTACACGGCCGTCGCCGCGTACATGCAGTGGGATCTCCTGTACATCTTCGCCGGCGTCGCCGTGCTGACGATCCTCGTCGGTACCTTCGCGGGCCTCGTGCAGGACAACGTCAAGCGCATGCTGGCATACTCCTCGATTGCGCACGCGGGCTTCATCCTGATGGGCATCCTCGCTCTCCAGAAGGGCGGCACGGGCCATGTGTTGTTCTACACGCTGGGCTACGGCCTGGCCACGGTCGGCGCCTTCGGCGTGGTTGCGCTCGTGCGCGGCCGTGACGCTGAGGGCAACGTGCTGGGCGAGGCCCCGAGCCTGTCCAAGTGGGCGGGCATCGGCCGCACCAACCCGTGGATCGCGGGCTCCATGCTGGTGTTCCTGCTGTCGTTCGCGGGTATCCCGCTGACCGGCGGTTTCATCGGGAAGTTCGTCGTTTTCTCGGATGCGATCAAGGGCGGCGTCGGCTGGCTTGCGATCGTTGGCCTGGTGGCCTCGGCGATTACGGCGTTCTACTACTTCCGCCTCGTGCGCGTCATGTTCTTCACCGAACCCGGTGAGGATGCTGTCGTGGTGAAGTCGGAGGGCCTGTCGGCTCTGGCCATCGTCGTGTGCGCGGCGGGGACCATCGCCCTTGGCGTGTTCCCGGGTCCCGTGTTGAGCGTGCTTGAAAAGATCGTCATACTGATTCCGTGAGCGCTCAAACACCCGATCTTCATGTTCCCGACCTCGAGTCCCGTATCACCCCGGGGCTCGAGGTCGTCGAGCGTCGTTTGCTCGACGCCGTCTCATCCTCGCGTGACCTGACGGACGAGCTGACGCGTCACCTGGCCGTCGCCGGCGGCAAGCGGATGCGTCCGCTGCTGACCCTCGTGTGCGCCCAGCTTGGTGATCCCGAGCGCGCGCTGGGCGACCCGGTCATCACGGCTGCCGCCGCCGTCGAGCTGACGCACCTGGCGTCCCTCTACCACGACGACGTCATGGACTCCGCGCCGACGCGTCGGGGAGTGCCCTCGGCACAGCACTTGTGGGGTAACAACCGCGCGATCCTCGCCGGCGACATCCTGTTCGCCCGCGCGTCGCTGCTGGTTGCCTCGTTGGGCCCCGAGATAGTCGCCCACCACGCCCGCACGTTTGAACGCCTGTGCGAGGGGCAGCTCAACGAGACTTTCGGGCCGACGTCCGGCACCGATCGCGTTGACTTCTACCTGCAGGTCCTGGCCGACAAGACCGGTTCGCTGGTTTCCACGGCCGCCTCTTTCGGCGCGCTCCTGTCCGGCGCGGGCCAGCTGGTCGCCGACGTCGTCTCCGAGTTCGGCGAGAAGGTGGGCGTGGCCTTCCAGATCGCCGACGACGTGCTGGACCTGGCCTCGTCGGGCGAGCAGTCGGGTAAGACCCCGGGCACCGACCTGCGTGAGGGCGTGGACACCCTGCCCGTGCTCCTGCTGCGCCGCCGCGAAGCCGCCGGCATGATCGACGAGGCCGGGGCTCAGATCCTGCGAGACCTGACCGGCGACCTGTCCTCCGACGAGGCCTTGGCCTCGGTCGTGGAGCGCCTGCGCGCCCACGACGTGCTCGAGGAGACTCGCGAGCTTGCGCGTACCTGGGCGCGCGACGCGGTTGCGGCTCTGTCCGCGCTGCCCAAGGGCGAGCCGAAGACCGCGCTCGAGGCGTTCGCCAACCTGATGGTGGATCGCCTGGTCTGAATCATTCACGAGGCCGGGGTCGGCGCGCTTGTCTGCGCGGCTGGCCCCGGCCTCGCTGTATGTGCGCAGCTCGCGGCGGGGTGTGGGCGGCTGCGGGGTGGGCTTGGGGCTGGGGTCTGGCGGCTGGCTGTGCGCTGTGGGCCGCGTGGTTCGGGGAGTGGCGCGCCCGGTGGACCACGGTGCCGATGTGGGGCTGGAGGACATGTTGTGGTCCCCGGGATCGTCCCGCTGTTGGATGGCATGTTCGGCCCGATGGGTGGGTACTTGGGCCCTTGGATGCGCACGTTAACCCTATGGGTGGAGCGTGGGCGGGGGTGCCCATGCTCCACGTGTCGGGTCCAGCTGCGCATGAAAGGGTTAGTGCGACCACCTGTCGGGCCCAGGTGACAGAGACATTGTGAAGTCCCGGGTTTTGTGGAGTGGCGTTGAGGCCGCTTCTGGTTGAGCTGCGGCGGGCCTGGGGTGGTCTTGTCGTGCCTGTGTTCACTTCCCGCTTCCGCGTTTATGCTTGTTGTCTATGGCGGTGCACCCGATCCGTAGGCATTGCACCTCTTCTGATCGGGTGCGTTGGTGCTGATCGGGTGCGTTGCTCGCTTGCTCGTGGCTGCCGTGGTGGGTGGCCTGGCGTTGGGTGGCCGTGGATTCCTGCGTGGCTGGCGTGCCGCTGAGCGGAGCGGCTCGGGCGATTTGGGCCATTCGGCGGGGCCGACGTTCGCGCACCAATACGCCAAAAAGCCGCCCTGCCAGCGACGCGTCGTGTCCTGACACCGGCGGATTCTCCCGCCTGCTGCGCTCCCTTGCGATGCCCCTCGTGCGACGCTGCGGGGGAGGCGGGCATAGCAGCGGGGCGGGACCCCGAAGGATCCCGCCCCGGCAGGGTACACACCGGGCCGTCACACGATGGACATGGTGACGGTTGAGCCCTTCTTGATCTTGGAGCCACCGGCCGGGTCGGTCGAGCGCACGGTGTCGAAGAAGCCGCCGAGGATCAGCTCTTCCTGGACGGTGAATCCGGCGTTTTCGAGCTTGGTGCGCGCATCCTGGCGCTGGAGTCCGACGACGTCGGGCACGGCGACCGTCTCGGGGCCCTTGGACACGGTGTAGGCGACGGAGTCGCCGCGGTACAGGGTCGAGCCCTCGCGGGTCTGCTGGGAGATGACCTGGCCCTCGGCGACCGTGTCGGAGTAGGCCTCGCTCGGAGCGGCCACGAGACCCAGCGCCTCGATGGAGCTCTTGGCCGCGGAGGAGCTCTGACCCGCCACGCTCGGGACTGTTAGCGGTTCGCGCCCCTTGGACAGGACGACGTCGACGGTCGAGTCGTGGGCCAGCGAGGTGCCCGCGGCCACGGACTGCGAGATGACCTGGCCTTGGGCAACGTCTTCGGAGTAGGCGTCGGTAATCGCTCCGATGGCCAGGCCGGCGTCGCTCAGGGCGCGAGAGGCCATATCCTGGGTGCTGCCGACCAGGTTGGGAACCTCTTTCATGTCGATACCCTTGGACACGTAGAGGAGCACGGAGGCACGCTTGTGGACCGCACCGCCCCCGTCCGGGTCGGAGCGGGTGATGAAGCCGGACTGGACATCGTCGGAGAATTCCTCCTCGACCTGGGAGGCCAGGCCGAGTGTGGTGAGTTCTTCTTGCACCTCGTCGAGGGGGCGCCCGTCGGTGGCTGGCATCGTCAGGTAGGAGCCAGGGCCGTATTCGGTCCACCACCAGCGTCCGCCGATGCCGGCGGCGACGAGTAGGAGGACAACGATCGTGGCCACCAGGATCGCGCGTGTCGACTTCTTGGTGGGGACCTGGCTGTTCGACTCCTTGGCGGAACCCGAGGTATGCACGGTGGTCACGGTCGTAGCGGCTGGGGCGGGCATGGCCTTCGTGAGGTGAGCGGAAAGCAGCTCGGTGTTCAGCGCGGTGGTCTGAGAGCCTCCCGACGCCTCAGCGCGCACGATCTCGGCGCGGCGGTTGGCGATGTCGGAAGGGATCGAGGCCGCGGCGCGTGCCACGAGTTCGATGGCGTCGGAGGCGTCAGCGGGGCGATTGGCGGGATCGCGAGCGGTGAGCGCTGCGACCAGGTCGTCGATGTCACGGGGGATCCACGTCTGGCTGGCGGACGGGCTGGGCACGTCGTCGGAGACGTGGTGCGAGGCGATCTGGAGGGGCGACTCTCCTGCCCAGGGCACGGCGCCGGTGAGCATCTCGTAGAGCATGATGCCCACGGAGTAGATGTCGGAGCGCGCGTCGGCCTCCGCGGTCAGGGCGATTTCGGGCGCGATGTAGGCGACCGTGCCGAGCATGTTGCCCGTGGAGGACATCGACACTTCCGAGGCCGCGCGCGCCAGGCCGAAGTCGGTGACCTTCGCGGGTCCATCGGTGGGAACGAGAATGTTCTCGGGCTTGATGTCGCGGTGAATGACGCCCATGCGGTGCGCGGCGCGCAGCGCTTCGAGGATGTTGGTGGTGTAGCGCAGCGCCTGCGGGATGGTGAAGGCGCCCTGTGCGGCGAGCAGGGCGCGCAGATTCGTCCCGTCGATCAGCTCCAAGACGAGGAAGCCCTGCCCGGCGACGACGCCCTGGTCGAAGACGGAGACGACGCCCGGGTGAACGATGCGGGCGGCGGCGCGCGCCTCGCGCCGGAAGCGTTCGACAAACGCCGCAGATTCTGCCAGGTGCGGGTGCATGACTTTGAGCGCAACGGGGCGCTCGAGGCGCTCGTCCTGGGCGATATACACGGTGGCCATGCCGCCTCGGGCCAGCCTGCGCGTGACACGGTAGCGCTCGTCGACCAGCACTCCAATCAGCGGGTCGGTTTGGTCGTATGTTTTCTCGTCGCTCACCTGGTCGATTCTATGGGAGTTTTTGGCAAATCATAGGAGGTGCGGGCGTCGGTGCGGCGCTGTCATGGGGTAGTGTTGCGCTCATGACACATGCTGACATCACCCTGTTGTCCATCGAGGACGTGTGCCGTCTGCTCGGCATTGAAGAGCGTCGCCTCAAGCAGCTGATCCGCGATCGAGTCCTCATTGATGGGCGCGACGCGAGCGGTACGCGCGGTGTCCCTCAGGAGCTCCTCGTCAAGGGGGCGAACGGGTGGGAGCCGCTGCCCTTCCTGCAGGGTACGCTCACGTTGCTCGCCGATGACGGCTTCACGCCCGAGGAGTCGCTGTCGTGGCTGTACGAGGTCCAGGATGAGCTCGGCGAGCGCCCGATCGACGCTCTGACCTCGGGGCGTCACCACCGGGTCAATCGCATCGCTTCGACGCTGGCGTTCTGAGAGTCCTCGCCCCGGTGTCTAGGCGCGCCGGGCGGTGAGGATGTCGCAGAGTTCACGCAGCATGGAGGCTGCGTCGGCGTCGACGTGTGAGGCGTCGAGCGCGCGGTGTCCCTCCTCGACCAGGCGTGCGATCTCTGCTTCGTGGGCGGCGCGCCCGTTGCGCTCGACGATCGCCGTGGCCCTCGCGATCTGCTCGGCCGAGGCCTCGGCTACCCCGAGCACCTCGGTGAGGGCTGTGCGCTCAGCGGGGGAGGAGGCCGCCCACGTGAGGGCGAGCAGGACAGTGCGCTTGCCCTCGCGCAGGTCGTCTCCGGCGGGCTTGCCGGTCACAGCGGGATCTCCGAAGACACCCAGGTCGTCATCGCGCAGCTGGAAGGCCAGGCCCCAGGGCGTCAGGATCGTCTCCAGGACCTCGATCAGTGGGAGAGCCTGCGCGAGCGAGGGAGCCCCGCAGATAGCACCCAGAACGCCGGGGTGGACCACCGAGTAGTGAGCGGACTTGTGGAGGGCGACCTCCAGGGCGGCGTCTGCACTGAGCGCGTCGGCGCGCTGGGGGTCCAGCGGGTGCTGTTCGGCCAGGATGTCGAGATACTGGCCCAGCGCCACCTCGGCGTGCATGTCGGCGAAACGCTGGGTGAACGTCTGGACGCAGTCGGCGCGCAGCTCCAGAGCCTGCTCGTCGGCCTGCGCCGTTGCCGCAGAGAAAAGGAAATCACCCACGAGGATGGCGGCATTGAGACCAAAGGCGCTCGATGACCCGATCCAGCCCGCGTCGCTGTGACGCGTCGCCAGGGCGCGGTGAGGGGTGGGCTGTCCGCGGCGCTCGTCCGCGTGGTCGATGATGTCGTCGTGGACCAGGGCGCTGGCCTGGTAGAGCTCGAGCGCAGCGGCCAGGTGGGGCACGGAGGCGTCCGCGAGTGGCTTGCCGGAGGCCAAAGCCCATCCGACGTGCGCCATGAGGGCCCTGAAACGCTTGCCTCCCGCGGCCGAGGCCAACACGGCCTCGGCGAAATTCGACGATCGCGTAGTCGCACCCGCGCGCGCCAGGAGGCGGGCCAGGGCGGCGGCCGTCGCCTCGTCGATGTGGGGACGCAGCACGGAGAAACTCTCGCTCAGACTCATAGGGTCACTCTAACGGACCCTGCCAGCGCCGTGGGCGGCGAAGGCGGGGAAGATTCACACCTACCGTCAGGAAAACTACCGGGCGAGGCACTAGACTGGCGATGGTATGCCGATTTGCGATCGGCTGAGTTTTGCATACCCATCAATGAAAGGGACCCGAGTGAGTGCATCGCGCGCTTCGGCACAGGACTCCGCGACGAGTGAGGATATCGCGGAGGTGAAGGCCCCCGCTAAGAAGGCGACGCGCGCCAAGAAGGCCACGACGTCTGCGAAGGCTGAGGCTGCCGCGGGTACTGAGGAGAAAGCGGCCAAGAAGCCCGCTGCCAAGAAGACCACGAAGAAGGCTGCTCCCAAGAAAGCGACGAAGAAGGCTGCCGAGGCCGGCGAGGAGAAGGCGACGAAGAAGCACGCCGCCAAGAAGGCGCGCGGCCGCAAGAAGAAGGACGCCGAGGTCGTCGAGGAGATCACCGAGGAACTCGAAGTCACGGAAGACGAGGACTTCGACCCTACGGGCGACGACCTCGAGGATCCCGAGCTGGTGGCCGACACCGAGGACGAGGATGTAGCCGAGGAGGAGGCTGAGGAAGAGGATCCCAAGGCCGCTGAGGGCGCCGCTCTGCGCGAGCGTACGAACGCTGGTATCCACGTCAAGGGCGGGTTCGTTGTCTCCGACTCTGACGAGACCGACGAGCCTGTCCAGCAGGTGACTGTCGCAGGCGCGACCGCCGACCCCGTCAAGGACTACCTCAAGCAGATCGGCAAGGTGTCTCTGCTGAACGCTGAGCAGGAAGTCGACCTTGCCCGCCGCATTGAGGCCGGTCTGTACGCCGAGTACAAGCTCAAGAACCAGGCCGACGAGATGACCAGCCGCGAGCGTCGCGAGCTGCACTTCCTCGCCCAGGACGGTCAGCAGGCCAAGAACCACCTGCTCGAGGCCAACCTGCGTCTGGTCGTGTCGCTGGCCAAGCGCTACACCGGCCGCGGCATGCAGTTCCTGGACCTCATCCAGGAAGGCAACCTTGGTCTTATCCGCGCGGTCGAAAAGTTCGACTACACGAAGGGCTACAAGTTCTCGACCTACGCGACGTGGTGGATCCGTCAGGCGATCACCCGAGCGATGGCCGACCAGGCCCGCACGATCCGTATCCCGGTGCACATGGTCGAGGTCATCAACAAGCTTGCGCGCGTTCAGCGCCAGATGCTCCAGGACCTGGGCCGCGAGCCCACGCCGGAGGAGCTGGCCAAGGAACTGGACATGACCGCCGAGAAGGTCGTCGAGGTCCAGAAGTACGGCCGCGAGCCCATCTCGCTGCACACGCCGCTGGGTGAGGACGGCGACTCCGAGTTCGGCGACCTCATTGAGGACTCTGAGGCCATTGTGCCCGCCGACGCCGTGTCCTTCACGCTCCTGCAGGAACAGCTCCACCACGTCCTGGACACGCTCTCCGAGCGTGAGGCCGGCGTCGTGTCCATGCGCTTCGGCCTGGGCGATGGCCAGCCCAAGACCCTCGACGAGATCGGCAAGGTCTACGGCGTCACGCGCGAGCGCATCCGCCAGATCGAGTCCAAGACGATGTCGAAGCTGCGCCACCCCTCGCGTTCGCAGGTGCTGCGCGACTACCTCGACTGACGCATAGTTAGTCCGTCATGGGGGCCAGGAACACGCGTTCCTGGCCCCCATGACAACATCGTCACAATGCGGTCAGCTTCGGGTGGCAGTGTCGCTTGTTGAGGGGTGTGTGAGGCAGGATGAAGACATGCTTGAGGGTACGTTGATTCTCGTTGTGACTGTCGTCCTGGTTATCGTCGTCGCGGGTGGCGTTGTGGCGGCACTCGCGCTGTCTCGGCGCAGCGCCGACGACTGGAAGGGCGTCATCAAGCGTGAGCGTGAAGAGATCACGCAGGAGGTGCGTACCCACTCCCTGCCCAAGCGAGCGGCTGGGTCTGGCGACGGTCCCGTCGTTCCGCGAACCTCCTCACTCGATGCGCTGCTGCAAGGTGCCGATTCGACGAGCGCCTATTTTGACGCTGATCGCCTGCCTGGCATCGACCGCCTCGAAAACGTCACCGGTCGCATGAGTGGCCGATTTGATCGTGGCGGCAAGGGCGGTCAGGGTGGCACGGGAACTAAGGGCTCACAGGGGCACTAACGTGTCGTGACGGGACTCGCGCTTTCATCCGGATGCGTCCATGGGGGATAATGGCCCCATGGACGCATTTGTTTCATTCCTTCAAACACCGTGGGCCGTTGTCGTCGCCCTGGTGCTTGCGGTGCTCATCGGCCTCGTTATCCGCGTGGCCGTCAGCTCCAAGCGCCGTTCCGCCGACGACCTGCGCCCCGCGGACCAGCCCCAGGTGCCCGTTGCCGAGGAGAGCCCAGCGCCGAGTGATGGCGCCCAGGACAGCCCCGAGCAGCCGCGCGCCGGCCCCGAGGCCGTCGAAGAACCAGCCGTCGAGGTTGAGCCGACTGTCGAGGCCGCTCCCTCCGTCGAACGCCCCGAACCCGTGCGCGGGCGCATGGAGCGCCTGCGCGAACGGCTCGCCTCCTCCGGCGCGCTGGGCCGCGCCATCCTCGGAGTCCTCAGCCGCGGCCAGCTGAGCGCCGCCGACTGGGAAGAGATCGAAGAATCCCTCCTCATCGCGGACCTTGGCCTGGAGGCCACCGACTCCCTCATGGAGGCGCTCAAGCGCCGCGTCGCCGTCGAGTCCACGACCGACGAGGCCCGTATCCGCGAGATCCTGCGCGAGGAACTCCTTGCCCTTGTTGGCCCCGACATGGACCGCTCCCTGGACCTGAGCCGCCCCGAGGTGGATGGCACGGCCAAGCCCGCCGTCGTCCTCATGGTCGGCGTTAATGGCACCGGCAAGACCACCACGGTCGGTAAGCTCGCCCGCATCCTCGTTGCGGAGGACAAGTCCGTCCTCCTGGGTGCCGCCGACACCTTCCGCGCCGCAGCCGCGGACCAGCTGGCCACGTGGGGCGAGCGCGTGGGCGTCGACGTCGTGCGAAGCGACCGCGAGGGCGCAGACCCGGCCTCCGTTGCCTTCGAGGCTGTGCGCGAGGGTATCTCTCGCGACGTGGACGTCGTCCTCGTCGACACCGCCGGCCGACTCCAGAACAAGTCCACCCTCATGGACGAGCTCGGCAAGATCAAGCGCGTCATGGAAAAGCAGGCCCCCGTGTCTGAGGTGCTCCTGGTGCTGGACGCCACCACCGGCCAGAACGGCATGAAGCAGGCGGAGGTGTTCGCTCAGGCGACCGGCGTGACCGGCATCGTGCTGACCAAGCTGGACGGATCCGCCAAGGGCGGAATCGTCGTGTCGGTCCAGCGTGCGCTTGGCGTGCCCGTGAAGTTCGTCGGCCTGGGCGAAGGCGCGGATGATCTGGCCCCCTTCGACCCGCAGGGCTTCGTCGATGCGATCGTGGGTCGCGCCTAAACCCCCAATCCACGTCAGCTCCTCGGCCCCGGTCAGTCATACGACCGGGGCCGAGGTGCGCTAATCTGAGCTAGTACTGTAGCCATCTTGGGAGAACACACGTGTTTGGAAACCTGTCAGATCGCCTGACCCAATCCTTCCGCAACCTGCGCAGCCGCGGGGTCCTGACCGAGTCGGACGTCGACCAGGCGATTTCCGATATTCGCCGGGCGCTCATCGAGGCGGATGTCGCCCTCCCCGTCGTTCGTCAATTCACCTCCCAGGTGCGTGAGAAGGCCTACGGTGCGGCGCGCTCCAAGGCCCTCAACCCCGGCCAGCAGGTCGTCTCTATCGTTCACGACGAGCTCGTCGAGATTCTGGGCGGCGCCACCCGTGAGCTGGCCTTCGCTCAGTCCGGCCCGACCGTCTTCATGCTGGCCGGCCTCCAGGGCGCCGGTAAGACGACGCTGGCCGGAAAGCTCGGCAAGTGGCTGCGCGAGGAAGGCAAGACCGTCCTCCTCGTGGCCTCCGACCTCCAGCGCCCCAACGCCGTCCAGCAGCTCCAGGTCGTCGGCGAGCGCGCCGGCGTCAAGGTGTGGGCCCCCGAGCCGGGTAACGGCGTGGGTAACCCCGTCGAGGTTGCGCGCTCCGGCGTCGAATTCGCCCGCCAGAGCGGCATCAACGTTGTCATTGTCGATACCGCCGGCCGCCTGGGTGTCGACCAGGAGATGATGAACCAGGCGATCGCGATCCGCGATGCCGTGAACCCCCACGAGATCATGTTCGTCTTGGACGCGATGGTTGGCCAGGACGCCGTTTCCACGTCCACCGCGTTCCGCGACGGCGTGGGCTTCACGGGTGTCGTTCTGTCCAAGCTGGACGGCGACGCCCGCGGCGGTGCGGCGCTGTCCGTGCGCGGCGTGACCGGCGCGCCCATCCTGTTTGCTTCCACGGGCGAGGGCCTGGAGGACTTCGAGCGCTTCCACCCGGACCGTATGGCCGGTCGTATCCTCGACATGGGCGACATCCTGACGCTCATCGAGCAGGCCGAAAAGAAGATGGACGCAGAGGAGGCCGAAAAGGTCGCCTCCAAGGCGCTCGCCGGCCAGCTGACCCTCGGCGATTTCCTGAGCCAGCTTCAGCAGATCAAGAAGCTGGGCTCCATGAAGAAGATGCTCGGCATGATCCCGGGGGCGGCCCAGCTGCGCGACCAGATCGAGAACTTCGACGAACGCGAGGTGGATCGCGTCGAGGCCATCGTCCGTTCGATGACCCCCGCCGAGCGTGAGGACGTGTCCATCCTCAACGGCTCGCGCCGCGCGCGTATTGCCCGCGGCTCTGGCACGACCGTCACCGAGGTCAACCAGCTCGTCCAGCGCTTCGAGGCGGCCCGCGAAATGATGGGTCAGATGGGTCAGATGGGCGGGGGAGTGCCCGGCATGGGTGCCCTGCCCGGTCGCGGCGGCAAGGCCAAGCAGAAGGCCAACGCCCGCAAGGCGCAGGCGCAGCGCGCTCGCGTGAAGAAGAAGGCCCGCTCTGGCAACCCCGCTAAGCGTCGCCAGCAGGAGCTCGAGGCCATGCTGCCCCCGTCGGAGCGCAGCGCCCCGCAGGGCTCGTCCTTCGGAGCTCCGACTGAGGCCCCCGCTCCGCGTCCGACGATCGACGATCTGCCGGACGACGTCAAGCGCATGCTCGGCCAGCTCTGAGCCATGCTCGTCACCGGCGTCGGCCTGTGGACCGAGGATGTGTGCGCGCGTCCTGAGTGGGTCACTGGCACGTGGTCTGTCACCGACGGGCACGTGCGCCGCGTCGGCGACGATCAGCGCGAGCGCGCGCAGCACGTCGGATTCATCGTCCCGGGCATGGCTGACGCCCACTGTCATATCGGCTACTCCGACGACGGCTCCGTCTCGCCCGAGGAGATGGTGAGCCAGGCGGTTGCAACGCTTGCCAGCGGCGTGACGCTCGTGCGCGACTGCGGCGTGCCCGTCGACAACTCCGGCGTGCGTGATCTGGTCGGCCCGCGGCTCATCCGTTGCGGCCGCCACGTCGCGCGCCCCAAGCGTTACATGCGCGGCCTGCCGCTCGATGTCGAGGATCAGCGCGAGCTGCCCGGCATTCTGGTGGACATGGCGCGCGGCTCGGACGGCTGGGTGAAGATCGTCGGAGACTGGATCGACCGCTCGGGCGGAGCCGATTCCGACCTGATGCCCCTGTGGGAGCCCGCTGTTCTGCGCGATGCGGTCGCCGCCGTTCACGAGGCCGGGGCGCGGATCGCGGTCCATGCTTTCTCTCACCGTGTCATCGACTCACTCATCGAGGCCGGGGTCGACGACATTGAGCACGGCAGCGGCATCGACGCGGACCAGGCCAGCGAGATCGCCGCCCGTGGAATCGCTGTGACGCCGACCCTGCGTCAGGTGGAGCTCTTCCGGGACTTCGCCGCGCAGGCGGGCACCAAGTACCCCGTGTATGCGGCCACGATGCAGGCCATGTACGACAATCGGCGCGAGCACTTCCAGATGCTGCTCGACGCCGATGTCCTGCTGCTGCAGGGCACCGACTCGGGCGGCTATCAGGAGCACGGCTCCATCGCGGGCGAACTGGACCTGTGGGCGCGCTGGGGTGCATCCGCTCGGACCATCATCGACGCCTCCACCTGGGTCACCCAGCTCTACCTGGGCCGCCCCGGCCTCGTCGAGGCGGGCCCGGCGGACCTGCTGATCCTCGATGAGGACCCGCGCACCGACCCCCTGGCCATGGCGCGTCCCCGCGCGGTCTACGTCGGCGGAACGCTCGCGTGGGAGCGCGCCTAACCGGCAGCTCCCGGACGTGATTGATCTAACCGCGCTGCGCCGCCGGGCTCGGAGCTCCCATGTGGGAAATTGCGCCAAATTGTGGCATAATCGCTAGCTGTACCCGGCGGTTCGTAGACCCTCTCACTGCGGATCGTCGTGTCCCGGTCCGATGCGACCCCTGTGTTTCCCACCTTGGGACGCAAAGGTCCACACCAATTCTGAAATGGAGAGACCACTCAAGTGGCAGTTCGAATTCGCCTGAAGCGCGTGGGTAAGATCCACGCCGCCCAGT
>ERZ773007.1014-NODE-1014-length-13496-cov-4.166877_pt1 | contig 13496 bp, 9 predicted proteins | sample MGYA00580665_ERZ773007 | MGnify/ENA primary metagenome ERZ773007 (study PRJEB29015, sample SAMEA2738122) | human oral metagenome | biome: human oral; feature: human-associated habitat; material: saliva | place: China | collected 2167 ... | reverse complement strand
CGGTGGCCATCATTGGATTGCAAAGCGTGTCAAAGATGATGAATACGTTGTAATGCCAAACCAACAAGGTATTGATAGTTTTGATTTAAAGGATGCTTTTGGTAAGCAAAAAGAACACCTATGTTCTAGTGACTTAGTAGAATTTATCGAGAAGAATCATCTAAACCTTAACCAAGATAATAAGAAGTTTAATCCACGCTATGCCTTCGGTTCACATTCAGATGCAGACCATGTATACAACACACCACGCGCTTGGATTATTGGACGCTACTTTAACCCAACTTCCTATCGTTGGGATGGTCCTAAGGCGGATTATCGTCCTGATTCCGATAACATTCCTTGGAGCTTTGTGCCAGAACATAAGATTACAGTTGAGGATGTAAAGTACGTATTATCTCACCACTATCAAGGTACAGCATATGACCCATACGGAAAGCATGGCGATTCCTCACTACGTGGCTCCTTTAGACCAATTGGTATTAACCGTAATAACTTCCTAGCATGCGTGCAGATTCGTCCATACGCTCCTGAAGAAATTCGTTCTATCGAATGGATTGCCTATGGCTCTAATACATTCAATGCGTTTGTTCCATTCTATGTAAATATTGATGAAACACCTATCTATACAGCAAATACAGATAAAACCGTTACAACAGATAACTTCTATTGGGCTAACCGTATTATCGGTGCTCTAGCGGATGCACATTACAGCGCTACAAGTTCTGCTATTGAGCGTTATCAAAATGCTGTACAAACAAAGGGTCATCAAATTATCAAGAAGTATGATTCTGCATTCAATCAAAATGTAGATCCTGTTATACTATGCCAAACAGCGAACCAAGAAATCGCAGATATGGCAAGACAACATACAAATGACCTATTAGATAAAGTACTCTACACTGCAAGCATGGGCATGAAGAATGGTTTCTCTAGATCAGATGCCTAATTCCTAAAAGATGCGGATCCTTTATCACTAATAACATACAAGTAAAAGGATGACGATTACCGTCATCCTTTTATTGTGTTTCTATTGAAACTTACTTTTCCTCTTCTTCTTTCTTTCTACGCTTCCAGAAGATAAAGAAGAATATTGCTAATCCCGTAAGAAGTGTAGCTAAAGTTCCAGCAAATACAGGTCTATTGTTTACAAAACGAACCCATAGATTTGTTGTTACGAAGAAGTTATCAATTTCTTCTTCAATTGTATTACCAGCTGCGTCAGTTAGAACAATCTTCACATTTCTAGCATAGTCGGCACTATCAATCTCTAATGTATAGTCTCCACCATTCTTGATGAGTTCTTCTAGTTGTGCTTGATCTAAAGTCGCAACTAGTTTGCCATCCAGATAGATTTCAGCCTTAGATAGTGCTAAGTTATCTGCTAACTTGATTTCTGCTTTATACTTTTCACCAACATATACCTTATTCTTGTCGATATTCTTGAATGTAACACTTGGTGTTGTCTTATCGACACCGAAACGTAGGCTCATCTTCTTTGTATCTAAAGTATTCTCAGATACATTACCAGCTTTGTCTTCAGAATAAAGTGTGATGGAATATACAGCGTCATCTGTAAATAGTGAACGATTAATTCTATATGTGTAGTGGTACCACTTTCCGTTTCCACCTTCAGCAATTACTTGATAATCTTTACCCTTTTCAAGAACAACTGTCTTATTATTCTTGAATAATGTAATTTTCACATTGTCTACTGGGTCAACGTTTGTTTCATAGATGACAATATCACCAACTTCACGTACATACTTACCTGAAATTGCCTTTGTATTCTCATCAAATCCATATGTAGAACCAAAGCGGTTTACAGAGAATGTAATTTGCTTTTCTTCAGTATTACCAGCCTTATCCGTAATCTTTGCTGTTAATGTGTAGATATCATCTTCATCTTTCACATTTGCGAAATCATAGTATGTATAAATTTGACCATTTTGAATTTCAGTATAGAAGCCCTTATTCTCAACACGACCTCTCATCGCACCTGTAAGTGTAATCTCAACAGTAGAAGGATCAAAGTTTGCGTCAGAATACTGAATTACAGGAGCAACTCTACCCTTATTTGCGGATTGATCCACAATATCTCTAATTTCTAATTGAGGTTTTGTTAAGTCGATGAAGAACTCATCTCTTGGATAGTCTGTAGCTGCATTTCCAGCTCTATCTTGTACATCAATATCAAATTGATACTGTCCATCAGTAGAATATGTAATCGTAGCTGTATGAGAATCCCCATTATCAGTCCAAGCACTAAGAGCTGGTGCTCCATTTGTACCACTTACGTTTGCAATCGTTGCAGTTACTCTCTGTGGATCGAAGTTACGTTCAACAACAGTAATTGTCGCAGTTCTAGCTGCGTTATAGTAGTTACCATTTCTAGCATTGTTGTTGTCATACGTTACAGAAATTGTTGGACGAACTTGGTCAATTGTAAACTCTTCGCTTGCGACTGTTCCATCAACATATGGATTACCTTGGAATACATTACCTGCAGTATCTTTGCCCTTGATTGAGAATGTATAATCATCATCTACAGTATAGTTGATGGTTGCTGTATGTTTAGCATCATCACCATTGCCTGTTCCTGCTGTATGAGTCCAATCAGAAATCTGTATTGCACTTCCAGCAAGCGCCTTTAATTGCATCTCAATGTAATCAGCACTAAAGTTACGCTCATATACAGTAACAGTAGCTGTACGTGGTGCATTGAAGTACTTACCTTCACTAGCATTGTTATTGTCATATGCAACACTGATAACTGGTGCAGTTGTATCAATCTGAATGGTTTGTTTCTTAACAGAAACATTGCCTGCATTATCTACAACTGTAACTTCAATTTCAACTTCATTACTATTATTTAATTGGCTAGATACTACAAAATTAACATCCTTACTTGCAATCAAATCTCCAAGTGTCAATGTCTCTAATGTTTCAGCCTCAAATAATACACCATCATTTTGTCCTTGTGTTTGAGTTCCCATATTTCTTACAACATAACTAATCTTCTTTAAACCAGAATATGAGTTATTCGTAATAGGCTCAGATACATGTACATTTACTTTTACATCACCATTGTAAACCGTGTTTAGAGATGCTTCCGGATTGATTGTGATAGAAGGAACTGTTGATTCAATTGAAGGTTTTTGTTCATCGACAATTAAACCAGATGAACTTACATAAGTTACGTTACCAGCCTTATCTACAGCCTTCACATATACAACGTATGTTCCTTCTTCTGTTAATTCAAAGGAATCACCTTCTTGCCAATCAGATACTCTTGCAAGTTCAGCTTCAGTTAAAATCTTCGAATTTGGTTCATCATTTGAATATTCTTTTGCATAGTAATAAATATTTGCAATGGCAGATGTTTCATCATCAGCACTTAATCTGAAAGTTATATTTTTCTTTGCAAAATAACCTAAAGTCAACTCACTCTGCAATCCAGACCAACTTTCCCTTATTTCGGAACCGTTATCTGCCTTAATATCAGAAGTGGCTTCAATTGTAGCAGTTGGCTTATTCTTATCTACTACGAAGGTAAATGCAGCCTTTTGATCATCTACGTTAATTGGCTCATTTTTATTACCTGCCGTATCTGTATATTCAAAGTTAAAATGATATACTGCATCACCTGTATATTTAATTTCAATTGTGTGCTTATCTTTATCAGGTGTATCACCTGGTGTTGTCTTCCATTCACCAATTGTGTATTGTGGCTCAGTAATCACCTCACCCTTACCATCTACTTGACTAATTTGTATTTGATTTTTAGCGATATTCTTATTAAAGTGATCAGTACGCTCAGTTACAGTTAAAGTAGCTGTGCGTTCCTTATTAAAATACTCACCATTTTGTGCATTATTGTTGTCATATACAAGATCAACCTTTGGAGCTACAGTATCAATGTCAATATTTTCAGAGATTGTTGTAAAATGACCACTCAAAAATTCTGCTTTAACATATAGTTTTTTAGCCCCGTTATTTTCGGCTGCATTTATAGTAAATGAGTAATCATTTGGTGCACTATTTTTTTCCTCATCCGTAAAACTTGTCGCATTTGTTTCAAATATAACATTTGCATCACCCTGTGGCTCTTCAGAATCAAACCAATAAGTAATACGCTTTAAACCTGACAATTTTTCATTATTAGCATTATTAACTTTTGCATATAGTTGTATATTTTTATTATATATCTTAGTACTATCAGGGTTTTCTATACTTAAAGCAGGTGTATTTTCTTCCTTTACAAGTTCAATTTGATTGCCAATATCGACATTATACGGTATGTCACCGATTGTTCTTGATTCCTTAGGCTTTAGATATAGATTAATCTCTTTAATAATTCCACCTTCAGTTAATTCAATGCTATTTGTGCCTTCATAAGTATTCTCATTCGTATATACTACTTCTATATATACATCCTTACCTTCTGGCAAATTTTGAATTTTATCTCTATTAACCTGGATTGTTGTTGGCTGATTAGCAAAAATAATCTTATCATCTTCACTTGCATAATCTTCTGGAGCAATAATTGTAATTGCGTTAAAAGCTATTTTTGGTATTGGTGAAAACTCTGCATGAACTTTAATATTTCTATCAATATTACTTATAGTCCATGAAAATGCATTATGTGGTAATGCATGAATATTTGAATCATTATCAACATCATGCTTAGTACCATCATCCTCCGTATAGAAAATTTTATTTAGTCTATAATCTGGATCTGGAGAAAATGTCATAGTTGCTGAACTGCCATGTTCAAAACTGTTATTCCCATTTCCTCCATTAAAAGTAATACTTCCACCCTCAGATGGCTGTACTAAATCCACAGTATACTTATCTATCTCAAAAGAAACTTGTACCATAGTATTTCTACTAATACTATGAATTGTATACTCATTTGGTGCATTCGTCGGTGTTGCTGGCACGCCATTAATAAGCACCTCTTTAATGTGATAATTTGCATTTGGTATCACTTTAAATACAAAATCCATACCGGATAAAGTAGGATATGTATATTTAGGTGAATCCCCAAAATCTAAATCTGTAGAATCAACCTGTATTTTACCATTCATACCATCAGCAACTATAAATTCGACTAAAATTTTCCCCAATCGTGGAAATCCAATGTTAGTTTCTTCTGCCAAAACTTGTACTGGAATTAATGTGATAAATAAAATTGCAGAAAATATTAAGCACTTTAATCTCTTAAAAAACATATTTCATTCCTCTTCCCTTTACTCAATAATGCCTTTTCCTTCAGAAAAGCCTATTTCGTACTCAACTCTAAACTCTTGTTTAATACTATTCTGTATACTGCTTTGGGTGTTATCTTGAATAACACTTTCTGTCAGTACTGTTGTTTCACTTCCAATATCATCTAGGGAACTTGTCTTCCCGCTCTCTCTACTAGAAGAAGTTTCTGTTAAGACTGTCGTTTCTTCTGCATCGAGAGTTGGTATCATCTGAGTAACAATCTTTGCAGTCATATGCATACCAGAAGTATGCCTTCCCTCTTCACTATCACGTTGAATACGTGCAATCTCTTTTCGAGAGTTAGCACCCGAAACCTCCGCAATTAAGAACGGAACTTTCCAGCGGATAAAGAGCAAGACAGCAATGAGTAGTAGAACGATACCAATAATGAACATACTAACTGATATTGTACGTAATAAATCAATATTCATCGTTCACCTCCACCGCTCTCATATGCTACTTTTACCATTTGTCTAGTATCTTCAATCGACTGCATCGTTTGAACACGCATGTTCTCTGTTAATTCTGTTGTTGTCTTGATACTTGATACAAATTTCTGAATCAAATCTAAATCAGAATTTAATTCTTTCTGTTCAATACCATCAACTTTTAATTTTGTTGCATACTGTTGAATTGTATTACGAACCATTTCAGCTAGTTCTAATCGAACAATTTCTGCTTCTGATTCATTTGGTACAACCTCTGTTAGAAGTGTATGCAAGCTTTCATAGAATGGCTTATATTTGCCAGTATCATTTGCTTCAGTAATCTGTGTAGCAATATCTCTATAGAACTCACCAATCTCGGCATATGTTTTTGCCATACCGATATTTTCATAATCCTCAGAAGCATGTTGAAGTACTTCTTTAAACCAAACAACTGCACTCTTTGCACGAGTTATCTGGTTATCTGCACCATTTCCGTAATCGAAGTAATACCAATAGAGTTTTCCTGCCTCAAAGCAGATATCTACATAGTTATCTGTCTTTTCAAGTTTTTCTCTATTCAAAGTAATCAACTTCTCAATTTCTTTTGCTTCCGCAACCGTAAATACCGAATCATTCATCTTATATGCTTGCATGATTTTGATATACGGTTCCTTTTTATCCTCATATCCGCTTACCTGTAAGGCAGATATGTAATCCTTAATCTTATCCGCATAGTCAGAACTTAAGTCTGCCTGGTTCATATATGATTGATAAACTGCTTCTGACTGTGACATTTCTAAGAATTTAGCAGCACCTGCCGCAATAAACATCACAACTGCAAGTACTGCTGTTAGGATAAATACTCCTAACTTCTTTTTATATTGTTTATGTAAACCTTCATCTTGATCCTGATAGTGTTCAAGTGCATATGTCAACTCTGACGTGCTTTGATAGCGTTTCGCAGGATCCTTTTCTGTACATTTGAGAATGATATCTTCCAATCCCTTTGATAGTTTTGGATTAATCTGTCTTATTGGAACCATCTCATATGGTGGTTCACTAGGATTTTTTCCAGTTATTACGTGATATAGTGTTGCGCCTAAGCAGTATATATCTGTTCTTGCATCAGTTTGCCCAATACCACCAAATTGCTCTGGTGCCGCATAGCCAACCGTACCAAGACAGGTTGTATCTGCTAAATTTTTTTCCTTGAACTCTCTTGCGGTACCAAAGTCAATTAGCGAAATCTTACCGTCTGGTTTTAACATAACGTTAGCCGGCTTCATATCACGGTAGATAATCGGAGGCTTACGTGTATGCAAATAACCTAATACATCACATAACTGTAGCGCCCAATTCACAACGTTCTCTTGTGACTGAGCGCCGAATTCACTCAATATTTTGTCTAGATTATTGCCTTCAATATAATCCATTACAATAATCAAACTATCATCTGTATCAATTACGTCGATGATGGATGGCAAACTCGGATGTTTTAAAACTTTTAAGATATCTGTCTCGCCAACTAATCCCTGTCGTACAGCTTCAAAGTTGATAACACCATCCTTACGAACCTCTTTAATTGCCCATGTTTTATTGGCTCTTTCATTTAGCGCAAGCCAAACAACACTCATTCCACCTTGCCCGATTTTACGTAGGATACGATATTTCCCTTCGAGCAATTCATTCTCTTTTAACATACTAATCCCCTATCAAAATGTACGAATTGCCGCGCAAGTAATATTGTCCCTTTCCTGACGCTGCTTATTCAAATTAATTAACCCCTTAATATTTGCGGTCATATCTGCTGCATTAACCATTTTTTTTGGATTTAAAGCAGCGAAAATCTCATTTTCTTTTACAACATGACGGAAGCCGTCTGTACATAACATATAAACTGCATCTTTCACCACACTACCACTAAAGAACTGTGGATAAAGATGTGGTGTAACACCAATACCTTGTAAGAGCACTGCTCTTCTTGTATCAGCTTCTGCTTCTTCTTCCGTTATCTTTCCATCTCTAACTTCTTTTGCCACAAGAGTCTGATCATCTGTAAGTCTTACAAGCTTATCAGTTAATTGGTATGCACGTGTATCACCTACATTGACAATATATAGACTGTCCTGTGTCAATAGCATCGCAGTTAGTGTTGTTCCAATTGCAAACCCTTGTTGCTTACCAAATGCAGAAATCTTTTCATTTGATGCAATAATCAGATTCTCCCAATCCTCTCGAATTGTACGTTCACTGATCTTTTTTTCAGCAGTAATCAGCGGTAATCTATTTAATACCCATTGATTAAAATCATGTACGACGGTAGCACTTGCAAGTTCTCCCATGGAAAGTCCGCCCATACCATCACAAACAATTGCAAAGACCATCTTTCCCATAGGTGTAGAAATAACTTTAACGTTATAACTATCTTGATTTGTCTTTTTTACGTTACCGATATCCGTCGCTCCAGAAACGATAAAATCCATATTATCTTCCCTGGCCTATCTTGTCTTGAACGCAAACTTCTCATTCGCTAGACGAATAACATCTCCGTCTTTAATTTCAACTTTAATGTTACTTGTAATCATTTCATCATTTACATATGTATGGTTTGTAGAATTCTTATCCACAACATAGTAATGACCATTTTCTACGATAAAATCAGCATGACTTCTACTAATTGCAGTATTATCGCCAATAAAGTAATCCACGTAACTCTTCTCTTTTCCAAGACGTAAAGACTTCTTATCAAGACGGATAATATCGTTATTCTTAACACGAATCAAACGAGGATTAATCATCATTTCTTCCTGCATTGCTTGACTTAGTACTGTTGTTTCTCCGTTTGCTGTACCACCACCGATTGCATGCTGTAAGTCTACTGTTTCACCATGCATGTTTTGGTTAACAGCAACAGTATTAAGGGAAGGAACACCAGAGGCTACTTCAGTTTTTGCTACTGGAGCTACTGGTGTAGCAACTGGTTCTGCTGGTTTTTCATTTGGTACCGCAAAACTTGTAGCATGTGAAGTTACAGGCTTATCCATACCTGGAATATCAAATGCATAATTATCTTTAGTAACTGGAGCTTCCGCCTTCTTTTCAGCTGGTGTAAAGAAACTGTTCTTTGTTTCTACTTCCTTTTTCTTAGGCTTGAAAATATCGAAGAAAGAACCCTTCTTTGCTGGCTTTTCTTGTTTCACTGCTTCAACTTCCTTCACTACAGGCTGAGCAACTGTATGTTGTACAGCAGGCTCTGTAATAGATGGTTGTTCATATAGATAATCTGCCTGTCCATTTGTATGTACATCAGATATCACCTTCTTATTGGAAACTTCTTGCTTACGTAGTGTATCAATTAACTCATCAAATGAACCTAAATTGAAATCAGCCTTTGCAAGATACTGCATAATTTCATAATAATATTGCTTATCTTCCTGTTCATCTAGTTGTACACGTAACATAATCTTTTGGAAGAAGTCATGTAAATTTGGCTTTTCATCATTTACGACTGGAAGATACATGAACTTAGCAGTACCTTCACTTACATCACAGAAGATATATTGTGTATTGAACACAAACTCATTTAATTCAAGCAAATATTCATTTGCAGATAATAATGTTTTTACCATGCAAGAAAATATCGTCAATAATTTTTTACGGTAAATTGGACGTTCTAGCATGTCCTCTAAAGTTACTTGTGCTGAGATATTAAATACTAACTTACGGTCTAGATTAAATTGTGAGAAAGTAATTGGAACGATACCCTCAATATTGTTGTTTTGCAACATACCTAGACCAACACGATCCAGTTCCTCCTCCTTGAGCATTTTATAGTTCAAATAGGAAGCTGATGCATCATTTTCATAAGAAATTCTACTATCTAAGTTAAACATACTATCTACCCTCTCAATCATGATTTAGTCTAATCAACTGTAATAACTGCCAACGACCATTGTCGTTCTTTACAAAGCCGATTCCACTTTCGGAAATTAACCTTGCATCCGCAAAGGTACATGGAATGACAATTTTACCTGTCATATCAATATATCCCCATTTTCCATTTTTCTTAACTGCCGCAAGTCCACCATTAAATGAACTTACTTCTTCAAAATCACCAAGATCAACTTCTTTTCCAGTAGGGTCAATAAATATCCACTTCTTGCCCTTCTTAACAGCCGCAAGCGTTGTATCATTAAATCCCTTAGCATCTTCGTAGACTTGATCTGATATTTGTTCGCCTTTCTTATTTACAAGAATGTAACGAAGATCCTTTTGAACAATTAGCGAATCATTTCTGCAAGGAACACCTCGTTCATCAACAACGATGGAATCAAACTTCTCATCAGTAATTGGATTTGCTTTACTATCTAACAGTGCCCAATAACCACCATTTTTAGTTGCTCCACCAACACCATTTGTAATGATTGTTGCATCCTTATAGTTCTCACTAATCTTCTTATAAGATGTCGCATCGTAATATGCCCATTTTGATCCATCATATGCCAATATGACATTGCCAATCTGTTCTTTAAATTGTGTAATTTTCTTCAAATCAGAATTAGCATCATATAAATATTCAGGAGTAAGAATTACATCACCCATTGCATTGATGTACATTGGTTTATCATTCTTTACAACAGCTGCCGTATCACTAAAGAACTCCTCGGCTTCTGTATACATGTTTGATATACCACTTGCATATCCGCTTTGATCAACATATGACCATGTTTCACCTTGCTTAACCGGTGCTAATTTCTGTTTATCAGAAAATGCCTTCACATCTTCAAAATTACCAATTAGTTTATACACATACTTAATCTCAGCCATGATTTTATCCACTGCTTCAGACTTTAAGTTTCTCTTTTGGAAAGACTCATACAAACTAAACGCATCACCAAACTTCTTTTTCTCAATATATAGTTGTAAACCATATTCATACGCTTTTGGTTCTAATGGATAAGCAGAGATTACTTCTCTTTCGTACCATCTTTCGGCAGCACGCAAGTCGTCATTTGCTTTATATGCATCGCAAATTTCCAACTGAATATCTAATGAAGGTTTGATATCCATGGCTTCTTTATATTCTTTTACAGCCTTCTTAATCGTACCGTTTTTACTAGCTTGTCTAGCAAGTGTTATATGTTGCTCATATTCTTGCTTAGTAGTTAAATTTGTATTCACTAACGAGTAAATACTTGCAATAGAAATAAGTACGATTCCCAAAGGTATCAATATTTCTTTCTTCATTCTATACCCCCATTGAAATAGCGGAAATAATTAAACCAACGAAAATAAACGGTGCTAAAGGTAACTCACTATCACGAGTTAACTTCTTTAAAAATAGTCCAATAACAGATACAAAGAAGATACATACCATACCTGTTATAACCATATGGAAACTATCATTTACACCTAAAACAATACCAATCACACTGAGTAACTTAACGTCACCCATTCCGATTGCATTCTTATTCATAAACCGACAAACTACGCCTATGAGCAAGAATGCCAATCCAGCAATTAACATATCTATAAGGATAAACAGAGCAGATATCTCTTTTGCTGTAAAAATAGTCAAGAGTACAATTACTACTTTAATACCAAGTAAAGTAATTAATGCTCGATTTGGAATAATGTGATACTTTAAATCGTAAAGAGTAATAACAAACAAAGCATTTACTAATACCATCGTATTTAAACTATCTAAAAATGTATTCTGGTAAAACAGTAATAACATGCATGCAATTACAATATCCAAGCAGAACTTTACAGATAATAATTTAATATCAAATGAATCAGTGATTTTTGTAATAATCCGATTCATTTTATCTTCGACATACTTTTCGTTCTCATCATACTTTTCAGATTTAGATACATACAGAAATAGGAAACATAAACCTACTGACAAAATAATGAGGCCAATTACCTTAGTAATATTATCCATTTTATCCTCCCCAAATCTCTGTATATGCTACATGTGAGCATTCAATACCTTTTTTTATTTCCAAATTAAAGAATTTAAATATTGGTAACTCAATAGTGTATCTAGCTACAATTGCAACACCGCCTGTTAATCCAGATTCTTTACCATCAAAGAAAATATCTGAACCAGATGTATCCAAATTTTTTATATGGTACATTTGCATAAAAGTATTAGCATCCATTACAGCAGTTTTTAGATTAAGTTTAATTAACTGTGTAGCTAGTGCATCTCCAGCAGCATTATATAAATATCCGCTACCACTATCATTTTTTAAACTGCCCAACAAATCAGCCGCTTGGCCACTAATTTTCCCTAAAGTAGTAGAATCTCCATTCAGTAGTTCTGATATTTTTTTCAATCCATCAACAACTTTATCGTTTGATAAAGTATTAGCAACCTTTGAAGTATATCCATCTTTTCCACTGAATACTTCTGTAAACTTAGTAGCATACAGAATATGTGAATACTCAGATATTTCTTTAGCAGAAATATCTGCAGCAATCGCTACTCTTTCTTGGGTATATGCTATACGAATAACAGAAAGGATAGCATATATTGATAACATAAAAATCATAAGTGAAATACTTGCTTCAATAATTACCGTACCTTTTCTACTATTTTTTTTCATCTCACTGCCATCCTTTCTCTTGAATTTGATATTATCAGTTTATTCGGTTACAACTTTAAGACCTAGACTATTCGCTACTTCTTCTGCTTTTGACCCCTTAGGTGTATGAATTTCTACATTCTTATTTGAATTTTCTGGGAAGTAGAATACGTCTGTTATTTCAGTTACACTTGCCGGGATTTTAATATATTTGATAACTACATTATGAGAAAATGTTAATTTTCCGATTGATTTAAGACCTTCTGGAAACTCAACAAATTCTAATTTACTACATCCATTAAATGCTAGATCATCAATCTTTTCTAATGAAGTTCCCAAATAAACAAACTTCATTACCTTATCCACTGTAAACGCAGATTTTGAAATAACTCTCACCGTGTCAGGTAAAACAACCGCTTCACAGTTTTGCATGTTGGCTAGTCCTCTTTCGCCGATGGCTAATACTGGTTTACCATTAATCTCTTTAGGTACTACAACTACTTTTTCTTCAGAAGAACATCCTTCGATTACGATACCTTCATTCCAATCGTTATAACTAAAGTATTTCTTATCTGTCTCCGGGAAGTCTTTGAAGTTCTTCTCAGTTACTTCAGAGTTGTTTGTTGTATCTGTTGTGTTGTTTTCTGTTTCCTTTGTTTCGTTTGTAGATGTACTTGTTGTAGTATCTTGTTTTGGTTCCTTAGGTCCACAGCCTACTAAACCTGATAAGAGTACTGCTGCACATAGACCTGATAATAATTTTTTGTTCATATTATTCCCCTTTAGTCATTTACTACTTTTAGTCCAATACTATTAGCTACTTCTTCTGCTTTAGAACCTTTTGGTGTATGAATTTCTACATCTAAATTAGATGTTGTTCTTCCATAGAAAGCCGCTGTAATTTCTGTGACACTTTCAGGAATTGTGATAGATTTAAGTGATGATGAATACGAAAACACCAAATCACCTATTGACTTTGTACTCTTCGGAAATGAGACTGACTCCAATGAACTAGCACCAAGAAAAGCATGATCATCTACCGTTTCCACTCCGGTTCCAAGATCAATATATTTCAACGCTTTGTCATTCACAAAAGCAGATTCGCCTAAATATCTTACTGTATCCGGTAAAACAATTGCCTCGCAATTCTTCAAATTTGCCATGCCACGTTGGCCTATTGCAATGACAGGTTTGCCCTTAATTGTCTTTG
>ERZ773007.1012-NODE-1012-length-13507-cov-11.667336_pt1 | contig 13507 bp, 9 predicted proteins | sample MGYA00580665_ERZ773007 | MGnify/ENA primary metagenome ERZ773007 (study PRJEB29015, sample SAMEA2738122) | human oral metagenome | biome: human oral; feature: human-associated habitat; material: saliva | place: China | collected 2167 ... | reverse complement strand
CAACGTTTCTGTACATCATGAAACTTGCTAAATTACATATTACGCTTACAGAGGTGAAATAGGGGTTCACTACACGTCAATAGATGTGAGAAACCTTGATTTTATGCGATTCTTGAAATTCTAAATTTCACTACATTGCAATATAAATCAACCGAATCACTACCTTTTTCACTACCTTTTTTGAAATAAGAATAATGATTCGGATATATAAAAGAAGAGGAACTTTATTGTGAAGCTCCTCTTTTTGTTATGTGTTCTTTTTCTCACAGATCGTATGACCTGGTTTGACACAGTTGGATTTCAGGTACTTTCAGTTTAGCTTTATATCAACCATCATCAAAATCCAACTATTTTCTTATTTTAAAAAATATGAATAAGTTTGATTGAATGAGGGAATTTCTTTAAATTTTTTCTTAGCACCTATAAGTTAATAATACTATTCTTTAAATTATAGTTTATAATTATCTGATGTTTCAATGACCACAAAACAAAGTACAGCGAATCACTTCCTTTAGTCAAACATATAACTGAACAACATTGTTTATCTTCCTGCACTTTCATATTTTTTCAATCCTTTTCTAAAAATTGTACGACTGATAATAATCAAAAAAACTGTAAAAACTATTTGATAGAAAAATAGGTTCAATGTATCTTTCCCTAAAAATATTAATACTGCAGGATTGGCAATTAATAAATTGGGAACAAATAACATAGTGATCAATCTGTTAATACCTGTAAAAATATTATATGGATACTTAGAAATTCCAATATAATTCAAAAATACATCTACTTTTGAAAATTTAGTTGGGAACCAAAATGAACTAATCGTTATTAGAAACCAAATTGAATAATATATAATACAACCACACATTAAAGAAAGGATATAAAATAATATTTTTAATGAATTTAAATGTACATTTAAATTTCCATAACTTATAAAAATGATCGCAAGACCAAAAAAAGTATTCACGAATTGAACTAAATTAAATGATCTAAAAATATAGAACAACTGAGTATCAAACGGCCTCAATAAAATTTGATCCAAGTTACCACTCAAAATATCTGATTCTAAAATTCCCATACTTCTAATTAACAATCCCATCATAACTCCATCTACAATAGTGTAGGAACCTACCAAAAATAAAATTTGATAATAGTCCCAACCATTAAAAGAGTCTATGTTTAAGAAAATCAATCTAAAAAATACAATAGGTAAACCAATCCACAGTATCGACGAAAATAGACCACAAAAGAAGTCAAAATGAAAATTCATATCAGATTTAAAACCAAAATGAAGTAGCCTAAAAATTACTTTTATTCTAAACATTTTATCCTCCCACATTTGAGAAGTGCTCCACTCCTTTTCTCAATATGAATCTTGATATAATATAAAAAATGATGCACCAAATCAATTGAATACAAATAATTCTCAAATAGTCTATTAATTTATATGTATCATTACTAAACATCTGAAGCGGTTCATATACTAAGTATTTAAAAGGTAATACATCTAAAAACAGACGAAAATTATTTGAAAAAAAACTTAAAGGCAATAATATTCCTGATAAAAACTGAATTACTATTTCTTTAACAGTAAGGACAAAAAATATATTTTCTAACCAAAAAGAAAGCATACCTACACAACATGATATTAAAAACCATAGAACCATAGATAGAATAATTGCAATACTTCCTAAAATAAGAATTTCAATGGTTAATAACTCATTCTTGTAATAAACACTGGAGAATAAAATGACAGGAATGATGATAAATAATAAATGAGCAAGCCTATCTCCAAGCATTTTACAAAAATAATACTTATAAAAAGTAACAGGTTTTATTAATATGCTAAAAAAATTTCCTGAATGAACATCGTCATTGATTTCCCAATCAACTGGATAAAAAACAAAATATGAAAAAATTATAGTCCCCAAATAGTATTGAACCATTGAGGTAAAATCATATCCTGCTATATTTATCTGGTTACTCTGATATATATACGTCCATAAAAATACTGATATCATAATTTGTATACTTGCCTGTAACATTAACAATAGTACACTTGATTTATAGTTCAAAATAGATCGAAATGATATCAGAATAATAGACATTTCTTTTTTCAATTGTGCTCCTTTTTTGTAAAATAGTTTTGTAAAATAATTTCTTCTAAAGAAAGATTTGATATTTCAAAATCTTCTATATCTACAAGCTTATTGATTGATTCTAATGTCTCAAAGACAAAATCTCTAGGTATTTTTAGTATACATTCCGATTTTGTTTGAGAAATGACTACTACTCCTTTAACAGAGCATAACTCTGGTACCAAATCTAATGTCATTTTTATCTTTAAATATTTAAAATCAGAAAATTTAGATAAAATAACATCCATTGACTCCTGCAAAATAATTTTTCCTTTGTCAATGACGATTAATTCGTCACAAACAGACGAAATATCATCCATATCATGACTCGTTAAAATAATAGTAGTATGACATTCTTCATTCATTTTCTTTAAAAATGTTCTGATATCTTTTTTAGACTGTATATCTAACCCTATAGTAGGCTCGTCTAAAAATAATATTTCCGGACTTGTTAAAGATGCCGCGATAAACTCCATTTTCATTTTTTGTCCAAGAGAGAGGGTCCGGACCTGCTGGTAAAGCTGATCTTTTACATTCAACAAATTGCTTAATTCCTGAATTCGTTCTTGTAAAATCGCCGGTTCTACCTCATATAAAGTACCAATCAATTGAAAATAATCCATAGCCGAAACATCTTGAAATAACTGTAATTTATTTCCTACTACTATTGAAATTTTTTTTCTAAAATTTATACTTCTTTTAAATGGAATTTCTCCATTCACTTCTAATTTTCCGGAACTAGGATAAAGAGTCCCAGTCAACATTTTAATCGTTGTGGATTTACCAGCTCCATTACTCCCAATAAAGCCAACTATACTCCCTCTCTTAATCGTAAAACTAATATCTTGAACAGCTCGAATCGTTATTTGATTACGTTTCAAAAATCTCTTGATAAATGGGAGTCTTGAATCAAAATTATAAAAATTTTTAGATAAATTCTGAGCATTAATAACTATTTCACTCATATATCTCTCCTTTCGATAAAATATATTTACTTGTACTTTTTCCATACTTTACCAAAATGCTAAAGATTGAGCTAAAATCTTCGGGATGGGTAAAATAATATTTGTCTTTAAAAAGTTTCTCAAAACCTTCAAGGCGATTATTGAAATCATTAAATTTTGTATTGTCTAGCTGGTTGAATGTCTCTTTAATATCCATAAACTTTCTCCGTGATTCTTTATTTCACTTTATAAATAGAAGAGTGTCTATATATTTATAGATCCTCAAGAACTTGCATTTTATCAAGTATAAGTAGAATAGTATGTAAGGGTTTACATATTCATATTATATGATTGTTTAAGGAATCCGTCAATTTTCCACATTATTATATGACAAAATGTATTTTTTAAAAATGCAAAAATCTATGAGCAAGATGTTTGACTTCCTTTTTTAAAGTATATATACTTATATTAACCTTAGAAAAGAAAAAATGTTTGAACAGATATTCAATAATAATTACTTTTTTTAAAATTAAAATTCGAACTTTAAATTTTTATCTTTTTTATATTATTGAGTAACCTAAATTGCCCAATTTGTAAAATTTAGCTAGACAAAAAAAGACATCCAAGAGAAATTTCTTAAATGTCTGTAAACGTTGATATAAGCGTGTTGATTAACGTTTTGATAATTGTGATGCTTTACGAGCTTTCTTAAGACCTGGTTTAATAAGGTTTTGATTTAGTTGATTTCAAAATAGATTAATATCAATATTCTATAGTTTTCAACTGACTTTTTATTTCAAAAAATTTGTATAAGTTTTATTGAATGAGGGAAATTTCAAGTAAACAACTTAGCTGTTATTACCCTCGAATAGAGTTTCCCACTGAGTAATTGATAATGGGAGTATGCTTTTATTTTTCTTGTAAAAATCTAATAGGTCATCATTAGCTATTCGAACCACATTGTCAATCTGATTTAGATTGATTATTTTAGGTGCATACAAATATACTATATACCCATCCTCAACATATCGATTGAATTCTAAAGCATCCAATTCCTTAGCTTTTTTCCCCTTTACTTGAAGCACCGCTTTTCTAGGATTACAAACATCCCTAGAAATCATCTCACACTCGATCTTAATTGTAGTGGATTTATTTGCTATTGAATTAGACAGAACATAGTAGTTCTCTTTTATTTGTAAATAAGATATTACAAGTTCCTCTAAGTCAAAATCTGGTAGATTATCCAAAAGGTTACCCTCTTGTGGAATAACCTTATAATATTTACTGCTTGATAATTGATTAAAAATTGTTTTCGAATACTCAATTATTATTCCATCACGAATTCTTTCAACAGTACCCCCTCGAGGTCTATTGAAAGACGATTTAATTTGGCCAGGTACTTGCATTCCAAAATTATAAGCTTCAACTGGTAAGACTGCTCCAATATCCAACCGTTTATCACATACTACTTCAACAGGCGACTTAACTCTACAAATCCAGTAACCACCATCCAGATCTCTTGTCCAGAATAAGTCGTCTACTTTTGCATCCCTAAAAACGTTAATTGCTGGGTTAGCTCTTCCAGATAATTCTTTAACCCTTTGATAATACTTTTGAAAACTATCATGATAGAGATCTTCACTCTGACTACTCCACCCAATAGCAACATACTGTTTTTTACCATTTAAACAGAAATCCACCAATTCCTGCCTGGAGTCAGTCCCAGTCTTCAAATGTAATCTCACTACATTATCCATAAATTTTACCTCATCAAAGGATATAATTACAGTATAAGTATATCATAAATAACGACAAAATCTTGACTTTCCGAAAAATTAGTGTTTTCCGGAAAGTTGAGTAATGTAAAAAGATGTGTATGAAAACTTTAATTTAAGATTTAATCATTTGTCAAATTAAGCTAGACAAGAAAACCTCTAGCCATTAGCTAGAGGTTGCGATTTATTGATTTGAAAGTTTACGTTTCAATAAGATAGCACCTGATAGAACAACTGCTCCTAGGACAATGAATCCAGTAGCTGCGACGTCACCTGTACTTGGGAGAACTTTCTTACGACCTTTACCTTTGCCATCACCGGGACCTTCAGTTGTTGAAGATGACGGAGTTGGAGGTGGAGTAGGAGTAGTCGTTGAAGTTGTAGTCGGTTCTTCGCTTGTAGTCGTTGTAGTGGTTGTTTCACCTGTCGTTGTTGTAGTGGTTGTAGCTTCTTTGGTTGTGGTCGTAGTTGAAGTTGTAGTCGGTTCTTCAGTTGTAGTCGTAGTTGAAGTTGTAGTCGGCTCTTCGGTTGTTGTGGTAGCCGAAGTTGTTGTAGTGGTTGTCGTTGTTGTTGTAGTGGTTGTTTCTTCCTTCGGATTTACGATTGTTTTAGTTACTGAGTGGTCAGCTCCGAAATCTTCAGCATTGACTTCTGTATCTGCAGATTTGATGCTGTACCCTGCAGGTGCTTCTGTTTCAGTTAAGATATATTTATCTTTTAACAAGGCGTTGACTGTAATGTTCCCGTTTTCGTCGGTTACATACTCACCGATGACTTGGTTGTTTGCCTGGCGTACGACCTTAAATTTTGCTCCTTGGAGAGGTTGGTTGGCATCATCTACTTTGTGGATATTGATGGTAAATACATAACCGACACCAGAGCCACCAGCAATTTGTACAGCTGCAGCATTGGTTACTTGTTTTACCTCTGTATTTTTACCTTTTAGGATTGCATCGTTTTTTAGGAGTTCGCCATCTACAGGCTCGTAGTTGAGCTTAACATCATAAGCAATACGGTATTGGTCGTTTTCAGTGATGTCGCCTAAGTCAATTACAAAGGATTGACCGTCTTCACTGATAGTCACCTTGTGTTGGTCAGTGACATCTGTTCGGTTGCTAAATTGCCACTCACCTTCAACAAAGGCAAAGGTCCCTTTCAGCACCTTGATGCTACCTGGTACATAAGAAGCGTTAGTAAATTTCATATGGTCTTCGATGGTAACGCTATTAATATTTTCTTTGGTTCGGTTGACAGAAATGGTATAAGATACTGTTTTGTGATCTTCGGAATTGACCCAGCTTGTCTTTGTCAAGACTTTGGGATTCCCATCTCCAACTCCTTTGAAGGTCACCTTTCCGCCGATTTTTAGTTCGTTGTTAATGGTGATTTCAATCGGGATTTCTCCTTTTTCAGGGTGCTTCTTGAAATCAATCCGTGCATAGAAGAAGAAGGAGCCGTTTGTGTCAGAGTGTTTTTCAACATAGTCTGTGTAGGTGAGGGAAATCGATTTTTTTGCAGCATCTACGGTTGCATGAGCAATGATCTCGTTGGTATTAACATCTCGAATCTCGAAGTTATCCGAAGTAATCATTAAAGCATCTGGAACCGTCACGACCGTAGTATCCCCTGCCTTGACATTTTTTCCGGCCAAATCGTAGGTGGCATTAATTCGGAAAGTTGCCCATTGTTCTAACTCCCAAGTGAGATCTCCGCCCTCGTTATTGGTGACGTTGACACTGGTAATCGTGTCCGCAAATTTTCCTGTTATCGAGACAGTTGGTGTTTCAGCAGATGATTTATTCAAACCTAAAGTGAATAGGGTGGCTAGTAGACAAAGAACGAATGGGAAAATCCAAAATTTCTTTTTATCCATAATTTTCTTCCTTTTTCATAAAATGGGTGTTTAATAAACAATCCTACTCTTAGTTCAAATAAGACTATCAGTAGGTTTCCAAAAGATGGAGTCGATATTAAACTACACGGTGTTGCGACAGGTTACTAGGTTGTTCGTTACGAAGTTATTAAGAATAAAATCCTCCCTTTGTTAAAAAAATCACAAGATTGTCTTCTTAGGTAAATTGTAGCACAAAAAGCACCTTATTTCAACAGTATAACTTTGATTGTTAAAATAAAAATGAGTATAAAATAGATGGGTTAATTAGCTGAAAGGAGACAATCTTTAGAACGGCTTTCAAACAGCTCTTTTCGAAGCGGTAACTATTGATTTTTCTCTAAAAAAGGGTATAATCAAAATCAAACTATTTAAAGGGAGTCTCTATGAAGAAGAGTTTTATTCACCAGCAAGAAGAAATTTCATTCGTAAAAACTACGTTTACCCAGTATTTGAAAGACAAGCTAGAAGTTGTCGAAGTCCAAGGACCTATCTTGAGTAAGGTGGGAGACGGGATGCAGGATAACCTATCTGGAGTGGAAAACCCTGTCTCTGTAAAGGTCTTGCAAATTCCCAACGAGACCTATGAAGTGGTTCATTCCCTTGCGAAATGGAAACGCCATACCTTAGCGCGATTTGGCTTTGGGGAAGGGGAAGGTCTCTTTGTCCATATGAAGGCCCTTCGTCCGGATGAAGATTCCTTGGATGCGACCCACTCAGTTTATGTCGACCAATGGGACTGGGAGAAGGTTATTCCAAATGGTAACCGCAACCTCGCTTACTTGAAAGAAACAGTTGAAAAGATCTACAAGGCCATTCGTTTGACGGAGTTGGCTGTTGAAGCTCGCTATGATATTGAGTCTATCTTACCTAAACAAATCACCTTTATCCATACAGAAGAGTTGGTAGAGCGTTACCCTGAACTGACACCAAAAGAACGGGAAAATGCCATCACCAAAGAATATGGAGCAGTCTTTTTGATTGGGATTGGTGGCGTCTTGTCAGATGGCAAACCACACGATGGACGGGCGCCGGACTATGACGACTGGACAACGGAGACCGAAAATGGCTACAAGGGCTTAAATGGGGATATCCTTGTTTGGAATGATAACCTTGGTGCGGCTTTCGAATTGTCTTCTATGGGGATCCGGGTTGATGAGGACACCCTCAAACGCCAGGTTGCTATTACAGGAGATCAAGATCGTTTGGAACTGGAATGGCATCGTGCGCTTTTGAATGGCCTGTTTCCACTAACTATCGGAGGCGGGATTGGTCAATCGCGGATGGCTATGTTCTTGCTTCGTAAGAAACATATCGGAGAAGTCCAAACCAGCGTCTGGCCACAGGAAGTTCGCGAACAATATGAAAATATCTTATAAGATAGTTGCAAGTAAAGCAACGAAAGAAATAGAGCCTTGCATTTGATGCGGGCTCTTTTTTTGGGCCTGGAGAAGCTAGCTTTTTCTGTTCCTAATGGGCTTGTGGGATGATTTTATCGCTTGAGCACTGTCACGAACTAGAAATTATGATAGAATAAATAGTACAAAGCAAGCAAAGGAGTGGTGTCTATGAAATTACAAAAACCAAAAGGAACCCAAGATATCCTGCCACAGGAGTCCGCTAAGTGGCAATATGTAGAAGGATTTGCTCGCGAAACCTTTAAAAAATACAATTATGCTGAGATCCGCACACCGATATTTGAGCATTACGAGGTAATTAGTCGTTCTGTTGGGGATACAACGGATATCGTGACCAAGGAGATGTACGACTTCTATGATAAGGGAGATCGTCACATTACTTTGCGTCCAGAAGGGACAGCACCGGTGGTCCGCTCCTATGTTGAAAATAAACTATTTGCACCAGAGGTTCAAAAGCCAAGCAAGGTCTATTATATCGGTCCCATGTTCCGCTATGAGCGCCCTCAAGCTGGCCGTTTGCGTCAATTCCACCAGATTGGAGTAGAGTGTTTTGGATCTAGCAATCCTGCAACGGATGTCGAGACGATTGCCATGGCTGACCAATTCTTCAAAGAGATTGGCATTGAAAATGTCGTCCTCCACTTGAATACCCTTGGTAGCACAGCCAGTCGGACGGCTTATCGTCAAGCTTTGATCGACTACCTCCTTCCGATGAAGGACCAACTTTCAAAGGATAGCCAACGCCGTTTAGAGGAAAATCCGCTCCGCGTTTTGGATTCAAAAGAAAAAGAAGATAAACAAGCGGTTGAGAATGCTCCATCTATCCTAGACTACTTGGACGAAGAAAGCCAGGCACACTTTGATGCCGTGCGGGCTATGCTAGACGGTTTAGGAATTGCCTATGTCATCGATACCAATATGGTTCGTGGCCTAGACTACTACAACCACACCATTTTCGAATTCGTGACAGAAGTAGATGGAAATGAATTGACCGTTTGTGCGGGAGGTCGTTACGATGGCTTAGTAGAATATTTTGGTGGACCTGCAACTCCAGGATTTGGTTTCGGGATGGGACTTGAACGTCTGTTGTTGATTCTTGATAAACAAGGAGTTGAACTTCCTGTAGAGGCATCGTTAGATGTCTATGTAGCTGTCCTGGGTTCAGAAGCAGAAGTGGCCAGCTTGGAATTGGTTCAGGCTCTTCGTCGTCAAGGCTTTATCGCAGAACGTGATTACCTAGGACGTAAGTTGAAGGCTCAGTTCAAGTCAGCTGACGTCTTTGGGGCAAAAACTATCATTGCCTTAGGTGGTAGCGAGGTTGAAAGTGGCCAAATCACCGTCAAAAATAACCAGACTCGTCAGGAAGTGACCACTTCCATCGAAGAAGTAAAAAACGATTTTCAGACTATCTTGAATCAACTTTAAAAAGAAAAGACGGATGCCGAGAAGGTATCGGTCTCAGATTGAAGAAAAAGAATTCCTAGAATCTTTCCTTAGATTCAAAACTCCTGAATGCTTGAAACGCCACTGTTTCAAGCATTTTTCTCACGGCGGAAAGTTTCAGAGATTCTTAGATGACTCAAAGTAATAGGAGTCATTTTTTTGAACAATTATCTAGCTATTTTAAGTGAAAAATAGTCTGTCTTTTTGTGTGTCATCTATTTTCTCTTTGTGGAGAAAGCTGACAGCCGGGTCCATTTTTGATATACTAGTAGGGCATGCATGTGCCCTTTAGCACTTGCAATTCTAGTAAAGGAAAAAACAAGGTATGAGTGAAAAAGAAAAAGAATCGCATAAACTTGGCTTAAGTGTCGGGTCCAATTTTCAAGATACTCAAGAGCTACGAAAGGTATTGGAACAATCAATTAGCCGGGAAGAAGAAGTTTTGACTGCTAGTCAACCGGTGGAATCAGATCAGAACCAGGAAGAGAGCCAGGTTAATGGAGAAGGGGTCGAAACAGAAGCTTCGACCGAAACTCTAAGTCGTTTATCACGATCTGGTCATAGTCGTAAAGAGAAGCTTGAAGCGAGGTCAAGAGACCAAGAGGATGTAGAAGAGTCGTTAGAAAACCAAGAAGATGAAAAGCCCTTGGGGCGCTATGCCATTAAGCGACCAGTTCCCTTGTCACTACCAATTGCTTTAAGTGTCCTACTTGGGATGGTCCATGTAGCTCTTCCTTTTATCAACTTAGTTGCGACTAATCAACAAACCCAGGACTTATATGCCGGTTGGGCGATTTCTCAAGGTCAAGTTCCTTATGGTCATTTCTTTGGGGTCAATGGTTTGCTCTACTATGGGCTCAGTGGTTTAGGAAGTTTGGTAGGAGGTCAAGTTCTCTTGGTGGCCTTCCAGATTTTAGCCTACTTTTTTGCTGGGACGAGCCTGTATCGGATGGTCAGAAGCTTGGTTGCAAGTGAAAAAATTGCAGGACAAGTTCAGCTACTCTTCTACCTTCTTGCTGGAGTGCTTGGATTTGGTGGGAACTATGCTGTCTTTTATGCCCTTCCCTTCTTGTTTGGCTCTATGAATTTCATCCTTGCTTATCTAGAAGGTGAGAAAACGGACGAATCCTTTGTCGCCTATGGTGCAGGAGCCTGTTTGGCCTTTATGATTGTGCCATGGCTGAGTGTGATTTTTTATCTGCTTGCTTTTCTCGGATTGACAGCCTATCATGTGAAGCAAAAGAAATTAGCCCACGGCTTCTATCAATTCCTTGCTGCCCTCTTGGGATTCTCTCTTGTTTTCTATCCCTTGGGCTACATCACTGTGTGGAACGGCTCATTTGGGTATGCGATCCATCAGACCTTGTATAGTCTCCGCTCCCTCCAGTTTGATGCCGGGCATCTATTTGCCAACCTAGTTTATTACTGTTTATTGCTGTTGACGCTTGGTTTCGCTTCAGCTTTCGTCATGTCCTTCCGAAAAGTGTCGACAAGTGGTCAACGTGTGATTCGGTTTATGAGTTGGTTCGGTCTTCTGCTAGTTGTTGCAGTTGTGGTTGGGACACCAGAGCAAGGGGCCTATCAGTTCCTTAGCCTGTTACCTTTTGGTCTCCCCTTGTTAGCCCTTTGGTTTGCCGGGGATGAGTCTACTTACCAGCGCCGGAAGATGAAGAATAATTCTATCTGGGACCTTTATTTCTCCAGTCAAGCCTTCCTACCGATTTTGGCAATGGCTTATTTAGTGGGCTATCCAGTTGTGAATCAATTGGTTCTCCAAAGCAATCTAGCTAGTGACCGAAGTGCAATCGCTCAGTATATCAAGAGTCATAGCGATTCTAAAGATACGATCTATGCTTGGGATCAGACGGCTCATCTCTATCAAGAAAGTGGCCGTTTAGCAGCTTCAGCCCTCCTAACCCCAACTGCCTATATGGGGCCGAAGGAAAATCGAACCAATCTAATCAATCAGATTAAGCAAGCTAAGCCGAAGTTTATTGTGGTCAATAAAGACCTAGATGTAACGTCTGCTCTGCAAAAAGTTCTAACCAAAAATTATGAAAAAGTGAACCAGAAGGGTTCGCAGTACACCTTGTACCAATATAAATAGACTATCAATATCTTGTGGTTTTGAAATGAAATAACATTTTTTGCCACAAGATATTGATTTTTTATTTTTGAGTGATATAATATGGGGTGAATTCTATTTGTATTAAAAAGAAAGTGGGCGAGAGTATGATAACGTTACGAGAAGAGCATATCCAAAGTCTCCCCCAACTCTTTGTGGAAAAGAGAGATGGGCGGAAGGTCAAGTTTGATGTCGATAAAATTTACCGTGCTTTGGTCAAGGCGACAGAAGAAGTGACAGGCCTCACTCCGGCCCTAGAAGCGAAATTAGAAACCGTTACAGACAGGATCGTTGCTGAAATTTTGGAACGTTTCCCTCGTGGCGTGAAAATTTACGAGATTCAAAATGTCGTCGAGCACGAGTTATTACAAGCCAATGAGTATGCGATTGCTGAGAGCTATATTACTTATCGGACCCAGCGGGATTTTGAGCGCTCAAAAGCGACGGATATCAATTTTACCATCGGCAAACTCCTCAATAAGGACCAAGCAGTGGTGAATGAAAACGCCAATAAGGACAGCGATGTTTTCAACACCCAGCGTGATCTGACTGCGGGGATTGTCGGAAAATCTATTGGTCTCAAAATGTTACCCAAGCACGTGGCCAATGCCCACCAAAAAGGGGATATCCACTACCATGATTTGGATTATAGCCCTTATACTCCAATGACTAACTGTTGCTTGATCGATTTTGAAGGTATGCTGAGAAACGGCTTTAAGATTGGGAATGCAGAAGTAGAAAGTCCTAAATCCATCCAAACTGCAACAGCTCAAATCTCGCAAATTATTGCCAATGTGGCCTCTAGCCAGTATGGGGGTTGCTCGGCAGACCGGATCGATGAAGTTTTGGCCCCTTATGCAGAAAAGAATTATAAGAAGCACTTGAAGGATGCTGAAGAGTGGGTTCTCCCTGAAAAACGCGAGGACTATGCTTGGCAAAAAACGAAAAAAGACATCTATGATGCCATGCAATCATTGGAATACGAGATCAATACCCTCTTTACCTCCAATGGACAAACACCCTTTACTTCGTTGGGCTTCGGACTCGGAACCAATCGCTTCGAGCGGGAAATTCAAAAGGCAATTTTGGAAATTCGAATTAAGGGACTTGGATCAGAACACCGGACCGCTATTTTCCCTAAGTTGATTTTCACCTTGAAAAGAGGCCTGAACCTAGAGCCGGGAACACCCAACTATGACATCAAGCAATTGGCCTTGGAATGTGCGACCAAACGCATGTATCCGGATGTTTTGTCTTACGACAAGATTGTCGAATTGACAGGCTCCTTCAAGGTGCCCATGGGCTGTCGTTCTTTCCTTCAAGGGTGGAAGGATGAAAATGGCGTCGAAGTCAATTCTGGCCGGATGAATCTGGGAGTTGTGACGGTTAATCTGCCCCGGATTGCCTTGGAATCTGGCGGAGACAAGGAAAAGTTCTGGCAAATCTTTAATGAACGGATGAACATTGCGGAAGATGCTTTGGTCTATCGGGTAGAGCGCACCAAGGAAGCGACCCCAGCCAATGCTCCGATTCTTTACCAATATGGGGCTTTCGGAAAGCGCTTGGGTAAATATGATCAGGTAGACCAGCTTTTCCGTAACCGTAGAGCGACGATTTCACTCGGCTATATCGGACTCTATGAAGTGGCGACAGTCTTTTATGGTCCAAATTGGGAACACAACCCAGAAGCTAAGCAATTTACGATTGCTATCATCAAGGATATGAAGAAACGGGTCGAAGAATGGTCCGATCAGTATGACTACCACTTCT
>ERZ773007.998-NODE-998-length-13614-cov-6.322074_pt1 | contig 13614 bp, 7 predicted proteins | sample MGYA00580665_ERZ773007 | MGnify/ENA primary metagenome ERZ773007 (study PRJEB29015, sample SAMEA2738122) | human oral metagenome | biome: human oral; feature: human-associated habitat; material: saliva | place: China | collected 2167 ... | reverse complement strand
CGACTGCCACCGACGATCCGGAAACCATCAATTCCGATGAATACAAGGCTGAGGTGCGCAGCGGAGAGATCGACTACCAGCTTGATAACGCACTGCTCATCAGTGCGAGCGCGGCGGCGACGGTTGCCAATCGCCCCAGTGCCCACGAGCTCCTCCTTGATGCCCTCCACGAGCAAGAGCGCCGTTGGCTTGCCCCCAACGGACTGGTCTACGGAGCCATAGCCTCGGGCAGCACGCAGCACAAGGCGCCAATTATCTCCCTTGGAACCCTAGCTTCGACCGCCGAGGCGTACCTAGCAGCTGCCGAGGCAACCGCCGACCCCGTATGGATTGACCGAGCCGAATCCATCACCCGTACGGTCGTGCAGATGGGGAGCGAGGCCTCCTGGAGGGTGGGCGAATACATCGATATCGAGGAGCTCTCCCCCGTTCCCCAAACCGAGGCCGATTGGTCGAAGAAATGGGAGCATTGGTCTGCAACTCCGGTGCTTGAAGGCGTGCAGATCGGCAGCTTGCTGCGCTGGTCCCGGCTGTGCATTCAGGTTCGCGCAGCCTTGAGGTCCCTCGGGCGTAAGAGCGATGACACGCTTCTCGAGGCCGGGCAAGACTTCTTCGAGCGAGCACGCGTTGATGGATGGCGTAAGAAGGGCTACGCGGGATTTGTAACCTCGGTGGGCTTCGAGCATCACGAGGCAGAAATTCTGGACGACCGACACTTCATGTGGGTCGCCTGCGAAGGCGTCTGCGCCGCGGTATCACTGGCACGAGCACTGCGCGATGACGGTGCCAGCGAAGGTGAAGTCGAGCACTACGAACACTGCTACCGCTCGTGGTTGGATTTCATTAACGATGAGCTTATTGTCCAGCCTGGACAGTGGCTGCATGCCTTGTCCTTTGACAATGAGCGGATTGAAGAGTCGAGGCCCCGCAGTGGGGATATTGCCTGGGCAATTCAGTGCGTTTTGGTTGGCCGAGTGCCGATGTGGCCACCTTTCGCTTCCGCTATTTCCCGAGGCCTTTTGGACCATCCAGAAGAGGCGCCAGCTGACCGCCGTTCGTGGGTACCTTTCCGTCGCCACCGCTGAGAAATAAAGGGATCGAGGACATATTCGGAAAGACGAATGTGCGAATAGATCAAGATCCGCTATGATTGGCGGGTCTGGAGGGCTGACCGAGTGGCCGAAGGTGACGGTCTTGAAAACCGTTGTGTCAGCAATGGCACCAGGGGTTCGAATCCCTTGCCCTCCGCTGTACCGGCGATACTGAGCTTCCCAGCGTGCGCATTTCGCACGCGAAGGGAAAATGCCTTAGAGTAGTCGGCACTGGAGACGTCGCATAGTCCGGTCGAGTGCGCCTCCCTGCTAAGGAGGTAGGGGTTCACGCCCCTCGCGGGTTCAAATCCCGCCGTCTCCGCAAACAGCCCCGTGGTTCCGTTGGAATCGCGGGGCTTTCTTGTGTTTCCGGGGGTTTTGGCTTGTACTCATTTTGTACTCTGATGTCCTATAGCGGCACGTAACGCCCTGTATTTTGTACTCTATTTGTACTCAGATTTTCTAGGGGGACGGGGATGTGCGCGGCGAGGTTGCCTAGGGGGATTAGTAGGGAAGAAAAACGCGGCCAGTTCCGTGCTCAGGTGTCCTATGAGGGTCGGCGCTATTGGCTGGGCTATTTCGATAGCCTTACGGACGCTAGGGCGGCTTTGGATGTGGCTAGGGGTGAGGTTGCTAGGGGTGTGTTTGTTCCTCCCTCTGTTAGGCGCAGGGAAGAGAAGAGGCGGCGTGAGCGTGAGGCAGAACAGGCGCTAACAATTGGCGTGTGGGTGGAGCAGTGGCTCACTCAGGTTCAGTCCTCGCGTAAGGAATCGACCTACAGGGAATATCGCAGCACCCTAAATGCTTCCGGGTTTCTCGTGGAGTTTGAGAGTGTGCGGGTGTGTGACGTTGATAGGGAAAGCCTCTCCCGCTTCCTTGCTGGCTTGGAACAGGGGCGCGGCGCGGGGTATCGAAATAAGGTATTCCGCATCGTTAGAGCGTTGTTTAACGACGCTATAGAGCAACAGGTGGGTGGCGTTAGTGTTAGCCCGTGTACGGGGCTTAGAGACGTGCTGTCGCGGGTGGTGGAGCGTGGTATTGCTACCCCTGAGCAGGTGAAGGCGTTGGCTGAGGCTATGCCACCGCAATTGTCTTTGTCTGTGTTCCTAGCGGCGTGGTGTGCGTTGCGTCAGGGTGAAGTGCTAGGGCTACAGCGCGGGGACTTTGAGGGGGTAGAGGACGGTGGGCGCGTGTGGGTGCGTGTGGAGCGGCAGTGGAATCAAAAGACGATGCCGCCGTCTTACACGCCTACTAAAACAGGGAACGTGCGGCGCGTGAGTATCCCTTCTAGCCTTGTCCCCCTGGTGCGGGCGCACATGAAAGCGTTTGTAGGGGGCGGGGCGGAATCGCCGGTGTTTGCCTCACCTACACGGCGTAGTGTTCCACTGTCTCAGACCAGGCATAACGCGGCATGGGCAGAGGCTAGGAAACAGTGCGGGATGGAGGGTTTTCGTTTCCATGATCTGAGGCATACGGGGCTGACAGAGTTTGCGAGGGCTGGTGCTACGGCGCGTGAGCTTATGGAACGTGGTGGCCATAAGGATTTGGAGGTGGCTATGAGGTATCAGCATTGGGCGGCTGAACGGGACGCGGCGTTGTCGGATGTGTTGCCGGTGGAGGTCTAAGCCCGGTTCCTTGCCTGTCTAACAGGGGTAGCGAAACACTACCCCTGTTATGTTTTGCGTCACATTTTTCTGTCCACAATTGGGAGTGTATTTGCCGCTGTAGTGGCTGGTGTGAAAGTTATCCACAGGAATGCAGGATGCGAACACTCATTTACAGGTCGTAGGGGTGCTGTAATAGAACACGTGTTCCACCGTGTGCCGCTGTGGAACATTCCAGTACACGAGAGAACGCGGGGGATGTGATGGTTGCCAAACCCTATTTTTGCACGTCCCCCGCGCTCAATTGACCTAGAGAGGCCAGGAATAAGGATATGAACACTCATAGTCCTAGCCGGGATACGCGCCCGGCGTTTTACACCATCAAAGAAGCTGCCTACGCGCTGGGAGTCTCAGAACGCACCGTGCGTTCCCTCATCTCCCACGGGGAACTGAAGGCCTGTAAGTTCCGGAGGTGCGTGCGCATCCCGTTTGAGGCTATTGAGAACGCCGGTAAGCCCATGAAGGCGGTGCAGGTGGCATGAAAAAACAGGATGAGACCGTAGGCGTGTGGGAGAGGCTACCTAAGGATGAGCGTGGCCGGGTGCTGAATCTGTTTTGGCTCACTCACGCTATGAACACGCTAGGGAACGAAAACACGCCGTATGCGTGCCGGATGAGGCGCGTCTATATTGCGCTTGCTCAGACGTTCACAGGCCGTTTCAGTGGGGGTGTTGCCACTCTTTCCGTGCTGTTGGACATGGACCATGAGGACGTTGCTACATGCCTTGCTGAAGCGTGCAAGACGGGGTTGCTTGTCCATCATGGGTTCGATGAGTGGGAGATTGTTCGCCCCGTGCGCCCTGAGCCTGTGAGCCTGGACGAGGACTAAAGCGGGTGCGGGGTGGTGGGATACCACCCCATCCGCATTTTCACCATTTTCTTTTCTACCTTGGGAGAGGTGTACCCAAAACATGGGTTATGACATCACTATCAGCAGCATTGAGAGGCTGCCTAAAGCCTCTACACGTTTTCGTTATCAGTTTGCCCGCGTGTTCGTGAATGAGGTTTACGCAGGGGAAGGAGCGCGTTTCCTTGCCCGCGTACATGCGCGCAGGGGCCAGTTCAACAGTGAGCTGGAACTTGACGTGTTACGCGGGGACACGTTCACAGGAGTGCAGAAAGAGGCACTGGTAGAACTCGCAGCCGCCTACCTGTTAGAAGAGGGTGGGGCTACTAGGCCGTGTAACAGGCATAACCGCGCGGCAAACATCGTGGAGTGCCGCACGTTCACTATCGGCTGCAAGGAACAGGCAGAGCGGGGTGAGCGCTGGTGAAAAACAGGACACTACATGCCGCGTGTTGCCACTGTAGGACAGTAGAGGACGCTAGAATAGACAACGGAGCGCTTAGAACCGCTGTCACCCTAATTGATTCTCCCTCATCTGTTTGTGAGGCCGGGAGGAGCACGCACATACAAGACCCGTACGCGGGGAAAACGTGCAATGCCGCTTCTAGGGTCGGTAGTTCTAACCTCCCGGTCGCCTCACAAGGGGCGATTGACACCCCCAAGCGCTTAGAACCGCTTGAGACTCTAGAAATGGATACGTCGATGTCCCATACCCCCATAACCTCGCGCTCATCTATCGAGTTTGGTCTTATCCTTAACGACCTGTGGGAACCCCCTATTTTCCAAGTCCCACCGACCGTGAAAATCACCGTGGAAAAAGTCCACGCTTCCTATTTCCACGCGTTTGAGAATCGCCTCAACCCCGGCCATGTCCTCCGTCCCGTCGCCTACTGCCACCACCGGGAAAACACGCTCACCATCACTGTTCCTGACACGCTGAGCGTGGAAGAGACGCATACGGTGTGCGACCACGCTAAAGCCACTCTCGCCAGCCCTCACGCGCTCACGCGGTGCACTCTGCACGAAAACTGTCAGCGTTTCTTCCTTGCCGTGAAAGACTCTCCTATGCATCACGCGCCGTGGTGTAACCGGGTGGAGTGTGACTCAGACGGGGTGGACGAATTCCACTACCTCACCCTGTTTACCCCAGCCGGGAACGTGAAGTGTGTGAGCCACGTGCAAGCCCTTACCGGCGTGGAAAAAGACCGGTGCGTGTACGTGGAAGAAGTGGCTATAGAAAACACGCTTGCATCCAGCAGCGTGGAAGCAGATGCACAGGCCCTCTTAGACCTCGCTAAGGCTATTGAACAGGCCGCACACTGGCTTACATCCCCCTCTCATCCCTCGTTCCATGCTCTGAAGGAAAAGCACCAGAAACAGGCCATGCGCAGCGTATGTGAGAACATCACCCGCGCCTACATGCGCGCCAGGGGTGGTGAGGCAGCATGAGCGTAGACCTGAAACAAATCGTGGACCAGGCTAAAGCCGGGTTCCACATGTTCCCCCTCATCCCAGCCGCCAAACGCCCCGCAATCAAAGCATGGCCAAGCGCGGCAACAACAGACCTTGCACAGATAGCCACGTGGCACACCCACACCCCCGCCTCTAATTGGGGGGTGGCGTGCGGCCCTAGCCACCTGGTGGTCATCGACGAGGACAAACGCGGGGAACTAAAACGTTTCCTCGCAGACGCGGGGAAAACACTGCCAGACACCTACCGTGTGAAAACACGGGACGGCGCACACTACTACTACCGCGCCAACCCAGACGTTCAGGTAGGGAACGGGGCAACGTTTAAGGCATGTGGCTATGACATTGATACGCGCGCAGACGGCGGCTATGTGGTCGCCGCAGGATGCATACACCCAGAAGGCGGCATATATGAAGCATCGGGAAGCTTAAAGGATATTCCTGTTCTCCCCACGTGGTGCGCCCGTTTCCTTGCCTACCGGGAATACCCCGGCAACGTACAGCCACAGGCCCCACAAGCGGGGAAACTACAGGGAAAGGGGCCAGTCTGCCACCCCACCTGTGTTGCCCCCTCACAGCGCCCCGGAGATGCTATAGACGCTTTCCTCACGTGGGAGGACATCTTAGAGCCTCACGGATGGCGAAAAACACTCCGGGGAACAGGCGGTGAGCAACTGTGGACTAGGCCAGGAAAAACAGAGGGGGTCTCAGCCTCAACCGGCTACCGGGGAGACCGACAGCGCCTATACGTATTTTCCACCAACACTGTTTTCACCCCTGAAACCCCATACACGAAGTTCGGGGCCTACACGGTACTTAACCACGGTGGGGATATGAAAGCGGCGGCACGCGCCCTGTCTGAGCGTGGAATAGGCGGCCTGGAAGGCGGGGTGACATGGGACCTGGAACAAACCCCCACCTCTCCCCCTGTTTCCCAGCAGGAAAACACCACCCAAAAGGAAACAGGCGCAACAGGGGAACAATCCTCGCGCTACCAATACACGCTCGCAGTCACCCGCCCCTCGGACGTGAAAATCACGCGCCCTAAGTTCCTGAAAAAAGACTGGTACCCACTCGACGTGGTGACCATCATTGCCGGAAGGGGAGGTGAGGGGAAAAGTAGTCTCGCACTGTGTGACCTGGCAGCGGCTACGCGCGGGGAACTAGAAGGGGACAAGAAAGGCCCCCTCACGGTGGCTATCACCGCTATTGAGGACTCTAAGGCTATGCAGGTAGCCCGGCTTAAAGCCCTAGGCGCAGACCTGGATAAGGTGCGTTTCGTGGACCTTGCCCGCGTGGACACTCACACAGGAGAAGTTGTCTCTGAAGAGGCTCCCTCTCTTCCCCGTGACCTGGCAGCGGCCAGGAGCGCTCTAGAGGCCGAAAAAACAGACGTGTGGCTCATTGACCCCCTCACCGCCGTTATTCCCGGCAAACTCAATAGCAGGGAAGAAGTGAGGGCCGCTCTTGACCCTCTCACTGCTCTAGCTCGTGATCTGAATATTTCCATTATTGGTATTTGTCACTTCAATAAGGGTGCGGGGCTTGCTTCAGACAAGCTTGCAGGTTCAGCGGCGTTTCGTGACGTTGCCCGTAGCGTCATCCTCGCGGCAACAGACAAAGACAGCGGGGAACGGGTACTCACTATCGACAAGTCCAACTACTCAGGAGCGGCGGGCAGGTCGTATGCCTACAGTCTGGACACTGTAGCCATGAGAGATAGTGAGGGTGAGGCGTTCACGGTGCCCGTGGCACGCATCCTGGGGGAGAGTGACCGCAGCGTCCAAGACATTATTGATAATCAGGGAGAGGAAGAAAGAAATGAGGCAGAAGAATTTATTTATGAATATCTCATAGCGCACGATGGAGAAGCCCCAGCGAAAGATATTTTTAATGCCGCAAAGAAAGAAGGGATAAGCATTGACAGAATGAAAAAGGGGCGAATAAAAATGCGTAATCCCAGCGTGAAAGCAATCCGAAAAGGGTTCGGAGGGGGAAGCGTGTGGCAGCTGGACGCCACCAAACAAGTATGTGACGGTGCCCACGAAACCCCCATTCGTGTCATTGGTACCCGTTCTCGAGAACAGCCCCTAATGACACGAATGGAGAATACGAACACGAATGAGACCCCACACGCCTGTCTCACATGCGGGGAACAGCTGCGTTCGCAACTCTCTATAGATATCGGCTACTGTGCAAAACATAAGCCCAAAATATAAACCCATACGCATTCAGAAAATACCCCTCATAAAACAATTGTGAGGGGTATTTTCTAATTCCATAACTGATATAATAAAAACACGCACACAGTGCGGAATATTTCCTACGGGCATATATAAAGCCCGGTTTTCACCGCATTCTTCCCAGCGGGTAACAAACAGGGAACATACATTCTCACGCCCCACACACGCATCGGGGCACCCCTATACCCGAAAGGACAAACACATCATGATTGACACCACCAACGGCCACTCAATCCTCGCAGACCCAGCAACCAGCGAACTCTTCGTCAAACAGGCCGCCCCCGCATCAATCGCCCTCACCATCAGCGACACCCGCTACACCAACACCGAATCAAACAACGCCTACCGCATCCCCATCGTCAAGGCAGACCCTAACGCCTCATGGGTCGCAGAAGGCGCAGAAATCACCCCCAGTGACCCCACTTTCGGCGAAATCACCAGCCCCTACTACAAGGTAGGCGCACTCGCCGTCGCATCCAGCGAAATTGTCGACGACGCACGCGAAGACGAACAACTCACCGTCATGAACGGCCTCATGCGAGATATCGCCCGCAAGATTGACGCCGCATACTTCACCACCCACGCCGGCAACCCCAACCAGCCCAAAGGCCTGGAAGACCTGACAGAGGCCACCAATATCAAGACCCCAACCACCGCATGGCAAAACATCGACCCGTTCATCGAAGCTATCTACAAGGCCACGCAACAGGGGGCAGAGGTCACCGCGTTTGCGGCAAACCCTGAGGACGCCTGGCTGCTCTCCCAGCTCAAAGACCAGCAGGGAAGCAACCGGCCTCTCCTTGGACCCGACCCCACAAACCCCGTCCAACAGGTCATCCAGGGCGTTCCCCTGTACGTGTCACGACACGTCACCAAGGGCACCGTCTGGGCAATCCCCCGCACCCGCAGCGTCATCGCCGTGCGACGAGACGTACAAGTCGCGTCAGACTTCGGCGCATTCTTCACCAGTGATCGAATCGCCCTACGAGCCACCATGCGAGCCGCGTTCCTCTTCCCCCAGCCTGAGGCAATCATCAAGATTGAACTCAAAAAGTAACGGATAAAGGAAAACAGCCTCTGACCCCCCTGTTCCGTGCTAGCCTTACCAAAGGGCAGCAGCCGGGACAGGGGGGATCCCCCTCCCACCCCCACGGGCTCGCCCCCAGACGTGATAGCGAAATATCTCCCCAAAGTTTTTTTCCACGTACATACATCACTCCCACAAACGGGGCGTATGGCGTGGTTTTCGGTTATTAGAGCGGGTAGAATCGTACATGAATTGAAAATGGTGTTTTCACAATAGGGGTTCCTCTCAAAACTATCCCCCTGTTCCTGGCCGGGACAGGGGGATAGTTTTTTTATGTGGCCTGTAAGGGCCTAGAGCGGCATGTGGCGTCCTATGTTTTGTACTCAGTTTGTACTCATGGCCTTGTATGTTGTGTGTTTTTGCAGGTCAGTGGGTGTGTAGCGGAGTTTCCCGCCGTCTCCGCAAACAGCCCCGTGGTTCCCTTGGGATCGCGGGGCTTCGTTATACCCAGAACATGCAGCATACAAATAGCTATTAGTCAACCACTTTTTTGAAAGAAGTAGTTTGAAATGACTAATTCCACAAGCAATTGCCCAGCGTTTTCACAAAATGTAAATTAGATACTGAATCCCTATAAATTGTGCGATTGAGAGAGATTTTCGATGTCACATCCCAAACTCTTAAAAACGCGCGCGCGAGCGGCGGGTGTTGCAACTCTTGCAGCAGCCTCGCTTCTGTTGACTTCCTTCACTCCGTTTAACGGTAGTGTCGCGGCAGACAACACCAGCGCAAGCGAAACCACCCAGGCTACCTCAGCCTCTGAAACGGAGAACACTAGCGGCGCTAGCACCTCCGCATCCGAGCAGACGGCAGCCTCCAACTCTGAGACCCCTGTAGCGGGCGGAACCGAGGCAAATACCTCGGAATCTTCCGCTCAGGACGCAGGTACTTCTGCAGAGGCAAACCAGCCTCGTTCACGTCGTACACGTTCGACCAGCTCGAAGCCTGCAACCCTGGCCATGTCTGTTTCGAACGACTCCGCCACACTGCCGATTCGCGATCAGCAGATCACCACTATTAACTACTCCTGTTCCTCGGTTTCAACGCCGTGTGAAGGTGGAACAATTGAGGTGTGGCTCCCCGCCCCCGTTACCCCCTCGGGTGAGCAGTTGTCGACCAACTTCTATTCGACGTATCCGGTTACCGGCGACACTGTCGTTAAGACCCAGAACAACATTGTTTCCGGCACCCCGCGCATGCAGCGCCTGCTCTTCACGCTCAAGAATTCGATTCCTGCCGGAACCTCGGACCGTATCCAGATTCCCTGGAGCTATTTCGCCAACGATGCGCCGAACAACTCGACGACCACAACACGAATCGTCTTCTCGGCAACGAATGCTGACCCGATTGAGCAGTCTCTGACGACAAAGTGGACTGCCGACCTCGATGTTGCAATCGAAAAGACTGGTCCGACGCGTCAGCAGGACTACCCCGCGGTTGGCGGCCTCGCGACCTACAAGCTCTACTACGGCTACCAGCAGATTGACCAGACTAACCCCAATAAGCCCGGTATCCGCTGGAACGGCTCCGCGCGGAAGTCCGCAAACCTCAACGGCCTCAACTTTGTTCAGGCACAGAACATCAAGGTCAGCGACCCGCTCCCCGCAAGCGCTGAATTCGTCTCGGCAACGAATGGTGGCGTCTATGACGCAGCTACTCACACGGTGAATTGGACCTACGCGAATTGGGCATGGCAAAACCCCATTACCTCGACGGTTACCGTCAAGTACCCCGCAGGTAGCGTCACCACCGCTGACACGGTCACTAACAAGGCGACCATCACCGCCGAGGCACAGAACGATCCAACAACCGTCGTCACCAAGAGCTCCCAAATCACCCACGGGTTCTCTGAAAGTAAACCCGGTGCGTCCATGACCAAGCTCGGCAATGACAACCAATATCAAACTCGTGGTGGCTCTGCTCCGTGGCGTATGTCCGCTTTCAACAGTGGAAATACCACGATGCATTTCCACTGGGATGACACCCTGCCCTGCACCTGGTCCACACAGGACGCGAAGGCCGCTGGCACTCCCTGTGACCAGCCGACCATGGTCAGCCCCTACCGTTTCCAAATCTTCTCCAACTCCGGCTTCGAAAATAACGGGGGCTGGACCTTGGAGTACTGGACCAACAAGGGCAACCACGCAAGCGTCAACTACACGGCCTCGTCTACCTTGACTCTTCCCGAGGGCGAGTGGATCACCCGCTACACGATCGATACGGACGCACTCCCCCAGACCAGCCCGAACATTTTCTTCTACGGAACAATTCCAACGAACTTCCCGACTGAAGAACCGGCTGATTTTGCAAGCCACTACAACCCTGTTGCACCGCCCGAGAGGTACTACAACTACGTCGCCTCGTCGGACTATGTTCGCTACCAGAACTGTGCAAGCGGTACCGCGACCGATATCGAGACCGGCAGGGTCATCTTCTCGAATGACAACCTGTGCTCGTGGATGCGCGTGCGCAACAATTACCCCAGCGTGCATATCACTAAGTCCATCGCCACGAATCCTGTCGTTATCGGCAAGCCTGCACGCTTCTACTTGCAGGGAAACGTTCGCCCGAAGAACAACGGTGGTGTTCCTACCCCCTTCACCATGACCGATCTGCTTCCCTCCGGTTTTGACGTTGATGATGCTTCTGCAGTCGACGTGGCAAAGACTTCACGACTCGTCACTGCAGACGGCACTGCCTATGACCTCTCCAAGGTCACGGTTAGCATCGAAAAGAACTACAACGGCACTGGTCGCACACTGGTTCGCATCACCGTTCCCGATGCCGTCGAGGGAGTCTTGTACGCCTACCTCACGACGAACGTTCTCTCCAATGCTCCGGCGGGAAAGAACACGAACGACGGTATGATCTTCATGCCCGGAGATGGAGCGAAGAGCGTCACTGAAGATAAGAGTCTGCGAAACACCTCCTACTGCTGGGCTGGCCGCACGCAGGACACCTTCGATGTCAACGGCAACGGCTCGACGACGGATTACGTATGTAGTTCATCGTCGACCTTCAACGTTGCCGTTACGCCCGCGATGAACATCACGAAGGAAGTCAAGGGCAACAAGGACACTGACTTTGTTCCCGCTGGTCAGGTTGCTCAAATCGACCCGGGTGCCGACGGTGCCTACCGCTTCACCATCACCAATGCTGGTAATGCTGCCCTGACGAAGGTTGTCGCGTACGACATCCTCCCCTACAAGGGCGACGTCGGCGTTGGACCCGCTGCCTCGCAGGCACGTGGATCTTCTTGGCGTCCGCAGCTGAACTCCACCAACTGGTCCTTCCAGTCAATTAAGCAGCTCCCAGGCCAGGCTCCCGTGACAACTGCTGTTCCGGCCTCGGATATCACGGTGGAATACACGACCGTTCAGAACCCCTGCCGCGGCGAAGTAATGAACGCCGGTGGTGCGATGAACTCCGGTCCTTCCGGATGTACCCCCAACGCCTGGGGCGCTGCTCCCGCCGATTTGTCGACAATCACCGGTTTCCGCATCGTCATGAACCGCGATGTCGAAATCGGAGAAAAGATCCAGTTCGTTGCAACCATGACTTCTCCGGTCAACGCGAACCTCATCGCGTGGAACTCGGTTGCACTGTCCGGTGGCGTCGTTGAAAACGGCAAGGTTTCCTACCTGCAGCCGAACGAGGCTCCCAAGGTCGGTATCAACGTCTCCACTGATGTTGCTGTCGAAAAGTCTGTCGCTCGCGTCAAGATGAACGGCGATCAGGTGGTCCGCGACGCAAACGGACTTCCCGAAACCATCGAATCGACCGGCCCCGCAATGCCCGGCGACTACATGCTCTACAAGGTGAACTTGAAGAACAATGGCCCCGCGGTTGCCTCGGGCTTGTCGGTGAAGGATTCCCTACCTTCGGGCGTCGAGTACGTTTCCTCTGAAGCACGAATCTGCCAGACCGCAGGCGCAACCCCCTGCGCAAACGCAACCCCGGTTACCGGTGCGGACTACGATCCGACGAACTCCACATGGCAGGCTGTTGCATCGGGAGATCCCGATGTCACGCTCAATGTTGGAGGAACAGAGACCCTGTACGTTCTCGTTAAGGTCAAGGACGGTACCGCGGGTTCGACCATTTCGAACACCGCAAGCCTTGGCGACTTCGACCAGATTGACTCGAACCGGGCGAATAACACTTCCACTGCGACCTTCACTGTTGGTGGCGCACTCTCCGGCACCATCTTCAATGACGCTGACGCAACGTGGACGAATGATCCGGGAGTCGACAAGCCTTTTGAGGGCGTTACCGTGCGCCTCCTCGACGGCGACGGGAATCCCGTGAAGGATGCCGCCGGCGCGGATATCACCACGACAACCGATGCCTCCGGAAACTACACCTTCACCCACCTGCCTCTTGGCTCCTACAAGGTTGAGGTCGTTCCCGGAAACGTCACCCTGAACGGTGACACCGTCGCACTGTCCGACTACACGCAGACCCTCGCCTACGGTTCCTCGGCTAGCCGCACGGACGCCGGCAAGGGCAAGCTCACCACCCCCACGGCGATCACCCTGACCGCTGCGGCACCCACGGCCTCGAAGATCGACTTCGGTTTCGTCAAGCCCGCATCGATCGGTGACTACGTGTGGTTCGATGCCAACAAGAACGGCATCCAGGACGCCGATGAATACGGCGTTGCAGGCGTGCGCGTGACCTTGGTCGACAGCCTCCACAGGCCCGTTATCGATGCCAACGGAAACCCCGTTGCTGCGGTGACGACCGACGCGAACGGTAAGTACATTTTCGAAAACCTTCTGCCGAACCCGGAGCGTATGCTCGCCCAGAACGGTAACGACAGCTACACCGTGTGGTTCACTCCTCCCGCTGACTACACAGGCACGATCTCGAACGCAGGTACCAACGCGGATATTGATTCCAATGGTCCCACCCCGAAGGTCACCCTGGCTCAAGGTCAGAAGGATATGAGCATCGATTTCGGCCTGACTTCAAACGGCTACATCGGTGACACCATCTTCTGGGATGTCGACAACTCCGGTGGTTTCAACCCCACTTCGCACGACAGGCCCCTGGCGGGCGTGACCGTGACGCTGACCTTCAAGACTCCGGCGGGTGTTGAGAAGACGCTGACCACGGTCACGGACGAGAACGGTAGGTACTCGTTCAAGGACCTGGCTCCCGGCGATTACGTCGTCACCGTTGATCAGGCCTCGCTGACGACTGCGTGCCC
>ERZ773007.997-NODE-997-length-13616-cov-17.156994_pt1 | contig 13616 bp, 12 predicted proteins | sample MGYA00580665_ERZ773007 | MGnify/ENA primary metagenome ERZ773007 (study PRJEB29015, sample SAMEA2738122) | human oral metagenome | biome: human oral; feature: human-associated habitat; material: saliva | place: China | collected 2167 ... | reverse complement strand
GATAGTCACTCTTGAGCCTGCCAGCAACGGTGCGCATCCAGGCATTGTGGAACTGCGAGTGAAGAACTCCGAACTGATAGACAGATGCATCAGCAATCAGGAATACAAGATCGGAGCAGAATGTCTCAGACCCAATAAAGCCAAGTGGAATATAGCGACGTCGCTCAGACGATACCTTCGGTATGAGAATTGATGTTCCTTCTGGCATGTTTTCCACATGGAATCTGGTTGGCGTATCAGCAATTTTGCGGGTAGGCGCGCTCTTTGACGCCAATCGCAATTGTCTAACGTTCTCAACACGCTCACGACAAAGTGGCAAATCTGCAAGTTCCTGTGGTGTTGCTTCACCGAGCCAAAGCGTGTAACGAGGACGGCCATTCAAGAACTCATTAGAGCCAAGCCATGCGTGGAAAAACTTAGATGCTCCCGGTTCCTTGGCAATAAAATCGAGCATTTCTTGCTCATTGAACAGATAGTTTCGCAGACCGTATCAAAGTGGATACATGGGCTTGTGGGGCGCGGATGACGCAGATGGGGCGAAACCCGCTCGCCACTAGGCAAAATGCGCTGTGGTGTTGACCGTCGAGCAGCATATTCGGGTAGTGCGGTTTCGGCATCTGGTGCGATCGGGAGGTGAAACCGGGCGACGTGAACCACAACGGGCGTGGCTGACAGTGGAGCGCCAAAAGGTAGTGCCGGTTACGACTTGCTATTAGCCCTGATCAGAGCGTGTATCTACGTGACACAAAGACAGGAGCCACCACCATGCACTACCCCGAACTCGCAACAGTACAAGCTCGCCTGACCTACCGGCTGACCAGCTTCCTCCTTGAAAACCTCGCCGCCGGGCACACCGTCGAGTGGATGGACGCATTCCGCGCCCAACGCCACACAGCCAGCGTCCTCAAGATCACCGAGAGGGAGTTGCCTTGGCTCGCCACTCGCGTCGACCCAAGCGGCCACAAGTCTTTCGGTCGGCGCATGTCTGGCAAGATCGTCTGCGGCGACTGCGGACGGGCGTTCGGCCACAAGACCTGGCACTCCGGTACCCGAACCGGGTCGACGTGTGGGAGTGTCCGACCAACTACGTCAAGCGCGGCACCTGAGCCACCAGCCATCTCTACCAGGAGGTGCTGCTGGCCAAGATGGGTGAAGCACTGCAGGTGCTCGCTGGGCGTAACCGCGCGGCGGTCGACTTTACCCTGGACAGCCTGCGAGCCATGGGTGCGCGGCGACGTCCATCGACGGTCCATGCCGCGATCGACAAGCTCCTGACCGAATCGCCGACGCAGCTTGCGTTCGACATCCCGGACTTCCTTGCGGTGCTGGAGGGCGGGTGCAGGCTCACCGATGGCAGGCTCGGATTCGTGTTCGTTACCGGCGAGGCCGTCACCCTCGACCTCCCGCAACGCTGGAGCCCCGTGATGCGCCCAGGCGAACTCGCAGCTACAGGGCGTTGCTGACCGGGCTGGCGAAGGCTTTCAGGTCTTCCCACGAGTCGGCACGGGCGGTGTCTTGCTCGTAGGCGATCAGATAGCCCCAGTGCTGACCGGCGTAGGCATCCTCAGCCACCAACCGGCGCACCAACGCCTCGGCAGCCTTACGCTTGGCCTGCACCCTGGCGTCATCGCGGCCGCGCTCGTCCTTGCCTTCGATGATCCAATGCACCCCGTTGGTGTCCAAGGCCAGGAAGTCGGGGAAGTAGCGGTCTTTCGCGTTGTAGTACACGAACGCCTGGTCTTGCGGATGCAACCGATGCCACCATACGATCCCCGGCGACGTGTTGAGCAGGCGAGCAAGTTGGTATTCGCCGGTGAAGGAGTCGAAGGATTCCTCGGCGAATAGCGACTTGAACCAGCCGCCGTAGACCCGGCCTCGCACGAACTGGTCACGGCTCTCGATCTGGTCATGCACCTTCTCACCCAACGGGAGCGTGTAGCCGGTGCCTGGCATCGACTTGGGGTGTATGGTCGGCACCTCGCGGGTGGCTCGCAGTGTCTCGGTTGTGTAGTTCTTGATCAGCGCTAGGAGTTCGCTGCGGGCGGAGTCGAGGGATTTGACGGTCCAGCCGGTGAACGTCACGGTGCGCATGAACTTCGGCACCAGGAACGTGGCGACGTAGCGGGCGGTCTGTTCGGTTTTGGGCACCAGCGACATGTTGATCACTAGTTTGACCAGCGTCTCCTCGGCGTCGGCGTCGTCGACGTGGACGGAGTCGACTTCGGCGCTTTCTCGATCCTCTGCCCGTAGTTTCTTGCCTAGGGCGGCGATGATCTCTTTGCGCAGCAGCACGTCCCCGGCAGAGGTGACCCGACGCGCCGCTTGCTCAATCTCGGCGTCACTGATTTCGGACAGGTCAATGGGCGGCTGCTGCACAGTCATCGTCGTCACCGGGAATCGGTAGGACACGTCAGCAAAGCTCGGGTTCCGTCCGATCGAGACCAACTCCCAGGTGGGCTGATCCTCCTGCTCGGTGATGGTACGAACCTCGACACCGGGCAAACCCAGACCTTCGTCACTACCGTTGACGGGAACTGTGCCCGGCTGCGGTTCCACGCCACCGGTACCCTCACCACTGGTACCAGCACCAGGCCACGGAATAGTCGTAGTCGATGCTTGACCGTCGGTCGAGTCTGTGCCTGTATCCGAGTTGGATTGTTCGGCGGCTTTGCGGATCGCCTCCTCAACCTTGGCCTTGTCGGGTTCGGGGACAGCTTCGTCCAATCCGAACTGCTGCAGCACGTTCTCGGCGTTGAGCAGCTCGGTGAAGGATTGGTGGGCGATGATGTCGAGCTGGTCGATCTGCCACACACCTGTATACCGGCCGAACGGCAGCCGCAGCCCGCGCCCCATCGTCTGCTGAGTGAGCACTTCAGAAGCCATCGCCCGCAACGTCACGACGACCGCGATGTTCTTGACATCCCAGCCTTCCTTGAGCTTGTTCACGCTCACCACTGCCAGCACCGGCGATTCGGGTCGGTCCAATTCGTCGAGGCGACGCTGGGTCAACTCATCCTCGTGCTTGGAGTCCACCTGCAGCACCGCCGATTCCCGGCCGAGGTACTCCGGGGTGCGCAACAGTTCGGCAACCTGAGTGGCGTGCGCCACATCAGAGCAGACGACGAACGCGACCGCGTTCACATGATCGCGGTTCTGGGAAGCGGCATAGGAGTTGTAGTAGGCCTGCTTGAGCGCACGTAGCTGCAGCGCGTCACGCAACTGTTGCTCTTCGGAGGCTTCATCGGTGCCATATCCAGTCTTGCGGAACGCCAACACCGGGGCCTTGACGTACTTGTCCTGGATGGCGCGGTAGAGCGGGTACTCGTAAATGACGTGATCGGTGGCCTTGTCCACCGACGCGGTCAAACCGATCGCCGCTGCTGGATCGAGTTCCTTCAACGCTGCATTGAACGCGACCGCACTGGCCCCGTACAGGTGGGATTCGTCGGCGATCACAACCAGATCATCGAGACCCTTGAGGTAGTCGAAGAGCACGCCGGCGTTTTCATCGAACCGGCGGGGCTTACGGCGCATCGCATCCTGCGTAGCGCTGTGGGTGTCACCCTCGGCCTCTTTCGGCGCGATGAGCTGCTGAATGTTGAAGATAAACGCCAGCATTGGCACTTCACGGCCGAACGCGAGTCGAGCCGGGCCGTTTTGACGAGCCACCCAAGCAGAGTAGTCCTGTGGGGTCACCACTTCAGGTGGCACAGCCGATCCCGTGATGTAGCGGGGCGTGCCGGGCGTGAAATTCTGCACGGTCTTGGCCTGCACCGTCTTGCCCGGGGTGACGATGACGACGTTGCCGACCCCTTGGCGACGCAGATACTCCACGAAGGCGGCCATCAGATACGTCTTGCCCACACCGGTGGCTAGGTTGAGCACCTGCATCACGTCCGGGTCATAGTCGCCGTCCAGAGTGAAGACCAGCTGGCGCAGTGCTTCCTTGTTCGGAGCACGCAGGTCGAACTCGGCACTGATCGACTCCAGCATGTCCGAATCAAAACTGATGTTGAGCCTCATCACTGGTCACCACCCTCGCTGTAACGGAACACATCATCCGGCAAGGCAACCACCCGCGACCCCTTCACAAGCTTACGCAGGTGCTGACGCACGCCGTCCATGACGGTGGTGGCGGCCAGCACGATCGTCTCCCCGGGCTGGATTTGGGAAGCTAGCCAGTCGACGATTTCGGTCGTGGCGACACCCTCCACCACCTTGAGCAGGGCGTTTCCTCGGCGGGCGTCGAACACGTAGTCATCGTCCGGGTGTAGCAGAGTGAAGCCGAGATTCGCAGCCACCGACCGGGTCAAGGTCTCACCCGTCGCGGCGGCCGTCAGCATCACCCGATCCAGGGTGGGGTCGTAGTCGAAACACGCAGGCGACAAGTGCGCCACCTGGAATCCGCCCCCACCACGCCAGTTCACCACTTCCTTCGTGCGTCTGGTCTTCGAGGCCGCCTTCAGTGTCTTAACCTCGAAGCTCTTCTTCAATTCCGGGTCGTCCTTAATCAGCTTGTTGAGCACGCTCGTGAATTTCGCAGCGTCATCCGGTGAGACACCCTCAGGCAGTCCGTCTTCCGTCGCGTCGAAACGCTCTCCCTTTGACCGCGTGATCCCGCCCGGGTCTTGGTCATTGACAACCTTCTCCAGACGGGGACGCGTGAACGTGGTGAACGTCGACTCCAGCAATTCGCACGTGACCCAACGCCGACCCATCTTCTGCGCCACCGCAGCCGTCGTCCCTGACCCAGCAAAGACGTCCAGCACAATGTCGCCAGGATTCGACCCGATGTGGATAATGCGCTCAAGGAGGTGTTCGGGCTTGGGGGTAGAAAAAGCGAAGCTGTCAGGGAATAGCGCTTGAATCTCACGTTTTGCTTCATCGTTGCGACCGGCGTCCGCCCAGACCGTAACCGGTACCCGACCGTAGCCATCCGGCATATACCCCTTCTTCCGGAGGCCCCCACGGCCATCAGCTCCAGTGAAGAAGAATTCCGGCCAAATGGATCCTTGTAGTACCTGACGAGCGGTTTCGGCGGATTCCTCCAGTGGAGCATCAAGGACGATGGCCTTCACTCCGCTCTTCACCTCGTCAACAGGGATGCCACACACCTCTGCTCTCGTAGCAGCGTCATCAATCTGCGCCAACCGATAGCACGACCACCCGTTCATGGCGTGGAGCATTCCCTCTTGGCCAAGACGCCAACAGTTCCCTTTGGGTGGGTAGATGAGCTTGCCGGTAATTGGGTGCTGAATCCCGTACACCATCCCTTGGTGGGTCTTTGCGCCAGGCGCACCAGAAGCAATGGATTGCCAAGGTCGCGGATCGCCGTCAGGAGATGAATACCGGGACAACATCTCAACTGTTGGTGGGAGTTTATTAATGCCGGCGCCGGGATTCCCGTAGACAACGATGGTGTCATTGTTGGAGGAGAACGTTGCCGAGTCGTTGCGTACGTGCACACCGTTTTGCCAAATGAGCTGCCCGTAGAAATGCTCCGACCCAAACACCTCATCCATCAGCACACGCATCCGGTGTACTTCGACGTCGTCCAGGTGAACCCAGATGGAGCCGTCGTCGGCAAGCAGCTTCTTCATGTGGATGAGTCGGTCGCGCATCATGGTCAGCCAGATGGAGTGCTCTAGGTTGTCCTCGTAACTGGCGAATGTTTGAGCGGTGTTAAACGGCGGGTCGATATAGATCAGCTTCACCTGACCCACGTATTTCTTGGCCAGCTCGGGAACGCGGGTAAGCGCTTCGAGGACGTCGCCGGATTCGCCGAGGATGAGCAGGTTGTCGTTCTGGGGCTCCAGGTCTGCGCGCTCGGAGTATTCGAACTCGTCCGACTTCGGTGTCTGCGCACCTTGCACATAGTCGTCTAGCACGAGGGTGTGGGTTTCGCAGTAGCGCGGATCCGATGGGTCAACCCACGTGTAGCCGTACTTGCCGGTCTCAGTGGGGATGAGAGCCTTGTCCTTGTTGTACCAGGTGAGTTGGAGACGCTGAGCTGCCATCTAGTCGGTCTCTCCCTTCATATCGTTTGGGACGACCTTGCAGATGTCGGCGACGTCGCAGATGCGGGCGAGGATGTCGGTAGTGACGTTGCCGTCTTTGCCGAGTTTGGACAGGGTGGCTGGACTGATGCCTGCACGTTCTTGAAGTTGGGTTTTGTTCATGTCGCGGTCGATGAGGAGTTTCCAGAGGGGCTTGTAGCTGAAGGCGCGGTTAGTTGTCATCTGTTCCCTCCAGATCGATCAGGTCTTCGTCCTGGGCACCGAACAGGAAGCCGTAGCGTCCTTCTCCTTCGCGTTTCGTGAATACGATGAGATTGCATCGGTTCTTGAGTGGTTCTATGTCGGGCATGAACTTGGTGTTGTCAGCGATGATCATCTGACCGCCGTCTTGTTCGAGGGCGAGGTAGTCGTAGAGGGCAGCGGGGATGGTTTCGCGGGCTTCTTGAAGCTCGGGGTCGAGCTGTGGATCGTCGAGCCCCAGTAGTGGGGTGTCGATGATGAGCAGGCCGGGGTTGTGTGTGGCGTCCTCGGAGGAGAGGTATTCCCGGAGGGCGAGCATGACAGCGGTGTTGACGAAGGACCGGTAGCCCTGCCCTTCCTTCGCTTTGGTTTTGCCGTTGATGACAGCATCGAACAGTTCACGCGAGAAGCGGGCATCTTTGAGTCTGGGGAACGCGCAGGCTCCAAGGATGTCGAGCAGGTTGGTGCCCATCTGCGGCCAGAACGTTTTCGGGTATTCGTCGAGCGGATTGAAGTTGCCCTTGGGGAATGTGCGATTCTTGCGTTCTTCGAGTTCGTCTTCGATGGCTTGTTTGCGTTCGAGGTGCTGTTCTCTTTCTGCCTGCATGGCGATGATCGCGTTGTGGCTGGCAAGCGAAGTCGAGAGGGCTTGCAGTTGCGGCTCTAACTCGCCGCTGATGCGCCGGGCAATGCGCTCGGCTTCTGCGGCGAGATCCTGCTCTTGTTCTTGCAGTGGTGCCTGTTCAAGATCCATCTGATGAATCGTTTGACGAAGATCGTTGAGTCGGGCAGCTAGGTCGTGGCGTTCACGCGGATCGGGCTCTGGAACTGCGGATCGCGCTTCCGGTGGTAGTGCCTGCGTGCATACGGGGCAGGTTGTTACCGGTTCCCTGTGTGCGGTGAGGGCGTGGCCTTCCTCGACGAAATCGAACCGTTCGATGCGGGCACGGTAGGAGGCGGCAAGTTCCTCGTATCGGTTCCGCAGACTGCGGGATTCCGCCAGCGAGTCACGCACCTGTTGGAGGCGTGTGACGACGTCTTGCCCCTGCTCGGTGGCGTGTGTGATGCGTTGCTGGACACGTTCCAGTTCTGCGGTCAGCTCATCGATGCGCTGCTGGATCTCTGCTGGGTCGCTGCTACCGAGTGCTTTGTCGATCAACTCGATTCGTTCTTCAAGCTGTTTGGGTAGCGGCTCGAGGTAGTCGATGATCGCGTTGTTGCGCAGTTTCCTCGTTTCGACAGACTCATCACGAGCGTAGGCGGCATAGTCCTTGCCGGTGATCAGTGACGCTAGGGCGCATTTGAACGCGGGCTGTGCGGTGGCCTGAAGAGGGAGAAGGATTGGTTTCTTGGTGCTGATCCGGTCTTCATCCGCGTACAGCGCATGCCAGAAGGTGCGCCACGTCAACGCCTGGGTTTCAAGGTTTTGATTCTTGATGATTTTCAGGTTGTCGGGGTCGTCGTAGCCGATGAGTTTGAGCCACACCGAGCTGAGCAGCGGGGAACGGCCAGACGATTGACGCTTGTAGGCTCCAGACTCAATTCGTGGGTCTGTGCTGGAGACCTCGATGTTATTGGCTCCCTCACCGATGGGGCGCGATAACGTGAGTGAGCCCTGCGCGGTGCGCACCCCCATACGCACCTCGGTGTAGCCGGAGTTTTCGTCGAGGACGAAATCGTCGGCTTTCAGCCCGAACACGTAGTCGATGCACTGAAGCACCCAGGACTTACCGGAGTTAGACGGTCCGTAGATGATGTTGAGCCCAGATTCGAAACCGACGCTGGAGTCCTGCCGAGTGGGGTGCCCGGCCACGGTGATGCTACTGATCCAGAAGCCTGGTGTCATCGCGTTTCTCCTTCCGGGGTCGCTGACTTGATGATCTGAGCCAGCTCGCTCGTGCTCAGGTAGCCAACCCGCTCGATCGTCTCCAACGCGGTGTCGAACAACTGACCGGCGTATCGGGAGCGGAAATGGTTGACGACTGATTCACCCTCGGCGGTAATCGTGAAGGCCGCCGGAGAACGATCTGGCTGTAGTGTCACGAATCCTTGGATCGCCAAATGCTGGAGAGCTTGGGTCATCAGAACTGTGCGCGTGTGGAGTTCCCCGCTAGCCAGTCGATGGGTGCCGTTGAGGTTCTCCGCCCCGACCCCGAAGGTGTGGGCGTTGACCGTGATGGTGTCTAGGGCACCCAGGTAGTCGGCATCCGCTGCATCTCCGAGCAGGAACAACAAGATGAGCCCGCGCAGTTCGGCTTCAAAACTTGTGTCTAGGGACGTGGCGCACATCAATCTACCCATCCCAGCCGGTTCCGGGCGACGAGTTCGTGGCAGGAACCTTTCCGGCTCCACACGTCGATCAGGTCAATGATCTGGTCGAGCCGGACACCGTCAAGTTGGACTGCAGCTGCTTGAGCCAGTGTCGCGAGGAGGCGTTCGAGTCCGTTGGGGTACTGACGCAAGTTGGTGTCGGAGACTCCGGCATGCATCGTTTCCAGGAACTCGTCAAACAATGGCCGCCCATCGTGGATGCAGTTCCACGATGTTTCTCGTACCCATTCGGCACGGTAGAACGCTTTGCGCTGTTCTTGGAAGTGCTGAACCAGACGCGACGGGATGTCGTCCAGCTGCACATCAACGCCGGTACGGGCTTTGTCTTCGCAATAGGCGGCCAGGAGCGCCGAAACATACACCAGCTCAGCAGGCTGAACTGTGTCCGATGCGGGATGCTTCGGCGGTAACGCGACCGAGCGGTCACCAAGCCTGAGGCGATTCGTCTTCTCGTCAATGTACGGGATGCCAGATCGGTCGGCCTTGTCTGCCAAAGACAAGGGCTCCGTTACGGCAGCGGTCTCACCGGCAGCTTCGGTGAACACCTTGTAGAACAGCTGGCCTAGACCTTCGGTGACATTGCCCTTGTTGATCGACTTGTCAAGGTCGTGGAGCCGGTCGGCTAGGTCATTGAGTGCCGACTCCTCGTATGCCTGGGAGACGTTGCCGGCGAACCGAAACTGATCCCATCGCCCAGCCAGCTCGCTCGCTAACACAGTAGGCAGCTGGTCAGACCCGTTGGCGTACCCCTTCCACGTCGCCGACTTGCGCATCTCAAGCGCGCTCTTCTCGCCGTCGACGGTTCCGCGAGGCACGAGACCCATGTCGATGAGACCTGCGGTGAACTCGCCAAGGTTACGGGTGCCTTTCATCAGCGGGCGCACCGTCGCCAAGACGGCGTGGAAGCGCGACTTGTATTCCACTGCACCGCCTCTCCATCGCGACCCATCGCTGCCCATCGCTTCCCAGCCGATCAGAAAACCGTCATTGGGGAACCTAGAACCACAAGGGCGAACAGCGAACCTACGTTCCTTCGATCTTACAAGGCCGCTTCACTCTTGTCGCGTTCATCTTCACGAACGCGTAACCGTGTCGGAGCGAACTGAGGCAGGAGGTGAACAGGGACATGGGTACACGAAACACGAAGCAGACGTCTCGACCGGTCGCCAAGAAGGCGTCCGCACTGCTGCGCGATAGTCGCACCTCGGCCAAGACGAAGTCGGTCGCAGCCTCGGCGCTGGCTCAGGCCAAGCCGCGTAAGGGCAAGTAGCCCTCACGGCTGTCCTGCTGGCCAGACGTCAGTCGGCAGGACAGCCCAACCGCTGTGGCGGTCAGAGCCGTACCGGTCACCGGCCGGCCGCCCTTCCTCCTACACCCGCATGCGTTTTTCAACCATATTCGGGAGACCTCCGTTGAGCGCTTGACGGGCACCACCTGTATCCGGGTTCACCCCGGGTCGGGTCGGTGCCCGTCACTGTTTCCGCTCAACAACACGGTCTCTCGTCGGTTTCCCTCAACGGGGTCTCCCTTCGTACGAAGGGAAGCCCTCACGTGGCATTAAACAACCAATTCACCGTCCCGTACCTGACCCCCAGGGACAACACCATCGACCTACCCGTACCTGACCTGCCCGACAGCGAAGAACTGTGTGCCCAGCTGCACGATCTGGCTTCGCGTCCGAAGTGGGCTCGCGCCTACCTCGACTACGTGTACGCCGAGTACCGCGAGCTGGATAATCGCCGCCGCTCCGACATCTCCGTCGACCAACCCAGCCACGGTGATGACGACGAGCGTGGCGGGCTGGGCGCGGATTACTTCGCCTCTGACGATCCGGACTTCACCGAGCAGGTCGAGGCCAACCTCGCGGTGGTCGAACTGCTGACTCCGCTGACCGCGACGCAGCGCGAGTACATCGAGCTGCATGTGCTCCACGGCGACCGGTTCACCGAGATCGCTGCCGACAAGACCGTCGCAGGCCAGCCGACCAGTGCCGATGCGGTGCGGAAAGCCGTCTCGCGCGGCCTGGCCCAACTGCGCAAAACACTCACCGAGTCGTAGGCTGTCCGGTTTCGGTGCGCTCCATGCCTGACAGATGCAAGGCACTCCCTTCATCAGACCGGTGATGGGGCGCACCACCACCCACATGGAAGGAAACCCGGATGCCCACCAAGCTCAAGATCAAGATCGCTAAGCATCCCAGCCCGGCTGCCGCACTCGCAGCAAAAGAAATCCGCCCCAGCAGGCGGATGCTGCGCGCCATCTTCGGCACCAGCCGCCCCAGCACCGCATGACCGTGCTCCTGCCCGGCTCCGAAGCCTCCACCGTCGAGGTGCGTGTCGCCGACTACTACGCGATTGAAGCCCGTGTCATCGCCTGGCTCGCCGGAGAAACATCCACCCTCCAAGCCTTCCGCGACGGCAAAGACCTCTACTGCGAGACCACGTCGCGCATGTTCGGCGTCCCCGTCGAAAAACACGGCATCAACGCTGAGCTGCGCCAGAAGGGGAAGATCGCCACGCTGGCCTGTGGTTACAACGGCTCCGTCAGAGCGCTCAAGGCGACGGGTACCCTACGGATGGGGCTGGCCGAGCACGAACTCAAACCCATCGTCGACGCCTGCCAGCTCATGACGACCCCACCCGACTGGGCAGCAGGGCTCCCACTCGACGCCGACGGCTACGAATGCGACTACTACCGCAAGGATTAGACGCGCCAAAGAGGCAACTCGCGCCAGTTGTCAGGTGCGCCTATGCGAGAAAACGGCACGATGGGATTGTGCGGGTAAGTGTCGAACAGCTTCGGTAGCCGGTCGGCTGGAGACAAGTCCAGTTGGCGGTGCAAGTATTGGATAAGGGAGAGCTGCCCGAACACGCGATTAATTCCTTCAGCTACCGGAGCCAGCCTGACGTCATTGTTCAGTTTCGGTTTGATATCGTAAACACGGTTGAACATCCTTGCATGATGAGCTGCGTAGTTGCGCAGAATATTCAAGGATTTCAGCCACGATTCGAGCTGAGGACCAGTTAGGTCGCAGGGTTGGGCAATCCGTTTGCGCACGATATTGGGCGACATGCCGTACAGGTATGACAGCATTCCCCAATCCATGATTTCGACGGCCGCCCAGATGGGTAGAGTCCCGCCATATTTTGATTTGTGGTGGGCGACGAAGTCCTCCTTTGACGCTTTCAATGCCGACTGGTACTTTCTCAGCCACACCTCATGCACGCTACGCCCGTCTTTGTTTCGCTGCCGTGCCCGGGCGTTCAAACGTTGAGGATCCAAATAGATCAGCGGGTCAAGGCGGCCCAGTTCGTGACCGAGCTTGGTTCGAATAGCCAACTCCACGCGATCAAGCTCGATGAACACGCTTACGAAAAACGAAGACCGGCCCTGGACTCCCACCGAGGCGGGCAGCGGAACCGGTCATGTTGACTACAAGGCTACCTGGTTGATGACGCCGAAGCAAGAGCACAGGGCACGGAGCCATCGGTACGTTCACACACCAGTGTGCCCTCTGACTCGTCCGGATTTGCCAGTGCTCGGGGGCGTATGGGCGAGAGCCTTTCTCAAGCCGTGTCCGGTTTCGGTGTCTGCCGTGCCTGACAGGTGAGAGCCTGGCGCAAGATCCGCGACCGCTACACGCTGCCCACCCCTTGCGCGAGGACTGCCTGGAAGCCGGGCGCACGACTCTGGCTGCTGAGGTCCATCACGTGCTCCCGCTGGGACACGGCGGCAGTCACGACGCGTCGAATCTGCGGGCCTTGTGCAAGCCGTGCCACTCGCGCCAGTCAGCCCTGGATGGTGACCGGTGGAGAAACGGCCCCAGGGTCTACACCTACTGAGCTGAGCGCATGTTAGCCCCACTGTCGGCCTGAAAATACTGGACCTGAAGGTGTGCGTTTTCGGCCTGTTCGGGCGACTGCGGGGCTCACAGGCCCGGTAGGGGTCGTGAAATCTCTAGGGCCTGGCCCTCGCCTGAGCGGGCGGGGCCAACCGTGCGCAAAGTCCCCGAATCAAACAGGGTATTGACCCGAGGCTGCCGATTCAGACTTGTCGGGGCTCCACGGAGTCAAGGAGAGCGAGGATATGAGAGGGATTTTGGATGAGATCAACCAGCCCGTCGAGGAGATCCGGATTGAGGTGGTCGGTATTGCTTGCGCTCACGGCCCTGATGAAAGCACATGCTAAACGGAGCCTTACCCGATCAGGTACGCTCGCTTCCTTGACCTTCAGCTGAACGTCCTGCCACGTAGCCAGGCGTTGTTTCTTCCTAGCTGGCGTTTTGGTTGCTACGGGTATCTGAATTCCAGATACCGACTCGATCGCGTCTGCGGTAAGAGCCAACGAAATACTGCCTTCGTCCTCGTGTTCGTTGATGTAGCGGTAGACGGAATGTCCGGGGGTCAGGAACTCCTCTGGTTGTGCATCGCCGACCCAGTTCGTTGGTTCGCGATGAACTCCCGGCTCGATGCCCACAGCGTCGTCGAGCACTACTCGGTACAGGTAGAACGGGGCATCGCCCTCGGGCTGGTCATTCATTCGCCTGAGCATGTTCTCGATTGCTGCCTCGTAGGTGCCGACGTGAAGGGCTTTGGATTTCTGTTGTTCAGCCCATCGGTCGACAGCGCCTGCACCGCCCATTCTCGTCATGTGCTGAACGGCCTCTGGAGTCAGCTTCTCCAGTGGATCGAACTCCTTCTGGGGCCAGTCCGGGATCGTGCTGGTGTGGTACCAGAACATCCGAAGAACCTGATGATCGATTATTGCTGGATCATCAGGGTCGTACGTGGGGCGAGCCCGGTCTTCTTCGGTGCAGTCGATCCCGCATTCGGGGCAGAGCTCGTTGCACTTCTCCCAGCTTTCCATCCAGTCGTGGCTGACGAGTTTTTCGTGTCCACAACGTCCGCAGCGCATCCGTCGCGGCCGCCCGAAATCGATGTCACGCTCAATACGCATATCCTCACTATAGAACGGTTACGACCGATAGCGGGGTTCCCACTCCTGGCCTCCATACCCGGGCCACTGGCC
>ERZ773007.996-NODE-996-length-13634-cov-12.879446_pt1 | contig 13634 bp, 14 predicted proteins | sample MGYA00580665_ERZ773007 | MGnify/ENA primary metagenome ERZ773007 (study PRJEB29015, sample SAMEA2738122) | human oral metagenome | biome: human oral; feature: human-associated habitat; material: saliva | place: China | collected 2167 ... | reverse complement strand
TCCCAGCTGCCATTAAGAATAAAGAAATCATTTCCATTGATATCTCAGGTCTTGAGGCTGGGACTCAATACCGTGGTAGCTTTGAAGAAAACGTTCAAAATCTAGTCAATGAGGTTAAAGAAGCAGGGAATATTATCCTCTTCTTTGATGAAATTCACCAAATCCTCGGTGCTGGATCTACTGGAGGTGACAGTGGTTCTAAGGGGCTTGCGGATATTCTCAAGCCAGCCCTCTCTCGTGGAGAATTGACAGTGATTGGGGCAACGACTCAAGATGAATACCGTAACACCATCTTGAAGAATGCAGCTCTTGCTCGTCGTTTCAACGAAGTCAAGGTTAATGCTCCTTCAGCAGAGGATACTTTTAAAATCCTTCAAGGAATTCGTAACCTTTATCAACAACACCACAATGTCATCTTGCCAGATGAAGTCTTGAAAGCAGCAGTGGATTATTCTGTTCAGTATATTCCTCAACGTAGCTTGCCAGATAAGGCCATTGACCTTGTAGACGTAACAGCGGCTCACTTGGCAGCTCAGCATCCAGTAACAGATGTGCATGCTGTCGAACGTGAAATTGAAGCAGAAAAAGACAAGCAAGAAAAAGCAGTTGAGGCAGAAGATTTTGAAGCAGCTCTAAACTATAAAACACGCATTGCAGAATTGGAAAAGAAAATCGAAAACCATACAGAAGATATGAAAGTGACTGCAAGTGTCAACGATGTGGCTGAATCTGTAGAACGAATGACCGGTATTCCAGTATCTCAAATGGGGGCTACGGACATCGAACGTTTGAAAGATATGGGTCATCGTTTGCAGACGAAAGTTATTGGTCAAGATAAGGCCGTTGAAGCAGTAGCAAAAGCTATCCGTCGTAACCGTGCTGGTTTTGATGAAGGTAACCGTCCAATCGGTAGCTTCCTCTTTGTAGGTCCTACTGGTGTTGGTAAGACTGAGTTGGCTAAACAATTGGCTCTTGATATGTTCGGAACGAAAGATGCTATCATCCGTTTGGACATGTCAGAATACAGCGACCGCACAGCCGTATCTAAATTGATTGGTACAACTGCAGGTTATGTTGGTTACGATGACAACAACAATACCTTGACAGAACGCGTCCGTCGCAATCCATACTCAATCGTCCTTCTCGACGAAATTGAAAAGGCTGACCCTCAAGTCATCACCCTTCTCCTCCAAGTTTTGGACGATGGTCGTTTGACAGATGGTCAAGGTAACACTGTAAACTTCAAGAATACTGTGATTATCGCAACTTCAAACGCAGGCTTTGGTTACGAAGCTAACTTGACAGAAGATGCTGATAAACCAGAACTTATGGATCGTTTGAAACCTTACTTCCGTCCAGAATTCCTTAACCGTTTCAATGCTGTCATCGAATTCTCACACTTGAGCAAAGAAGATCTTTCTAAGATTGTAGACCTTATGTTGGTTGAAGTTAACAAGACTCTTTCTAAGAAAGACATTGACTTGGCAGTTAGCGAAGCTGCTAAAGAATACATGACTGAAGAAGGCTACGATGAAGTCATGGGTGTTCGTCCACTCCGTCGTGTGGTTGAACAACAAATCCGTGACAAAGTCACAGACTTCCACTTGGATAACCTTGATGCTAAACACCTAGAAGCTGATATGGAAGATGGTGTCTTGGTTATCAAAGAAAAAGATGCTAAATAAAAAGCATAAAACCTCCTAATCCTATTTATGAAGCAGAGATGTTAAACGTCTCTGCTTTTCTTTTTATAATTTTTTTAGACTTTCCTTGGGTGCTACGGACGGAAGCGACTTCCTAACGGAATTCCATTCCTAAGATTTGAGCCTAAGTCTCAAATCTTCCGAGTGAGAGAAGCAATAGAGCTTCTGTCACCTTTAGCACAGCTAAAAGTCTTGTTTTGGGTAGTGTTAAAATTTAGCATCTAACCTTGACAAAAATGAGATAAAACTCTCTTTATTATAATAATCTAAAAACTAATTTAAATTTAGATTCTATTTTCAAGAAAGCGTTGACAACGCATTCATATCGCTATATAATTTTTGTGTAAAATTAAATGAAGATTTTTAGCTGTTCAAACCTTAGTATTGTTTTGAGATTTGAAGTTTTTGTTTAAGGAGATTCTTGGATTATGATTTTTAAAAAAGTAGTATTAATTTTTACAGTGTTCTTAACTCTTTTTCTAATCGTTGGGTGTAGTGAAAGCGATACAAGTAGTGAAGGTAGTTCTTCCAGTAGTACTGTTCAGTCTCAACAGAGCACGGATGAGTCTGCAAAAACTGAGGAGTCAAGTCAAACAGAGGAGGCGGCACAACAGGCTGAGGCAGCCCGTCAAGCAGAAGAAGCGGCACAACAGGCTGAGGCAGCTCGTCAAGCAGAAGAGGCGGCGCAACAAGCTGAGGCAGCCCGTCAAGCCCAAGAAAATCAACAGCAAGCAGGTCAGAGTGCTTATTATGCTAACTGTACTCAAGCTAAAAATGCTGGTGCTGCTCCACTTTATAGTGGACAACCGGGTTATTCTAGAAAACTAGATCGAGATGGCGATGGTATTGCTTGTGAGAAGTAGACAATTTCAAAAAATAACTATAATTCTAATTTTAGCAGTAGTTAGCTTCTTTTTTATAACTCAGAGATCATTTTCATTTAGAGAACCAAAGAATTATGAAGAAGCTATCAGCTATTTTGAAGAGATTCCAATTAAAGAAGTGAAGAGCAAACTTGAAAATGATGATAGGTTTATATTATATATTGGCCGTAAAACTTGTCCCTATTGTCGACGCTTTGTCCCAAAGTTAGCTCAAGCAGTTTATGATACAAAAATAAAAGTTTATTATGTAAATAGCGATTCAGAGGAAAAGGAAGAAATTACAAAGTTTGCACATTCAAAGGGGATAAAAACAGTCCCCAGTTTAGGTTTTTATAGGTCGAACAAGTTAGATAGTCTGCTAAAAAAAGGTAGTAAATCTAGTGTAGAAGATATTAAAAGTTTTCTTAAAAATACAAAAAAATAAGTTTACAATAACTCAAGTCTCTATAAGTTCTTTTAATGCCGAAAAAACTGAATAACGAAAAAGGTAAGTAGCATATGCTACTTACCTTTATTATTTATCTTCACCTTGATACTTTTTCAAGCGTTCTTGAATGATATTGAGTCGGGGTTCGAGGTCTTTTTTGAAGACGCGTGTTTTATAGTTGAGGTCTTGTTTGATGTCAGCGAGAACAAGGTTTTGTTCCTTGATGATGTCAAGGTTACGTTTGATATTGTCCAGATCGTGAGAAATATTTTCTCGTGATTGGTTGAGGTCTAGGATTTCCTCTTTGATGTCTTCACGTCGTTTATAGGCGTAGTAGGCACCGTAGGCAAGAGTTCCAAGAGCTAGAAAGCGTCCGATTTTCATTCTGTTACCTCTTTAGCGATGCTGTCAGCAAGGTCGGCCAGGGCAGCGAAGTCTGGTTCGTGTTCGTCAAATCCCATGTGGATACCATCGTCTGCACCGTAACGAGGAACGAGATGAATATGAGCGTGGAAGACGGTTTGTCCAGCAACTTCTTCGTTGTTATTAAGGATATTCATGCCGATAGCTTTTGTTGCTTTTTGGACGGCACGAGCAATTTTTGGAACACGGCTAAAGACAGTCTCAGCAGTCTCAGCAGACATTTCTAAGATGTTACGAACGTGCTCTTTAGGAATAACCAAGGTATGTCCTTTTGTAGCTTGTGAAATATCGAGGAAGGCTAGAACCTTGTCGTCCTCGTAGACTTTTGATGAAGGGATTTCTCCAGATATAATTTTACAGAAAATACAATTATCCATAATAACGACCTTTCCATGAGTTTTTGTTATAATAGATTATATCATACCAAAGAGAGAAAAGATAATGCTTAAATTAGAAAAGGTGACGGGCGGTTACGCTAATATTCCCGTCCTAAAAGATGTGACTTTTGAGGTGGCTGATGGTGAATTGGTTGGTCTCATTGGTCTTAATGGTGCTGGGAAATCAACAACAATTAACGAGATTATTGGTCTCTTAACACCTTATGGGGGACAGATTGCCATTGATGGGTTAACTATTCAACAAGATCCAGCTAGCTATCGTCAGAAGATTGGCTATATTCCTGAAACGCCAAGTCTCTATGAAGAGTTGACGCTTCGTGAACATTTGGAAACGGTGTTGATGGCCTATGGTCTTGATGTGACTGAGGGGATGGCACGTGCGGACAAGTACCTCAAACTCTTTCGCTTAGATGAAAAGTTAGATTGGTTCCCGACTCAGTTTTCAAAGGGAATGAAGCAGAAGGTTATGATTATCTGTGCCTTTATTGTTAACCCCAGTCTTTTCATTGTTGATGAACCCTTCTTGGGTTTGGATCCCTTGGCAATCTCCGACCTAATTGAGCTTTTAGCTGAGGAAAAAGCTAAGGGCAAGGCGATTCTCATGTCGACTCACGTTTTGGATTCGGCTGAGAAAATGTGTGACCGTTTTGTCATCTTGCATCACGGTCAAGTCTTGGCACAGGGGACCCTTGAAGAGCTTCGTGAGACATTTGGTGACAGTAGTGCCAGTCTTAACGATATTTACATGCAGTTAACTAAGGGAGAATTGTCATGATAGCTAAGCTATTTAAGGAGCGTAGCAAGCGATTCAATGCCCGCTGTGCTAAGTATAGTCGCTACGTTTTTAATGATCATTTTATCTTGGTTCTTCTCTTTCTGCTAGGTTTTGTCTTGGTTCAGTATAGCCAGTTGCTGAAGCATTTTCCAAAAAATCCGTGGGCAATCATTCTTGGCTTGCTTGTGCTTTGTCTGTTATTACCTTTCTGGGGGAATATTGCGACTTATCTAGAACCTGCGGACAAGCACTACCTTTTGGTTAAGGAAGAAGAGGTGCTAGACCATGTTAAGAAGGCAACAGGGCGTGCTTTTAGATTTTGGGTAATAGTACAAACCCTGATTTTTATTTTGGTTATTCCTCTCTTTTTAGCCTTAGGGCTTCCAGTTTGGGGAGTTATCCTTGTAGCTGTGGCTATGGCTATTCTTAAGTATGTTATTTTCCAGAAGAAAGCACAACCTTTTTATAAGCAGTCTGGACTGAATTGGACTGAGGCTATTGCAGGAGAAAATAAGCGTCAACAATCAATCTTGAAGTTCTTTTCACTCTTTACCAATGTTAAAGGGATTACGTCGAGTGTTAAACGTCGTGCCTATTTGGATGGTATTCTCAAACGTACAAAGAAAGACAAGGAAAATACCTGGTATAATCTTTACCTAAGAGCCTTCTTGCGTTCTGGAGATTACTTTGCCCTTAGCCTACGCCTTTTTGCCCTAACGCTTTTAGTTATCTTTTTGGTTCCTGAAAAATGGCTGGCTATGGTGCTTGTGGTTGTTTTTGACTACCTCTTGCTCTTCCAGCTCACAGCACTAAAATCACACTTTGCTTATCAGAGAATGGCTAACCTTATGCCAGTTGGAAAAGACATGCAGGTGAGCAATCTTAAGCGCTTGATTACTCAGATTGTACTTGTGCTGACTCTGGTCCAGGCTATTTGCCTCTTCGATCTTAAGTTTAGCCTGATTTTGGTTGGAATTATGCTGGTTTTGAGCCTTGCTTACCTACCGGCCAAGCTTAAGAAGATGATTGACTAACACCTATTAAATAAGTTAAAATAGAAACGAATGACTAAAGAAAAAGGAGATGCCTAGGTGACATCAACAGATAAAGATTTGAGCCTGACTCCTCTCAAAGGAAATAGTGGTAAGGCCTATATGGGAACTTATCCAAACGGAGATCGCGTCTTTGTGAAGATGAATACAACACCAATCTTGGCAGCTCTTGCCAAGGAACAGATTGCACCACAGCTCTTGTGGGCTAAGCGTCTGGGAAATGGTGACATGATGAGTGCACAGGAGTGGCTTGATGGTCGTATTTTGACCAAACATGACATGAATAGTAAACAGATTATCCAAATTCTTGGTAATTTGCACCGCTCTAAACACTTGGTTAATCAACTCTTGCAGTTGGATTATCATATTGAAAATCCTTTTGATCTTCTACACGAGTGGGAAGAAAATGCCGCTTATCAATTGCGTGAAAATGGCTTCCTTCAAGACGTTGTTAGAGATTTGAAACGTCATCTTCCAGAGTTTCGTGCAGAGATTGCAACAATTGTTCACGGAGATGCGCGTCATAGTAACTTTGTCATCACAACCTCAGGATTGATTTATTTGGTTGATTGGGATTCTGTACGTCTAACAGATCGTATGTATGATGTGGCACAGATCCTCAGCCATTATATTCCATTGGCACATTGGCCACAGTGGTTGTCATACTATGGTTATAAGAACAATGACCTTGTGATGGACAAGATTTACTGGTATGGGCAATTTTCATACTTGACACAGATTTCAAAATTCTTTGATAGTCGTGATATGGAACATGCCAACCGAGAGATTTATGAACTTCGTAAATTCAGAGAGACCTTGCACAGATATTAGAAAGTAGACATGCGAGTTAGAAAACGTAAAGGTGCAGAGGAACACCTAGCTAACCATCCTCAGTACGTTATTCTTGAGCCGGAAGCTGCTAAAGGTAAGTGGCATGAGCTTTTTGGTAATGATAATCCTATCCATATCGAGGTAGGATCTGGTAAAGGGGCCTTCATTACTGGTATGGCCCAACAAAACCCTGACATCAACTACATTGGTATTGATATCCAGTTGTCTGTTTTGAGTTACGCCTTGGATAAGGTTTTGGCCTCTGGTGCCGAAAATGTCAAACTTTTGCGTGTGGATGGATCTGCCTTGACTAACTATTTTGAAGATGGTGAAGTGGATATGATGTATCTCAACTTCTCAGATCCATGGCCTAAGAGCCGTCACGAGAAACGTCGTTTGACCTACAAGACTTTCCTAGATACTTATAAGCAAATTTTGCCTAAAAATGGAGAGATTCACTTTAAGACAGACAATCGAGGACTGTTCGAATACAGTTTGGCGAGCTTCTCACAGTATGGAATGATTCTCAACAAAGTTTGGTTGGATCTTCATGCAAGTGATTACGAGGGCAATGTTATGACTGAGTATGAGCGAAAGTTTTCGGAAAAAGGTCAGGTTATCTACCGAGTAGAGGCTCAGTTTAAAGATTAAATCTTGAAAACTCTAATTAAAAAGAACGATTAGTCAGTGATGGGTTAATCGTTTGATATGGAGAGGTCGCATAGAGGCCGAGTGCGCACGCTTGGAAAGCGTGTAGTCCTTAACGGGGCTCGGGGGTTCGAATCCCCTCCTCTCCTTTGAGAAATAGACAAAGTGTCCCTTCCGTTTTAGAAGGGACACTTTTTAGGTATAGTAATTAAAAAGAAGATGGTTTTAACAGCTTTTTATGATAGGAGGACTCAATCCTTAGTCCCAAGGGCTCTGAATTCCTGCTACCCAACCGGTACAGAGGGCGCTAGTAATGTTAAAGCCACCAGTATGGGCATTGATGTCAAGGACCTCTCCTGCAAAGTGTAGGTGAGGGACTTTTTTACTTTCTAGAGTCTTGGGATTAATTTCCTTAAGGTCAACGCCACCTTTAGTCACAAAGGATTTGGCAAGTGACATTTTACCTGTGATTGGAATTTCCATGCCCTTAAGCTGACTGATAATGTTTTCCAAGTCTTTGGGATGCAGTTGTTTAACCTTGCTATCAGCCTTGTCTTCTGCTAGGAACTCAGCTACACGCTCAGGTACAAGAGCTTTGAGGGTGTTTTTGACAGATTTCTCGCGATTTTCCTCAAAGTAAGCCTTGAGATTTTCTTGGCTTTGGTTGGGAAGAAAGTCCAGATGAGCTATCTCACCACCCTTGACAAAACTGGAAAGACGTAGGGCAGCTGGGCCAGATAGGCCAAAATGGGTGAAGAGAAGGTCATGGGTAATCTTGTGCTTGCCATAGGACAGAGTGACATCATCAAGAGAAATTCCTTGTAAGGCCTTGTGGGGGAAGTCGGTTAGGAGTGGACTTTCCGCAGCTTCAAGATCAGTGACTTGGAGCTTAAAATGACGGGCAATATCATGTCCAAAACCAGTTGAACCAGTCGATGGATAAGATTTTCCTCCAGTTGTGACGATGAGTTTATCACTGGTAAAAGTCTGGTCCGAAGACTTAACTTGGAATTGCTCATCAACCTTTTTGACCGAGACAACTTCTGTATTGGTGAGGATGCTAGCACCAAGTTCCTGAATCTTATTTTCCAGAGCTTGGATGATGGTCCGTGATTTATCTGTCTTAGGGAAGACACGTCCGTGATCCTCAACCTTAAGTTTGACACCATTGTCCTCGAAAAAAGCAATGATATCGTGGTTATCAAACTGTGAAAAGACGCTATAGAGGAAACGGCCATTACCTGGAATACCTGCTAGGAGATCGTTTAAAGTCCCGTTGTTAGTAACATTACAACGTCCACCACCAGTACCAGCCAGCTTCTTTCCGAGACGTTTATTTTTTTCAATTAGAAGGGTTTGTTGGCCATAGAAGGCTGAGGCAATAGTCGCCATCATGCCAGCAGGCCCCCCACCAATAACGATAGTATCAAAATGTTTCATGACTTTATTTTAGCATAATTTAAAAAGGGAGAATAGTTTGTAAATGGTCAGTTTTTTTAAATAATTTATGTTAGAATAGGAGTAGAAGTTTAAATTAGAATAGTTATTAACTATGGAGGAAAATATCGTGTCTGAAAATAACATGAAACACCGTTCATCTGTCTACGATAGCATGGTTAAATCACCTAACCGTGCCATGCTTCGTGCGACTGGGATGACGGATGATAGTTTTGAAAAGCCTATTGTTGGGGTTATCTCAACTTGGGCTGAGAATACACCATGTAATATCCACTTGCACGGTTTTGGTCAAATTGCCAAAGAAGGTGTTAAAGACGCAGGTGCTTGGCCAGTTCAATTTGGTACAATTACTGTTGCAGATGGTATTGCCATGGGGACACCAGGGATGCGTTTCTCATTGACATCTCGTGATATCATCGCTGACTCAATCGAAGCAGCTATGGGTGGTCACAACGTTGATGCCTTTGTTGCTATTGGTGGTTGTGATAAGAACATGCCTGGTTCTATGATTGCCATTGCTAACATGGATATTCCAGCGATTTTTGCCTATGGTGGTACCATTGCACCAGGTAACCTTAACGGTAAGGATATCGACTTGGTTTCTGTTTTCGAAGGTATCGGTAAATGGAACCACGGTGATATGACCGCAGAAGAGGTTAAAGCTCTTGAATGTAATGCCTGCCCTGGCCCTGGTGGTTGTGGTGGTATGTATACTGCCAACACAATGGCGACAGCGATTGAAGTAATGGGGATGAGCCTTCCAGGATCATCATCTCACCCTGCAGAATCAGCTGAGAAGAAAGCAGATATCGAAGAAGCAGGTCGTGCAGTTGTTAAGATGCTTGAACTAGGTCTTAAGCCATCAGATATCTTGACACGCGAAGCCTTTGAAGATGCCATCACTGTCACAATGGCACTTGGTGGTTCAACAAATGCGACACTTCACTTGCTTGCTATTGCTCATGCAGCTAACGTTGATTTGACACTTGAAGATTTCAACGATTTCCAAGAGCGTGTGCCTCACTTGGCTGACTTGAAACCTTCAGGTCAATATGTCTTCCAAGATCTTTACAATGTTGGTGGTGTACCAGCCGTTATGAAATACCTTCTTAAGAATGGTTTCCTTCACGGTGATCGTATCACATGTACTGGTAAGACTGTTGCAGAAAACTTGGAGGCCTTCGATGATTTGACACCAGGTCAAAAAGTCATCATGCCGCTTGAAAATCCTAAACGTGCTGATGGTCCATTGATTATCTTGAAAGGTAACTTGGCTCCAGAAGGTGCGGTTGCCAAAGTATCAGGGGTTAAAGTTCGTAACATCACTGGTCCTGCTAAAGTATTTGACTCAGAAGAAGATGCCATCGAAGCAGTTCTTTCTGATGAAATCGTTGATGGCGACGTAGTTGTTGTACGTTTTGTAGGTCCTAAGGGTGGTCCTGGTATGCCAGAAATGTTGTCATTGTCTTCAATGATCGTTGGTAAAGGTCAAGGGGACAAGGTTGCCCTCTTGACAGATGGACGTTTCTCAGGTGGTACTTACGGACTCGTTGTTGGTCACATTGCTCCTGAAGCTCAGGTTGGTGGACCTATTGCCTACCTCCGTACAGGTGATATGGTTACAGTTGACCAAGATACTAAAGAAATTACGATGCACGTTTCAGACGAAGAGTTGGCGAAACGTAAAGCTGAGACTGAGTTGCCACCACTTTATAGCCGTGGTGTCCTCGGTAAGTATGCTCACATCGTTTCTTCAGCATCTCGTGGTGCCGTTACCGACTTCTGGAACATGGATAAATCAGGTAAAGCCTAATTACATGATATAAAATAAAATCACACCGGACATTTGTTCGATGTGATTTTTTGGTGTTAAATCCTGAGACAGTTGATGGCAGCATCATGAAAAAGTGATCGTCTATCTGCTGTTAGCCTCAAAAAAACCGGTTGGAAATGTCCAATCGGTTTTCCTTTTATTTTCCGCCTCGAGGTGAGATACCAAGAGCAATACGTCCATAACGACTGATACGTGTCATCTTCCAGACAGGTGAATAAGTGGTTTCTACCTTGACAGAGTTAATGCCGTCGATGGCTTTTAGCTTTTCAGCGATTTCATAAGGCATAGTCTCTTCACAGCCGCAACCAGTATCAGTAAAGGTCATAAGGAAGTGGCAGTGGCCATTTTCATCGACGGTGATTTCATAAATCAAACCAAGGTTGTAAATATCTAGCTCAATTTCAGGGTCGAATACAGTGGTCATTTGTTCAACGATTGGCTCTAAGAAGGGCTGGGCCAAATCATTGACCTTAATATCATCACGGAAGTTTTTCATAGGACTCATTCTTTCTATTTTGCTTTTGTTTATTATGGCATAATTTAGGGCTTTTTTCAATCTCGGATGGCAATATGAGGCTTTAGTAAGCAAGTAAAGTAACAATAAAAAAAACTCCAACAGTCAAACCGTTGAAGATAATGTGATTTATGCTTCAATATCAAGTCGTTTTGCAACCAAGGTTGCTCGAATACCATCAAAAATTGGAGCAAGAATGAAAATCCCAAACCTTGTGGAATTGTTCCCACCATTCCTAGATACAACAGATCTGATACCAACCAAACCCAATTTGGAAGTACCGATTGTTTAAGTCAAAGACTTTCTTTCTACATACATTTATACCCACACATAGTTTACCAAAAGCTTAGCTTACTATCAAGTAAATTGTTTGAAGAGTGAAAGGAAAAAAGTCCTTCAGATATCCAGAATAACTAGTCAAATTGACAGAAAGGAGTGATTGTGATATTCTCATAGTAAGACATTTCAAGAGAAAATGAGGCTATTATGAGTATTGAAAAGACCGTCAGCGAGATTGCTGAAATCCTTGGTGTTAGTCGTCAAGCAGTCAATAATCGTGTCAAACAACTTCCAGAAGAAGATCTAGAAAAAAATGCTAAAGGGGTTACTGTCGTTAAACGCAGTGGCTTGATTAAGTTGGAGGAAATTTACAAGAAAACCATCTTTGACGATGAGCCAATCGATGAAGAAACAAAACAACGTGAGTTGTTGGAGATTCTTGTAGACGAGAAAAACTCTGAGATTGCCCGTCTCTATGCCCAGTTGAAGGCTAAGGACGAGCAGTTGTCTAACATGGATGATCAATTGCGTGTCAAAGACGTGCAAATTGCTGAAAAAGACAAGCAAATCGATCAACAGCAACAATTGACCTTGACTGCTATGAAGGACAAAGAAGAGCTTAAACTGGAGCTTGATGAGGCTAAGGTTGAGGTTGACGAAGCCAAGGCCCAAGTGGAAGAAATCCAGACCAAACAAGAAGAAGCTTCTAAAAAAGGTTTCTTTGGACGTCTATTTGGAAAATAAAAAAGAAGCTGGGACTCAGTCTCAGCTTTAACTATTGTAGGAGATTAAAATGGAAAATTTAGAAACTTATATTGCCTTTGATTTGGAGTTTAACACGGTGGATGGGGTTAGCCATATTATCCAAGTATCGGCCGTTAAGCTGAATCAGCATGAGGAAGTGGACCAGTTTGATTCTTTCGTCTATTCGGATGTTCCTTTGCAGTCCTTTATCAATGGTTTGACGGGAATTACAGCGGATAAGATTGCCAAGGCACCAAAGCTAGAGTCTGTTCTGGCGGATTTTAAATCATTTGTTGGTGACACTCCACTTATTGGCTACAATGCTCTTAAATCAGATTTACCTATTCTAGCTGAAAATGGTTTAGACTTGGAAGAGCAATATGCTTTAGATGTTTTCGATGAGGCCTTTGACCGTCGTGCTTCTGATTTGAACGGTATTGTTAACCTCAAGTTGACTAGTGTGGCAGATTTCTTTGGAATCAAGGGACACGGTCATAACAGCTTGGAGGATGCTCGTATGACCGCACAGATTTACGAGAAGTTTCTCGAATTAGATGAGAATGCCAAACTTTTGGAGCAACAGGAAGAAGTCAGTAACAATCCTTTTGCTGCCTTAGGTTTGGGTGGCCTTTTCGACTAGGGCTTTACAGAAGCTGTAAAGGGTGTAAAGAGTGATAGCTAACTTTTTCTGTAAGAAAAGAAAATCCTCTAGGGTTAGAGCTTGCATATTACCTTGCGTTATAAGGTAGAATCTAGGTATCAAGGGTGGCCAAGGTCCTCCTTTGATAGAAAATCTAAAAAGGAGGTGACTGAGATGTCGCAGTTTTCAACAGGAGAGTTGGCTAAGGCAGCAGAAGTGTCTGTTAGGACTGTCCAGTACTATGATCAACGAGGGATCTTGACGCCATCTGAAGTCACAGAGGGTGGTCGGAGAATCTATCACGAATCAGACTTGGAACGCCTGCAAGTCATTTGTTTCTTAAGAGATTTGGACTTCTCAATCAAACAAATCAAGAAACTCTTGCAAGAGGAGAATAGGGAACAGGTTTTAGAGCTTTTGTTGACAGACCAAATCGAGAGTTTGGAAAAGTCTTCGAAGGAAATAGAGGTCAAACTAAAACGTGCCCGTCACTTGCAAAAAGCAACTGCTAAACGACATCAACTTTCGCTGGAAGATTTGTCAGACATTTCACGTCTTATGGAAAATCAAAAATCATGGCGTCATTTGCAGTTGAGAATATTTGGGAGCATCAGTCTAGCGAGTCTTCTTTATATCATAGCCCTACTGATAGTCATTTATTATTTTAAGGATCCTAGAGGTTTGTTTGTTGTCTGTCCTGCTTATATTATAGTAGTGAATTTAGTGATGTTTCACTATAGAAAGCAGTTTGAATACCTTTGTCCTAATTGTCATAGGACCTTTGATCCAAGTTTTAAAGAATTTGCCATTGCCGGACATACACCAAGGACTCGTAAACTGACTTGTCCTCATTGTCATGTAAAGACCTACTGTTTGGAGTTGGCTAAGACTAAAACGAAATAAATTTATCGAATATAAAAGGCTCTATAATTTCTGTAGTGGGTAAAACCACTGTAGAGATTATGGAGTTTTTTCAATGTACACAAAAAGTCCCATAAGAACTATAATGAAAAGCGACCAAACC
>ERZ773007.993-NODE-993-length-13664-cov-54.788816_pt1 | contig 13664 bp, 4 predicted proteins | sample MGYA00580665_ERZ773007 | MGnify/ENA primary metagenome ERZ773007 (study PRJEB29015, sample SAMEA2738122) | human oral metagenome | biome: human oral; feature: human-associated habitat; material: saliva | place: China | collected 2167 ... | reverse complement strand
CGCACATAAAATCGTCCCTTCCCTATGATTTTCCGCTGGGGTTTTATAGGGAAGGGACGATTTTGCCTGTATCTGTGGGCGCAGGTTTACTGCCTCTCAGGCAGGGCTACTGTGCGCGCAGATTTGCCGGCCATGGGTGCTGCCTTGCAAGCCGCAGACACTGTCCAGGGCCTGGCCTCGTAGGGCGCGTAACCTGCGCTTTTACAGGGCGCGCCGCCTGCGCAGCAACACTAGGCCGCCCGCGAGCGCCGCAGCTGCCCCGAGCCCAAGCGCCAGGTTCACGCCCGTGCGCGGCAACTGCTCGCCGGCCATGGGCTCCCGAGTGCCGTCAGGCGCCGGTGCTGTGCTTGGCTTGCCCGGCTGCCCGGGGGTCGCAGTGGGGTGGGTTGACGTCGTTGGGCTGGCAGTGGGTTGTCCAGGGGCCGACGACGCCGTTGGGCCTGCGGTGGGCTGCGGCGAGGTGGTGGGCTGGCCAGTGGGAGCCACAGTGGGCGCCATGGTGGGCTGGCCAGGAGTTGTCGGCGTGCCAGTGGGGGCCGCCGTGGGAGCTGGCGAGGGCTGGGCGGTGGGTGCCGCCGTGGGAGCTGGCGAGGGTTGGCCAGTGGGCTTTACCGTCGGAACCACAGTCGGAGCCACAGTCGGAGCCACAGTGGGAGCCACAGTGGGAGCCACAGTGGGCGCAGGCGTGGAGCCAAGCGCGGGCTTGGTGGTGGAGTGGATGGCGCGCAGAGTCACCGAATCGGGACCCATGCCGTCTTCCTTGGCTGCCACCGCAATCGAAATGACGTTCTCACCGTTGGGGTTGAGGAACCCAGCGGGGATAGTGAACGAGGTTTGCGGGCCCCGGTCACCAATGTAGACGCCGGTGTTCCAGCCGTTGACGAAAAGCGTGGCCTGCGCGCGGTCGCCCAGGGAGCTAAAACGCGAGGAGTTGATGTCCAGGCGGAAAGCGGTGTCCTGGTTGGCAGGCAGGTTCAGCTTGACGCGGGCGCGGTACCAGGTGACGCCGGCCGGCGAGTGCAGGTTGTCGGCCTTGGCCCACTTGGAGTCGTCGAAGCCGGGCATGTGGAAGCCGGCTTTTTCGCCGCCCAGGCCGCCGTTGTTGTAGAGCGTGCCCGAGGGGTTGGTGGCTGCCTTGGCGGCAAAGTCGGCGTCGGCGCCGTGGATCTTCCAGGTGGCGGTGGAGCCTTCGATGGCCACGTCAAACAGGCCACGGTTTTGCTTGGACAGGCCGTCGTCGGACCAGTCCAGGTTTTGCCCGAGGTTGTTGACCAGCACCGCTACGGTGACCTTGTCGCCGCTCTTGACGGTGCCGGCGGGGACGTTCACCTTAGCCCAGTTGCCGGCGGCGTCGTAGGCCCCGGCGTAGACGCCGTTAACCCACACCTGCATGAAAGCGGGGTTCTTGCCCTGCGAGGGTACGCCCGAGCCGCCGTTGCCCTGTAGGTACAGGTAGGGGTCGGCCTTGGTGGCGGTGAAGGTGCCCCGGTACCACACTGAGCCTTCGTAGAAGCCGTAGTGGTTGGAGTCCAGCACGGTGTGGGAGTATTCGCCCGGGCCTTGGAAGCGGGGGTTGGCGGCCTGGGTGTCGGCGGCAACCTTCCACTTGGAGTCGTCGTAAGTGGCCTTGGCTTCAGCGTAGTCGGTGGATTTGACGAAGCTCAGCTGCTGGCTGGCTACGGCTGCCGGTCCGGGTACTTTGCCAGTAAAGACGCCGACGTCGCCCGTGCCGGTAGTACTGTTCGTGCCGGCCCCAGCAGCGTCAGCGTTGCCAGCGCTGGCAGCACCAGCGGCACCAGCAGTGCCAGTAGCGCTGTTCGTGCCGGCCCCAGCGGCGCCAGCATTGCCAGCGCTGCCAGTGGCGCTAACCGGGTTAAGTGAGCCGCCGTTGAAGCCCACGTGGTTGATGCCGGCGGGGGCAATCACGCGCACATTAGACTCAGCGGAGACCGAGCCGGTTAGCTGCAAGGTGTCCTTGCCGGTGAACTTGGCGGTGCGAGCCAGTTCCACCCCCTCAACGGCTACGCTGCTGAGCTTGCCGTTGCGGGTGCCGTCAAGCAGCCAGGTGGTTTGGGCTGTGGTGCGGTCAATGATGCGCAGGGAGAGAACCTTGTCGCCGTCCTTAATGATGATTTGCTGGGGTGAGGCGGAGTAGCTGTAGTTCAAGCGCAGCTGGCCGGTGGCCGCATCCCAGGTTTGCTCAACCCCCTCAGGGGCGCTGACCTGGGGTTGGCTGGCGTAGTGCAGTACGGTTTCGCCGCTGTCGCCGCGCGTGCCGGTTAGATACTGTAAGGACCCGCCGGCGCTGTTTAGCGTGGCGCCAAACATTTGGCTGGTGGTGTAGTACAGCTCGTGCCCGCCCACCTGCTTGTCAGCGGTCAGCATGATGGCGTCGCGCCCGTGCAGGGCCAGGGTGGTGCCTTCCTTTTGCGGGATGCGCTTCCAAGAGATGGTTCCGTCTGCCTCGTCATTGTTTTCGCCGGGCAGGGACTGGGCGTTGGGGTAAACCTTGACAGCGTCTAGCGACACGAAGGTGTCTTGTGAGCCGCTGAAAGCTTTCCCGTCCACGGTCACCTTCACGGTGTGCGTGGCGGGCTCGGCTGCCTGGCTGGCAGTCGCGTCGGCCTGGCTGGCGGTCGCGCCAGCCTTATCAGTGCCCGCGCCGTTCGCGCCGCTTTGCGCAGCAGCCTCGCCGCCCTGCGCACCAGCCTCGGCCCCCTGCGAGCCGCCCTCGGTGCCTGCGTCGGTCGAGCCGCCCTGCGCACCAGCCTCGGCCCCCTGCGTACCAGCCTTGTCGGTGCCCGCGCCGTTCGCTCCAGCCTCGGTCCCCTGCGCGCCGCCCTCGGCGCCCTTTTCGGCGCGCCAGCTGAAGACGGTTTGTTGCGGAGTGGCCTCAGAGGTGACATCCTCCTTGGTCTGGCCCACTTCCTGGCCGTCAACGGTTACCGTGGCCGAGCCGTGGTTGGAGGAGAAGGGCGCGATGATGTCAAAACCTACGCCGGTGAAGGTGAAGGTGTAGGAGTCGCCGGCAGTCTTGGAGAAGGTTTCGTCACCGGAGTGGTCACCCTGAGTCCAGTTCTTACCGGTGGCGTACTGCCAAGAGCCGGTGAAGGTGAAGAAAGAAGTGTCAGAGTCGTTGTAGATGGGGGCTTGGACCGCCGTCGACCCTAGAACGTCGAAAGCGTCAATATCAACCACATTTGCGCCGTCGAAACCAACATTTTCCACCTTAATGGTGTGCTGGCCGGGGCTGAGGTTTTCAATGCGGTAAGCCTCCAGCTGGGTGGGCTTGTTCTGCTCAGTGTCTACGTGGGCGCTCGTGACCAGCTGGGCCTCGCCGCCGTCGATAGAAACCTTGAAGTAGCCGTGATCGGTGCCGGTGGCGGTAATTAGCCGCACCCCGGTGCCGGTGAAGGTGAAGGAGGCCGTGTCGCCCACAGTCTTGGTGCGAGTGAGCGTGCCTGAGGCTGCCGACGAGTCAGCCACCTGGCTCCAGGAGCCGGTGTAGGTGATGGCGCTGCTGCGGTCGTCGTGGCTAAAGCCTGTGGTGGTGGCGCCGCGCGGCTTGCCTAGGCTTAGCGCCGTGGTGAAGGTGGTTTCAGTGGTGTCGTTGGAGTTGGCTAGGCGCATGGCGTAGGTGCGTACGCCGTTGCCAGTCACTGAACCCTGCCCGGCTTCGGCTTGGCGGGCGTAAATCTTTACGTTGGAGCCAGATTCGACGACGGCGCTGGGGGCCTGCACCGGGTTCATGCCGCTTAACTCGGGTACTGCCTTGGTGTAGTAGCCGGTTTCTTTTTGCACACTGGCCTTGGGGGTCAAGGTGCGGTCCTCAGTGATGCCGGCGCCGTAGTCGTAGGAGGTGAAGCCGGAGGCGGGCGCCCCAGTCCAACCCCAGTTGGTGCCGCCATAAGCCATGTAGTAGTTGAAGGCGGTTACCCCGTTACCGATGTTGTGTACGCCCCATTGGCGGGTGAAACCCTCATCGGTGTAGGTGTAGCAGTCTGAGGCGTTGTAGCTGGCCCCCCAAGGAGTGAAGGCGCCGCCTTGAGATTCGGTGATGAAATGCGGCGAGTTGGGGGCGTAGCTGCGGAAAGTGGCCTCAGAGTCATCAATCCGGTTACGTCCAGCTGAGCAGTTAAAACCTACCGGGTACTTGTCGTAGGCATAAAAGTCAGTGCCGTAAAGGCTAGTGTTTTTAAAGCGTCCACCGAGTCCATAGTCATTGTGGAATAGGGGCACATCAATGCCGTCAGATTTAACCTGAGATACCAGGCTCTTAAGGAAAGCGCCGCGCGCGGCGTTGTCGCTGAGCAGCTCGTTTTCCACCTGGTAGAGCAACACTGAGCCGCCGCCCTTAGTGACCAGGTGCTTGGAGGCAATCTGGTCAAAGGCGTGCAGCCAGGCTTTGGAGGCTGCCAGCACCTTGGGGTCGGTGGTGCGCAGTCCACCCGAATAGTTAGTCATCCAGGCCGGCAAACCACCCATGGAAATTTCGGCGTTAACGTAGGGGCCGGGGCGGGCGATGACATACAGGCCCTCTTCCTGAGCCATGGTTAGCAGCAGGTCAAGGTCTTTAATGGTGCCTTTGGAGAAGTCGAAGGGGCCGCCTTCTTTAGATTGGTGTAGACCCCAGAAGAAGTACAGGGATACGGCGTTGTAACCGTTAGCGCGCATCTTTTGGAATAGATCGCGCCAAGAGTTCACATCCGGGGCGCGCCAGTAGTGGATCTCGCCAGACCACACGTTTAGACGCTGTCCATCAACCATGAAGGAGTTTTTGTCGAAAGTGACTTTGTGGGGTTTGCCGTCGTTGCCGGGGAAGGTGATGTCGGCGGTGGCGTATTTGGCGGGCGGAGCCGCGCTCGCGGCTTGGGCTACCGAGATTGGTAGTGCGCCTCCTGCCAGGGCCATGCCAACGACGGCGGCTAACGTAGCCGCACGTTTGGCCAGTTTTCTGGGCATTATCGCTCCTATGCGAAGATCCGGCCGCAGCCGGGGGAGGGTTTGTTTAAGAGGGGAGGGTTTGTTTAAGGGGTGGCAGCGGACATTGCGGTTAATATCCGCTGCCACCCCTTTCAGTTTGTGGTTAGTTGAGGATGAACCGAACTAACCTTGGTTGATAGCTGTATTTAGCCCTGTATATGGGGGCGCTATCAGTCCTGACGACGACGACGCAGGGCTAGGCCCCCAGCGCTCATCGCGATAGCTGCCAACGCAAAGGCGCCAGTGGCTACGCCCGTGTGGGCTAGGCCGCCGCGCGGCGAGGCGGTGGTGCGGTTACCAACCACCGGAGTGGTGGCATTGGCAACCGGGGCGGTGGGCTGCAGCTGAGGCTGGCCGGGCACCGTGGGCTTAGCGCTAGGCAGCGCACTGGGCTTGCCGCTACCAGGTGCGGTAGGTACCGCGCTGGTGGGGGCAGGGGCCGAGGTGGGCTGAGCGGTGGGTTCAACTGCCGGGTTGGTGGGCTGGGCAGTGGGAGCCGGAGAAGCCGTAGGTTCGCCAGTGGGCTCAGTGGTCGGCTGGCTGGTTGGAGCCTGAGTCGGTTCAGCCGTAGGTTCGCTGGTCGGAGCCTGGGTTGGCTCGGCCGTGGGCTCAGCGGTCGGCTCAGTGGTCGGCTGGCTGGTCGGCTCAGTGGTCGGGGCCGGGCTGGGCTCAGCGGTGGGCTGGGCCGTGGGCGACGCCGTAGGGGCCGGGGAGGCCGTCGGAGCTGGAGTAGCCGTCGCCGTCGGGGCCGGGCTGGGCGAAGCAGACTCAGCCGCGAAGGTAGCCCCCAACGCAATCTCAGCCGCGCCACCATAGTTGTCGCCGTTTTGGCTGCTTAGCTGCTCAAAGTAGACGAAGCAACCGTTAGGAACACTGGCCGCCGTGGGCAGCACAGTCTGGGGTGCGTCAGAAGACTTGAAAGTACCCTGGCCAACCAGCGTCCAGTCATCCTTGTTGCCGGTGGCAGAGACATACAGGCGGTAGTCCTTGGCACGCGAGTTAGCGTTGCCCTTACGGCCGGTGTACTCCAAGCCAGCAAACTTACAGGTCTGGCCGGCAGGGGCCTCAATCTTCATGATCACGCCGTGGGGGAAGCCATCGTTACCAGCGCTCCAGCGGGTGTGCCAGAAGGTGTTGGGGTCGCCGTCGAAAGCAGCCGTAACCGGGCCGTTAGGCGGGGTTTCGCCGCTTTCCTCCTGGGAGTCAACCCAGACGGGCTTCACCTTGCCCGTGGCGACGCGGTGCGGCAGCGGCACAGTGCCGCCCGAGATGGTGACCTTAATGGTCACTACCCGCTCGCCCTGGGTGAAGGTCATGTCGTGCTCACCGTTGGTCATGGAGCCGTCAATTAGCAGATCCTGCACGCGGGTGCCGTCCTCGCCAGCGCGAATGTTACCCACAAAAGCGTCACCAATCTTGATGGCGATCAGCTGGCCAGGCTGGAAGCCTGAAGCCTCAATGTGGATGCGCTCGCCCACGGTTAGCGTGGTCTTCTCAATAGTCACCTTGGGGCTAACCGAAGCGTCCCAGGCGGCGGGCAGCTGCGGGGCTGCGGCGTCGTCGGCAACGTGAATAGCAGCGTAGTTAACCTCTTCGCCACCGATTTTTAGCGTGGCCACATAGTCGCCGGCAGTGGCGTACTTGTGCTCACCTAGCAGGCGGTAAACCCCCGCTGAGTGGTAGGCGTCGCGCGGGGTGTCAGCGACGACGGCGGCCGTGGTTTCGCTCGAACCGTCACCCCAGTCCACGCTGATGGTGGTGCCAGCGGGCAGGGCCGAGTTAGATACGCCGTCGTCGTCATTGGTGCTGTCGGGGCTAATAGCGTTACCCGCAACCTTCGTGCCGGGGGCCGAGAGGTAACCCAGCGGGAAGGTGACGGAAGTGTTAGTGGGGGCGCTAGTGCCGGGGTTGCCGGCCAGCTCCCAATTCCACTTAACCAGCGAGGTGTCATAGAAGTTCTGGCCAGCCACATTCCAGTGGGTGCCCACAATCCCTAGACGCTGGGTGAAGTCGGTGACGTTGCGCTTAGCCTGCGGGGTCCAGCCAATCTCGGCGTGGGAGGCGCCGCGCGGCCAAGCCAGCAGGTCCACCTCAGTGCTGCCGCGCACGGTTTCAGACCAAAGCGGCGCTTCAGGGCCCAAAATGTGTTCGTCACTCAAGCCGGAGATAACCGTCTTGGGGTCCCAGTTGTAGTACTGCGGGGCGTCACAAACCCCGGCGCAAGCCCAGTTCAAACCGATAGGGGTCTTGGGGTTGTACTTCTGGTCAATGTAGGACGAAGCGCCGCGACTCATCACGATCTTGGCGCCCTTGTTCAGGGCCGCGTCCTTAGTGGAGGCGGAGTTACCCACCCAGTACTGCACGGCGTCGCCCGATTTCAGGTCAGTGCCGGCGTACTCATTCCAACCAATGGGGTGCTTGCCCAGGTCACGCACAATAGTGCCAACCCGGTTAAGGAACTTGTTGTAAACCGCAGTGCCGTAACGCGAGGTCATCGAGTGCGGCTCATCGCCACCCACGTGCAGGTAGGCGCCGGGGGTGATGGCCGCCAACTGGCCCAACACGTGCTTTACGAAGGTAAAGGACACTTCAGAGTTGGGGTCCAGGTAGGAGTAGCCAACCGCGCCGGTGCCGTTAGCGGGGGCGGTGGGCTCAGCGGTGGTGGCCTGGTGGGAGGAGCCAGCCGTGTTCAGCTGCGGGATTGCGTGCAGGGCGGCGTTGGTGTGACCAGGCAGGTCAATTTCGGGCACCAGGGTGATGTGGCGGGCGGCGGCGTAGGCCACAATTTCCTTGTACTGTGCCTGGGTGTAGTAGCCGGTGCGGCCCACCTCATTGGACTTGGCCTTGTCGTGCATGTTCATGGCGGTGCGGCCAGAAACGCCGGTTAGACGGGTGTAGTCAATGGTGTCGCCCTCAGCGCGGCCCTCATTGGTGATCTCAATGCGCCAACCCTGGTCATCAGCCAGGTGGAAGTGCAGGTAGCTCATCTTTAGCGAGGCCATCTGGTCAAGCACGTGCTTGACTTCGTCTACCGTCAGGAAAGAGCGGGCCGGGTCAAGCATGATGGCGCGGTAGGCGTAGCGCGGGGAGTCTTTAATCTCGACGGCGGGCACCTCCCAGGCCGCATAGACCGGGTACTTGGAGTTGATGAAGCCCGGCAGTAGCTGACGCAACGTCTGGGTGGCGTTGAAGAAACCGTGAGCAGCGTTAGCGGTGATAGTTACCCCGCTCTTGGTGGAGGTCAGGGCGTAGGCTTCTTCGCCGCTGTGACCGGCAACCGCGCCGGTTTTGAAAGTAATGTTGCCGCTGGCCTCGCCAGAGTCAACCACCGGCAGCGGGTAGCCGGTGGAGAGGCGGGCCTGGGCAGCAAATAGCTCAGCCGCGTCCTTAGCGTCACCGGGGGCGACTAGCTTAGTGTCTTGGCTGAGCTCAAAAGAGTCCTGGCTGGCAGAGTTGTCTTTTAGCTCTGCCGGTAGGGGCACCAGGCCTAGGCCAGTGTTGGCGGCTGGCTGGCTGGGTTCACTGTTTGCTTGAGGACCATCCCACACTTCAAACTCCCATAGGGACACACCGTATTTAACTCCACCAAAGGGAGTACGGTCTTCAGCCTGCATACGGACAGCTTTATAGGCGGCGTCGGCACTGACTTTGGTGAGTTTCTGCTCGTCTCGCGCGGCGCCATCGGCGGTGCCACACGTGGGCCTAATGGTATCAGTGGCGCGTTTGAAGGTAGTTCCGTCGGTGGATACCTCTAGGTGGTAGGCGGCCGCGCAAGCCACCTCCCAGTGAATCGCGACGTGGTGGATCTTGGTGGGTTTTGAGAAGGTCAAAGTGACCTGAGCGTCGTCGGCAGTGTTCGAAGACCAACGTGACTGATCGGCTTTGGCGGCACCAACGTTGATTACGCCGTCGTTTACCTTATCCGGCCCCCACTGGCCGGCAACTTCCTGACCGGAAGCGGAAACGGTGGTACCTGCGCTTGCCAGAGCCACATTGCGGCCCTGTGTCGACTCAGCGTTGGCTACGCTCAATGCCGCCGTTGGCAGCAGTGACAATGACAGCGCCGCCACTGCGGGCACTGCCAGCCACTTTTTGAAGTACGCCATCGTATCTCCTTGTGAGAAGGGTTGGGTCAGGGTCAAGTCTAGTCACTGGCAAGGTCGAAAGTGAAAACTTTTGAAAGAATCTGTTGGTTTTGGTGCAGTGGTGATGCGTTCTGTGGTGCGCCGCGTTCTGTGGTGCGGCATGTTCTGTGGCGGCGGTGGCTGGGTTCGGCGTGGGCGTCCCGCGTTCTCGACGACGCCGCTGCCGCCAGGGCGGCCAAGGTTGGCCCGATCACAGCGAAGTAGAGCCAACTAACAGGAATAACCCGGGACTAAAGTCTGTTCATAGAGGCGTTAGGACTTGCGACGGTAAGCACGCCAGTTGGGCGCCGTCGTCCCCACTATTGATCAGGAGCCGCAAGTGAGCCTCGACGAAACCACCAAGAACTACGACGCCCTAGTTGTCGGCTGGGGCAAAGCCGGCAAAACCATTGCCCAGAAACTAGCCCTACGCGGCCAGAAAGTGGCGCTGGTAGAAGCCAGCCCCGCCATGTACGGCGGCACCTGCATCAACATTGCCTGCGTGCCCACCAAAAAACTAATCGTGGAAGTCGAGCAAGCCCTGGCCGCCAAGGCCCGCGAAGCTGAAGCTAGCTCCGATGCCGCCATCTTCGCTGGCGCCCAAAAAGCCCGCAACGCCCTAATTGAAAAGCTCAACAACGCCAACTACCACATGGTGGCCGACAAGGGCGTAGACATCTACGACGGCACCGGCGAATTCGTGGGCCCCAAGACCGTGCGCGTAAACGGCGAGCAAGGCACCTGGCTGCTAACCGCCGACACCATCATCATCAACACCGGCGCCCGCCCGGTAGTGCCCCCGATCCCCGGCGTTGACTCCAAGCGTGTCGTTGACTCCACCGGCATCCAGTTCCTACCCACCCTACCCGGCCGCCTAGCGGTAGTTGGTGGCGGCCCCATCGGTCTGGAATACGCCGACATGTTCGCCCAGCTCGGCGTGGAAGTCACGGTAATCGACGCCGCCCTGGTCCCCTTCACCCGTTTCGACGCCGACGTGGCTAGCGTCGCCACCGACATTCTGGCCAAGCACGGGGTGCAGTTCGTAAATGGCGCCAAGGTTGCCTCCTTCGTGGAAAGCGGCGACGGCGTCGTCGTTAACTACACCCTGACCACCCCCGCAGGCGAGGCGGAAAACCAAGAACTAGCCGTGGACTATGTGCTGCTGGCAATCGGCCGCCGCCCCGCCACCGACGGGCTAGGCCTGGAAACTGCCGGAATCGCTACCGGCGCTCGCGGCGAAGTGGTTGTGGACGAGTTCTGCCGCACCAATGTGCCCGGCGTGTTTGCTGTTGGTGACGTTAACGGTGGCCCGCAGTTCACCTACATTTCTTTCGACGACCACCGTGTGGTGATGGACCAGCTGGTGGGCTCCGGTAAGCGCTCTACTGCCGGGCGCATCATTCCCACCTCCACCTTCATCAACCCGCCGCTGTCGACCGTGGGTCTAGGTGAGCAGGCCGCCCGCGAGGCCGGCTATGAGGTGCGTGTGGCCTCCAAGCCCGTGGCCGCTATTGCCGCCATGCCGCGCCCCAAGATTGTAGGCAACCCCGACGGCGTAATTAAGTTCGTGATCGACGCCGCCACTGACCGCATCCTGGGCGCCTCGTTGCTGGTGATCGACTCCCAGGAGCTGATCAACCTGGTGGCGCTGGCTATCAAGCAGGGGCTGACCGCCGCCGACCTAGCCGGCGCGATCTACACCCACCCCAGCTCCAGCGAAGCCTTCAACGAGGTTTTGGCCTGAGTTTTGGCGGGTGGCGCCCCGAAAGCGCTATGACGCTGATATAGCGCTAGCTGCCCTGGCTGCGGTTGTGATGACCGACGGTTGCAATGACCGGCGGTCGCGAACCGGGCCAGGGCAGTTCTTCGCGCGGATTTTGCGTGCGAGCTGGGGGATCGTTTGACTGTAAAGACACATTCGCTCTTCCCGGGACTTTGGGACCTGTATAAAGCGCTACCACAAGATAATGTTGTCTCTTGCAAACCGAAGCACAACATGTAGTGGCCGCGCCGTTATTCTCCCCATTTCCCGCGTGACCTCATTGTGCGTCTTTTTCGTGAAAGGACTGCCAGATGGACCCGCGTTTTGACTCTGCCAAAGCCGCAACCAACCACGACGGCGCAGCAATGACTGCTGGGCAGCACTACGACGTCGACGCTATTGCCACTATCAACGAGTACCTAGACCGCAGCGACTGGCGCGTGAACGCCAACGCCAACCAGGGCTACTCGCTGGGCGGTCTGATCCTTAACTCTGCCGGCAAAATGGTGGCCAACTACTGGCTTGAGCACGTCTACACCCCGGCCATTGGCACCCCTCACCGTGAAGGCGACTACCACATCCACGACCTGGACATGTTTGCCGGCTACTGCGCCGGCTGGAGCCTAAAGCGCCTGCTTCAGGAGGGGTTCAACGGGGTGAGTGGGTCTATCGCTTCAGCCCCGCCCAAGCACTTCTCCTCAGCATGCGGGCAGATCGTTAACTTCCTGGGCACACTGCAAAACGAATGGGCCGGCGCGCAGGCCTTCAGCTCTTTTGACACCTACATGGCGCCTTTCGTGCGCAAGGATGACATGAGCTATGACCAGATCGTCCAGTGTATGCAGGAGCTGATCTACAACCTGAACGTGCCCAGCCGCTGGGGTAGCCAGTGCCCTTTCACCAACCTGACCTTCGACTGGACCTGCCCAGACGACCTGCGCGACGAGTACCCGCTAATCGGCGACGAACTCATGGACTTCACCTACGGCGACTTGCAGCCTGAAATGGACGTCATCAACAAGGCTTTCATTGAGGTTATGACTGCCGGTGATGCCGACGGGCGCGTATTTACCTTCCCGATCCCCACCTACAACATCACCCCTGATTTTGAGTGGGAGGGCGAGAACGTAGATGCCCTGTTCAACATGACTGCCAAGTACGGCCTGCCCTACTTCCAAAACTTCATTAACTCTGACCTGGACCCGCACATGATCCGCTCCATGTGCTGCCGCCTCCAGCTGGACCTGCGTGAGCTGCTAAAGCGTGGCAACGGCCTGTTTGGTTCAGCTGAGCTGACCGGCTCCATTGGGGTAGTTACTCTGAACATGGCGCGCCTGGGTTACTTGTTTAAGGGTGACGAGGCGGCGCTGGTGGCCCGCATGGATGAGCTGATCGACCTGGCCAGCCAGTCCCTGGAGATTAAGCGCGCCACCATCCAGTACCACATGGATCACGGCTTGTTCCCCTACTCCAAGCGCTACCTGGGTAGCTTGGACAACCACTTCTCCACCATTGGCGTTAACGGCATGAACGAGATGGTGCGTAACTTCTCCGACGACGCCTATGACCTAACCGACCCGCGCGGCTTTGAGATGTGCGTGCGCGTCTTAGACCACGTGCGTGAACGCATGGTGCAGTTGCAGGAGGCCACCGGTCACCTCTACAACCTGGAGGCCACCCCGGCTGAAGGTACCACCTACCGTTTCGCTAAAGAGGACCGCAAGCGTTTCCCCGGCATTATCCAGGCTGGGACTGAGGCTGAGCCCTACTACACCAACTCCTCGCAGCTGCCTGTGGGCTACACCGATGACCCCTTCCAGGCTTTGGAAGATCAGGAAGTGTTGCAGGGCAAGTACACCGGCGGTACGGTGCTGCACCTGTACATGGGGGAGCGGGTTTCTTCCGGCAAGGCTTGTAAAGAACTGGTGCGTCGTTCACTGACTGCTTTCAAGCTGCCTTACATCACTATCACGCCCACCTTCTCTATTTGCCCGGTGCACGGTTACCTGGCTGGCGAGCACTTCACTTGTGAGCGTTGCGCCGCCGCCCACCCTGAGCGTGAGCCCCAGGCTTGCGAGGTGTGGACCCGCGTAATGGGTTACTTCCGTCCGGTGCAGTCTTTCAACATTGGTAAAAAGGGCGAGTACCACGAGCGGCAGATGTTCGATGAGTCTAGCGCTGCTGGTCACGGCCAGTTACGTAGTGCTTTTGAGTTCGACGACGCCGGCGTGCGCACCCGCGAGGTAGTCACCTCCGAGATTTATGCCTGACGCAGCCGACTTACAGATAGCCGGGCTGGTACCCCTATCCACGGTGGACTGGCCCGGCAAACTGGCTGCCAGCATCTTTTTGCAGGGCTGCCCCTGGCGCTGCGTGTACTGCCAAAACCACGAAATTTTAGATCCCCGCACCCCGGGGAGCGTGCCCTGGTTGCAGGTGGTTGAGCTGCTGCAACGCCGACGCGGCCTGCTGGACGGCCTGGTTTTTTCCGGCGGCGAGGCCACCCGCCAGCCCGGTCTGCTTAGCGCCGCCCAGGAGGTTAAGGCCCTGGGCTTTGCGGTGGGGCTGCACACTGCCGGTATTTATCCGGGTAATTTGGCCCGCTTACTTGCCGCCGACGCCGTCGACTGGGTGGGCCTGGACATTAAGGCCCTGCCTGGCCCCGATTACCGCCAGGTGGTGGCGCGCGGCGGCGGGGGAGAAAAGGCCTGGCACGCCCTGGAGCTGGTACTCAACGCGGGCGTGGATTACGAGGTGCGCCTGACGGTGTATCCCGGTTACCCCGGCGGGGTTGA
>ERZ773007.992-NODE-992-length-13665-cov-4.955107_pt1 | contig 13665 bp, 12 predicted proteins | sample MGYA00580665_ERZ773007 | MGnify/ENA primary metagenome ERZ773007 (study PRJEB29015, sample SAMEA2738122) | human oral metagenome | biome: human oral; feature: human-associated habitat; material: saliva | place: China | collected 2167 ... | reverse complement strand
ACAGTTCGCCGGAGGAATTATTTCAGACTGTCCTACTTGATCTTGCAATCTAGAATAAAATAAAGATTTACGGTAAAAACGATTCAGAAAAGCAGACAGCACATGTAAAAACATGGAAAAACATTGCTGATTTGGCTGTAAAATGCAAAAAATTATTAAAAATATATAATAACCGGAGCGGAGGGAAGACGGCTGCGTTCTGCCGCGAATTTGCGCACAGATTCTTTGGGGGAACGGCGCCTCAGATCCTTTCACCGTCGGCGGACGGTGGTGACTTTGCTATTTTGTTGACAATGTGGGGAGCCGTGTCGACTTTGAAAATCGAGTATCATAATAGTGCACAGAAAAAAACGAAATCAAAGGCTCTGAATTGTCGTGAGACTTGAGAAAGTGCCCGGAATGGACTACACTGGAGCAGGTACGGTTCGGACGGGAGGGAGGAAGATATGCTCTTAAAGAACGGATCCTTTTACTACGAAAAACGCCTGGTGCCGGGAGATCTCCGCGTGACGGGCGAGACCATCGCGGCATTCTCGCCGCAGACCCAAGGAGGCCTCACGCCGCTTGCAAATGAGGAAGTGCTGAACTTAGGAGGCGCGGCGGTCATACCGGCCTTTTTGGACATTCACACGCACGGCGCGGTCGGCGTGGATGTGAATGCGGCGAGCGCCGAGGACTTTGAAAAACTGGCGCGCTTTTTTGCGCGTCAGGGAACCGGCAGCTTTCTCTGCTCGATTCTCACCGATACGGAAGCGCAGACGGAGCACGCGATTCAGGCCTTCCTCGACTGGAAAAAGCTGCCGCACGCGGGAGCCGATTTACTCGGTATACACTTAGAGGGACCGTTCTTGTCCCCGAAGTACAAAGGCGCGATGCCGGAGAGCCTGCTCCGCGCACCGGACTATGACTTGATTGCCCGCTACCAGGAAAAGGCAGAGGGGCATATTCGCTATATCACCCTTGCGCCCGAGTTGCCGGGTGCCATTGAGCTGATTCCGAAGCTCCGCGCCCTCGGCATTGTCACCGCCCTCGGGCATTCGGACGCGGATTACCGCACCGCAGAGCGCGCCATTTTTGCGGGCGCGCGCGCGGCGACGCACACAGGCAACGCGATGCGGCCGTTTGACCGCCATGAGCCCGCCATCTTCGGTGCTGTGCTCGCCTCGGAAGAGGTCTACTGCGAAATGATTTCGGACGGCCTGCACTTACACCCGGGCAGCATCTGCCTCTATTTGCAGGCGAAGGGACTTGACCGCGCAATCGCAATCACGGACTCCATCATGGCGGCGGGACTGCCGGACGGCGAGTACATGCTCGGTGTTAACGAGGTTGTGGTGAAGAACGGTGACGCGCGCTTAAAGCACGGGGATGCCCGTGCGGGAAGCACGCTCACCATGGCGCGCGCCTTCCGGAACTTGAGAATGTTTACCGGGCGGCCGACCGCAGAGTTGGTTCCGCTGCTCTCGGAGAACGCAGCGCGCCTTCTCGGAGAGGAGAAGAGAATCGGAAATCTCACCCCGGGCAAGCAGGCGGACCTTTTGGTTTTGAAAGAGGATGAGATTCACCGCGTCATGCTTCGCGGCGCGTTTTGTAACTTTGACTGAGAACAGGGAAAGCAGAGAAGGAGGCATCATGGCAGGAAATTCGTATCATTCTTATTATGAGATCGGCAGAGAAGAACTCGAAAAGGGCGCAAAGATTCCGATTATGGTTTGCAAGGAGCCGGGAGAAGCGTTCTACGAGCTCGCGCTCGAGATGGTAACGGAGATCGAGAAGAACAATGCTGCTGGACGTCGCACGGTGTTCATTTGTCCGGTGGGACCGGTGGGACACTACCCGATTTTTGTGCGCCTGGTGAACGAGAGAAGGGTTTCGTTAAAGGACTGCTGGTTCTTCAACATGGACGAGTACCTGACCGATGAGGGCGAATGGGTTGCCAAGGAGGACAGACTTTCCTTCCGCGGTTTCATGGAGAGAACCGTATACAGCAAGATTGCGCCGGAACTCAACATTCCCGAGGAACAGCGCATTTTCCCGGATCCGCATCACCCGGAGAAGGGCGATGCGCTGCTGGAAGAACTCGGCGGCGCGGATATCTGTTTCGGCGGCATCGGCATCACGGGGCATCTCGCATTCAACGAGCCCCAGCCGGAGCTTTCCCCCGAGGAGTTCGCGGCACTCCCGACCCGTGTCCGCACGATTGCGCCGGAGACCCGCGCGGTGAACTCGATCGGCGATCTCCGCGGCGCGCTCGAGGACATGCCTTCGCTCTGCGTGACCATAGGCATGAAGCAGATTCTCTCGGCAAAGAAGGTGCGCCTTGGTATGTTCCGCGACTGGCACTACTCGGTGATTCGCCGCGCGGCTTACGGCGAAGTCAGCGCCTCCTTCCCGGTTACGCTTTTACAGCGCCACCCGGACGCCAAGATGTATATGAGCGAGCGCGTCGCGAGCGGAAACTAACCTTGTAAAAAAATTTTCGGCGGAAAAGCTGGGAAATTTTTATAGGGGATAGTTTTTAGGAGTTAGAGTTTATCTGGCTGGAAAAGGCGGTAGAAGTAGAAAGGAGTCGTTGAGAGCTTATACTTGGCAAGAAAACATTTTTGTTATGTATGGTGAAGTTTAGCGAAGAGTATGGAGGGAAAATAGAGATGATGGAGAGGAGTCAAAACGGGATTAATAAGTATAATAATCTCAATGCGAATTATGTAAATGTATCTAGTGCCAGCCTTTCGGCAGGATGCAATCCTTGCTCACCTGATGAGGTTAGAGATGGAAGCCAGTGCAATCCTTGTCATCCCTGCTATCCGGATCAGATTACAGATGGTGAACAGTGCAATCCTTGTCATCCCTGCTATCCGGATCAGATTACAGATGGTGGTCAGTGCAATCCCTGTCATCCTTGTTATCCGGATCAGATTACAGAAAGTGAACAATGCAATCCTTGCAATCCTTGCTATCCGGATCAGTGGAGAGATGGGGGAAACTCCTCTGGTGGAGGGTGCTTTATCACTTCGGCCTGTGTGGAAACACTGAATTTACCCGATGATTGCGATGAGCTGCAAACCCTGCGCGTTTTACGCGATAAGCGGAAACTGTATGATCAGCAGTTCAGCGCGCTGGTGGACGAATATTATCGGATTGCACCGGCCATTGTTTCCGCGATTGATCATATGCCGGACCGTCTTGCACGTTATCGGGATATCTATGAGCGTATGGTTGTACCCTGTGTTGCAATGGTGAAGCAGAATCGTGAAAATGACGCCGTACAGCTGTATACCGATACGGTATTGGAGTTGAAGTGCCGCTATTTGGAGGAGGCATGAAGTATTATTGCATCTCTGATCACTGTCGTTGGGTCAAAGGTAGCAAGGCCAGCGCAATCTACGATTTGCGGCATGGACAGGTTTACGCTCTGAATGAGGATGCGACACAGCTACTCTCACTGGCTTTGTCCGGTAAAGCTTTACCGGAGGATAGTTCTTTTTTGGATTCTTTGGAAATGGATGGGCTCGTCAATGATCATTCTTGTGCCATTGTAGAACATCGAGTCCGCCCGGTTATCCGTTATGCATGGCTCGAATTGACCAATCGCTGCAATTGCCACTGCCTGCATTGCTATGGTGCTTTTGGCTTGCCTTGTGAGTCTGAACTGGCAAATGAATTAAGCACAGAGGAATGGAAAAGGGTGCTTGAGCAATTAAAATTCATGGGCTGTGAGGCTTTTCAGTTTATTGGTGGTGAACCGCTCATGCATCCCGGTTTCAGCGAATTGTTGCGCTATGCAGTCGAGCTCGGCATGAAGCGGATTGATATTTTTACCAATGCCTATTTGTTGACAGAGCCGTTGGCAGACCTCATTGCTGAAGTCGGCGCGAGCGTTCGTGTGTCCCTATATGGTCATAATGCAGCATCTCACGATCATATTACCCAGCATAAGGGCAGCTTTGCTCGCTTAGATCACAGTCTTGATTTGCTGCATGAGCGGAATGTGCCTGTGAACATTGCCGTAGTGATGATGCGGGAAAACCAGCATCTGCTGCCGAAAATTCGCGGGTATATCGAAGGCAAAGGACTGCGCTTCAACGGCTTCGACACCGTGCGGACAGTGAAACACAGCCCGCAGTCCAGTCATGCGGTCACCGATCCGGAGATTAACGCAAAGCGCATCATAAGCAGACCTAGATTTAAAACCTCTTCGGATGGCTTTGCTGTCAATCATCAGTGGAACAGTTGCTGGTTCGGCAAGTTATCTATTACAGCTTCCGGAAATGTGATTCCCTGCATTTTTGCGCGTGACTTGTCCTGCGGAAATATCCGGACAGACCGCTGGGAGGATATTCGCGAAAAACTGCTGGGGTACTGGCGAATCACCAAGGACCAGGTGGAAGAGTGCCGGGACTGCGAGTTCCGCTATGCCTGCGATGACTGCCGCCCATTGGCGATGGGAGACGGCAGCGGCCTTTACGGCAAATATCCGCGCTGCACATATTCTCCACAGCGCTGCAGCTGGGAGCGGTTCTGAGATTTTTATGGGCGGTGACAGCCTGCAGGATTGAAAAGAGGCACGGACTCGATACAGAGACAAGTAAAAAATGGCTAAGCGGACAAAAAGAGTTGGTGCTAGCTCCAGAGTTCGGGGTAGGGAGTTGTCCTATGAAGTTCGCTCCATACGATCGCATCACCCCATGTCGGGATTGAACTTTCTATCTTTTTCTGCGGCGAGAGCCTTTTGTATATCTCCGCAATACTTCCATCTGTTGGCATTACCTTTAGCAGTTCCTTTGCAGAAAGCGGCTTCGGTGAGTGCATATAGCACCACCAGAAAGCCGCTTTTATTCGTCTCTCTATGTTTAGACCTCTATGATCTCTGAGCATGGCTCTAAGTCTTGCATTTACTCCCCCTTCGATTTGATTGTTTGTTGAAGGGATTTTCTCAATTGTATGCAACAACTCTTCATCCAAGTATGTAAATAAGGTCCCGTCACGAATCAATCGTATAAGCGAGTTTCGAGCCTTCACAAGGCGTTCATGAGTCGGTCGACGTTGTCCATTCTCGTCTACTGTCATCTGGTTCAAAAAGGCTTGGTATCGTTCCATCCAGTCTATGAATCAGTGAACCCACTTTTCAGCCTCAGCTTTATTTTTCAGATGCATCAGGTCTTTGGCTAGTATATATAACTCCATTGCAGCCAAAGTCTTAGGCCTGCTAGTCGTGTATCGTCTCACTTGACTGAACACATGGAATGTACACCGCTGATGCTTGGTATGTTTCCAGGTTTGTCTCAAAGCTTTTACGAAGCCGGTACCACCATCTGATACAACCATCCTAGGCTCCGCGATTCGTGATAATAACGCCTTATAAGCGCCTGAATGCTCATATCTGCACAGATACCAGCCAAGTACATGTTGCTCATCACAACAGATTAATACACACGCTTTGCGCCCCATGTAGATACCATCTACAAACACCACCTCTCTTTCAGATTCGATCCGAGGAGGCATCGGCCATATTTCCCAGAACTGTTTGGCTTTTCTTCGAAATGTTCTTCCTTCAGCAGGCATCTCACGTTGTGTCTGCTTACCAAACAACCACTTTAAAAAGACTTGTAGTTGTTTTGCCGCATTATCAAACTTGGGCGTAATAATCATTGAGCAGGCATTGCAACGCCACCGTTGGGTTCCGGACTTATTCTTCCCGTATTTAATACAAGGCCCACCACAAGAAGGACAGATAGCATGCTTCATGACTTTTTCCTCCAAACATACTGTTTCAAGGAAGATGTAAGCAGAGAAAAGCCTTGTATATCAAGGGTTTGAAGCACTTTTCACCAACTCTTTTTGTCCACCCTTCATCTTGTTTCAAAGAAGATAAAAACCCCACAACGCTTGATTCTACTAGCGTTGCGGGGTTTTTTACCAACTCTTTTTGTCCTATAACTCTAAAAAATAATAGGAAGACAAAAAAAGCAGAGCGGAAATCCACTCTGCTTTTGCCTTTTCTCTATGACAGCGCTCAGCCGATTGCTGCGACAGACTTCGAGAGGCGAGACACCTTGCGGGAAGAAGTGTTCTTGTGCAGGATGCCCTTGGAAGCTGCCATCGTGAGTGCGCGCTCTGCCTTGCGGAAGCTCTCCTCTGCTGCTGCCTTGTCGCCTGCTGCGACAGCTGCATCGACCTTCTTGACAGCGGTCTTGACAGCGGACTTAACAGCCTTGTTTCTCTCTGCTCTCTTTGCGGACGTCAGAATTCTCTTCTTCGCGGATTTGATGTTTGCCAATTTCTTTTCCTCCCATTCACGGATACGATGATAGTTTCACAGTCATCAAGACAACCGTCAGGGACGGGCAGCCGCGCAAATGTCTTGCTCTCTGTGGGCGTTCGCATCGAAGTCTGGACACGGACAGTTCAATGTAAACATACCCGTAAATTGTAGGACAAAGCCCGGAGAGTGTCAAGCTTACTTGAAAGAGAAAAGCAAAAATGTTATTCTCATTCCAGATGAAAAGGCAGGAAAGCCGCAGTCTGCTTACGGTTTTTATGGAGGAAGCATGCCGACTTACGACAGACAACATATCAGAAACTTTTGTATCATTGCCCACATTGACCACGGTAAATCCACGCTCGCCGATCGCATCATCGAGAAGACGGGTCTGCTCACCGAACGGGAGATGCAGGACCAGATTCTGGACACGATGGAGCTCGAGCGGGAGCGCGGTATCACAATCAAGAGCCAGGCGACCCGCACGGTGTATCGCGCGGCGGACGGCGAGGAGTATATTTTCAACCTGATCGACACGCCCGGACATGTTGACTTTAATTATGAAGTGTCCCGCGCGCTCGCGGCTTGCGACGGCGCAGTGCTTGTGGTCGATGCCTCCCAGGGTATAGAGGCACAGACGCTCGCAAACGTCTATATGGCGCTGGACCACGACCTCGAGGTCATTCCGGTCATCAATAAGGTGGATTTGCCGAGCGCGGAGCCGGATAAGGTCGCGGCGGAAATCGAGGATGTCATCGGTATCGAGGCGGAGGGGGCACCGCGTATTTCCGCGAAGACCGGACTCAATGTGGATCAGGTGCTGGAGGCCATCGTGAAACAGTTGCCGCCGCCGGGCGGCGATGAAAAGGCGCCGCTGCAGGCTCTGATTTTCGACTCGCTCTACGACAGCTATAAGGGCGTGATTGTCTTTCTCCGCGTGAAGAACGGCACGGTTCGGAGGGGCGATCGCGTCCGCATGATGGCAACCGGTGCGGAGATGGATGTGGTCGAGATCGGTTATTTTGCGCCGGGGCGCTTTATTCCCTGCGACGAGCTTTCGGCCGGCATGGTGGGCTACCTTACCGCGAGCATCAAGAATGTCCGGGACACGCGGGTTGGCGATACGGTCACGCACGCGAAGAATCCGGCGTCGGAGGCGCTCCCGGGCTATAAGAAGGTCACGCCGATGGTCTACTGCGGTCTTTACCCCGCGGATGCCGCGCAGTATCAGGATCTCCGCGATGCGCTCGAAAAGCTGCAGTTAAACGATGCGTCTCTGACCTATGAGCCGGAGACCTCGCTCGCGCTCGGCTTCGGTTTCCGCTGCGGTTTCCTCGGGCTCCTGCACCTCGAAATTATTCAGGAGAGACTGGAGCGCGAGTACGATCTGGATCTCGTGACGACGGCGCCCGGCGTCGTGTACCGCGTCTATAAGACGGACGGCACAGTGATAGAGCTCACGAACCCCTCGAATCTCCCGGATGCCGCGGAGATTGAGCACATGGAAGAGCCTGTGGTCTCGGCGGAAATCATGCTGACCCGCGAGTTCATCGGGCCGATTATGCAGCTCTGCCAGGAGCGGCGCGGCCTTTATCTCGGCACCGACTACATGGAGCAGGACCGCGCGATTCTGAAATACGAACTGCCGCTGAATGAAATCATCTACGATTTCTTTGACGCGTTAAAGTCCCGCTCGCGGGGCTATGCGTCTCTCGACTATGAGTTAAAGGGCTATATGCCCTCGAAGCTCGTGAAGCTCGATATTTTAATTAACCGTGAGACCATCGACGCGCTCTCGTTCATCGTCTTTGCGGACGGCGCCTACGAGAGAGGGCGGAAGATGTGCGAGAAGCTCACGAAGGAGATTCCGCGTCAGCTCTTCGATATTCCGATTCAGGCGGCTATCGGCTCGAAGATCATTGCGCGCGAGACCGTTAAGGCGATGCGGAAGGATGTGCTCGCAAAGTGTTACGGCGGCGACATCTCGCGGAAGAAGAAGCTGCTCGAGAAACAAAAGGAAGGCAAGAAGCGCATGCGCCAGATCGGCTCCGTCGAGGTGCCGCAGAAGGCGTTCATGAGCGTCTTGAAACTCGGCGATGAGTGAGAAACAAAAACTGGAACTGTACATCCACATTCCGTTCTGCGCCTCGAAATGCCGCTACTGCGATTTTCTCTCCGGTGAATCCACCCCGGAGGCGCAGCGCGCCTATGTCAACCAACTGATCGAAGAGATACGCGCCCAGGGGCAGATACTCCCCGAGTACCAGCTCTCCAGCATTTTTATCGGCGGCGGGACGCCCTCTATCTTGGGTGGCCTGCAAATTCAGAATATTATCTCGGCGGTCTATGAGAACTTTGTGGTCGAGGCAGATGCCGAAATCTCGATTGAGTGCAATCCGGGAACCCTTGACGCGACCAAACTCGAATACTACCGCGAGGCCGGCATCAACCGCCTGAGTCTAGGACTGCAGTCCGCGGATGATGAAGAACTGAAACTGCTCGGGCGAATTCACAGCTACAACGACTTTCTTCACAGCTATGAGCTCGCGCGGGCGGCGCATTTTGACAACATTAACATCGATCTGATGAGCGGCATTCCGCACCAGACGCTGCACAAGTGGCGCCAGAGTCTCAAAAAGGTGCTGCGCCTCCATCCGGAGCACATCTCGGCCTATTCGCTGATTATTGAGCCCGGGACACCGTTTGCGGAGCTCTACGGCAGCGAGGAGGGGCAGAAGGCGCTTCCCGGCGAGGACGAAGAGCGCGAAATGTACGCGGAGACCAAGACTTTGCTGGAAGAGTACGGGTTTACGCGCTACGAGATTTCGAACTATGCCCGCCCGGGCAAGGAATGCCGCCATAACATCGGTTACTGGACCGGCGTCGACTATCTCGGCGTCGGGCTCGGTGCCTCCAGTAAGTTAAAGCATCACCGTTTTCACTCGGAGGAGAGGCTGGATCGCTACATGGCGGTCGAGATGCACCGGGATCTGATGCCGCTCTACCAGGATTTGGTTGCACTCACGGTCGCGGACGAGATGGAAGAGTTTATGTACCTCGGGCTCCGCATGACCAAAGGCGTTTCGGGTGCGGATTTTTATGACCTCTTCCACCTGAATATGTTCGACCTCTTCGGCGATGCAATCCGGAAAAACACGGCGCTCGGCCTCCTGGAGGTCGATACGCCGATGCTCCGGCTCACGGAGCGGGGCATCGATCTCAGCAACCGCGTCTTTGCGGACTTCTACGAAGTGTTGCCGCGAAACCAAGCGCTGTTTCCGGACGATCCCCGCAATTTATTCTGAGAGCGGGAGTGCCACGGTGAACGAGGTGCCGTGTTCCGCGGTGCTATCAGCGCGGATATCGCCGCCGTGGGCATTCGCGATGGTCTTTGCGATGGAGAGACCGAGGCCGTAACCGCCCGCCGCACGGGCGCGCGACTTGTCCACGCGGAAAAAACGGTCAAAGAGACGGGGGAGTGCATCCGCAGGGATGAGCTCCCCGTTGTTATGAACGGAGAGCAGCGCGTGCTTTTTTTGGCGGCAGAGGCGCACGGTGACTTCGGTGCCGGGCGCGGCATATTTCAGCGCATTGTCGAGCAGTATCGCGAGTAGCTGGGCGAGCATCTGCGCGTCGCCTCTCACGGACAGGGCCGGGGTAATGTCCAGCGCGAGAGACAGTTTTCGCTCAAAGGCGAGCGCCGTGAAGGGGAGAGCCGTGGACTCGACTAGGGTTGAGAAAGAGAGCACTTCGCTTCGCGGCGGCAGCGTTTTGGCATCCGCTTTGGCGAGAAATAAGAGGCGCTCGGTGAGTTCCTGCATGCGCCGCGCCTCGGTCTCGGTATTTTGAATCCAGAGCGCCTCTTCCCGTATGGTCGCCGTCGGATGCGATTTCAGGATGGAGAGATTGGCGAGAATGACTGTGAGCGGCGTCTTTAGCTCATGCGAGGCATCCTGTACAAAGCGCTGCTGCTCCGAAAAGGCGTGTTCGACCGGACGAAGGCTCATGCGGGCCAGAAAAAAGCTGAGCCCGAAGACGAGGAGCCCGGCGAGCAGAAAAATGCCGCTGAGTTCCGCGGCAAAGCGGAACAGCGAAGTATTCAGGTTGTCGAGCGAGGTGACGAGGAAGACAAGCTTGCCGCCCTGTCGCCCCTGTATGTAATAATAAGAGGAAAAGGCGTGCGTCAGGCGTTCGTTCTCCTCCGGGCGTTCGGGCGGGCCTTGCCGCTCCGAATCCGTGTCTTTACTTGCCGCTTCCTGCAAGAGACTCTGAAGACGGGTGGTGTCGGCCTCGCTTAAGCTGAGGTCGTGGGTGACGGAAACGGTATAGTCGTTGCTGCTGCTGTCCCTCGAGAAAACCGCGTAGGGATAATACGCTTTGGGGGCTTGACTCCCATCCGGCGGCGGGCTCGGTTCCTCCGACGAGGTCTTTCCCTCAGTCTCATGCTCGGAAAAGACGCTCGCAAAGCGGAGCTCGGCGCCGAGATAGCGACCTGCCTCCTTCAGGGAGCGGGCGCGGGCGTTTAAAAAGAGCGCGGTCAGGATACCGAAGAGCAGAAGCAGGACAAAGGCGAGATTCGTCGCGATGATGCGGCGCTGTAAGAGGCGGAGCGGCTTCACTGCGCACCGCCTTCTACCAGGCGATAGCCTTGACGGCGAAGCGCCTGAATTTTGACCGAGGACTCCAGAAAGGCGAGTTTTTTCCGGAGAAACGAGATATAGGCCTCGACATTGTTTTCGACGGCGTCGCTCTCATCGCCCCAGAGTTTCCGGAGTATGGTCTCTTTGCTGAGAATTGCGCCCTTGTTTGCGAGCAACAGTTTTAAGAGTTCGGCCTCCTTAAACGCAAGGCGTACGGTTTTGCCGTTGGCGCTGAGCTCATTTGTTGCAAGCGAGAGGCAGAGGTCGCCGAAGCGAAGCTCATCCAGGAGAACCTCGCCTTGGCGGCGGGAGAGCGCGCGGACACGCGCAAGGAGTTCCGCGGGGACAAAGGGCTTGGTCATATAGTCATCCGCGCCTTGGTCGAGACCCTCGATTTTATCGCGTATCTCATCCCGCGCGGTCAGCATGAGGACGGGCGTTTTCTTGCCGGCGCGCCGCAGGGCGTGCACCACGGCAAAGCCGTCCATCTTCGGGAGCATGACATCGAGGACAATGACATCGTAGTCCTTTTGCAAGGCGGCGTAGAGTCCGTCTTCGCCGTTGTCCGCGTGATCTGCGAGGTATTTTTCGGTGTGAAACAGTTCGAGGAGTGCCGCCGCGAGGCGACTCTCATCCTCCACCAGTAAAATCGTCATCGTATGTTCCCCCTTTTCGGAACCGGTTATTTCCTGGATGGTATCACAGTTGATGGTATCACAGTTTTTTAAAATGAGGTGTGAAATGAGACAGCGTAACAGAGCGTTGCACATCAAACTGCTGCTTGGTCTGGGCGTTCTTCTCGCGGCGCTCTCCGGCTGCGACAGTCGTGAGGCCGTCACAGCGACCGCGGCGGCATCTCCCGCAAATGCGACCGCGGGATCGGTCAATATTCTCTTGCGAGGGGACAGCGCAAAGATTGAAGGACGCGGCGCAGAAATCGAGAAGGGCGTGCTCGTGATTCACGAGGGCGGGACCTACCGCCTGACGGGAGAGAGCCGCCTGCCGATCGAAGTGCGCGCGGCGAATGTCTCGGTCACGCTGTATCTTGAAAACGTAAAACTCCATACGCGGGGCAACAGCGCAATTCGCGCTGTACAGCGCGGCGACCTCACGCTGATTTTTGCGGGCGAAGAGACGAACAGCATTGAGACGGAGGGAAGAGAACAGAAGGACGGTTCGGCGGCGGATCCCAAAGGCGTGGACGCGGCAATCTTTGCCAAGGGAAATCTCACGTTGCGGGGCAGCGGCAGTGCGAATATCAAAGCGGCAAACCGCGGAATTGTCGCAAAGGGTGAGCTGGTTGTCGCGGAAGGGATTTTTGATCTCCGGACGGAGGACGATATTTTCTGCGGCAAAGAGAGCGTCACCTTGCAGGGCGGCACGGTCCGGGCGAGCGCACAGGGCGATAAGGGAAAGGGGGTAAGCTCCGACGGCGCGGTGACCTTGTCGGGCGGTTCCTATGTGTTTGAGCATACGAGCGAGGGTATCGAGGGCAAGACCATAGAGATGAGCGGCGGCAGCTTTGACATCAGCGCGGACGATGACGGCATGAACGCGCGGGAGCACTACGACAAGGAGGAGACAAAGAGTCGGAAGAAAGAGGCAAATCCCGAGATTTGGATTCACATTGCGGGCGGAGAGCTCTATGTGACGGCGGGCGGCGACGGCCTGGACTCGAACGGCGATCTGATTTTCAGCGGCGGAACAAGTTATATCAACGGCTCTGACACCGGAAAGGATGCCGCGCTCGACTGGAACGGCAGCTGCCGCGTGGACGGCGGTGTTCTGATTGCCTCGGGCATGAAGGCGCGGGCAGAGAAGATTTCACCGGAATCGGCACAGCCTTTCTTCGAGTGGGAACTCGGGAGCGAGCACCCGGCGCGGGAGCAGATTTCCGTACAGCGGGGAGACGGCAGTATGCTCTACTGGGAGCTTCCGCGCAGTGCCTACGACTATGTGCAGATTTCCTGCCCGGAACTCACGGAAGAGAACACACTCCACGCGGTCGCGGGAAATGAGAGCATTGCGTTGCGCTGACAAAAACTGCATCTTCACTGTCCGAGGGGGTGGCGGAAGAATGGCGAATGAAATCACAAAAGACCACACGAAGGTGTTTATCCATCGTTGTGGTCTTTTGTTTTCTCTCCGCTTGGGAGTGACGATGATATTTGGGGGCTTATTGTTTGCCGATTTGACGGCATTTCGAATTTGGGTTAGGATAGTAGTATAACGCTTATGTAGACCGAAGGAGGATTTGTGCGGGAGTTTCGTACCATAGAACTCAGGGAAGCGCTGAGCTTACAGAAAATTGCAGACAGCGGACAGTGTTTCCGCCCCGGTGAAATCGGGGGCGGCGTGTTTCGCTTTATCTCAGGCGACGAGGTGCTGGAGTTAAAACAGCGCGGCGACTGCGCCGTGGAGGTCTCCTGCGATGCGGAAACCTGGGATAAAGTCTGGCTCCCCTACTTTGACCTGGAGCGCGACTACAGCGCCATACAGCGCGATATCTTCGAGAGCGGAGATACCTTGCTCGCCGAGGCGACGGTTCACGGCGACGGCATACGGGTGCTCCGACAGGAGCCGTTTGAGATGCTGGTTTCCTTTGTGCTCTCGCAGCGAAAGTCCATTCCGGCCATACGGACCGCCGTCCGCGAGCTCGCCGAGGAGACGGGGATCATGGTGGACGCGGCATCGCTCATCGGCCCGGTGGTCGACCGCAGCTCCCGCTTCCCCTTCAACCTGGTCACCTGCCGCCAGGACGAG
>ERZ773007.989-NODE-989-length-13684-cov-5.806295_pt1 | contig 13684 bp, 8 predicted proteins | sample MGYA00580665_ERZ773007 | MGnify/ENA primary metagenome ERZ773007 (study PRJEB29015, sample SAMEA2738122) | human oral metagenome | biome: human oral; feature: human-associated habitat; material: saliva | place: China | collected 2167 ... | reverse complement strand
CACTGCGAGAAGGTGCTTTTTTCTTCACGGGAATGACGCTTTCCCCTCCGCTGGATAAGAGGAATACTCACGATAAGGCGAAGGGAAAAGCGTATCACTTCGGAGGGGTATATCGGGGAGCTGGGCGTGCGATGCCTTAGCAGAATAAATAGAGGGTAGGACTCTGCCGCCACAGCCTCAAGAGGGCGGATGCAAGGTGCTCTTGAGAGGGGAGCGAAGGGCTTACCTCTACTTTTTGTACCTTTGTGTAGATCTGTACCTTAAGTGGTATAGACGGAAATCGTATTATTTATCCTTTAGCCTAAGAAGACTAAGAATAGCGTATGGGAAGAGTCCTCATTATCGGTGCCGGCGGTGTCGGTACGGTAGTGGCCAAGAAGGTGGCACAGAATAGCGACGTATTCACTGAGATTATGCTCGCCAGCCGCACGAAGAGTAAGTGCGATAAGATTGCCTCCGAGATTACCAATGTCAAGATCCAGACGGCAGCCGTCGACGCTGATAACGTCCCCGAGCTGGTCGCTCTGATGAAGTCCTTCAAGCCAGAGCTGGTCATCAATGTCGCTCTGCCCTATCAGGACCTCCATATCATGGATGCTTGCCTCGAGGCAGGCGTCAACTACCTCGACACGGCGAACTATGAGCCGCTCGACGAGGCTAAGTTCGAGTACAGCTGGCAGTGGGCCTACAAGCAGCGCTTCGAAGAAGCTGGGCTGACGGCTATCCTGGGCTGTGGCTTCGACCCAGGGGTGACCGGGGTCTTCACCGCCTATGCAGCCAAGCACCACTTCGATGAGATCCACTACCTCGATATCGTAGACTGCAACGGTGGGGACCACCACAAGGCCTTCGCCACGAACTTTAATCCCGAGATTAACATCCGTGAGATCACCCAGAAGGGTAAGTACTACGAGGATGGACAGTGGCGCGAGACCGAGCCTCAGGAGATCCACAAGCCCCTGACCTATCCCAATATCGGGGTGCGTGAGTCTTACCTCCTCTACCACGAGGAGCTGGAGTCGCTCGTGAAGAACTATCCCACGATCCGCCGTGCGCGCTTCTGGATGACCTTCGGGCAGGAGTACCTGACCCACCTGCGTGTCATGCAGAATATCGGTATCACGCGTATTGACCCCGTCCTCTACAACGGCGTGGAGATCGTCCCCATCCAGTTCCTCAAGGCGATCCTGCCTAACCCCGGTGAGCTCGGTGAGAACTACACGGGTGAGACGTCTATCGGCTGCCGTATCCGCGGTATCAAGGACGGTCAGGAGAAGACCTACTACGTGTGGAACAACTGCAGCCACCAGGCCGCCTATCAGGAGACCGGTGCTCAGGGCGTGAGCTACACCACGGGTGTACCCGCCACGATCGGTGCGATGATGTTCTTCAAGGGCCTCTGGCGTCGCCCAGGCGTGTACAACGTCGAGGAGTTCGATCCAGATCCCTTCATGGAGCAGCTTATGAAGCAGGGCCTGCCTTGGCATGAGCAGTTCGACCTCGATCTCGAGCTCTGATAAGACTCGAGATGCGGCGTAGCGGAGCCGCCTGAGTGCCCTCTCTTAGAGGCTCAGCCTTGGGGCACTCAGGCGCCTTCCCCGCGCCATCCTTATCCCCTCACTCTTTACCCCCAAAAACCACACCACCCTTCTAATCATGAACATCCTGCTGATCGTAGATCCCCAAAACGACTTCATCACCGGCTCCCTCGCCATCGAAGGCGCGATCCCAGCGATGGATTACCTCACCGCTTACGTCAAGGAGCACCACGCCGAGTACGATGCTATCGTCGTCACCATGGACCAGCATCCTGCCGACCACTGTAGCTTCGATGTCTCTGGTGGCCCATGGCCTATTCACTGCATTCGCTACACGACGGGGGCGGCTCTCTATCCCCCCCTGGCTGATGCGATCATGGAGCGCAAGCGTCAGGGGCAAAACGTCCTCTTCATCCCCAAGGCGATGACCCGCCACAAGGATGCTTATAGTGCCTTCCACGACGCAGTGCCCGATCTCCTCATGAATGCCCGCCGCATCGACGTCGCAGGCCTCGCAGGGGACTACTGCGTCAAGACTACTATCGAAGATCTCAGACGCCTCCTCTACGCCCCTCAGATCCACCCGATCGATGAGGCCATCGCCTGGATCGGTGAGCCCCAGCCTCTGGTGTAGCTCCCCCAGCGATCTCCCACCTCTAATTCCCCCACACACCTATGAAACGACTCATTGCCACTCTGAGCCTCCTCGCTATGCTCACTGCTTGCCAGACCAGCTCGACCAAGGAGAACCCCCTCCTCACCGAGAGCACGCTTGACTACCAAGCTCCCGACTTCAGTAAGATCCGCCCTGAGCACTTCGTCCCCGCTATCGAGGAGGGGATCCGTATCCAGCTCGCCGAGATCGACAGCATCACGAGCAATACGGCTGCTCCGACCTTCGAGAACACCGTGCTGGCGTATGAGAAGTCCGGTCGCGTCCTCGCACGTGCTACCTCTATCCTCTCAGGCCTCGTAGGTGCTGACGGCACCGAGGAGCTGCAGAAGATTGACGAAGAGACGACGCCCATGCTCTCCGCTCACCACGATGCGCTGCTCCTGAATGAGAAGCTCTTCGCTCGTATCAAGGCCGTCTACGACCAGCGCTCCAGCCTCCAGGGTGAAGACCTACGCCTCACGGAGGTCCTCTATGATCAGTTCGTCCATGAGGGCGCTCTCCTCTCAGCTGCCGACAAGGAAGCTCTGAAGAAGATCAATAGCGAGATCGCTGTGCTGCAGACGAAGTTCACGAATCAGGTGAACGCTGGCACGAAGGAAGCTGCCGTCCTCGTCGATAAGGTCGAGGAGCTCGATGGCCTCTCCGAAGAAGCGATCACCCGTGCTGCCGAGGCAGCTACCGCTGCAGGCCACAAGGGTAAGTACCTGCTGGAGCAGACGAATACGTCACGCCCAGGCTACCTCGTCGACCTCAACAATCGTGATGTCCGTCGTCGCGTCCTCGAGGCTTCGCTCTCACGCTGCTCGAGCGGTGATAGCACGAATACGCACCCCACGATCACCCGCATCGCAGCCCTGCGCGCCGAGAAGGCAAAGCTCCTCGGGCTGCCCAACTTCGCCTCTTGGGCACTGAGCGACCAGATGGCTGGCCGTCCCGAGGCCGTAGAGCGCCTCATCAGCCAGCTGGCTCCCGCCTGCCGTGCTAAGGTCGCTGATGATGTCGCCGAACTCGAAGCCTTCGCTCAGAAGACTGAGGGGAAGGACTTCAAGCTCGCTGCTTGGGACCTCGACTACTATGCCGAGCGCCTGAAGAAGGCTAAGTACGACCTCAACGAAGCCGACCTCAAGCCCTATCTCGTGCTGGATAGCGTGCTGAAGAATGGGGTCTTCTACGCAGCCAACCAGCTCTATGGTCTGACCTTCAAGCCCCGTCCTGATATCCCTGTCTATGCCGATGGCGTACAGGTCTACGAGGTCTTCGATCAGGATAATACCCCCATGGCCCTCTTCTATACGGACTACTTCCGTCGCCCAACGAAGACGGGTGGGGCCTGGATGTCGAACTTCGTCCAGCAGAGCACGCTCTTCGGTACGAAGCCTGTCATCTACAACGTCTGCAACTTCGAGGCTCCTGCTAAGGGTGCTCCTGCCTTCCTCACCTCGTCGGATGTAGAGACGCTCTTCCATGAGTTCGGCCACGCTCTGCATGGCCTCTTCGCTTCGCAGAAGTACGAGACGCTCTCGGGTACGAATACGCCTCGTGACTTCGTGGAAATGCCCTCGCAGTTCAACGAGCACTGGATGACGGACTCTGTCGTCCTGCGCCACTACGCCCGCCACTACAAGACGGGTGAGCCTATGCCTCAGGCGCTCATCGACAAGATGAAGGCTGCTGCTACCTACGGACAGTCCTACGCGCTGGCTGAGAACCTCGCTGCCGTGACGATCGATATGGCTTGGGGTATGCTCCCCGCTGGTCAGACGGTGAGCGATGTAGATGCCTTCGAGCGTGAAGCGCTCGCTCGTGCTGGTCTTGACTTCGCTCTCGTACCTCCCCGCTACCGCTCGGCTTACTACCTGCACGTCTTCGCTGGTGGCTATGCTTCGGGCTACTACTCTTACCTCTGGACGGAGGTCCTCGACCACAATATCTACGAGTGGTTCGCCGCACACGGCGGGCTGACGCGTGAGAATGGTCAGCGCTTCCGTGAGATGGTCCTCTCACGCGGGAATACCGCTCCTGTCGGCACGTTCTTCACGAACTTCACCGGCCTCACGGAGCCCGATATGTCGAGCCTTCTGCGCTTCCGTGGTCTCACGAAGTAAGCCAAGGGTGCTTCGTCACCTCCCTACATAATAGGTGCCCCCCATCCCTCGGACTGAGATCCGTCGGGTGGGGGGCGCTACTTTATTATAGATAGCACTCCATAGGCTGGAGCGGAATACGTATCTTTGTCCTACCAGTAATAGATCCAGCACAGACCTCGAAGAATGACAGAGCACTACGTCGTCTCCGCACGCAAATACCGCCCCGATACCTTCCGTAGTATCGTCGGGCAGGAGGCTATGGCCTCCACACTACGCACCGCTGTTCGCTCGGGCAAACTCTCCCATGCGTACCTCTTCTGTGGCCCTCGTGGGGTAGGGAAGACGACGGCGGCACGCGTCTTGGCGCGGACGATCAACTGCGAGAACCTCTCCGCCGAAGGTGAGGCTTGCGGGCAGTGCGAGAGCTGTAAGGCCTTCGAGGAGCAGCGCTCCTTCAATATCTTCGAGCTGGATGCTGCGTCGAATAACTCCGTAGAGGATATCCGCCAGCTCACCGAGCAGGTGCAGATGCCACCCGCTCTCGGTCGCTACAAGGTCTATATCATCGACGAGGTGCATATGCTCTCGGCGGCGGCTTTCAATGCCTTCCTCAAGACCCTTGAAGAGCCCCCCTCGTACGCTATCTTCATCTTAGCGACGACGGAGAAGCACAAGATCCTCCCCACCATCCTCTCGCGCTGTCAGATCTATGACTTCAAGCGAATCACCGTACAGGATATCACCCGCCATCTGCGCTACGTCGCCGATAGCGAGGGTATCGATGCCGAGGAGACGGCGCTCGGGCTCATCGCCGAGAAGGCTGATGGGGGGATGCGTGATGCGCTGTCGATGTTTGACCGTATCGCCAGCTTTGCCGGCGGGCATATCACCTACCAGCATGCGCTGGAGAGCCTGAATGTCCTCGACTATACCTACTTCATCCGCATCTTTGAGCTCTTCCTGAGCGGGGATCATCGTAGTGTCTTGCTCCTCCTGGATGAGCTGATGGGTAAGGGCTTCGAGGGGCAGACGATCCTCACGGGGCTCTCCGCCTTCGTGCGTGACCTCCTTGTAGCCCAGCATCCCGAGACGCTCCAGCTCTTGGAGAAGCCCGATGCCGTAGCCGCCTCCTATGCGACCATTGCCCAGCAGTGCACACCTGCCAGCCTCTTCGCTGCGCTCAAGACTCTGGTGCAGGCTGACCAGCAATATCGCGGGGCAACGAATAAGCGCCTCTTAGTCGAGCTGAGCTTCCTCAGCATGGTCCCTCTCTTCAAGCGGGACTCCGACCTCAATCTTCCTCCTGCGCCAGCCCCCGCTGCACCTCCGACGGCTACACCACAGGCAGCTCCTCAGACGCCACCCGTAGCTACACCCCCAGCTTCTCCTGCGCCCAAAGCGCAGACTGCTCCCGTAGCAACTCCCGCGCCGCAGGCAGCTCCCAAGCCACCCCCTTCGGCGGTGACACCCCCTCCCGCGGCAGCTGAACCGACACCTGCACCAGCGGCATCTGCTACACCTCCCCCTCCAGCTCCCCCCTCGTCCGCTCCTAAGCGTCTCTTCGGGGCACGCCGTCGTGCAGACGCTCCCAGCGAAGCCACTTCTACGGCTCCAGCTGAGGCCCCTGTCCCTGTCGAGGATAAGGACTTCACGGAGGATGACCTCCAGCGAGCTTGGGTGCGCTTCGTCGAGCAAGAGCTGACGCCCTCACAGATCCTCTACCGCAATATCCTGCGCCCCGAGCTACCGAAGCTCTTAGACGGCGTGCAGGCAGAGATCTCCCTCCCACCAGGTGAGGCTATCCATACCACGGTGATGGAGGTCTATCCCCAGCTCGTAGAGTTCCTCCGCACGACGCTGCAGAATCGTAAGTTCAACCTCGTCTTGCGGGAGAAGACCGTAGAGGAGCAGGCGAAGATCGTCCTCACCCAAGAGGATCGCTTCAATCAGCTTGCGGAGATCAACCCCGAGGTGCGCAAGCTCAAGGAAGCCCTTGGCCTACGCTTCTCCTAATCCCAGACCACATACATATACAATACGCATATCGCTATGAAGATCAAGAAGCACATCACCGCTCTTGCTACGGCAGCGGCCCTCTCGGCTACCCTGCCTGCTGTGGCTCAGCAGTCGCAGCACATGGCGCCCGAGACGATGCTTTCGCTCGCTCGTGTCGGTGCCTCCGCCCTCTCTCCCGACGGCAAGACGGTCGTCTACAGCGTGGGCTTCCCCAGCATCAAGGACAATAAGATCCGTACCGAGCTCTTCACCATCTCCTCCGATGGCAGTGCACGCCGCCAGATCACCCAGGGTGTAGCTGGCGTACATGGCGCTCGCTGGATCCAGCAGGGCCGTCGTATCAGCTACATCTCCTCGGAGAGTGGCGCTCCTCAGGTCTGGACGATGGCTCCCGATGGTACGGACCGCCGTCAGGTGACCAATATCGAGGGCGGGCTCTCGGACTACCTCTTCTCACCCGATGAGAAGCAGCTGGCCTATATCAAGGAGATTTCCTTCGGGAAGAGCACTAAGGAGATTTACCCCGACCTGCCTAAGGCTACGGGTCGTATCGTCACCGATCTGATGTACAAGCATTGGGACGAATGGGTAGAGACGATCCCTCATATCTTCATCGCTCCCGTAGGTGGCGAAGCGATCACGGGCGGTAAGGACATCCTCGAAGGGGAGCCTTACGAAGCTCCTACGAAGCCCTTCGGCGGAGCTGAAGAGCTCTCCTGGAGCCCCGACGGTAAGACCTTAGCCTACTCCTCCCGCAAGAAGACGGGCATGGAGTACTCCCTCTCCACCAACACCGATATCTATCTCTACGACCTTGCCTCTGGTCAGACGCGCAATATCACCGAGGGGATGGGTGGCTATGACACGCACCCTCGCTTCTCGCCCGATGGCAAGCGCATCAGCTGGATCAGTATGGAGCGTGACGGCTACGAAGCCGACCTCAAGCGCCTCTTCATCCAGGATCTGAAGACAGGGCAGAAGACCTTCCTCACCGACGGCTTCGAGTACGATGTCGATGAGCTCCAGTGGGCAGCTAATAGCCAGAGCCTCTTCTTCCTCTCGACGAAGCACGCCGAAGCCCAGCTCTGGGAGATTGCGCTCAAGGGTCGTAAGATACGCCAGATCACTACGGGTATGCACGACTACACCTCGCTGGATGTGCAGGGTGATAAGATCCTCGCTGGCCGTCAGAGCTACATCGAGCCCACGGATCTCTACCTCGTAGACATCAAGACGGGTGCAGCGAAGCAGCTCACGGCCGAGAATAAGTCTACGCTTGACGGCCTAGCTCCGATCTCAGTAGAGAAGCGCTGGGTCAAGACGACCGACGGGGGCAACATGCTCGTCTGGGTCGTCCTCCCACCGAACTTCGACAAGACGAAGAAGTACCCTGCGCTGCTCTTCTGCCAGGGTGGTCCACAGAGCCCTGTCAGTCAGTTCTTCTCCTACCGCTGGAATATGCGCCTCATGGCTGAGCAAGGCTATATCGTCATCGCTCCCAATCGCCACGGCGTCCCCAGCTTCGGTAAGGCATGGAACGAGCAGATCAGCGGCGACTACTCGGGGCAGAATATCCAAGACTACCTCACCGCAGTCGATGAGCTGAAGAAGGAACCTTGGGTCGACAGCGAGCGTCTCGGCTGTGTCGGTGCCAGCTACGGCGGCTACTCCGTCTTCTATCTGGCAGGCGTGCACCAGAAGCGCTTCAAGGCCTTCATCGCCCACGCAGGTATCTTCAACCTCGAGATGCAGTACATGACGACCGAGGAGATGTGGTTCGCCAACTGGGATATGGGCGGTGCTCCCTGGGAGAAGGACAATGCAGTCGCTCAGCGCACCTTCGCCAACTCCCCCCACAAGCTCGTAGGCAACTGGGATACGCCGATACTGGTCATCCACGGCGAGCGCGACTACCGCATCCTCGCAGGCCAAGGTATGGCGGCCTTCAACGCGGCTAAGCTCCGAGGCATCCCTGCCGAGCTCCTCATCTACCCCGATGAGAACCACTGGATCCTCCGCCCGCAGAACGCCCTGCTCTGGCAGCGTACCTTCTTCGGCTGGCTTGATAAGTACCTCAAGTAACCTCTATATGTCCGTGCGAAAGAACTGTTAGTCCCCTCTACAGTCCTTTCGCACGGCTTGCTTTCACCCCATCTCTCTCCCGAATAGGAAGCTCTTTTACCCACATAATTGACCCACTAACTCTCTTTCTGGTAATGAAGACCGACATCGAAATCGCCCGCTCGATAGCCCTCGAGCCGATCGAAAAGATAGCTGCCAAGGTGGCTATCCCCACCGACCACCTGGAGCACTACGGCAAGTACCTCGCCAAGGTAGACCTCTCCGAGCTCCAAGCTGGTCATAAGCCTGGCAAGCTCATCCTCGTCACCGCCATCACCGCTACGAAGGCAGGTATCGGCAAGACGACGGTCTCTATCGGCCTCGCTCTCGGTATGAACCGCCTCGGGCATAAGGCGGTCGTCGCACTGCGTGAGCCCTCTCTCGGCCCTTGCTTCGGTATGAAGGGCGGTGCTGCTGGTGGTGGCTATGCTCAGGTGCTTCCTATGGAGAAGATCAACCTGCACTTCACCGGTGACTTCCACGCCATCACCTCGGCGCACAACATGATCACTGCGCTCCTGGACAACTACATCTACCAGAACCGCAATACGGACAAGGGCCTCAGCGAAGTCCTCTGGAAGCGTGTCCTCGACGTCAACGACCGTTCTCTGCGCTCCATCGTCACGGGCCTCGGTGGTCAGGTCAATGGTATCCCAGCCGAATCGGGCTTCGACATCACGCCTGCCTCGGAGATTATGGCGATCCTCTGTCTGTCGACTTCACTCGAAGACCTGCGTCGCCGTATCGAGAATATCCTCCTCGGCTATACGAAGCAGGGTGAGCCCTTCACCGTGCGTGACCTCGGTGTAGCGGGTGCGATCACCGTCCTCCTCCTCGACGCTATCAAGCCCAATCTGGCGCAGACGACCGAGCATACCCCTGCCTTCATCCACGGCGGTCCGTTTGCTAACATCGCCCACGGCTGCAACTCGATCCTCGCCACCCGCATGGCACTGGCGCACTCCGACTACACGATCACGGAGGCTGGCTTCGGTGCGGATCTCGGTGCAGAGAAGTTCTACAACATCAAGTGTCGCACGGCAGGCCTCCAGCCTGCGCTCACCGTCCTCGTGGCTACCCTCGGCGGGCTGAAGATGCACGGTGGTGTCGATGAGAAGGATCTCAAGACGCAGAATATCGAGGGCGTCCGCCATGGGCTGGCTAACCTCGACCGCCATATCGAGAACCTCAAGAGCTTCGGGCAGACGGTCGTCGTAGCCTTCAATCGCTTCGCTACCGATACGGAGGAGGAGATCGGACTGGTGCGTGAGCATTGCCACGCCGCTGGTGTGGGCTTCGCTGTCAACACGGCCTTCGGCGAAGGTGGTGCTGGTGCGGAAGAGCTGGCTCGCCTCGTCGTCGAGACCATCGAGCAGAAGCCCTCGCAGCCCCTGCAGTTCACCTATCCCCTCACCGCCTCCATCGAGCAGAAGGCTACGGCTATCGCTCAGCGTATCTACGGCGCACGCTCCATTCACTTCTCGGCGAAGGCACAGCGCCAGCTCGAGCGTATCGAGCGCCACGGCTGGTCGAAGTTCCCCGTCTGTATCGCCAAGACGCAGTACTCCTTCAGCGACGATCCCACGGCCTATGGTAGCGTGCGTGACTTCGACCTCGAGGTGCGCGACGTCGTCATCAACACGGGTGCTGAGATGATCGTCCTCGTCCTCGGCGCTCTGGTGCGTATGCCCGGTCTGCCCCGTGTCCCCCAAGCAGAAAAGATCGACTTCATCGATGGACACATCGAGGGTCTTAGCTAATAATACCTATATAACTCACTCACTACACTCAAACTCATGAACTACGATGTAGCTATCATCGGTGCTGGCCCCGGCGGTACCGACGCTGCAGAGCATGCAGCAGCCCACGGCCTCCGCGTCGTCATCTTCGAGAAGAATAAGCTCGGTGGTGTCTGTCTCAACGAAGGTTGCGTACCTACGAAGGCACTCCTGCACTCTGCCCATCTCCTCTCCGAAGCCCTTGATGGCAAGAAATATGGTCTTACGATCCCCGAAGCAGCCTTCGACCTCGGTAAGGTGATGGCGCGCAAGACGAAGATCCTCAAGAAGCTCGGTGCGGGTATCCGTATCGGTCTGCAGGGTCACGAGGTCGAGATCGTCACCGAAGAGGCTCGTCTCACGGGGCGCGGTGATGAGGGCTTTACTATCGCTGCAGGCGAGGCGACCTATACGGCACGCCACGTCATCATCGCTACGGGCTCACGTGCCTTCATCCCACCCATCGATGGGCTGAGCGACGTGCCCTTCTGGACAGCTAAGGAAGCGCTTGAGGTCGAGGAGCTCCCACAGAGCCTCGTCGTCCTCGGTGGCGGGGTCATCGGTATGGAGTTCGTCTCCTTCTTCTCTACGCTCGGCGTGGAGGTGACGGTCGTCGAGATGCTGCCTAAGATCCTCGGGCCTATGGACGAAGAGCTCTCTGGGGAGCTGCAGAAGGCCTTCGAGAAGCGCAAGGTGAAGTTCCACCTCTCCACGAAGGTCACTGCCGTGCGTGAGGGTAAGGTCATAGCTGAGCATGAGGGCGAGACGCTGGAGATCCCCTTCGACAAGTTGCTGGTCAGCGTCGGTCGTCGTGCTGTGACCGATGGTCTGGGACTGGAGACGGTCGGTGTCGAGCTCCAGCGTGGGGCTGTCGTCGTCGATGAGCACCTCCAGACCTCAGTACCTGGTATCTATGCCGTCGGTGATGTCAACGGTACGTCTATGCTCGCTCACACGGCTGCTCGCGAAGGACAGGTCGCTGTACACCACATCACCGGTACGGAGGATGTGATGAGCTACCGTGCTATCCCTGGTATCGTCTATACCGATCCCGAGATCGCTGCTGTCGGCCAGACGGAGCAGGAGCTGCGTGCTGCAGGCGTCGACTACGAGGTGCATCGTGTGCCGATGACGCTCTCTGGTCGCTTCATCATCGAGAACGAGCAGGGCAATGGCTTCTGCAAGCTCCTCACGGACAAGGAGGGGGTCATCCTCGGTGCGCACCTCTTCGGTAATGGCTCTTCGGAGATCCTGGTGCCTGCGATCATGGCTGTCGAGCAGCGGATGAAGCTCTCTGAGCTGTCTCGCATCGTCTTCCCGCACCCCACGGTCTGCGAGATCGTCCGCTCGGCTACCCTGCACTAAGGGAAGCTACTCCCCATAATAAGCCCGCCGGCTACGCTCCACGAAGGAGGGTAGCCGGCGGGTCTTTTTATGCTGATATGTGTGGGGGCGCTTTGCTTTACACCGCTGTGAGGCGGAGGATCTGCAGGCCGTGGGGGGCGAGGCTAAGGCGAAGGGGAGCCAGCGTGGTGAGGCAGAGGAAGTCCACTGCACCCGTGAGCAGGTCAGCGGCACGGAAGGCCGTGCCCTCGGTGATGCCCGTAGCGGCAAAGAATTCGGCGGGTAGGGGGAGGGCAATGTCAGCCTGCTCGCTGGAGAAGTTCGCCAGCACGAGGTAGAGCCCTTCCTCCGAAGTGCGGGCGAAGGCGAGGACGCGCTCTCTGCCAGAGCCCTCGGCACGCAGGCCGTAGTAGCTCCCTCGGCTGATGATGGGATCGGTGTAGCAGGAGGCGAGGCGCTGGTAGTCGCTGAGTAGGCGGGCCTCTTCGTCCGTCAGCTGGGCGGGGGTGTAGCCACCAGCCTGCAGGCGCTGGAGCTTGTCGAGGCTCCAGTAGTCGAAGATCGTCGTGCGGCCATCACGCCCGCTGAAGCCCTCGCTGTCCATGCCCTGCTCTCCCAGCTCCTGACCGAAGTAGAGGAGTAGGGGATTGCCACCACTCAGGGCTGCGACAGCCGTAGCGAGGAAGCCCTGACGGGGCGAGGCGAAGACGAAGTCCGAGGCGAGGCGCTGCTCGTCGTGGTTCTCCGTGAAGTAGCACATCGCGGGTTGCTCGCCACCGACGGCATCACGCACACCGGTGAAGTCCGCTGCGTCGCGTGCGCCCTTGCCGAGAGCGATGAGGAAGTCATAGACGCCGACCTTGTCATAGAGGTAGTCGAAGCCTGCATGCAGGTACTCGCCGTAGCGGTGGGGCTGGTAGATCTCTGCGAGGAAGAGCGTCTTGGGGTACTGCTCACGCACCGAGGGGATCGCCCAAGCCCAGAAGGCGGGTGGGACAAGCTCCGTCATATCACAGCGGAAGCCATCGACACCACGTGCTGCCCAGTAGCAGAGGATGTCACGCATCTTCACCCACGTATCGGGGATGGGGTCGGTATGTAGGCCACTTCCTCCGCAGTAGTCCACCCCGTAGTTGAGCTTCACCGTCTCGTACCAGTCCGTGATGCTGGGGTAGGGGCTGAAGCAGTCGTTGCCCGTAGCGCGTGCGGGGCACTCGGTGTATGGGGATGACTCTGTGGATAAGGGTAGGATAAGTGAGGCGTCGGGGAGGTAGTAGAAGTTGTTGCGCGGGGAGAACGCCAGCTGTACATCGTCCGTAGCACCGAGGTCTGCGACGCCCTCAGGGCACGCATCGGAGTGATAGGTGCGGGCGACGTGGTTGGGGATAAAGTCCATCAAGACCTGCAGCCCGGCCTGATGGGTACGCTTGATGAGGGCATCCAGCTCTGCCTGTCGCGTGTGTGGATCTTCGGCGAGGTCGGGGTCGACGTCGTAGTAGTCCTTGACGGCATAGGGCGAGCCTGCCTGCCCCTTCACCGTGTCGGGGTGGTCGGGATGGATGCCTTGGGCGCTGTAGTCGGTCTTCGTAGCGTGCTCCAGCAGGCCGATATACCAGACGTGAGTTGCTCCGAGACTGCGGATATAGGCGAGGGCTTCGGGTGTGAAGTCACGGAGCTTCCCCGAGCCATTCGCGGAGAGTGTGCCATGGGGCTGGCGGGTCGTATTCTTATTCCCCCAGAGTCGAGTGAGGGCGGAGTAGATGACGATCTTCTGCTGCATAGGTATGGGTAGGTGGTGGGGCTAAGGCTTTTTCGCGTCCTTCTTCTTTTTGACCAGTGGTGCGAGCTCGGACTTGGCCAGCTCGTAGCCTATCTTCATCAGCTGCTCGGAAGCGCTGACCTCAAACATCCCGAACTTCATTACCTCGCTCGTCTCAAGGAGATAATCACAGGCTGCACAGTCAGGGGTGGTATTCTGGCGGAAGATTAGTTCCCATGCACGGTTAGCGATGTCCTTTATATTCATGGGGGTTTCTTCGCTTTGTACAGGGCCGAGGTTCATACCGATGACCTCCTCGCAGTCCTCGCGGATGGCCGTGACGGGGAAGTTGCGGAAGAGCCCGC
>ERZ773007.985-NODE-985-length-13713-cov-8.475985_pt1 | contig 13713 bp, 12 predicted proteins | sample MGYA00580665_ERZ773007 | MGnify/ENA primary metagenome ERZ773007 (study PRJEB29015, sample SAMEA2738122) | human oral metagenome | biome: human oral; feature: human-associated habitat; material: saliva | place: China | collected 2167 ... | reverse complement strand
AGCAGCAAGTGAAATTCTTATGATGACTTCATCAGTCATGCCATGGAGGTGAAAAAATCTAAGAAAGGAAGTAGTAAAATCATGGAAACAGTAAACTATAAAGATTTAGTTGCGATTGGTTTTCCAGAGCACACATCGAGGAATATTATTAGACAAGCAAAAAAGATTGCTGTAAAAAAGTTTGAAGAAGCTAGAAAAAATGATAAGAATGCGGTACAATTAGGATGTTCACCTTTCGATAATAAAAGGTTAGGCATTGCTCCTAAAAATATTGTAGAAAATTTAATTGGTATTTCTTTTTCAGATATAGAAGGTGAGAAAAATGGTTATATCAAAGACAAAGAAATATAAAGGTGTATACAAAGATTCAAAAGGAAAAATTTACTTTCAAATTGAATTAGGAGTTGATCCAATAACTGGGAAAAGAATTCAAAAGAAAGGAAGGAAAAATCAACAGGGACTACCGTTTAATTCTTTTAAGGAAGCTTATGAAGAGATACTTCGTTTAAAACATGAATTTGTGAACTCTACTATTAATAATAGTTTTCTAACTTTTAGAGAGTTTATGGAAGAGATTTATTTAAAATATTATCAACAAAAAGTTCAATTTGTAACTTATCAGACCGCTTTACCACATCATCAGTTATTTATTAAGCAATTTGGTAGTAAAAAATTATCAGATATTAGTACTATTGACTGTGAAAGATTTCGCTTAGCTATTATAGACAAGTATTCTAGTAACTATGCTAAAAATATGTGGTCTAGATTTAAAGCGTGTCTGGGCTATGCAGAAAGATTGGGTTATATTGATAGAGTTCCTTTTAAAGGATTAGATAATCCTAGAGGAAAGCACCCTGATACAAAATTTTGGACATTTGATGAATTTAAGAAGGTAATAAACTCTTTTGATATTAGTGAGTATGAGGGACTCCATAATTACATGACAATCTGGTTATATTTTATGACTGGCTTAAGAGTTAGTGAGGGTATTGCTCTTAAATGGGAAGATATTGATTTTGAACGTAAATGGATTCATGTTCATTCGACAATTGAGAAAGACAAAAACGGTGTATGGTATGCTAAACAACAAACAAAGACAGTAGCAGGGAATCGAAAAATTGATTTAGATGATTTTACGATTACAATACTTAAAAAATGGCGAGAAGTTCAAATAAAGAATGATGATAAAGATTATGTAATATCACGTTTTGGTGCCCCCTTGTGTAAGTCTACAATTTCTAGGATAATAAAAAGGCATGCTAGGGTTACGGGTGTACCAGAAATTACGGGGAAAGGTTTAAGACATAGTCATGCTTCCTACCTTATAAATGTATTGCATAAGGATACCTTATATGTTTCATATCGATTAGGACATGCTGATAAGTCAACCACGTTGAATACATATAGTCACTGGTATTATTCAGGTGATTCAACAATTTCAGAAGAGATTACAGACAGTTTAGATAATCTTGGAATATCAATTTACCTACCAAATTCCTGCCAGAGTTGAAAATTGAGGAATTAACCCACTAATACTGGGAGAAAATAGGATTAGCAAATTGTTACTCTTAAATAATAAGAGTAGGCAATTACATTGCGAAATTCCAGCTTAGCAAGGTTTTGCGTAATGTCAAATAGCGAAAATATGGTGGAAAATGATTTCATTCCCCACCTAAACCCCACAAACAAATGTTTGGTGGGGTTTTCTTTATTTTTTTGATATAATGAATATATTAGTTATTAAATTTTAGTATTGTTTGTATGTCTAATATATTTTTTTAGAAAACACGGGTAAAAGAAATGAAATCAGCAATGTACTGGAGTATTAGAAATAAAATATTAAATTTTATTTTTTTATATTACAATATAAAATCTGAGCATAATAATTTATGAATTATTTAAAGCAATAAATTGCTTTATTAGTTCTGGATTTGTTTAATCTGTCTGAAGAAGAGAAGCAAATCATAAAGGAGTTCGAAGTGTAATTTTATTTAAGAAAGGTATCTTATGATAGATTTTGAAAAGTCTCTAATACCAACCATAGCCTTGAGATTCAAAAATCTTCGAGTTAATGGTGGGAGAAAACTGAAACCAGAGATTATTTCTTATGGTCAAAAAACAGCGATATTAAATCTAGAAAAAGAAGGAGTTCCTGCAAGTGGAAACTTTGTATCAGATAGACTATGTACTGCTCCCAAAAAGTTAGACACATCATTTAAGTAAAGGATTTAGTTCTGTATTTCATAGGGCTAAGTCCTTTTACATTGATCTCAATTTGCATATTTGAATTTATCTATAAAGGAGTAATAGATTTTTAGTGCATATCCTTTTATAAATTTTCGTTGATTTAGTTGATATTATTCATCGATAAAGAAGCGATTATGGAGTATCAAATTTTGTAATGTTATTTAGCGTCGGAGAGTTAGAAAATAATGGTAATACGTGCTATTTTATGCTACAATGGGTATCGTGGTATATATTAGATAAATAAGGAATAGAGGGAGCAAAATGAGACTTAGAAAAACATTGTTCGGTCGTTATCGTGCAAAGGAAGTCGACGATTGTATCGAATCCTTGGAAGAGGGATTTTATAGTGAAATTCAGAAAAAAAATGAAAAGATCGAATCTTTGCGTAAAAAAATTGACTCCATGAGGGAAAAGGAAAAAGAGATAGGTGAAGCTGTTGTTTATGCAAAATCACTTGTCATTTCAGCTCATAAAAGTGCGGAGCAAGAAGCCAAGGAAGTTTTAGAAAAAGCACAAAAGGATTATCTGGACATACGCGAATCTATTCTGGAAGAGATTGAGATCTTGACAAAAAAACGTCTAGAGGCTGAAAGACTCTATCATTTACAAAAGGAAAAGATAAAGGAACTTCTAAATCAGGTTGATGGCTTTTTAGAAGATGAAAATCTAGATAAAGAAATTGATGCTGCAACTCTGTTTGAAGATTCTTTGGCTGACGAAGAGCAGGAAGAATTAGACTTGTTTGCGGGTGAGGAAGAGAAGGTAAAGGATTCCCTACCTCAAATAGAAGTTGTAAAGATTGAAAACATTGTTGCAAAGACTGGTTCAGAAAGTCCAGTCCCTGTTAATTACTTTATTTCTTCTGAGAAGGAACTAACTAGAGAAGAGAACAACAAAGAAGAGCAACAAGAGGAAAATACTAAGCATCTTTCAAGAGTTGAAGACGATATCTTTTTGTAAGAGGAATATGATTTATGACAATTTATAACATCAATTTGGGAATTGGCTGGGCGAGCAGTGGAGTGGAGTATGCGCAAATCTATCGAGCAAAATTATTCCGCAGTGTGGGCTTAGATGCAAAATTCATCTTTATGGATTTTATTTCAGCCGATAATATTGAGCATCTGACTAAAAATATCGGATTTAAAGATTCTGAAGTCATCTGGCTTTATCAGTATTTCACTGATGTTGAAATTGCTCCAACGACCTACACTCTAGCTCATGTTTTAGCTGGTTTTGATAGAGAGCCACTAGAGATTATCCGTAACCCTGAAAATAAAACTTTCCGAGTTATGTTTGGAGACAATGATTTTGTGACTTGCTATGCTAGCGATATGGATAATGAGCTAATTGAGCGAGCAGAAATTGTTTCACGAGGTTGTCTAATTCAAAAGGAATATTATACTTACGTCAAGAACTTTGTTGAGTATTATAGTCCTGTAGATTGTCGTGCTCGACTTTACCAACGAACCTGGCTTAATGAAGACGGTAGTGTAGCTTATGAAGAGATTATCGATGAGGTGAACGGCAAGCAGGAGACGCAAATCTATCGTTTTCCAAATCATGTTTTCTACTCCAAGCAGGAATTTGTTGCCCATTTCATGAGAAGTTTAGAGTTGACTGACAAAGACTTATTGATTTTGGATAGGGAGACAGATATTGGGCAGCCAATTTTTGTTAATAAAGGGAAGGCTAAATTAGCTGTTATCGTTCATGCTGACCACTTCAGTGAAAATCCTGCAGAAAAAGACTATATCTTGTGGAATAACTATTACGAGTATCAGTTTGAACATGCTGACGAGGTAGATTATATTATCAATTCGACGGATGCTCAGACAAGACTTCTCACAGAGCAGTTTGCACAGTATACTAATATTAAACCAAAGGAAATATGGACTATTCCTGTGGGGAGTTTGGATAAGCTACGTCTACCAGAGGGGGAGAGGAAGCCTTTTGGTTTGATAACAGCTTCTCGATTAGCAAGTGAAAAACACATTGATTGGCTGATTCGCTCTGTGGTGAAGGCGCATGAACATTTGCCAGAGCTCACTTTTGACATCTATGGTACTGGCGGTGAGGAGGCTATGCTTCGGGATTTGATTGAAGAATTGGAGGCAGGAGATTATATCCGTCTGATGGGCCATCATCATCTAACAGATGTTTATAAGAACTATTCAGCTTATTTGACTGCATCCACGAGTGAAGGATTTGGCCTGACCTTGCTAGAAGCAGTAGGGTCTGGTCTGCCTATTATTGGATTTGATGTACGTTATGGCAATCCAACATTTATCCGTGATGGTGAAAATGGTTATCTAATTCCTGAGGCTCGTCCAGATGACTTGGAGGCTATGACGACAGAGTATGCAGAGAAGATTATTCAGCTATTTATTCAGCACTCTCAAGAAGATTTGTCTCGAGTATCTTATGAGGTAGCTAAACCTTATCTTGATGAGCATATCGCTCAGCGTTGGTCTGATCTTGTCCAATCTGCTCAGACAAACTAAGTAGGGTTCAGAAAGAAAGGTATAAAAACTATGATTTGTTTGTTTGAACGCTATGATCAGGCAAGTTTTGATTTGTTACGTTCACTAAAAACAGCAGGGCTAGATTGTCCCGTTGTTGTTGTCCAAGACGATGGTTATCTTGCTCCAGATGTTGAGTCTCCTTATAGTTATTTCACAGGAGATTTAGAGACACCAGAAAGTCGACCTCTTTATTTTAATCTAGTTCCAAAACCTCACTTGTGGGAAATTCGCTCTAGTAATGTGAATGGTGAAATTCTAGACATGGGTAAGAAACGTGCTAATATTTTTTATCGTCAACCAACTCACGAAAGACGCGTTCGGGCTGTCGAATGGTTGGATTCAGAGGGGCAAGTTCGAGTAGCAGATATTTACAATCGTAAAGGACGACTTTTTGCGCAGATAACTTATGATAAGACACAACGTCCGACCCATACTCGCTATTTTGACCAAAGCAATATCGTTGTGATTATGGAAAATCATTTGACGGGAGATATCATCCTTACATGGGAAGGAAAACGGCATATTTTTAAATCCAAACAAGAATTTATTATCTTTTACCTCCAATACCGTGGGTACGATACAGATCGAATTATTTATAATTCGCTATCGACTCCTTTCTTGGTGGCCTATTCACTTCCTCCTAAAAATGGTCGTGCAGAAGATGTTCTTTTCTGGCAAGAGCCTATTGGAGAAGAGTTACCAGGTAATATGGTGGCGGCTATGAAGCTAACGAATCGAAACGTTCGTATTGCTGTCCAAGATAAGCAGGCTTATGAGAAAATTCAAAACTTGGTGGCTCCTGAAGAAAAAAACTATTTCCACAATCTTGGATATATCTATGCTTATCAACGCCTTAATAACATGAATCCGGAAGCCTTGATTTTGACTAATAGTGATCAGCTTGAGCAGATTGAAGAACTTGTGACTAAGCTACCAAATGTTCATTTTCATATTGGAGCGATTACAGAAATGTCCAGTCATTTAATGGGACTAAATCGTTTTGCAAATGTTTCGCTTTATCCAAATATCCGCCCAGCTAGAGTTGCTGAGCTTTTTGAGAAATGTGATTTGTATTTAGATATCAATATCAGCGATGAAATCCTTAATGCTTGTCGCACAGCCTTTGAGAACAATATGTTGATTCTCAGCTTTACAAACACTTGTCATAGCCATCGATTTATTGCAGATAGTCACATTTACCCAGCAGAAAATATTTCAGGCATGGTAGAAAAGATTCAAAGTGTCCTTACTCATTCATCAGAGATGAAAGAAGCTCTTTCTAGACAGAAAGAAGCAGCAAATCAGGCTGATTTAGGACAATATCAGGCTATTCTTTAGCTGTAAAATACTTTACACCAAGTGAAATAACTTCCAAGAGAGGATGATACCTCTCTTTTTTTACTTGAAGAAACGGGAAGAGTTTTTGGGATTATTTTATTTGAAAGACTTTATAAATGGATGAGAAAGCAGGTATTATTGTTTTGGGACATACGAAAATTCCTCGCATAACTACTAGGGAAATGATTTTCTAGTAGCTATACGAGGAGTAGGATGATGAGATTTGAGGATTATGTCAGCAAGATTAACTCTACAATCATAGCGATATAGAGGACCAAGGTTAGGAGAAAACCTGCTCTCCAGAAGAATTTGATAAATTTAGGGTAGTAAAAACTTCTTTTTTTGAGGAGGAAAAAGACAACTAGGAGGATTGCTAGGAGTGAAAGTGCTAGGCCAAGTCGCGGTAGAAAGTTGTGGGTAAAGGCTTTAGCAGTGATAAGGTAGTACTCGAATACCAAAAGTGGAAAAGCTAAATCCGCGAAATTAAATCCTAATTTCCTAAGTCCGAACAGTTTAGTGACAATAAAGCAAACGACCAAGGTTAAAATCAATAATAAAATAGATGCTATTTTCATTAAAATCATACCCATATTGTATCATAAAAAATCACTAAAGGAAACGAGGAACAGAGGATTTTATGGTAAAGGCAGGCTTTTGAGATTGTTAGTGTTTTTTGTTATAATGAAAGTTATGAAATCTTACAATACCTTGAATGATTATTATCGAGAACTCTTTGGAGAAAAGACTTTTAAAGTTCCTATTGATGCGGGGTTTGACTGTCCTAATCGCGATGGAACCGTGGCGCATGGAGGCTGTACCTTTTGTACGGTTTCGGGTTCTGGAGATGCCATTGTAGCACCAGATGCCCCGATCCGTGAGCAATTTTATAAGGAAATTGACTTTATGCACCGCAAGTGGCCAGATGTTAAAAAGTATCTGGTTTATTTTCAAAACTTTACCAATACCCATGAAAAGGTGGAAGTGATTCGGGAGCGTTATGAACAAGCTATCAACGAACCGGGTGTGGTGGGAATTAATATCGGAACACGCCCAGATTGCCTACCAGACGAAACCATTGAATATTTGGCTGAGTTATCGGAGCGCATGCATGTGACGGTAGAATTGGGCTTACAGACTACTTTTGAAGCAACCTCTGACCTGATTAACCGTGCCCATTCCTACGAATTGTATGTAGAAACGGTCAAACGCTTGCGGAAATATCCTAAGATTGAGATTGTTTCCCATCTAATCAACGGACTGCCTGGGGAAACTCATGAGATGATGGTCGAAAATGTTCGTCGCTGTGTCACGGATAATGATATTCAAGGAATTAAACTGCACTTGCTCCATCTCATGACCAATACGCGTATGCAAAGAGATTACCACGAAGGACGCTTGCAACTGATGAGTCAAGACGAATATGTCAAGGTCATTTGTGACCAATTGGAAATCATTCCCAAGCATATCGTCATCCATCGGATCACGGGAGATGCGCCTAGAGATATGTTGATTGGTCCCATGTGGAGTCTCAATAAATGGGAAGTGCTAAATGCCATTGAAACTGAAATGAGACGCCGCGGCAGTGTTCAAGGATGCAAGGCTGTAAAACAGGAGTTTGAAAATGAAAAGACCACTTGAGATGGCACATGATTTTTTGGCTGAAGTCGTGACAAAAGAGGATATCGTTGTGGATGCGACCATGGGGAATGGACACGATACGCTTTTTTTAGCCAAGTTAGCCAAGCAAGTCTATGCCTTTGATATACAGGAGCAGGCTTTGGAGAAAACCCAAGAGCGTTTAAATGATGCGGGTTTAGAGAATGTCCAGTTGATTTTGCAAGGACATGAGACACTTGATCAGTTTGTGACAGAAGTCAAGGCAGGGATTTTTAATCTGGGTTATTTGCCTTCTGCTGACAAATCAGTCATCACCCGACCTCAGACTACCATTGAAGCACTTGAAAAGCTTTGCCATTTGCTTGTTAAGGGTGGAAGGATTGCCATCATGATTTACTATGGTCATGAGGGGGGAGATATTGAGAGGGATGTTGTTTTGGACTTTGTTAGTCAGCTGAACCAACAAGAGTACACTGCTGCCATTTATCGAACCCTCAACCAAGTCAACAATCCGCCGTTTTTAGTTATGATTGAGAAATTAGAAAGATATAGACATGGATAAACAATACCTACGTGAGAAATTAGAGGCTATGCGCCAAAATTTTGTCGAGTCAACGCAGCATGAGCGAGCGGTTGGAGTACTTGACGAAGCACATATGAGCAAAAAGATGCTTAAAATCAAGAAAAAATTAGTGGCTCTTGAAATGGAACGGTGCCAGAAAAAAATTGAGCACAAAGACTGTTCCAAGATTGATCAGAAAATCCAAGAGCAAAAGGAGATTTTTGAATCTTGTTGTAAAAAAGATTAAGGAGGAATGGTGTGGAATTACTCATATACTTGATTCTATTTTTATTTGTCTTAATCATTTCAACCACGACCAATAAACTTCTACCTTTTTTGCCCCTTCCTCTTGTGCAAATCCTTTTGGGGATTGGGATTGGCTTATTTGTCCCCAATACGGACTTTCATCTCAATACAGAGCTGTTTCTGGCCATGGTTATTGGTCCCTTACTTTTTCGGGAGGCAGAAGAAGCGGACATTACATCCATTTTGAAGCACTGGCGGATTGTCGTCTTCCTGATTTTTCCTGTGATTTTTATCTCGACCTTAAGCTTAGGGGGCATGGCTCACTTCCTTTGGCTTACTCTTCCTTTGGCGGCCTGTTTAGCAGTTGGAGCGGCACTTGGGCCAACAGATTTGGTTGCCTTTGCATCTCTTTCTGAACGTTTTCGTTTTCCCAAACGGGTTTCTAATATTCTAAAAGGGGAAGGACTCTTAAATGACGCTTCTGGTTTGGTTGCCTTTCAGATGGCTCTTGCTGCTTGGACAACAGGAACTTTTTCTCTCAGCCAAGCAGGAACTTCCCTAGCAATTTCTATCCTTGGTGGTTTTGTAGTCGGTTTTGTGACGGCTATGGTCAATCGTTTTTTGCATAGCTTTTTACTGAGTGTGCGAGCGATAGATATAGCCAGTGAACTATTGCTAGAGCTAAGTTTGCCACTCATGACCTTTTTTATCGCAGAAGAGTTTCATGTTTCAGGGATTATCGCAGTAGTGGTTGCAGGTATTTTGAAGGCCAGTCGCTTTAAGAAAATTACGCTCCTTGAGGCTCAGGTAGACACCGTGACGGAGACCGTCTGGCACACCGTGACCTTTATGCTAAATGGATCAGTCTTTGTTCTCTTGGGAATGGAATTAGAGTTGATAGCAGAGCCGATCTTGTCTAATTCTCTCTACAATCCCCTTCTTTTACTGCTTTCAGTTGTCGTTCTGACCTTCTTGCTTTTTGCGATCCGCTTTGTCATGATTGCTGGTTTTTACTTTGTGAGGACGCGTCGACTTAAGAAAAAAATTCATAAGTACATGAAAGATATGCTTCTTTTGACCTTCTCTGGTGTCAAAGGGACAGTATCTATCGCGACGATTCTCCTCATACCAAGTCATTTGGAGCAGGAATATCCTCTGTTGCTCTTCCTAGTAGCAGGCGTTACACTATTGAGCTTTTTAACAGGTTTACTGGTTCTCCCTCACTTATCTGAGGAACAAGAGGAAAGTAAGGATCATCTGATGCATATAGCGATTTTGAATGATGTAGCGGCAGAATTAGAAAAAGAACTGGATCATCACAAGAACAAACTCCCTCTTTATGCAGCTATTGATAACTATCATGGTCGGATTGAAAACCTCATCCTTAGTCTGGAAAATAAGGGAGTCCAAGAGGACTGGGAGTCCCTCAAACTTCTTATCTTGAGCATTGAGAGTGATGGCTTGGAGCAAGCCTACGAGGAAAATAGAATCAGTGAGCGTGGCTATCGAGTTTACCAACGTTACCTAAAAAACATGGAGCAGAGTATCAATCGTAATTTCGCTTCTAGAGTTACGTATTACTTCTTAGTTTCTTTACGGATACTGCGCTTTCTACTCCATGAAATGTTTACATTTGGTAAGACTTTTCGTAGTTGGATGAATGAAGAATCTCGAAAACTGTTAGCAGTTGACTATGATCAGATTTCAGAGTTGTATTTGGAAAATACAGAGCTGATTATCGAGAGTTTGGAAAACCTCAAAGGGGTTTACAAGAGTTCTTTGATTAGTTTTATGCAAGAGTCTCGTCTACGCGAGACGGCCATTATCGGAAGTGGTGCTTTTGTTGAGCGGGTTATCAATCGCATCAAGCCAAACAATATCGATGAAATGCTACGAGGCTACTATCTCGAACGTAAGGCAATCTTTGAATACGAAGAAGCTAAACTGATAACAGCCAAGTATGCCAAAAAACTACGCCAAAATGTTAATAATTTAGAGAATTATTCTCTGAAAGAGGCCGCAAATACCTTGCCTTATGATATGCTAGATTTAATCAGAAGAACTTAGATGATGAAGAAAATGACGGAGGATGGAACATGAAAAAGTGGTGGAAAGAGCTGATGGACAGGCCCTTATTGAAAGCTTTTTTGCATTATTATCAAGCATCTGATAGCGAGTTGACCAGTGTTGCGGTTGCCTACTATTGGTTGATTTCAATCTTTCCTTTGATAATGATAATGGTCAATATTTTGCCTTATTTTCAGATTCCGGTCTCAAATTTCTTACTGACAATCAAGGAATTCTTGCCTGATACGGTGTATGATGTGGTTGCCAAGATTGTACGAGAAGTTCTGACTCAACCATCAACTGGTTTGCTGAGTTTTGCCGTTTTATCTGCACTCTGGACCTTTTCAAAATCAATGGATTTTCTCCAAAAAGCTTTTAACAAAGCCTATGGAGTGACCAAGAATCGAGGAATTATCTCCCATCAGTTGATGAGTCTACTTGTTAGTTTTGGCCTGCAGATTCTTTTTGCCTTGGCCTTGTTTTTGAGTATGTTTGGTCGTATGTTGCTCAACCTCCTCAAAACTTACTGGCAATCAGACAGTCCGCTATTTTCCTACCTGCAAGACTTTACAGGTCCTCTGGTCTATGCCTTGATCTTTGCCATTCTAGTTATGATTTATTACTTCCTTCCAAAAGTAAAAGCACCACGAATCCGCTATGTTTTACCAGGAAGTGTCTTTGTATTGCTAACTCTTATCTTTTTATTGAATATCTTTTCTGTCTACGTCAATAGTTATGTTAATCATCTGGTTGATGTCCGATTTTTCAGTTCCATTATCGTGGTGGTTATGATGTTCTGGTTTATTCTCATTGCAAAGATTTTGATTATCGGAGCAGTTATCAATGCCAGTGTTCAGAGTTTGAAAGATCCAAAGTTTGGTATGGAATAATTAGAAAAATCCCTATTAGGTTTCCTAATAGGGATTTTCTTAATAGATAAACATGGCATCTCCAAAACTGAAGAAGCGGTAGCGTTCTTGGATAGCATGGTGATAGGCATCTAGGACTAAGTCACGACCGGCAAAGGCAGAAACTAGCATAACAAGAGTTGACTTGGGCAGGTGGAAGTTGGTTGAAAAAGCATCCACAACCTTCCAGTCGTAGCCTGGTTTGATAAAGATATTGGTCCAACCAGAATCTGCTTGGATTTGCCCATTAAACTTGGAACCGATGGTTTCCAGTGTGCGGATCGAAGTGGTTCCAACAGCGATGACGCGACCTCCATTTTCCTTAACAGAGCGAAGGGTGGCAGCTGCTTCCTCAGAAAGTTGGTAGAACTCCGAGTGCATTTCGTGTTCGTCCAGATTGTCAACAGAGACAGGTCTAAAGGTTCCGAGTCCGACGTGAAGAGTGAGATAGACCAGATGAACACCCTTGTCTTGGATTTCTGCTAGCAGTTCTTTAGTAAAGTGGAGACCAGCAGTCGGTGCAGCAGCAGAGCCACTTTCTTTAGCGTAGACCGTTTGATAACGTTCGCGGTCATCTAGCTTTTCGTGGATATAGGGCGGTAGTGGCATTTCACCTAGACTTTCCAAAACTTCTAGGAAAATTCCTTGGTATTCAAAGCGGACAATACGGCCCCCGTGGGTCAATTCTTCTGTAACGACAGCGCTAAGGCGACCATCACCAAAGCTGACACGAGTGCCGACCTTGAGGCGTTTGGCAGGTTTAGCAAGAACTTCCCACTCATCTCCACTAGTATTTTTGAGCAGGAGAAGTTCCACATGGCCTCCTGTTTCTTCCTTTTGACCATAGAGGCGGGCAGGTAGAACACGGGTGTCGTTCATGACAAGGGCATCACCAGGTTCCAGCATATCAATAATAGAGTGGAAGTGTTTATCCTGCATTTCTCCCGTCTCACGGTTGACGATGAGGAGTTTAGAGGCATCCCGTTTTTCAAGAGGCGTTTGGGCAATCAATTCCTCGGGTAAGTGGAAATCAAAATCAGCTGTATTCATATATCTGTTCATTCTTTCTAAGTTCTAATCTTATCCATTATAACATGTTTCAAGTTTGGACGCTCTTTTTTTAGAAATTAAATCGTTTTCACTTGACAAAAATTGGTCTATACCATATAATAAATATAGACAGAAATGGAGGATGAAAAGATGAAAGTCATTAAAGTTGAAAACCAAGTTCAAGGTGGAAAAGTTGCTTTTGATATTTTGAAGGATAAATTGGCCAATGGAGCTCAAACCCTAGGACTTGCGACAGGAAGTAGCCCACTAGAATTTTACAAGGAAATTGTTGAAAGTGACCTTGATTTTTCAAATCTAACTAGTGTCAACCTTGATGAATATGTAGGCCTTGATGGTGACAATCCACAGTCTTATCGTTACTTCATGCAAGAAAACTTGTTTAATCAAAAACCATTTAAAGAAAGTTTCTTGCCTCGTGGGGTTAAGGACAATGCTGAAGCTGAAGTTGAACGCTACAACCAAATTTTGGCTGACCATCCTGTTGACCTCCAAATCTTGGGAATCGGTCGCAATGGACATATCGGATTTAATGAGCCTGGTACTCCATTTGACAGTCAAACGCATCTAGTAGAACTTGATCAGTCTACTATTGAAGCCAATGCGCGCTTCTTTGACAAGATTGAAGATGTTCCAACTCAAGCCATTTCAATGGGAATTAAAAACATCTTGGATGCCAAGTCAATTATTCTCTTTGCTTACGGTGAGTCAAAAGCAGAAGCCATCGCTGGAACAGTGTCAGGCCCAATAACTGAAAGTCTACCAGCAAGTAGCCTCCAAAACCACCCTGATGTGACTATTATTGCGGATGCAGCAGCGCTTAGCTTGCTTGAAAAATAAAATTAGGAACCATTTGCTCTTTTGGGTAAGTGGTTTTTGAGATCTTGAATTGATATCGCTTAACAACCACCAAGCTCTCATTGTAAGTGGAGAGCGGAGAAAATTCTTGACAGTTCAGATTTTAAATAACTTTCTTTTAGATATCATGGTATCTGTTGTAACCATTTGGTTCTTTCTAGGGAAGAAAGTGAAGATAATATAAGTTTATGGCAGTTTTTTCCTTGACATTTATTCATTTTGCGTGTAAAATAGAATAGATCTTGAACTTGAAGGGAGTGAAAAAAATGTCTAAAAC
>ERZ773007.977-NODE-977-length-13772-cov-5.890063_pt1 | contig 13772 bp, 9 predicted proteins | sample MGYA00580665_ERZ773007 | MGnify/ENA primary metagenome ERZ773007 (study PRJEB29015, sample SAMEA2738122) | human oral metagenome | biome: human oral; feature: human-associated habitat; material: saliva | place: China | collected 2167 ... | reverse complement strand
AGTTTATATCAGCAGATATAATAGAACCATGGAAACATTGAAAGTAGATGCGTACATGGCAGACGGGACGCCGTATGAAAATGTAGAATTTAATGAAAACCCTGAGCCTATTGAGGGTAATACTAATGGGCATGCTATTTACAATTTATTATGGAATTAAAAGAACCATCTAGCACAGCAAACTAGATGGTTCTTTTTATGTGTAAAATATTTATAAATCCTTAGGAATATTATTTATATACTACATTCTCAAAATACTGAGAATGGTATATACATGAAGTGATTAAACTTGGGCAGAATTACGACTCAATTCTAAGTCTTGAATCATTTGAAGATCGTCCTTAGGAGAGCGACCGCCCGTTGTTAAGTAGCCACCAACCATGATGCCGTTTAGGCCACCTTTTAAAGCGTAAGCTTGTAAGTCTCGTAGATTTACTTCGCGGCCGCCAGCAGTACGAATCAATGCGTTTGGCAAAATGAAACGGAATACGGCGAAGGTGCGTAAGATATCTAGAGGACGTAAAGCTTTGTTGCTTTCAAATGGAGTACCTTTAACAGGGTTCAAAATGTTTAATGGCACGGAGTCAATATGTAAACGTTTAAGCTCAAACGCCATTTCTACACGTTGTTCTAATGTTTCGTTAAGACCAAGGATACCGCCTGAGCAAACGCGAATGCCTGCTTTTTGTGCGTTATCGATAGTAGACATTTTATCTTCGTAGGAATGGGTTGTACAAATATCTGGGAAGTGACTAGGTGCTGTTTCGATATTGGAGTGGTATCGAGTTACACCTACTTCTTTCAATTTGAGAGCTTGTTCATAAGTTAACAAACCAAGAGAACAGCAAATTTCGAGGCCTACTTCATCTTTAATGCGGCCTAATACGCGAATGATTTGATCGAATTCGTTTGGGTTATTAGTATTACGACCACTTGTTACGATGGAGAAGCGAATAGCGCCTGCCTCTTTAGCTTTGCGAGCCGCATCGAGGATGCTTTCATCATCCATGAACGGATATACTTGAACGCCTGTTTCGTGATGTGCAGATTGAGCACAGAATTTACAGTTTTCAGGACATTTGCCAGATCGTGCATTTACAATGGCGCATACATCTACGGAGTTGTCATTGAAATGCTGGCGAATTTTATCAGCCATAGCAAGTAAAATCATAGTGTCATCATCTGAAGTATGAATCAGCTCGATTGCTTCTTTCTTAGTGATTTCGCCGCCGTTCATAATGCGGTTTGCAATAGTAAGGATTTTTTCGTATGTACCCACTTGGGATGGTTGTTGATCTGTAGGCAAAGCCATAATAGCCTCCAAGAATTGTTAACTTAATAAAAACATAATATATTGACAATCTGATTGTAAACCTTCACGCATAAATTGTCAACCTAATGTATTTACTGGTTAACATAATTGGATAAAAATTTAGTACCTATCTCTTATATGAAAAGAAAATGTGATTATCTTATAATTTATATTTATTAATAATTAGGAGAAGTTTATTTTAACTATAGCTTTTTCGTGCTAATTGATAGCTATTTTTAAGTTATCTTTAACGTTTTGTAGTATAATAGACTATTGTAATTACTATATATAACTATAATAACAGTACTAATACAAGGAGTGGATATAGATGCAGCCATTTCGATTTATACACTGTGGTGACCTGCATTTAGGGGCACCCTTTCAATATGCTACAGGTATTAGCCGCGCCGTTGATCGTGCCGTGAGCGAAGCTACCTATGTAGCCTTTGATACAATTATTGACACTGCTATCGATGAGCATGTTCATGCCGTTGTCATAGCTGGTGATATTTATAATAGCGAAGACCATAATTTAGAGGCTCAAGTGCGTTTCGTGCGTGCCATGTATCGTTTGGCAGAACATCGCATTGTAGTCTATATGGTGCAAGGTAATCATGATCCTGCTGAAAGCTGGAAGGCGCAGTTGCAGATGCCAGATAATGTACATGTATTTTCTAGTGAGCAAGTACAACGCTTCCCGTTAGTTGTTAACAATATTGAAATCGGTGGCGTTTATGGTATCAGTTGTGGTTATGGTAATGAAAGCGAGAATTATGCTCGTCAATATCGTGCTTTTGAACGGGATGAATTTTCTTTGGCCGTCATGCATGGTACGGTAGGTTCTAGTGCGGGAGCCGAAAATCACAACGTCACTGGTCCGTGTAATTTGGCGGATTTAGCTGAGGCCGCAATGGATTATTGGGCTTTGGGACATATTCATAAATCCCAAATTCTCAGCGAGGAGCCTCTCGTTGTATATGCGGGCAATCCTCAAGGCTTACATCGTAAAGAAACAGGTCCTAAAGGGTGTTATTTAGTTTCTGTATCTCACAATGGTCATTGTGAACCAAGATTTATTGAAACTAGTGCCATTCGTTTTGAGGAAATCAAAATCGATATTGCTGGTATGCAAAATGAATCTGAGTTATTAGAAATTTTGCGCCATAAAAAAGAAAACTTGCGCAAACAGCACAAGAAAAATATTTTGCTATCCATTGTTCTCAGTGGTACGGGTCCGTTACATCGCCTATGTACGCAAGAGGGCGTGCGCAATTTGTGGCTTCAAGAGTCGCAAAGTGAAGAAAAAAGTAAATCTGTATTCGTAATGCCTTATCGCATTATCTCTAATACGCGCCCTAGCATTAACCTAGCGGAACGCCGTTTATTATCCGATGTAGTAGGCGACTATTTGCGTGCTTATGACGATATGGTGGAGGGAAATCCTGTGCAGACGGCACGCCAAATCTTGGCGGATCGCCCTGAATTTAAACGGTTAGGCGTATATGCAGATGTATTGAGCGATGAATTATTAATGCGTGCTTTAAAACGTTGTGAAATAGAAGGTGTTACTGTATTGATGGGAGCTAATGATGAACATTAAACGCATACGATTTGATGAGTTTGGCCCGTATCGTGATTGGTCTTTCACAACGGGTAACAATGGGGTTCAGCTCATGTATGGCCCTAATGAAAGCGGTAAAACATCGTTGCTCGAAGGGATGCGTACCTTATTATTTGGAGGCACTCATAAGGCCTATGGTCCTATGACGGGCGCTCTCGAGGTGGAACGCAATGGTGAAAGCTACTATATTGGCCGCAAAGGCAAACAGTTAGACTTTTACAGTCCTGGAAATCCTGCTATTCATGAAGAACCTGCTCAGTATTGGTGGCATGGTATTGATAAAAAGACATATAATCGCATCTTTGCATTGACCTTAGAAGACTTGCAAGGCCTTGATGTATTGCAAGAAGTAGAGGTTCGGTCTCGTTTCTTTGGTGCCGAAGGGGGCGAGCATTTAGGCTCTGTCGTAAAGAATGTGGAAAAAGGGGCCACCGATTTACTCGTAGCATCTTCAAACGGTAAACGTCGTATTAATGTATTGATGGATGAGTTGAAGGAAAACCGCCAAAAGCTCAGTCAATTGGCAGAGCACGAAGCTCAATACGTGGAATTGCAGAAAGCCTTTCACAGTACGGAACAGACGGAAGCTGAACTACAAGGTCAGTTGCAAGAGTGGAAGGAATACCGTGATGGCGTAGATGTAGTATTGCGTGCCTGGGATACGTATCGCCGCAGTGAAGAGGCGCGTATGCACATGCAGCAGTACAACAGTGAACTCGCCTTGAGCCGTGATGAGTTCCTTACTATCGACGAAGACATCAAACGAGCTCGTGACAATATGCAATTATGGCAAGAAAAGGAAGCGGCGTTAATGCCAGCTAACTTTAGCCCAGATAGTCCGTTTGGCACCTATGGTCAAAATATTGAGGACCTCATTCAACAAGGTGCTAAGTGGGAACAATTACGCCGGGAGTGCGAAGAAGGGGATGCGTATATTCATAAGGTACGAGAGCAACTAGAGTATTCCCGTAAGATGTATTCCGCATGGCGCGATGATGAGCCTATGGCTGAGGATGTTAACTGGTTTGAAGGTGAACGCTTAGCTAGTCGTCTGCGCACTGCTAAAGACCAATTGCTACATTGGCAAGACCGCAAGCCTGCAGAGGCTTCTGATGACTTGCCAACAGCTAACCTTGAAGGGGCATCTTTGCCAAATTATAGCGAAGAAGATTTGGCGAAAAAAGAACATCTTGAACGCGAGTTAGAGTTGATCTTAATGGATATAGATCGAGTGACTGCAAAACGAGATAGTTATGGTCCCAATGCTCAACCGACGAATTTACCAAAATGGTTACAACGCATTAGCGGCATAGGTGCCGTTATTGGCGTATTGCTTGTGTTAGCTGGATTATTAGTTCTTGAATCTGTGCTTTATACTATTGGGGGCTTTATCTTATTGATTCTGTCCATGGCGCTATTCTGGTATGCTACGTGGAGAGCTCATAATGGTAACTCCGATGTGTCTAAATTGAACTATGAGTTACAAATCTTATCCTCTCGTAGATCCGATGTAGAACATCAGTTAGAAGCGTTGATTAAGGCAGCTACACCAGTGATTAGTCCTGTACCATCATTGGAGGGGGCAGCTCACCTCGACCGATGGATTCAAGAAGGCCATACATTGCAAGGTATTTATGATGAAGCCCTTGCAGCTTGGCAGAATTGGTTGCCTCAAGGGGCGGCGAAGAGTCTTAATGAAGATGATTTCTTCGGCCTCAAGCAAGAATATGATCAATACCATGAACAGTTGCGGACGATTGAAGGTTACGAAAAGCGTTTAGCAGAGCATAAAGAGGGGTTACGCGTTATCGAAGATCAAGCGATGACCTTGTGGTATAACCTTGGTGTAGAGGCACCTGTATCTCCAACCGAGCTTAAACGCATTTACAACCAATATAAAAACTTCCAACAAAATAAAATCGTATGGGAACAAAAGGAAGCACAACGTAAAAGCTTCCGCAACGAGTACGACAACTGGCATCGGAAGGAAAAAGAATTACTCCTTCGCCAAAAAGAATTACTCCATAAAGCTGGTATGGAAAGCTCTAACGAGTATCGTCAACATCTTATTGATGAGGACCAATACAAACAGTGGCAAACTATTTACAAGCAAAGTCAGGTACAACTAGATTTATTAGCACCTGATGCGGAAAATAAAGACTTGTTCTACCGTCGTTTGCGAGAAGGTAACAAAGATAATTGGCTCGATGAATTGGCTCATTCCGAACGAGAAATGGCATCTATCGAAGATAAATTAGCTACCTTGTACGAGCGTCGTGGTCAAATTGTGGAGGCTATGCGCACGCTTGGGTCTGACCAAGAACAACATCAAATGTTGCAAGAGCGCGAAGCGCTTCAAAGCGAATTAGAGGCTGCGTTGGAAGATTGGGCAACACAAGTTTTGATGAGACACTGCATGGATAAAGCGCAACAATCTTACGAGCAAGAAAAACAGCCTCACATGCTTGAACTGGCATCCTCGTATATAGAACGTTTGACTGGTGGTATCTATACCTTTGATATCATCGGCATCAACGAAGGGGTTGCTCTTGTTAACGGCAATGGGGAGCGATTAGAACTTAGGTTCTGGTCTAGCGGCTTAGCTGACCAAGTATACCTAGCGTTACGCTTGGCACTGGCAAAGGTATTCTCATACCAAGTGGAGTCCTTGCCGATTATCTTAGACGATATTCTTGTCCGCTTTGACGAAAACCGTCAACGTAGTGCTTTGGAACTATTGGCTGAAATTGGTAAGAACCAACAAATCTGGTTATTTACTTGCCAACGTACTGTATATGATATGGCTCAATCCATTACTGGTATTGATCGTCATAGATTAAGTCGCAATTAAAGCAAAAACCCTGTGAAGGTATTTGGCTTTCACAGGGAATAGTAATGGTAACGTTATAAGTGATGTAACCAAAGTAACTGTTTTAGTTACCATAGTGTGTTAGTATTGATTAAAAAGAAAGGGGTTGAGTACTTGAATACAGCATATTTGGACATGATCCAAGGGAAGAACCCTGGTGTGACGCCTGTGTGGTATATGCGACAAGCTGGTCGTAGTCAGGCGGAATACCGAAAAATTAAAGAAAAATACACTTTATTTGAAATTACAAAAGAACCTGAATTATGTGCTCGCGTTACGGAGTTACCTGTTAAGGAATACGGCGTTGATGCGGCTATCCTTTACAAGGACATCATGAGCCCTATGGTAGCGATGAATGTAAATGTAGAACTGAAAGCTGGCGTAGGGCCTGTATTTAGCACGCCTATTCGCTCCAAGGCTGATGTAGATAAATTAGAAGCCTTTGATCCTACAAAGGTGGATTATATTGCAAAGACGATTACATTGTTAACATCTGGCATGCTCGACGTACCGCTCATTGGTTTCTGCGGTGCGCCGTTTACGATTGCGTCCTACCTCATCGAAGGGGGTCCGACGAAGAACTATAATAAAACTCGGGGCATGCTCATCGGTGCACCTGACGTATGGAACGCGTTAATGACAAAATTGGCTGACATGTCTATTGCGTACTTGACCATGCAAGCCGAGGCAGGTGCTAATGCGCTGCAAATCTTCGACTCTTGGGTAGGCGCAGTTAATGCGGATCAATATAAACAAGGGATTTACCCTCATATGGAACGCATTATCAAGACGGTAAAAGCAAAATATCCTCATTTACCTATGGCTATGAATGGTGTTGGTACAGATCATTTAGTATCTATTTGGTCTCACTTGCCACTTGATGTTATCGCTCTAGATTGGCGTAGCTCCATCGTTATGGCCAACGAGCGTGGCGTAACACAAACGGTACAAGGCAACCTTGATCCAGCGTACTTATTCGGAGATGAAAAAACATTGGCCCGCGAAGTGGACCGCATCTTGCTGGAAGGCATTCGTTATGGCCGTCATATCTTCAACTTAGGGCATGGTGTATTCCCAGAGGCAGATCCTCAAAAACTTCATTGGTTAACGGACTATGTCCATGAACGTAGTCGTGAGCTGTGGGCTCAAGAGGGTTAAGCTAGTGAACGTAGAGAAAAAAGGATTATTATTTCTATCCTATGGAAGCCCTTCAAGTAAGGAAGATTTAGTGCCGTATATGACGAGTATTCGTCATGGCCGTGTACCCACAGAGGGAGAGATTATAAATCTTACTCGTCGCTATGATGTGATAGACCAATGGTCTAATCTAGAGTTGCAGCATATGGCAGAGCATCAATATAAAACGTTGATGACTTTATTGCCCACTATGCCATCAGCTATTGGTTATTTACACATGAAACCATCTATTGCTGAGGCAGTAGATTCTTTAGTTTACCAAGGGGTGGAGTATATTATCGCTATCGTGACGGCTCCATTCTTTACATCTCTTGGTACTGGTGTCTATGAAAAACAAGTGCAAGCAGCCATTGGTAAGCATCAGGCGGTCACATTCGACTTTATTCGTTCTTGGTGGGTCCAACCGGCTTTTACAGACTATTGGAAAACAGCCGTCGCAGATTGTGTCAAATCTGAGCACGAAGATAGTGCTGCTAAATCAGAGATTGTTGATACATCAATTGAAGATATATTCGTTATTTTTAGCGCTCATAGCATACCTCTTATCGATAATCACGGCGGTGATTCTTATGCATTCGCATTACATGAAAGTGCCAAAGAGATTGCAGAGCATTGCAAGTTATCTAGGTGGTCAGTGGCGTGGCAAAGTGCGGCTCCTCACGGTCAATGGTTAGGGCCTACAGTGGAAGATGCTATCGACCAAGCCTTGCAGACTGGTGCCACGCACATTGCTTTCGTGCCCTTTGGCTTTGTAAGTAATCATGTTGAGGTCTTATACGATAATGATGTGGAGTGTAAAGATCTTGTTGAAAAAGGGGGCGCCATTTATTTGCGGGCACAGATGCCGAATTGTAATGAAGCATTCTTACAAGCTATGGCGAGTGCAATAGTAGAAAGGATTCATTCGTGAACGTAACAATTGTGGGCGGTGGCCTAACAGGGCTAACAGCGGCTTATTATCTAGGCCATGCTAAGCCAGAGTGGAACATCACTCTTTACGAACAAGCACCACGATTTGGTGGGAAAATACAAACACAACGGGTTGATGATTTCGTTGTAGAACTCGGTCCAGATTCTTATTTGGGCCGTAAAACTGAGATGACAGATTTAGTACACGATTTAGGTTTGGGTAATACCCTTGTGTCTAATGAGACGGGGCAAGCTTTTGTATATGATCAAGGCTCAATTCATCCAATCCCAGGGGGCTCTATTATGGGGATTCCTACAGAAATGATGCCGTTTGTGAAAGCAACGCTCATTTCTTGGTCTGGCAAATTGCGTGCTGGCTTAGATTATTTTAAAAAGCCTTATCCACTCGATGAAAATGGTGATGTGTCCATTGGTCATTTCTTTCAATACCATTTAGGTCAAGAAATGATGGACAAGCTCATCGAACCACTATTAGCAGGTATCTATGGCGGTGATATCTATAAAATCAGCCTACTGTCTACATTCCCCCATTTTATTCAAGTAGAACAAAAATATGGGAACATGGTAAAAGGGATGATGGCTGCGAAGATGGGACACTCAAAGGCGGGCGTCTCTAAGGCTGCCAAAGGTGCCGTAGCAGAAGGCGATGTGCCACGGGCTGGTAAAGGTATCATGACAGACCGTCAATTTGAAAGCCATGAAGCAAAGTCTAATCAAACTGCATCTACGAATACTAGTTCAAACAGTTCTGGCCATGCCACAAATACTAGTCCACACCGACAAACTAGTAAGGTTCAAGCGGATATGGCAAGTCGTAAGGGGACTGCTGCTCAATCTGGTATGTTCCGCCAGTTAACAGGTGGTCTTGAAAGCGTGATTACCGCTATTGTTGATGCTATGCCTAGTAATGTGCACTTGTATACAGGTAAGTTGGTTTCTAATATTCGATATATTGAAGGTATGTATGCTATTGATGTGGTGAACTCTGGAAACGATGCTTGTGGCTGTCAAGCTAATACTAGTGCTAATGCTAATTCCCTCAAAACTGACTCTATTAATGCTGATTCTATTAATACGGATTCTATTAATGCTAATAACAAGGGTGGAGCTAGCAATTCTACTACAGATTTAGCTACAGAGATACTGCTTAATAAAGCTCCTGCTATGGCGGATCATGTGATTATCGCTACACCGCCTGCAACATATAACCAATGGTTTAAGGATGACCCGGGTTTTGATTTCTTGCGTTCTATGGAGCAATCAAGCTGTGCTATTGCTATTATGGCCTTTGATAAAAGTACCTTTGATGGTGACTTAAAGGGCTCTGGACTTTTGATTACTCGTAAGACGGATACTCCGCTTACAGCGTGTACCATTCTAAATCAAAAATGGCCGCAAACAACGCCTGATGATAAAGTTGTATTGCGCGTCTTTATCGGTAAACCAGGCAACGATGTGGTAGAACAATATAGTGATGAAGAACTTTCAGAATTAGCAGTGGAAGAAATTCAACACATCATGCGTTTCGCTGCTAAGCCTGAATGGGTGCGCATCAATCGCCTCATTCACTGCATGCCACAATACAATGTAGGGCATCGTGCAGGTATCAAGGCTGTACGTGAACATGTAGCTGAAAACTATCCAAATTTACACCTCATCGGTACGCCATTTGATGGCATCGGTATTCCAGACGGTGTAAAACAAGCAAAAGAATTAGTGCAGGCTATTGTGGATAGTAATGAAAATTAATATTAGTAAATAATTATAAGAAAAGACTCCATATGCTATAATAGTATATGGAGTCTTTTCGATTCTTATAGTAATAGAAATATATCATTTTAATAGAATCACCATAGATAGGAGTGATCATAATGGGAAAAGCAATCCCTACAGTAGAAGGTTGGCATAGCCAACACATGGTATTTGCCATGGATTTTAGTGCATGGAACTGTTTTACAGCTGATGAAAAAGTAGCAGCGCGCAACGGATTAAAAGCATTCTTAGCAGACCTTGAAGCTACACATCAAGCTAAAGAAGGTAGCTATGCATTCTATGATTGTAATGGTGCAAAAGGGGATTTGATCCTATGGATCCTTGGCCCATCCCTTGAATACTTGGCACAAGTAGAACGCAAATTCCGTCGCCTCGCTATTGCAAGCGTATTAGTTCAAACATATTCCTATACATCTGTAACAGAAGTAAGTGCTTACGTTAAAGCTAAACTCGATACAGAAGAAGTTAATCAAAAACTGTACCCTCATGTACCTCGTGATAAATACATTTGCTTCTATAACATGAGCAAAAAACGTGAAGGTGATGACAACTGGTTCATGCTACCACCACAAGAACGAGGCATGTTGATGAAATCTCACGGTGAACTTGGTAAAACATACTTAGACGTTCTATCTGAATTTACAACAGGTGGCTGTGGACTAGACGACTGGGAATGGGGTATTACTATCTTCAGTAACGACGACATCCAATTCAAAAAAATCGTATACGATATGCGCTTTGAAGTAGCCAGTGCAAAATACGGCATCTTCAGCGACTTCTACGTTGGTACCATCATCGACGATGCACTACTAGAAGAAATCTTTGGATAATAAAAGAGACTGCTTGGCAGTCCATTTTTTTCCCTCCAAAATGAAGGATATAATTGTAAACAGAAACTATAATTTACATTTCCCTAAAATGCTAATACACATCTAATTTTTAATAAAAGAACTCCCTCATAAAATCCGACTTGCGGGTTCAAGGCCTATGGCCGCAGAACTAATTCGCATGGAGGATTGTTGAGGGAGTCTTTTATTACCTTATTTTGTTGTGAATTATAGTTTCTGTTACACCTTATACGTTCATGTTTGCGCTTTTACGTACATAGAACCAGTAGCACACAGCTACAGTTACGATGTTGAAAGCCAGTAATACGGCAAAAGCTGGATGAATATTACCAAACATGGAATATACAAAGCCGAAGATTTTAGGTGTAATGAAGGCACCGTATGCAGCTACGGCAGCTACGAAGCCTGTGATCAAAGAGGATAGCAATGGATTGCCAAATACGTGTGGAATCATACGGAATGTAGCACCTGTAGCGAAACCACAGCATACGAATGTCAATACGGACATTGCAAAGAAGAATGGGAAGTTGTGCATGTCTACGCCAACTGCAATTAGAGCTGTTGTAGCACATAGGCCGAGAAGGCTTACAAAAGTAACTTTTGTACCGCTGTTAATTTTATCGGCTAACCAACCACCTACAGGGCGAAGCGCACCTGCTACGAGTGGACCTACGAAGGCGATAGAAGCAAATGGAATTTCAGGGAATTCTTTACCTACTAATAGGCCAAGTGCTGCTGCGTATCCAGAGAAGGCACCGAAGGAACATGTATATAACAATGTAAGTGCCCATGTGTGTTTGTTGCCAAAGATTTGTACGAGGTTTTTAGGATTTGGTTTTTCTAGAGGTAAGTTATCCATGAAACGTGTCATAAGTGCAAGGATAACAACGAGTGGTACGATCCACATGAAAGCTGCATTGGCAAGGTATACTGCGTTACCTTTGATGATAGCTGGTGTTACACCAAATACGCTACCTAATGCAGCAGAACCCATAGCGAATGGAGCCAAGAAGTAGATTACAGAAATACCAAGGTTACCAACACCGCCGTTGATACCAAGAGCAGTACCTTTTTCGGATTTAGGGAAGAAGTTGCCAATGTACGCCATGGAGGACGAGAAGTTGCCGCCCGCTAAACCGATGAGGGCAGTTAAGATCATGAATGTCGTATAAGAAGTTGTTGTATCTTGAACGGCAAAGCCGAGCCATACAACAGGAACTAATAGAATAAGTGTGGAAATAAATGTCCAGTTTTTACCACCGATTAAGGCTGGCATGTAGGTATATACAAAACGTAATGTAGCACCTACAAGACCTGGTAATGCGGCTAATGTAAATAATTGATCGGTTGTGAAATTAAAGCCTGCGCCGTTGAGTTGCGCTGCAATGGTTGCCCACAAGTACCATACGCAGAATGAAAGTGTTAGTGCGATTGTAGAGATAACCAAGTTTTGTTTAGCAATTTTTTTACCAAACTTTTCCCAAAATTCTGGATTATCTGGTTGCCAATTAGCCACAATTTCGCTGCGGCTTGCCCCTACTTGAGGCATTTTTAGTTCGCTCATTTTGAACTTCTCCTTACTGAAAAACTATACATGCAATGAAGACAAGGAAGATACAACTAGGGTTCTTTGTATATAAATATTGCAATCTATAATAAAAACTATAGAAAATATTCGATTAAGTGAAAGAACTGAGTTATAATTATTGTATCAACAAAATTTGCAATGTCTTATATCACAAATATATTATATATTGTAAAAATTTTTGTGAATGTGACATAAAACACACATATTCTGAAATTAATAAGTTATAATAATCTTGTATATACATGAAAGTATATAATACATGTACTTTTACTATAAATAGATTAGTATAACTAATGGATTTTATCTTAAAAGTACAATGGAGTGGTGATGGTATGGATAAAAATTTAATTAACCAATTGCTTGCTTTGCCGGGCGAGGAACTCCATCTTAAAAAAGGTGATTTTCTCTTCCATGAGGGGGACAAGGCAGAACACTTTTACGTAGTAGTAAAAGGTAGAATGAGCATTAAGAAGTTCGAAGCTAGTGGGCACATTTTTGCATTGCGTCTAGTAGGGCCGAATAATGTAATTGGTGAGGTTCCGTTGTATGAGGAGAACACAAAAACATATGTGTTCAACGCCATTGCTCGGGAGGATTGCTCTGTTTATTCCATTCGCTATGATGTGTTAGAGTCAGCTATTGCAAAAGATCACTCATTGGCTATTGCGATGATGAAAATCTACACATTACATATGCGTCGTCAACAGGCAAAATACCGAGACTTGCTACTATATGGCAAGAAGGGAGCATTTTATTCTACCTTGTTGCGCTTAGCCAATAGTTATGGTGTAGAGCGCGAGGATGGTATCTTTATCGATATCGCCCTAACAAATCAAGAGTTGGCTGAATTTGCTGCCACATCAAGAGAAAGTTTAAATCGCATGCTAAGTGAGTTGCGTAAGTTGGGCTATGTAGCCTATGACAAACACCATCTAGTAATCTGTGATTTTGACGCTTTAATCGGATTGCTTGATTTAGAGGTTGATAATATAGACCCTAATATTAGTAATATCGAATAACAGGATTTTCTCCCTTGTGTTAGCTCAGCTAGCATAAGGGATTTTTTTGTAGTTTTGAAGGAGGACACGAGATGAGCTTGTTGTCTCAAAAGTTTAAGTTTCTTCGCAAGAAGAACGTATCTCCAAGCGGCCATCAAATAACAGAAGATGGCGGTCGCGAGTGGGAAAATTTTTATCGTGACCGTTGGTCTTACGATAAAGTTGTCCGCACAACGCATGGCGTAAACTGTACTGGTTCTTGTAGCTGGAATATCTACGTTAAGAATGGTGTTGTAGCGTGGGAAAATCAGGCTACTGATTACCCTGAAACACCAGATGATATGCCGGATTACGAACCACGTGGGTGCCCTCGTGGTGCAACATTCTCTTGGTATCTCTATAGCCCATTGCGCGTAAAATATCCATATGTGCGCGGTGAATTGGCTGAGCTTTGGAGAGAAGCGAAAAAGAATGCTAAGAACCCAATCGAAGCTTGGAAATCTATCGTAGAGGATCCTGAAAAAGCAAAAAAATACAAATCTGCCCGTGGTATGGGTGGCTTTGTGCGCTCCACATGGGATGAAGCGACAGAAATCACTGCAGCATCTTTACTATATACAGCAAAAACATACGGCC
>ERZ773007.970-NODE-970-length-13824-cov-8.967318_pt1 | contig 13824 bp, 10 predicted proteins | sample MGYA00580665_ERZ773007 | MGnify/ENA primary metagenome ERZ773007 (study PRJEB29015, sample SAMEA2738122) | human oral metagenome | biome: human oral; feature: human-associated habitat; material: saliva | place: China | collected 2167 ... | reverse complement strand
TCTTTCAGCTAAACTTGCTAAATAAGAAACAGTCCATAGAGGCTGTTTTTTTGTCTCCAAATAGGAAAAGGTAGAAAATGAAAATCGCAATTATCGGATATTCTGGTGCTGGTAAGTCAACGCTAGCTGAAAAGTTATCTCTCTACTACTCCATCCCAAAACTTCACATGGATACACTCCAATTTCAACCTGGTTGGCAAGACAGTGATCGCGAATGGATGTTGACCGAGATGAAAAACTTTCTCACCAAGCATGAATCTTGGGTCATCGATGGTAATTATTCTTGGTGTTTCTATGAGGAAAGAATGCAGGAAGCTGACCAAATCATCTTTCTCAACTTTTCTCCATTGACCTGTCTCTTTCGAGCCTTTAAACGTTATCTCAAATACAGAAGAAAAGTGAGAGAAAGTATGGCTAAGGGATGCCCCGAGCAAGTCAACTGGGAATTTATTCGTTGGATTCTCTGGGATGGTCGAACAAAAAATGCTAAGGATAGATACCAATACTTAAACAATACTTACCCAGAAAAGATGCATATTCTCCATTCTCAAGCAGAGATTGATTGTTTTTTGCGATCTTTAAAAAAGTAAACAATATAGTAGCATTTCATTAAAATCAGCATGTATTGATTGACTAAAAAAGGAAGTTTTTCATCCAGAAAGTCTTCCTTTTTTCCTTTTATTCAACAATTAAAAATAACTCGAGCAATTTATAAATCAACAATAAAATTCCCCTAGAAATGAAGAGAATCTTGTTCATAGTTTCTGAGTTCGTGATACAAGAAAACTGAAGGAAGTATAGTCCTACTTCTTTCAGTTTTTTATTGTCTCAATTTAGAAAAAACTTCTCCAATCTTACCTTCGATAACTAAATCAGCTTGACTGTCTTGAGGAGTACTGGACTTGTTGATAACGACAAGATTTGACCCTGAAAAATAATTGATTAGGCTAGCTGCAGGGTAAACAACTAAGGAAGTGCCACCAATGATCAACAAATCTGCTTGCTGAATGGCTCGAGCTGCGCGACTAAATACATCCATATCTAGCGTTTCCTCATAAAGGGTCACGTCAGGTTTGACCACCTTGCCACAATCTAAGCAGTAGGGAACTGGGCCTTCAAGTTCCAAAAAAATAGTCAAATCATAAAAGCGATGACAGCCCAAACAATAATTACGATCTGCACTACCATGCAGTTTCAAAACTTTCTGAGATCCTGCCATTTCATGGAGACTATCGATATTTTGCGTCACAATCGCCTTTAATTTACCTGTTTTTTCCAACGACGCTAGATAATCATGTGCTAAATTCGGCTTGGCATCAGGATAGACCAGATACTTTTTGTAGAAATCAAAAAAATCCTCTGGATAGCGCTCAAACATAGTGCGTGAAACCAGTTGCTCGGCAGTAAAATGGCGACCTAGTTTCAGACTATATATACCATCTGAACTACGAAAATCTGGAATATTAGACTCTGTAGAAACCCCTGCACCACCGAAAAAGACAATTCTCTGACTTTGGTCTATCAGTTCCTGTAATTGTTCAATCTTATCCATTTTACCCCTCCTTTAGTTTTTGTTCTAAAAAAGTTGAAAACCTTTAGCTATTGTCAACCAGGTTTTCAACTTTATTTGATTATGATTTAGATATTAAACTGACTAGTCTCGGTTCTTTGACACAATTTGACGTTCTTCAAAGTCCTTATTCTCATCTATTTATAGGATTGAAGCAATGAACATGCTTATCATTTTGAGAACAAGAGTAATCTCATAAATGGAATCTGACTTTAGTCTGCAATCAAGGTCTCTAGACCAACCTTCATCATATCTGTGAAAGTATTTTGACGTTCCTCTGCAGTTGTATCCTCATCGGGATTAACTAAACTATCAGAAATCGTCATGATAGCAAGTGCATCCACATGGTGTTGGGCAGCAAGATAGTACAGCGCCGCTGCTTCCATTTCTACAGCCTTGACTCCCCATTTACCAAGTTCGATATTTTTTTCAAAGTAGTTTGAGTAGAAGACATCTGATGACAAAACATTTCCGACGTGAGTGGTCATGCCAAGGTCTTTGGCAATATGGTAGGCTTTATCTAGCAAATCAAAGCTAGCGATTTGTGGAAAATCATATTGAGGCCAGTCATTGCGGATGATGTTTGAGTTGGTTGCAGCTGCTTGCGCCAAGACCAATTCACGGACGTGAACATCCTCATTCAAAGAACCAGCAGTTCCGACACGGATCAATTTCTTCACACCGTAATCGACAATCAATTCACGCGCATAGATGGAGATTGATGGCATTCCCATCCCTGTTCCCATGACAGATACACGATGGCCCTTGTAAGTACCAGTGTAACCAAACATGTTACGGACTTCATTGAAGCATACAGCGTCTTCAAGAAAATTCTCAGCGATAAACTTCGCACGAAGAGGATCCCCAGGAAGAAGAATTTTATCAGCAATTTCACCCTGCTTAGCAGCAATATGGATAGACATAATATAAGATACCAAGGGCGTTAAAGAAGCAAAGTAAAAATAAGAAATCCGACAAAGATGCCCTGCATCTAGGAGGATTTATCTTTTTTACACGGCCTCTAGCCCGGGTTCAATTCAAACCCGAACTGCCCTTCCTTTCATTTTTTTATTTAGAAAAGTTTTCCTCTCGTGTTCAAATCTGAACACACGTTTTACCTTTCTTATTTTTAGTTTGTTAATGAATCCAAAAATGCGTACAATTTTGCATTCATTTCTTGGAAATCGTAAGCACGGATGGCTTCCGGTTTTTCGACAAATGGCAATTTTTGACTTTGGGCTTCCAAAACAGCTTCACCATCTGCAGCAATTAAGAGATTGACTGCTTCTGGATCAAATTCCAAATGTGCTTGGAAGGCATAGTGCTTAGGACTGAAGCGTACAATCTGCCGTGGACAACCTTGACTAGTCGCAAGGACAACAGCATCCTCCGTCAAGCCCGGCATATCGCCATGCCAGTGGCCTGAATCAAAGCTTGGACCAAATAAGCCGACATGCGGATCTGCTAATCCTTCAGGGGTTAGATCCACCGGATGAACACCAATCTCTCGTTCTGGACTATGTTCATACTCTGCGCCATAAGCAACAGACAGGAGCTGCGCACCAAGACAGACACCAACGATGTAGCAATCCGCCTTCATGGCTTTTTGAATTAGTTCAATCTCAGCTTGTGGATTATAGTAAGGGAAGGTTGCGCGATCCTCATCTGGCGATTGTGGTCCCCCCATGACAATCAAAAAATCGATCGCATCCACTGTCTCAGGTAGAGCTTCTCGCTCGTAGACCTTGGTCATTGTCACCTGATGACCACGCTCCTGCGCCCATTTTAAATAAGCGCCCGGCACTTCAAATGTTTCATGCAGTACAAAATGTACCTTCATCATCTCTTCTCCCATCTCATTTGAATCACGTAAGACACACCTGTTGCAAGTACAAGCGGGATTGTCAAACTTAAAGGCTGCCCTGTAAAACCAAGACTTAGGGCAATGGCAGTCATGGGAGCTTGTAAGGTCGTCCCTAAAAAGACGGTCGCTCCGAGCAACATTCCTAGAGCAGGATCTAGATGAACGCCAACTGTAGAAAGAATCATGGTCACCAAATAACCAGATCCAATTCCTAAGGCAAATGAAGGCGTCAAGGTTCCCCCATAGGCCCCATTACGCAAGAGGAGATAAACTAAAAGCCCCTTCACTGCAAGAGTCAATGGAAGATAGGGAATTTGCTGACTAGACAACAAGGCCTGGGCCAGTACCTGGCCATTTCCCATAAAAATTGGGTAAAAGGTCACAATGCCAGCTAGCACCATAAATGCTAAGGGCAGAGCCCAAAGAATTGTTCCATCCTTCCGCCGTTTACGGCTAGCACATTTGGCTAGATACCGAAAGGCAAGTGCCAGCGGAGTAACCAACAGAGCCACTATAACAGCCTGGAAGAAACTACTTGCTGACCAATGAACTAGCGACATGTGATACATAGCAGCATGCCCAACGATTGGCTGGGCCACCCAAGTCGCCACATACGTACTGGACAAGACCAGTAAGAAATTTTTCCAGTGATAGACCAACCCTAAGGTCTCAAAGACAAACAAGCTACTGGCAAAGGGGACCTGATAGACCGCAGCCAAACCAGCTCCAGCACCACAGGCGATCAAGACTTTTCGTTCTTTGAGAGCTAGTGAGAATCCCTTCGCCAAGCGACCAGCTAGAAGAGCCCCGACCTCACGTGGGGCTCCTTCTTTTCCGACCGATGCACCTGCTCCGACAATTGCCACCTGCATTCCTGCATGAAGGAGATAGGCTAAGGGCGCTGGATCCCTGTCTCCAGCTAAGTCAATTTGCTGACGAATAGACAGGATCTGATAACGCCTTTGCAGGACATACCAGAAGCCAGCTGCTAAGCACCCAGTCACACACAAGACCAGAAATCTACGGAGACCTCCAGCTTCTTGAAATTGCTGGAGCAAATCCGAACTAGCTTGGCCAAAGGCCAGCTCTTGCACCCCTTCTAGTAGATAATGACAGGCAATTCCGACCAGACCCGTCCCTATCCCTAATGATAAGGTGGCTAGAAGAAACCTCAGTCCGTAGGGCAGCCTTTGGAGTCGTGCTTTCATTGGATTAGAGTTCAGCAAGAATCGCTTTTAGCAATCCTTTGAAGTCGCCTTTGACGCGCTCTGTCACTTCTACTACTTCTTCGTGGTTGAGCTCTTCTTGGAAACCAGCCGCAAAGTTGGTAATACATGAAATACCAAGAACTTTCAAACCAGAATGTGCTCCAACAATGACTTCAGGGACAGTTGACATCCCAACAGCATCTGCACCAAGAGTCTTATAAGCACGAATTTCAGCTGGAGTTTCGTAAGTTGGACCAGTCACACCGATATAAACACCATCATCTAATTTAATGCCCAATTTGTCAGCAACTCGATGTGCAGTCTCACGGTATTCTGGAGTATACGCTTTAGACATATCTGGGAAACGAGGACCAAAATCATCCAAGTTTTCACCAATCAATGGGTTTTGACCAGTCATGTTGATGTGGTCAGTGATGGCCATCAAAGTACCAGGACCAAAGCCGATACCACCTGCTGCATTGGTTACAACAACTCCTTCGCATCCAAGAGCTTTCATAACACGTACAGGGAAAGTAACTACTTCAAGCGGATTTCCTTCATAAAAATGGAAACGTCCTTGAAGAGCTAAAACCTTACGTCCAGACAAAGTTCCATAAACAAGCTTTCCAGCATGACCGACAACCGTTGACTGTCCCCAGTTTGGAATATCCGCATAGTCAATGACAACTGCGTCTTCAACTTCTTCAGCCAACTCACCAAGTCCAGAACCCAAAATTAAACCAAACTCAGGTTTTTCAATTCCTTTGCTTTCCAAAAATGCTTGAGTAACTCTAATTTTTTCAAGTAGCGACATGTTAATTCTCCCTTAATTTTATTTCATTCTTAAAAACTGACCAATTTTTGAAAAAGTTCTTGCATTTCGAATGGTTATAGAAGGATAAAAAGGTGCTTTCAATAGCTTCTTATGATAAGCCGTTTGGTTATAGCTTGATTTATCAAATTTACCCCAGTAGATCCCAAGTTGACCAAGATGAATAATTTCATCTCCCAACTCTAAAGACTCAATAACATTCCTCATTTCGTTCTTATCAAGTCTTTCAGTATATAAGAGGACATCTTTTCTATAGAATTCATCTTCCCACCACTTAGGTAAAGATGCCACTTCATTTTGGTAATCTTCTAGAGTAAAAAGAGAAAACACCTTAATAAATGGATAAGTCTTATTTAGAAATATCTCTAAAACTAAGAGGAGTTCCTCTTTCATCAAGGATGAATCAAAGAAAAGATTTCCACTACTTATATAGGAAGAAACATTTGACATACCGAGTTCTTCTAACTCACGACAAAATTCTTCCATGACTACTTTGTGACGACCACCAACATTTATCCCACGAACCAAAAATGCATAGCGCTTCATTTTAGACAAGTTTATCCAAGAAGCTTTCACCAATCATGGCTTTATCTACACCAAAGTTTTCAGCGACAGTTGCTGAGATGTCAGAGAAATGACCTACTGGAATAAGTCCATTTCCTTTGAATGATGGGCTATAAGCCAAGAAAGGAATATATTCACGAGTATGGTCTGTACCAGCATAAGTTGGATCATTTCCGTGGTCTGCTGTAATCATCAAGAGATCATCTTCACGCATGGCAGCAATGATTTCAGGCAAACGTTGATCAAATTCGTGCAAACAATCACGATATCCATGTGGATCACGACGGTGTCCATAAAGGGCATCGAAGTCTACCAAATTTGTGAATGAGAAGCCATGTTTGAAATCTTCAGAAGTCATAGCTTTAATCAAATTATCAATACCATGGCTATTTGATTTATTGTGGCCCATATCGTGGTTAATACCAGCTCCGTTGAAAATATCATTGATTTTACCAACGGCATAAGTATCAATACCAGCTTCATTCAATTTATCCAAAACAGTTGGTGCAAATGGTGAAACAGCCAAATCTCGACGATTAGATGTACGAGTGAAGTTTCCAGGCTCACCAACGTAAGGACGAGCAATGATACGCCCTAGAAGAGCTGGACGCTCCAGGGTAATTGAACGCGCATATTCACAAATACGATACAACTCATCCAATGGAATAATGTCTTCGTGTGCAGCAATTTGAAGAACTGGGTCAGCTGAAGTGTAAATAATCAATTCACCAGTTTCCATTTGACGAGGTCCAAAGTCTTCAATAACAGCTGTACCTGAGTATGGTTTATTAGCTTCACGAATGACTTTACGACCTGAGAATTCCTCAATTTTAGTGAGAATTTCTTCTGGGAATCCGTTCCAGAAGGTATCAAAAGGTTCAGTAATATTGAGACCCATGATTTCCCAGTGACCAGTCATCGTATCCTTACCAAGAGAAACTTCCTGCAATTTTGTTGCATAACCAGTTGGGTTACTTTCTGCTGGTACTGTTTTCAAAGGTGTTTCACGAGGAATATTTCCTAGACCAAGCTTAGCCATATTTGGCACATTCAATCCTACTGATTTAGAGATATGACCAAGGGTATCTGAAGCACCATCTGGCACACCTGCATTGACAAAGTCATTGGCATCTGGAGCAGCACCAATTCCTACTGAATCAAGAACGACTAAATGCATTCGGTTAAATTTGGACATAATAACACCACAAAGAGATAAAATCTTTTCGAAATTACCTCTTGCCTTTCTATATTATTTAATAGTTTGACAAAAATTAATTAGTTTTCCTCATTAAAAGTGAGGGGAAATCAAAATTGGACTAGGCCTTGACTTCAACGACCTTAACACCGTCTTTTCCTGCAACGATGACTTTGTTAACCATACCATTGAACAATCCATGATCGACAACACCTGTCATAGCTTTTAGTTCTTCACCAAGAGCTACTGGATTTTCAATCTTACCTAAATCAAGATCGATGATATAGTTCTTCATATCTGTAACAAAGCGATTACCTTCCTCCGTAAGTCGGAATGATGGCTTATAGCCCTTCGACTCAAAGACACGATAGAGACGATCAGCACCATATTGAACCACTTCAACTGGTAATTTGAAAGCACCTAATTGATTAACCATTTTTGACTCATCAACTACCCAGATATATTCTTTCGTAGGTGTAGCGACGATTTTTTCCATCAGAAGGGCACCACCGCCACCTTTAATCCCATTGAGTTGAGGGTCTACTTCGTCGGCGCCATCAACAGTAACATCAATACTGTCAATATCATCCACTGCCTTCAAAGGAATACCTAAGCCTTCAGCTTGTTTAGTGGTTTGACTTGATGTCGTTACTCCAACAACACTAAGGCCTTCTTCCTTAATACGACGGCCAATTTCCTCCACGAAGAAATAAGCTGTTGACCCTGTACCGAGTCCAACAACCATTCCATCTTCAACGTATTTGGCAGCGGTTACGCCAGCGATTTTCTTAAGTTCTTCCATGCTCGTCTCCTTGCATCTTTCTATAATAGTCGTTCAAAACAATTATAACATGTTTCAATAGTAAATAGAAATGATACGAGGAAGTAAAACCTAGCAAAAATAAAAACTAGATTCTAAATAGAATCTAGTTTTGATGGGGAACTAATTTAATAGCACCACTTAATCTTCTTTACGACGTTTGAAGAATCCTACAAAGGCTGCAAAAATCATTGAAAGAAGTCCAATAAATCCAGCATTGCTAGTGTGCTCACCAGTTTGTGGCAACTCAGCTTGAGGCACTACAGGAACTTCAGTATCTGGAGTTGGTGTAGTTGGTGGTGTCACTGGAGTTGGAGGAGTAACAGGTGTTGGTGGAGTAGTCGGTGGTGTTGGTGGTACCACGTGAGACTCTCTCTCAACGACATAGTTCTTGTGCCATACAACACTTGGTTTTTCAGGAGTTTTAGGTTCTACTGGTTTAGCAGGAACTTCAACTACTTTTGGTGTTGGTGGCGTTGGGGCCGTTGGACCTGTTGGTGGTGTTGGTTCAACCGGTTTTTCTGGAACTTCAACCACTTTTGGTGTTGGTGGCGTTGGTGCTGTTGGACCTGTTGGTGGTGTTGGTTCTTGTGGTTTACCAGGAACTTCAACTACCTCTGGAGTTGGTGGCGTTGGTGCCACTGGCTCTTTTGGAGGTGTTGGTGGTGTTGGTTCTTGTGGATTGATACCAACTGTTTTAACGACTGGTTTAACCGGTGCTGTTGGTGGTGTTGGTGCCTTAGGCTCTTCAGGTTTTTCACCTGGATTCTTAGGCAAACCAAGATTAGAGTTGATTGCGAACCAGTATACTGTTGGTGCACCATCAGCATTTGCACCTTCAGCAGTAAATACCAAGTGACCATTTGTCATCTTGATACCTGCACCTCCATAATAGAGGTAAGGTGAATCAGCGTTATCCCAACCTGTCAATTCAGACGTTGTCTCACCATTAAAGACTGCACCATGGTCAATGTATTGGTTATCATTGACTGACGTTACTTCTTTAGTAGCAGCATCATAAGTAACTGATGATTTTGGAATAGCGATGAATTGGTTATCACCAATATTTACATATTCTTGGTGGCGTGTTGATTGGTATTTTTTCTTAGGTGTGAATGTAATCAAACCAGTTTCAGCAGAAACGCTGTACGAACCAATAACATCATCTTTATCACCAAATGTATAATCTTGGTTACCAAGAGCGTGTCCATTACCACTACCTGAAGCATTAAGAGTTGTTACATCAGATGGAATTTCACGTGAGACAACCCATTCTGAACCATTCCAGTCAGTGATAGGAACAACTACCTTAAGTGGGTTCTCATCAGAAATGTTAACAGTAGCGCCACCGAAATCAGCGTATCCAGATTTAGTAACAACTTCACCGTTTTGGATTGCCAAAGTAGAACCATCTGCGTAAGGATTATATGTACCGCGGACAGTATTACCATTAACGTCTTTCGCTTCTACTGTAAGTGGACGTGGGCGCTCAGATGTTTCAACATAAGCTGCACCATTCCAGTGGTTTAGTGAGTTAAGTGCTACGATAGCATTACGCTCACTAAGGTTGAACATTTTACCATCTTTATCGTAAAACTCAACATCTACTGCTACTTTAACTGGTTTATCTTGATCAGTTGATGCACCAACTGTCATAGTTACTGTTGGATCCTTACTGATTTTCGCTATACCTTTTCCGTCATTTGATGGAAGGCTAACAATTTCGTAGCGGTAAACAACACGTTTGATTGCTGATGCTTCATTCTCAACAATCATGCTTGATTGGTTCAAACCATCATAAGTAACAACAAATTTGTCACCTTCTTTAACTTGAACCCACTCGTCTTCAGTATTTGTCCAAGGGCTATTTGAAACAATGTCAGATGCTTGTAACTTGTTAGAGTCATATTGGAAAACATTACTTGTGTTAAGACGCTCTTGTGCTTCTTTTGTCAAGTAGTTACTTACACCTTCAACTTTGTGTGTTGCATCGTTTTCACGTTGGAAGGTCAATTCTTGAACAACTTCAGCATCTTTAAGGTTACGATATACAGGATCATTCATGTATTTATCGTAAGCTGTTTTAGCTTCTTGGTATTGTTTAAGTGCTGTTTGGTAGACAGCTAATTTGTTTTGATACTCAAGGTATTCTTGGTCATATTTAGCTTTTTGCTCATTGTAGACAACCAAGGCTGCTTCGTATTTAGCTTTAGCATCTGCATTGTATTTTTCAATAGCTTGTTTTGTTTCAAGATCTGCTTCATAAGCTGTTTTCTTAGCGTTATAAAGTTCAAGATTCTTGTCATATGCTGCTTTTTCTACATCATATTTAGCTTTCGCTTCATTATATGCTGCTAGCTCAGTTTGATATTTAGCTTCAGCTTCAGCGTTACGTTTTTCAGTAACAACTTTTTCAGCTACTTTATTATCATAATTAGCTTTTTCAGCATTGTATTTGGCTTTATCGCTATTGTACTGTGCAAGAGCTGCTTCATAATCAGCTTTTGCTTGGTTATAAGTTGCCAATTCTGCTTGGTATTTAGCTGCAGACAAGGCATTTTCTTTATCAGCTGCTTCTTTTTCTGCTACCTTAGCATCATAAGTAACTTTCTTAGTCTTGTACTCTGAAAGAGCTGAGTCATAAGCTTGCTTAGCAATTTGGTATTGCTCTGAAGCTTTATCATAAGCTGTTTTTTCAGTATCATATTTAGCCTGAGCTTCAGCATTTGTTTTATCAGCAAGTGCTTTCTCAGCTAATTTGGCATCGTAGTTTGCTTTTGCTTTATCATAGTCAGCTTTATCTGACTTGTATTGTTTTTTAGCCGCTTTATAATCTGAAACGACTGTATTGATTTTCTCTGCTTGTGCTTTATTATCTGCAGCAGCTGCTTCAACAGTTTCTTTAGTTTGAGCAGGTTCTTCCTTAACCTCAACCCCTTCGTTAGTTGCAGCTGTTTTTGCAGCTTCTAAGCTTGTATTTGTTACTTCACTCGTTGTAACAGTTGTGTTGCCTTCTTCAGTAACGTTAACAACCTTCTTCTCAGTTGAATCTGCTACGGCAGAAGTGCTTTCTTCAACAGCATCTGTTGCTTCAACTGCTGGTGTTGCTGAATCTGTAGTTGTTGCTACTTCATCAGCGCTTGCATTTGAAGCTCCTACTGCAAGAACTGCAGTCCCCAAAAGAACAGAAGCCGCACCAAGGCTAGACTTTCTGAGTGAATAACGTTGTAATTCCTTTTTCCCCATTTAAATTACGTCCTTCTATATTTAGTTATGTTCATATTCTAACAAAAGAAAGAACCTTGTCAATTTGAGATATCTCATAAAAACATCCATTCCTTTAAATTCTATTAGATTCTTAAATTCAAATACTTTTTAATATCAAAGTATTTGATAGATAAAACCCTATAATTAATAGCATTTTCGATACAAATAGGAGGTTTAATTTTATAATATCTAGTCCAATTTGCTTTAATGTTTTTTTATTGAAAAAATCATGAAAAACAAGCGATAATAAGCTTTCATTTTTATTTTCATTGTGATATTTAGCTTTCGGATAGGTATCTACCTAGATTCTCTCCTTTATCTTTCTATATTAGTTTTAACATTCAAGCTTATTTTAAAAGACAAACATCTATCAATAAGTAACTAAAAAAGACTAGACGTCTTGCATAACAAAACAACCTAATCTTTTATTTTATCTTATTAATGTTTACGTTTGCGAGCTGACCATAGACCTGTAAGTGCCATTGTAAGCAAGCCTACACCAGTTACAGATGCTAATTTTTGGTTAGAATCACCTGTTTCTGGCAATTGTCCACTATTATTTCTTTCTGTTTCTTGCTTAGCAATCACAGAAGAAGTTGGTGTTACATTTGGTCCTGTAGGTGTTCCAGGAGTTTTTGGTTTTTGAGGAGTTGTTGGTGGCGTTGGCACTGGACGAGTTACTCGCTCAACAAGATAATTTTTATGCCATTTCACCTTAGGAGCTACAAGTTCTTTAGGTGAAACAGGTTTATTAGGAACATTAACTGTAACCATAGTTGGTGGTGTTGGAGCTTTAGGCTCTGTTGGTGGTGTTGGTTTCCTTGGCTCACCAGGTACCTCTACAACTACTGGTGTAGGTGGTGTTGGTGCCTTAGGTTCTACTGGAGCCGTAATCTTACGTGGCTCTGCTGGCACTTCAACTAATGCTGGAGTTGGTGGCGTTGGTGCCTTAGGCCCTGTTGGTGCCTTAGGTTCCTCACTATCAACTGTAACCACAGTGTAGTTAGGTTCTGTCGGTGGTGTTGGCGCTTTAGGCTCTTCTGGTTTGCCTGGTTCCGCAGGAACTTCAACTACTGTAGGAGTTGGTGGTGTTGGTGCCTTAGGTTCTTTTGGAGCTGTTGGCTCCTCAGCATCAACTGTCACTACTGTATAGTTAGGTGCTGTTGGTGCTGTAGGGCCAGTTGGTGGTGTTGGTTCTGTTGGTACTGCTGGAAGAACTTCCAATGTAATCGTTGGTGGTGTTGGAGCCTTTGGTTCTTCAGGAGCCGTTGGCTCTTTTGGTGCTTCACCTGGATTTTTTGGAATACCAACATTTGAGTTAATCGCAAACCAGTAAACCGTTGGTTGACCAGCAGCATTAGCTCCATTGGCCGTAAAGACTAAGTGTCCATCAGACATCTTCAATCCTGCTCCACCATAATAGAGATATGGAGAAGATGGATCATCCCAACCACGAAGAGTCGCTGAAGATTCACCGTTAAAGATTGATCCATGTTCAATGTATTGGTTATCTTTAAATGATGTTACCTCTTTTGTAGCAGAGTCATAAGAAACACTTGAATTTGGAATTGGAATATATTTATTGTTCCCAACATTTACAGACTCTTGGTGCTCCACATTTTCAAACTTTTTCTTAGGAGTAAAGATGATACGTCCAGAAGTTGGATCAATCATATAAGAACCGATCACATCATCTTTACCATCTAGAACGAACTCATCTGTTTCAATAGAGTGACCGTTCCCAGCACCTGAAGCATTGACTGAAGTTGCGTTGATAACAGTTTCTTCACTAACGACAAATTCACTGCCATTCCATGATGCTTTTTGAGCCACAATCTTGATCGGATTTTCAGTAGAGATGGTTACTTTCGCAGATCCAAAGTCAGGGCTTCCTGTTTTAACAACAACTGCATTGTTTTCAATGCTCATTGATGAACCATCTACATAGGGATCCCAAGTTCCACGAACAGTGTTACCATCTTTATCTTTGGCTTCTACTGTAAGGGCACGAGGTTTATCTCCACTATCTACATAAGAAGCACCTGTCCAGTGGTTGAGAGAGTTCAAAGCGACAATGGCATTGTGTTGAGTCAAATCAAACTTATTGCCATTACCATCATAGAATTCAACATCGACAGCAACTTTAACGGGTTTATTTTGGTCTGTTGAAGCACCGACTGTTAGTGTTACAGTTGGATCCGAGCTAACAGCTGCAATCCCCTTGCCATCATTTGATGGAAGGCTTAAAATTTCATAACGGTAAATCACACGCTTGATTGGATGCATATCCGTATCTTCACGCATGCTGGACTGATTCAAGTTATCATAGGTCACAACAAATTTGTCGCCTTCCTTCACTTGAATAAATTCAGTCTCATTATTAGCCCAAGGACTTGTTGCCACAATATCAGAAGCTTCCAATTTATTGGAATCGTACTGATGTACATTACTTGTATTCAAACGAGCTTGAGCATCTCGAGTCAAATAAGTACTGATGCCATCGA
>ERZ773007.967-NODE-967-length-13842-cov-45.900776_pt1 | contig 13842 bp, 10 predicted proteins | sample MGYA00580665_ERZ773007 | MGnify/ENA primary metagenome ERZ773007 (study PRJEB29015, sample SAMEA2738122) | human oral metagenome | biome: human oral; feature: human-associated habitat; material: saliva | place: China | collected 2167 ... | reverse complement strand
TCACCCCTTTCCTATTGTCCGCTCCGGCGCGTTCCCGTATTTAGGCTAGTTTTCCCGCGATCAGGCCCGTTTGCGCATGTCAATGAGTGGGCAGCGGCTTAAATCTAGGCGCACATTGATCCACTGTTCTACTTCTAGACGCTGACTAGTGCGTAGCGTGAGCGGGTCAGCTGCGGCCGCCTCCAAGCTGGCTTGTACCAGGTAGCTGCCTTGGCTCATAGTCACTGATTCGACGCCGGCCTGCGCAACCCCATCCCCTAGGCTTGCGTCAGCGGGGGCTAGCGACCAGGCCCCTGGTGCGGGGGCGAGGATCTGCCCGTACTCTAGCTTTAGCGGCAGTTCCAGTGCTGCGACGGCGTCGGCATCCAAGAAGGGACCAAAACCCAAAAAGCGAGCCACCTGCACGCCGCCAGGATCAGCCCACAACCCCTCAGGAGTGTCCAGGCGAAGCAGGCGCCCACCAGCCATAATGCCCACCACGTCAGCTACTCGCATGGCTTCGTCTTGATCGTGGGTGACGTAAATGGCGCTGGTGCCACGCTCGCGCAAAATACTGCGGATGTCGCGCGCCAGGCCTTCACGCAGCGAGCGGTCAAGCGCCGAGAGCGGCTCATCTAGCAGCAGCAGGCGCGGATTGGGAGCCAGGGCGCGCGCCAGGGCCACGCGCTGGGCTTGACCACCTGAAAGCTCGGTTACCGGCGAGTTTGCGTAAGCACTCATGCCCACCAGCTCAAGCATTTGGGCCACTACCTTTTCAGAGTGGCGCCCCACCCCGTAGGCCACGTTTTCGGCCACGCTCAGGTTGTTGAACAGCTGGCCGTCTTGGAACATCAACACGAATCCGCGCTGATGCACCGGCACTTGCAACACTGATTCACCCGCGTAGCAGATATCGCCACCACTGACGTCCACCAGCCCACCCACCGCGCGCAGCAGCGTGGATTTGCCGCTGCCACTGTCTCCCAGCAGGGCCAGGGTTTGGCCGGGGGCTAGGTTTAGGCTCACATTGGCGACGGCGTCGACGTCGCGTCCGGGGTAGCGCACCCGTAGGTTTTTTATTTCTAGCTGCGCGCTAGTGGAAGTGGGCGCAAAACTGTTGGAGGCCGACGGCGCCGAGCCCGCAGGCACTAAAGCCGCAGTTGAGGACCCAGATACCGGGTCTTGGGATGCGTGCGGTAAGGCTTGTTGGCGGCCCTGTGGAGCGTCGGGCTGGTCGGACTCTAGCTGGCCAGAGCTGCGCCGCGAAAAAATACCTTTTAGATTCATAATCAATCCTTATTAATTGCGCTGGTGGTGCGCTTCCTGCCCACGCCTGGCCTGTGGCTGCTGGCAGTCTTTTGGCCGACCATCCCCTTGGCGCTGGCGCAATTCTTTGCGCCCACGCCTGGCTTGCGGGTGCCTGGCTTGCGGGTGCCTGGCTTGCGGGTGCCTGGCTTGCGGGTGCCTGGCCTGCGGGTAGTGGCGCGGCCTTGCAGATACTCGCAGATCAACATGATTGAGGCACTACCTAGAGCCAATACCACTGCGCCCGCAATCGCCATACCCTGATTTACAGCGCCCGGACGGCTAATTAGCTGGGCCACCACCACCGGCAGGGTGGGGCTTTGCGGGCGAGCCAGGAATGAGGTGGCCCCAAACTCGCCCAGGCTTGTGGCCAGGGCAAAACCTGCGGCTAAACCGCCACTACGCCACAGCACCGGCCCATCCACGCTGCCTATCACCCGCCCCGGCCCAGCCCCCAGGGAGGCAGCAGCCTCGCGTTGACGTGGATCAATTCCCCGCAGCGCCGGCACCAAAGTACGCACCACCAGCGGCACTGCCACCACAGCTTGGGCTAGCGGCACAATCCACCAAGATTTAGTTAAGGCCAGCGGCGGGCGCGCCAGGGTGATTAGGAAACCAAAACCCACAGTTACCGCACTAACCCCCAGTGGCAGCATGAAGAATCCATCTAGCCACACCAGGCCTCGTTTAGCCCAGGTGGAGCGGGGTTGGCGTGAAACCACTATGGCAATACACACCCCCACCACCAGGGCGATAGCCCCGGCGGTTAGGGCGGTTCGCAGCGAGAACCAGGCGGATTGTTCTACGCTCACCAGCAAAGCTGGGGTGGCTTGTGGGTTAAACAGATCCAGGTAGTTGGCTAGGGTCCACTCGCCGCTACGTTTAAATGAACGCACCAGCAGCGAGGCTATCGGGGCCACCAGCAGGCCACCAATGAGCGCCGTCGTGAACGCAATAGCCGGCAGGTCACGCCAGGTAAGGGTGCTAGCGGGAACCTGGCCCACCCAGTCGCTGCGTGCCCCAAAGCGGCGTCGGGCCCGCTCAGCAACCAGCAAACAAGCCGCCACCAGCACAATCTGCGCAACCGAAAGCACGGCGGCACCACGCAAATCAAGGAACTGGGCGGTGAGCACGTAGATTTCAGTTTCAATCGTGCTCACCCCGCGCCCACCAAGCACCAGCACCACCCCGTAAGCGGTGCAGCAGTACAGGAAGGTCACTGAGGCGGCCGCCGCAATCATGGGAGCCAAGCGCGGCAAGGTGATGGTGAAAAACACTCGCGCCGGCCCGGCCCCCAAACTGGCTGCCGCCTGGGCGGGACGCGGGTCCAGCTGCGCCCAGAAGCTACCCACTTGGCGCAGTATGAAGCCGTAGTTGAAAAACACCATGGCGGCTATAACCGCCTGTGAGGTGCCATCTAAGCCCAGTGATTCTAGCCAGCCGCCCTTGGTTAGCAGCGAATGGAAGGCCACCCCCACAGCCACGCTCGGCAGCACGAAAGGCACAATCACCAGCGCTTTTAGCAACCCCACCCCCACAAAACGACGGCGGTAAAGCAGGTGCGCACCGGGCAGGGCGGCGAGTGCACTAATTCCTGTAGCCCAGGCGGCCTGGTACAGGGTTTGGCCCACCACGCGGCTGGTGCGTTCGCGCAGGAACACTTCGCCCACCCCGGCCAGGTCAAGGTGGCCGTTATTAACCAGGCCGCGCATCACCAAACTGGCCACTGGCCAGGCGAAAAACAGTCCCAGGAAGCCTAGCGGTAAAGCTATTGCCAGGCTCCAAGCCAGTTTTTGGCTGAAGGTTATGCGCGGCCCGATGCGCTGGGTCCCGGCATGGTGGTCCCTGCTCTGGATTTTTTCTGGCGTGCCGCTCACTTGCCGACAGCGCTGGCCCATAGCTTGAGCCACTGTTCACGCTCCGCCGCGATCTTGGCAGGGGCAACCTCTACCGGCTTTTCAGCCAGCGGGCCGAACTTGGCCAGCGCCTCGGGCAGCTGCACGGATGAGTCCACCGGGTACATGTACATCTTCTTGGGAATGTCTGCCTGCACATTTTTAGACAGCATCCAGTTAATGAAGGCCTGACCACCTGCCGGGTTGGCGGCGCCCTTAAGCACACCGGCGTATTCCACCTGGCGGAAAGCGGTGTCTAACAGGGCTGCGGTGGTGGTGGAGGCGCCGTCCTTGCTGACCGTGTAGGAGGGCGAGGAGGCGTAGGAAACCACGATCGGATAGGCGCCCTTACCTTCACCGGCACTGAAATCGGTGTTGTAGGCTTCGGTCCAGCCCGAGGCGATCTTAGCGCCGCCCTTAACCAGGGTCTTCCAGTAGTCGCTGAACTTGTCGGCGCCGAAGTGGCCTACCGTTGCCAGCATCCAGGCCAGGCCAGGGGTGGAGGTGGTGGGGTTGATGGCCACCAACAGCTTGGCGTATTCAGGCTTAGCCAGGTCCTCGAAAGTCTTGGGCTCAGCCAGGTTGTGGCTGGCAAAGTAGGTTTTGTCGATGTTGATGGCCACGTCACCCATGTCGATGGGCACCAGCGCACGGTTGTTGTCTACCAGGTATTTTTCGGCGCTTTCCGGAATGGTGTCCACGGTGCGGTCTTTGTCGATCACGCCTTGAGATAGCAGGCGGGAGGCGTAGGTGTTGTCCACGCCGAAGCACACGTCACCTTGGGGGGCGTCCTTGGACAAGATCAGCTTGTTGACCAGCTCGCCGCCGTCGCCGCCGTCCACAATTTCCAGCTTGAAACCGCTAGTTTTCTCAAATTCTTTCTTGAGGTTGTCAGAAACCTGGAAAGAACTGTGGGTTACCACCGTGACTTTTTTGGCGTCAGCCTTGGTGTCTTGCCCACATGCCGCCAGTGTGGCCGCGCTGGCCAGGGCGAGGGCGCCACCAATTACTCCACGACGGGTTAGAACGTGACCAGTTAGCATTACTTCCTCCTGCTTGAGCTGGAGGGGAAGAGAGCCCGACTCCCTTACGCCGGTATTACCCGGATCAGGTTCGAGGGTCTGCGCCAAGCGCACTCTCAGCACCGCTGTGGTGCTCCCCTGGGGTTTGCATTTACATGGTACTAGTTATTGCCGCGTTTTACGGCCTCTAGCATCAGCTGCGCCACGTCCATAACCCGCACGTCTTCAGCGCCTTGGCTGGCCACGCCGTCGGAAAGCATGGTGGTGCAGAAGGGGCAGGCAGTGGCCACGATTTTGGCCCCAGTGTCTAGGGCTTCGCGGGCGCGGGTGGCTGCGATGCGGGTGCCGATGGTTTCTTCCATGAAGGCGCGCGCGCCACCGCCACCACAGCAGAAGGCACGTTCGTGGTTGCGTGGCATTTCCACCTGTTCGGCGCCGGTTGCGGCCAGGAGTTCACGCGGCGGAGAGTAGATCCGGTTGTGTCGTCCCAGGTAGCAGGCGTCGTGGTAGGTGACTTTGGGGGTTAGTTGCAGGCCCTGCACTGCAGTGGGTTTTGCCGACGACGCCGCAGAGTCCGCCTGGGTGCTTGCCGCTGCGGATGGTTCCTGCTGCTCCGGGACAGTTTCCGACGTCGCTACCGACGCCGTCGCTGCCTGCTGCACGGACGCCGTCGCCGCTGTGGGGGCCACCGGCTTTAGGCGACCTTCACGCACCAACTGATTTAGCAGCTGGGTGTGGTGCAGCACCTGATAATTGCCGCCCACCTGCGGGTATTCACGCGAAATAGTGTTGAAGCAGTGGGCGCAGGTAACCACAATGCGCTTGGCGCCAACCTCGTTTAAGGTTTCAACGTTTTGCGCAGCCAAAGTTTGGAACAGGATCTCATTACCGGCGCGGCGGGCGGGGTCACCAGTGCAGGACTCGCCGTCGCCCAAAACCGCGAAAGAAACCCCAGCAATATGCAGCAGCTCAGCCACCGCGCGGGTAGTTTTCTTGGCGCGATCCTCATAGGCACCAGCGCAGCCCACCCAGAACAGATAGTCCACTTCGCTGGCGTCTTCCACATCCACGCCCACCACGGGCACATCAAATTCCAGGCCCTTAGCCCACTCTAGGCGCTTGCGTGGGGGCAGCCCCCAGGGGTTGCCTTTAGATTCAAGCTTGCGGAACATTTGCCCAAGTTCCTTGGGGAAAGCCGACTCCATCAACACCTGGTTGCGGCGCAGGTCAATCACGCGGTCAATATGCTCAATGTCCACCGGGCACTGATCCACGCAAGCCCCGCAGGTGGTGCAGGCCCACAGCGCAGCCTCGCCGATGACTTCGCCAACCAGTGGGGCGGGTTTGGTGGCCACGCCAGTTTCCGACGGCGCCGCTTTGGCCTGCAGCAGCGCCCCCAAAATGTCTTGGGTGTGGGCACTGTTTTCGGCCAGGCCCAGGGAGGTGTTTACGCTCAAACCGTCACGCACCCCCAGGTGCACTGGGCGCTGAGCGAGCTGCTCGTCGCTGACCTCTTCAGGTTCCACCCCTAGCTGCTGGGCAGCGGCAATGAAGGGGGCCACGGCGGCGTGGTGGTCACGCAAAGCCAGGGTGAAAAGCTTGGGTGAAAGTGGCTTGCCCGTGTTCCAGGCTGGGCATAGATCCTGGCAGCGGCCGCATTCAGTGCAGGCAGAAAAGTCCGCTAGAGCTTTCCAATGGAACTGCTCGATCCGGCTAACCCCAAAGTTAGGTTCGGCGTCGGACTCTTCAAGCTCATCGAGTAAATCGACAGTTAAGGGTTTGCCGTCCACAATCATGGGCTCAAGCGGCCCCAAAGCGGAGGTGCCGTCGTCGTGCTTGCGGGCGTAGATGGTGATAAAAGCCAGGAAACGGTGCCAGGCCACGCCCATAGACGGCTGCAAGCCCACAATCACAAACCAGGTCATGGAGCACAGGATCTTAACCAGCGCCAACACCGCAATGACATTGGCCAGCGTATCCGGATTGGCGCCCTGACCCAGCGGGCGGCCTAACCAACCAAAAATCGGGAAATGCACCCAGCTAGCCGACTGCTCGTGCTGGGCGGCGCTAAGCCAAGCCGATTCGGCCACGCGCAGCAAATCTACGCAGCCCACTACGGCCACAATAGTGGCCTCCACAAACCGCGCCTGCCAGCGGGTTGAGCCGGTAAAACGCGACTTGCGGCCGTGGGCGGTGTTAACGCTGCGCACCACAATCAAGCCAATAATGGCGATCGTGGAGGCTAAAGCAATAAATTCAACAAGCCATTCCCAGGGCGGAAAATGCCCGATTAGCGGCAGTGCCCAGTCGGGGCTAAAAATCTGCGCATAGCCGGTGACCAGCGTAAAGAACAGGATCGGGAAGGACACCATCACTAGCCAGTGGGCTAGGCGGATCCAGGGACGGCCTTTAAAGTCCTGGTGGCACAGGACTTTCACCAGCAAAGTTTTAAGGCGCTTGCCCACCGGGTGCAGGCGCTGACGGTCTACCGGGGCGCCCAGGCGGAAGCGGTTAGCGATAGTTAGGCAGGCGCGAGTGAAGAAACCCAGGCCTACCAGGGTGGCGATGACGGCTAGTGCGCCGCAGATCCACTGGATTACAGAAATATGGTTCATGCGCCCAGCCCCTGCCAGTAGCCCAGTCCCTGCCAGTATTGGCGAACAAAACGCAGCCCGGTTAAGGATGCTGTAAAACTCAGCCCAATTGCTGCGCCGGATTGCGTTAGGCGGTATGCCAACATGCCAGGCCCACAAACACTCATGCTTATAGCCTACCGGCAGCTAGTTATGTGCACTGTTAGCTAAGCCCGCCCCCTGGTGTGGCAAGGGCCGCGCGCTTAGGCTCTGCCAACCTAAGGGCCCACAGCTGGTCGGGCAAGGCTCACCGGACAAGCAGCCCTTACCAGACCGGCAAGGCTCGCCGGACCTTCAGCAGCTTTGCCCGCGTCACCGCCCGCCCCAGATGCACCCCAAGCGGACACCGGGTCAAGCAGCTGCCGAGCCAGCAAGACTTGCCAGGCGGGGCTTGTCGGGCCAGCCAAACAAGCCTTGGTGTCAGCCCGGCCAGCGGAAAGTCCAGCAGCGAGTGTCAGGCTTCGATCTGCTTGGGCTGGTTGTGCCCCTCGAACCAAACGGCGGCGCTACGCAGGGTGAGCTCGCGGGTAAGGGTTAGCACTGCGCCAGAAATAATGGCGAATGCAGCCAGTTCAGCCACCGCATAGGTAGCTAGTTTGGTCTGGTCTTTGGGGGCCGGGCGGCCGGTCACTGCCCGCCAGCTTAGGGAAACTACCTTGTCAGCCACGTAGCCGGAGGCGAAGGTGGCCGCCGCTGCGGTCAGCTTCCAGGTGAGGTCTTGCTTCTTGTTGCTCTTAGCCATGGCTAAATTCTAGCGACGACGCCGCCCGCTCTCGACCTACTTACGGCCTCTCTTGCGGCCTCTGCCCACTTAGGAGACCCAGCAAATGCGCCTCCGGCGCAGCGGCAAACCCAAGTGAACTGCGATCACTACCCGAATGCCTTCTTCACAGTCTGCAACTGCGTCTACTGCAAATATTGGCCACTTAATTCTCTTTACTTTTGGGATAAATCATACGCACTAAATAAATTCCCAAAGCTTTCAGGTAATTACAAATAGTCACCCGCTCTTCAATATCATCATAAATCGACATGAACGATTCGTCCTCGCTAGCCTTCAGTACAGCCAACGCCTCTTTACTATTAAAAAAATTCCTATTTTCGAAGTCACTATATTTATATGTTGATGCCAAGGTAACAACACCAACTGTCACATCAACACCATATTCTTTAAAAGGAATTACGATCGGCACAGACATAAAAGTTTTCCAGCGCGTCGCTGAAATATTTTTATCATCTTTCAACTTGACTAGTCCAAGCTTAAGTTGATCAATAGGAATAATTTTTGGAGCACCTTCACAAAAGGCTTGCACCGATGCAACTTTTTCCGCATTCGACGAGTCAACAGCTTCAGTCCTTCGAAGATCAGTAGCAAATGTTGGGCCGACAGAATTAGTCCAAACTCGTAAAACCTTTTTCTTTTTACTTACATCTCCCTCAAGATCTAGGAACCAACATTCAATCTTGACCAACTCGTTTTTTCGTGCATAATCTTTAACAATAACATTTCGAGCAATCTTAGCAGACATTTCATAGCCATCCTCAACCAATTCCCTCGATTGTTTTTGGCGATTCGTCAGCTCTACCCATTCTTTCAATGCCCGATCACAAGGCAACACTTCACTATAGCTACCATCTTTGTTTCCATGAACAAGCAGTGCAGTTAAATTAGAAAAAACTTCAGGAATTTCGTCATGGAACTCATAAAATAGTGGCTCAATACCTAAAGCTTCAGCGCGTTCAAGCTGAAATTTCTCATATCCATCAGCACCGCACTTCATGAAAGCATATATAGCACACCCAGACGACACAGCCTTACCATCATTTTTTCCATGTTGCTCCTCACTCTCACTCTTAATCTTTAAAATGCTTCTCACAAGTGGAGTATCAGTTAGACTAGAGCCGACAATAATGGTAGTACCCTGCGAAAACAACTTAGTTAATACTTTAAGACTACGATCATGACTTTCTTCATAATCTTTTTCCGAAAATACCAACTTACCATTTCTTATAAACTTGTCGCTTTTTCGTAAGTCAGTATCTTCATCTTCTTCTTTTTCATCTTCATTAAATACTAAATCACCAAGAGCATAAGAGTAATTCTTACTACATATTCTACCATGCAGATGATGGACCTCTATTTTAGGTAACTTTTCATTTCGCGCAAAAGCATAGTCATAACAAGGATCTCCTTCATCCCCCTCCTCATAAGCGTATCCAACCAATCTCAGGTCGACACCAAAGTCCTTGGTGGGAGTTTTTTGCGCATATAATTCGTTAATTATTGAATCTTCAATATAAGTATCATAGTTTGACGTAACTATGGATACCGACTTTTTAAAGTCAATTGATAGCTTAACTACAAATTTTGCTAGTTCAGACAACAACCTCCCTGCTGACCAAGAATTATGATACAATGTCTTTCCAATGGAATTAACAACTATATCGTCTTCTTTTTTAGCATAAGAAGCTGCTATTGTAGCCTTGAATTCAGGAGCATGGTCCTTACTTGTAAAGAAGTTCGTGCAGGCAGCACTAACTCCTTCAAAGCCATATTGTTCAGCAAAGCCTAACATTGTTTTTTGCGCAACAAGTGTAACTAACCTATCTCTCGAAACGCCACCAATCTCGTTTTTAATGACGCCAGAGCCGCAATATATGACAATATGGTTTGAATCAGCTACACTTCCATAAAGTTTACGTAGACTATCCTCAGTATCACTACGCAATTCAATACCTCAACCTAATTAAAGTAAGATAATCTACGACAAAATTAGGCTGCGGGCTCAGCAGAATCATCAGCAGAGTTAGATCTCCCTTTGGCAAAGCCTTTAACTTTGCCTTGAACGTCACTCGCTTTTGGACGTTCCAACAAGTCACTCACAATTTCACTCCAATTAGTGTCCGAGAACGCACTATCCATATATTCTTTAGTCTCTTTCCAAAGATCATCAAGCTCTTCTGAGCTATAGCCGCTCCGAAAATAAGACAAAGCGTTGTCCCGCAAAGGCATAGTACCCTGAGTCATTTTAAATTTTCTCGCCACACATAGTGTCATGCTTACATTTGCAAACAGACACAATACACCCAAGCTTATATCAGCCAAGTTAAATCACACATTATCTAGGAATTGGTAAAACCCAAAATACACCAGAGGTGCGTGCGGCAATTCCCTCCCTCCGTGTTACAAAAGCGCGCAAAGACCGTCACACCAGGGTAAGTATCAAACAACAGGTTCAATTGAAGGTGGAGGCCACGCACCCTTGATGGTACCAGGGCCCCACAAAACTGTACAGACCTCTGTAGCTTTTACCTAAGATCTTAGCGATAGAGCGTAGAAATTTTCACAAAGCACGAAACAAATCTTGACATGCCCCATAGGCAAAGGCCTCATGATCAATCATGATGTAGTCTTACACGCCCCTAAATCGGACACGTTCAGCCTTAGCTAATCTAGTTAGACCAAAATATCGAATGTCTTAACTAATGGACAATTTATTTTCGCGCCCCTCTGATTGTGGTATGTGTACTGCGGATTGATTCTAAATTAACATAATCATTCCAATTTAAGATAGTCTCTGCTAAATTTCTACCCATAACCCTCATGTAATCAACAATTAATCTTTTATTATTAATCTTACTATCTAGACCGCTAGAAGGAGCCGACTCGGATGACTTACTATCGTAAAAATTAGAGTCTGACATTTTGTAGGTTGATGCAAGTGTAACAACGCCAACCACTATATCTACGTTATATTTTTTGGAAGGAACAGATAGTGGAACAGCCAAGAATGTCTTCCAGCGCCCAGCCGACGCATCTCTATTCTTCTTTTCATCGATTCCAACATTAAGCTCATCGATGGAAATAATTTCAGGTATACCAGAACAATAGGCTTTCACAGAGGCAACCTTTTTCTCATTATCCCTAAGGATGCCCTCTTCTCTTCGAAGCCCAGTCGTAAACGTAGGCCCTACAGAATTAGTCCAAACCCGTAAAACTTTCTCATCGGACGATCCTTCCGCATATCCTACAAACCAAAACTCTATTTTTATTTTCTCTTCTTCACCAATAAGTTTTTTAAAAATTTCATCAATAACAATAGAAGACATTTCATAGCCATACTCAGAAATTTTTCTAGAAAATTTTGCTGTCTGGCCAATCCAATCTTCCAGAGCTAGCTCACACGGCAATTTACCGCCATACCCATCTATCCCTTGGGCACATAGTGCAATTAGATTTGAAAAAATATCAGGAATATCATTATAAGAATCAAACATCAATAATTTGATCCCTAAAACCTCAGCTCTGGATAATTGAAATTGATCAGAGATATCTTCACTATCAATAGCTATTCTTCTCAAAATTGCATATATTCCAGCATGCGAACCCTCGCCTCGCTCCTTAATGGTTCTCTTAAATTCTAATAAACTTCTAACTAACGGTACATCATTAAGACTGGCGCCAACTATAATTGTTGGCCCTTTTTCGAACCACTTGATAAGCTTTTTAACAGTCCTATCATGACCGTCTGCATAGTTTCGTTCAGAGAACACTAGAGAGCCGCGCAAGTCTCCGTTTTCGGTAATACTACCGTGAATATAATTGACTTCAATACTGGAGCCTTCTTTGTCACCCTCGAACAGGACTTTTGACTCCTCGACTTCTCGCACCTCGTCGTTAGGTTCAGAATTCACTCTTTTGTACGCGACCCAGCTCAATTTAGGCAGCGGCTTTTTAGATTCCGAGTCTTCAAACAGGTTAGGGTCATCGAGAAATTCCAGTTCCGAGTCTTCAGACAGGTTAGGGTCATCGAGAAATTCCAGCCGTTCACGTATCGCACGCTCAATGTAAGTATCGTAATTTGTAGTAATTATCGAAATGCTTTTACCCATGCATGCGGATATAACAATAAAATCAACTAGTTTTTGTAATGTTCTACCACGATGCCATCCCGAATCTCTATACAATGCTTCAGCAAAAACTTTCCGAATGGCGTCATTATTTTCATTGTTTTCATTTTTCGCTAATGCTTCAACCATAGTAGCTTTTACTTCCAAAGGAACATCTTCATCATTAAGATATTCCTTTACCGCCTTACGGGCCGACTGAGGCTTTTTATCATCCTTACAATCATCGAAAGCAGAACACGTCTCAAGGTTTTCAATAAGCCTAGAATCTGAACATTCCATCAGTTTATCAGCCACACGGTTAATCAGCCCTAGCCAGCCCACTCCAGTCCGATCAGCAGTAACTCCTGCACCACAATATATAACAATGGATTTTGAATCATTTATTTCATACCAGAGATCGCGTAGATCAGCTTCATTGTGTAGTGATATCATCTTATGAACTCCCAGAAAATGAACTAATTTAAAAGAACTTAAATCGATAGCGTCACTTAATGATTAACGCCGAACTTTAAGATATAAGCTGTCAGATCACTATATTATAAGTTACTTAATATGTCCCCGATAATGCTTTCATCATGAGATGCGACCTCTTCTGCGGTTTTTTCCCAAGGTATAATTTTAAGCTCATCTTTTTTAAATCGCCCAAACCTCCCTTCTTTATCAGCTTTTCCATATGCTCTAGAGAGGTTTTTTTTAATCTCATTCCACCGTTCCCATTCATCATAAGCCTCCCATTCAATAGAGGCCTTATTTTGTTCAGAAGAAACATTATCTCGAGACATTTTTAATCATACCTTCGTATAAGATAGACAAATGCTAGATTAACTTCATTTTTCCATGAAAACAAATAGGGTTAATATTTCATACAGTGAGATCATTCATCGACCCACTTCCCTTTAAACCGGTATAGCAACTTAAAAATGAACCCGCATATAGGTCCATGTAGCATGGTACACCCCCCACCCCCTCCGATACAACAGAGTATCGTTCATTAACCATTATAACTTGTAATATCGGCATCGACGAACCTCTAAACGATAGGTGTTTCAATCATCAAGTTTCACCATCTGCCTCACATAAGAACACTCTAACCACCTCTAGCCAAGGTCTCATACCAACTATTCATAGACCTAATTACTTAACACCAGTCACATTAGAACAATTCTATACCTCAAGATTAACTTTAGATTTTTAAATTAGTTATTCGTTATGGGTTTAAATATTTACCCTAAATTAGTTTGTTTACTGTGCGCGAAACTTGGGCAAAATCGCCTCGCGTAGCACCCTAAAGATATAGACTGATCAGACCTCCCCTAAGAAGCTTTCCAATTATTAGCTAAGTGGAGGTACTTACATACTCACATCATCAAGGAAGGTGTATCCGTGTTAGACAAAAAGGCTTTCTCAAAATGGCTGCAGGCGCGGCCTAGGCTAAACATTGCCACAAGTAACGCCTCAACCACTTTCAGCCAGGATCTACCCAGCGTTACTAGCGAACCCGACATCAGCCTGGAAATTGCTAAGCAGACCATTGTTGGTCAGGCTGCACAGTTGATTCAGCAAGCCCAGGAGCTTGAGCAACAGGACCAACTGCTTGAACAGCAGGCCCAGGAGCTTAAGCAGCGGATCGCAGAACTTGAGGAAGAGACCGAAGCTCACAAGCTCGACATGGACTACATTGACGAGCTGGACGCCCAAAAATGGCAGATTGAGCAGGAACTAGCAGAAGTAAAACAGGAGCTATTTGACGCCAAGGAGTTAGCTACCAGCCAAGCATCTGATGAGGCTCTAGTTATGGAAAACGAGCACCTAAACCAGCAGTTAGATCAGGCGCAAGGGCGGCTCAACAGCATTAAGATCGAGCTAGTCCAAATGCAGTCAGAACTAGAAAGAACTGCAAGTCAGAGGGACTACTTCCAAGGCCAAGTCAGGGTTGCTGATCAGGAACGCCTTGAGGCAGAAAAAGAACGCGATAACGCACAAAGTGAGATGCGTAAATTAAGGCAACAAGTTAACCGCCTTAAGAAATCTGGTAATCCTGTAGCTGAGCCAAACTCTAAGCTCACTAAAGATTGGTTTACCCACCCTGACCTAAAG
>ERZ773007.965-NODE-965-length-13880-cov-4.744810_pt1 | contig 13880 bp, 11 predicted proteins | sample MGYA00580665_ERZ773007 | MGnify/ENA primary metagenome ERZ773007 (study PRJEB29015, sample SAMEA2738122) | human oral metagenome | biome: human oral; feature: human-associated habitat; material: saliva | place: China | collected 2167 ... | reverse complement strand
AGCGCGTAGGCGACCTCCTGGAAGAAGGGGGCCACGTAGTCCATGCGGGTCACGAAGGTCTCGCCCTGCACCCAGGTGCGGTACTCCATGTTCTTCTCGATACCGGTGTGCAGGTAGCCGGTTCCGACGCGGACCTCGGTGACGACCTCGCCGTCGGCCTCCAGGACCAGGCGCAGCACGCCGTGGGTGGAGGGGTGGACCGGGCCCATGTTGAGGACGATCCGGTCGTTGCGCAGGCGGTCGGCCTCGTCGCGCTCGGCGATCTGGGCGACGACGTCGTCCCAGTCCCCGCCGCTGACGGTGAACTGCTCGGCGCCGGCGGACAGCTCGTCCGTGGCGGGGCCGGAGGCGCGGAAGGTGCGTGCGGTGCTCATCAGCGGTAGGACCTCCGGGTGTCGGCGGGCGGGGTCTGGGCGCCCTTGTACTCGACGGGAATACCGCCCAGCGGGTAGTCCTTGCGCTGGGGGTGGCCCACCCAGTCGTCGGGCATGGCGGTGCGGGTCAGGTGGGGGTGGCCGTCGAAGACGATGCCCATGAGGTCCCAGGTCTCACGCTCGTGCCAGTCGTTGCCGGGGTAGAGCGAGACGAGGGAGGGCACGTGCGGGTCGGTCTCGGGGCAGGCGACCTGCAGGCGCAGCTGGCGTCCGCCGTGGGTCAGGCTCATGAACTGGATGCAGGCGTGCAGCTCGCGCCCGGCCAGCTCGGGGTAGTGGACGCCGCTGACGCCCAGGCACAGCTCGAAGCGCAGGTCCTGGTCGTCGCGCAGGGGGCGAGCGACGTCGAGCAGGTGCTCGCGGGCGATGAACAGGGTGAGCTCGTCGTGCTCGATGACGACCTTCTCGATGGCGGCGGCCGGGTCGATGCCGGCCTCCTGGAGGTCCTCGATGAGGGCGTCGACGACGTCGTCGAACCATCCGCCGTAGGGGCGCGCGGCGGCGGGGGCGAGGGTGACGACGCTGCGGTGCTCGCCGTAGCCCGTGGTGTCCCCGGCGTCGGAGGCACCGAACTGGCCGGTGGGGGCGGCGATGACCTCCAGGCGCAGCTCGGGGCGCACGGGGGTGCCGGCGACCTCGGGGACGGCGGGGGCCTCGGGGGTCTCGGTCAGGGCCTCGGAGCCCGAGTCGTGTGCCTGGGTGTTCTTCTCACTCATGCCAGCAGGCCCTTCATCTCATGGGTGGGGGTGGCCGACAGCGCGGCGGCCTCGACGGCGCGGGCGATCTCCTCACGGTGCTTGAACAGCGGCTTCTTCTCGATCTGGCGGGTGAGCTCGAGCATGGCATTGAGGAGCATCTCGGGGCGCGGCGGGCAGCCCGGCAGGTAGATGTCCACCGGGACGATGTGGTCGCAGCCCTGGACGACGGCGTAGTTGTTGAAGATGCCTCCCGAGGAGGCGCAGGCCCCCATGGAGATGACCCACTTGGGCTCGGGCATCGAGTCGTAGACGTTGCGCACGATGGGGGCCATCTTGTGGGAGACGCGGCCCGAGACGATCATGACGTCGGCGTGGCGCGGGGAGGCTCGGAAGACCTCCCAGCCGAAGCGGGCCATGTCGAAGCGGGGGGTGCCGGCGGCCATCATCTCGATGGCGCAGCAGGCCAGGCCCATGGTGACGGGCCACATGGAGCGGGCCTGGGCCAGGCCCGCGAGCTTCTCGACGGTGGTCAGCAGGAAGCCCGGGCTGTCCACCTCGGCGGCAGCGGCGGCGTAGGGGTCATTCCGCTTGGACGGGATGGACGCCATGTAGGCGTTGTGCTTCTTCATGCTCTTCACTGCTGTGTTCTCCTTGGGATCGTCGGGCTGGGTCCTGGCCGGTCAGAGCGGCGTCAGTCCCAGTCCAGTCCGCCGCGACGCCACTCGAGGATGTAGGGCACGGTGATGAGGCCGATGAACAGGACGGCCGCCCCCAGCCCGAAGAAGCCCAGGCGCCCGAAGGCCGTGGCCCAGGGGTAGAGGAAGACCACCTCGACGTCGAAGATGATGAAGGTCATGCCCACCAGGTAGAAGGAGACGGGGAAGCGCCCGTGCTCGGTGTTGGCGGGGGTGGGGTCGATGCCGCACTCGTAGTTGGCGACCTTGACCCGGTTGCGCCGGGCGGGGCTGATGATGGCGCTCATGGCCAGACCGCCGACGGCCACCAGGAGGGCCAGCGCGGCCATGATGAGCAGGGAGGCGTAGGGGTTCATGCTTCCGGCACCATCCTTGTCAGGAGCTGGATGAAGTGGTCGATTCCGTCGCCGCCGCGGCGCTCCCACCCGTCGGACAGGAGCTTGGTGACGAGCTTCATGAGGCGCTTGCGCGGCAGACCGTAGCGGGTGCACAGGCGCATGACCTCGGGGTGCTCGATGAGGGCGACGAAGACACGGCCGAGCGTGTAGTAGCCGCCCATCTCGGAGCTGAGGGCCTTGGGGTACTGGGCCAGGACCTGTTCACGGCCGGAGGTGGTCGTGCGGGCGGATGCCTGGGCGGCGGCCTGGGCGGCCAGGCGGCCGGACATGAGGGCCTGGGCGATGCCCTCGCCGTTGAAGGGCGAGACCATGCCTCCGGCGTCGCCCAGCAGCATGAGGCCATCGGCGTAGTGCGGCTTGCGGTTGAAGGCCATCGGCAGGGCGGCGCTGACCAGGCCGCCGACCTGGTTCTCCTTGGTGAAACCCCAGGAGGCCGGGACGTTGTCCATCCAGCGGTTGAACACGGCGCGGTAGTCGATGGCGGTGGCCTGGGCGCGCGAGGAGACCGAGCCGAGTCCGACGTTGACCAGCCCCTCCCCCACGGACCAGATCCAGCCATAGCCGGGCAGGAGGTCGGACTTGCCGGGCGCGCCGTCCCACAGCTCGAGGCGGGACTCCATCCAGGCGTCCTGGGCGCGCGGGGAGCGGAAGTAGGCGCGCACGGCCACGCCCATGGGGCGGCGCTCGTTCTTGGTGCGCCCGACGGCGGTGGCCAGGCGGGCCGAGACCCCTCCGGCGTCGACGACCAGCGGGGCGGTGAAGGTGGTGGGCCCCTCGATGCCGGGGTAGGCAACCCGGTTGGTGGGGCGGGCCTCGACGCCGGTGACGCGCCCGGTGGGCGAGGTGACGGGGGCGGTGACGGTGACGCCGGTGAGCAGGCGGGCGCCGGCCGCGGCGGCGTGCTCGGCCAGGTCGCGGTCGAGCAGGGCGCGGGGGCGGGCCATCCCGTAGGAGGGGAAGGAGGCCTGCTCCGGCCAGGGGAAGTGGAGGAGGTGCCCGCCGCCGATGACGCGTAGGCCGCGGTTGCGCTGCCAGCCGGTGGTGTCCATCCCCATGGAGACCAGCTCGCGCACGGCCGAGGGGGTCAGGCCGTCCCCGCAGACCTTGTCCCGGCCGAGCTCCTGCTTCTCCAGGAGGATGACGTCGAGGCCAAGAGTGGCCATGTGGTAGGCCGCCGAGGAGCCGGCCGGGCCGGCCCCGACGACGATGACGTCGGCAGAGGCGGAGGCGCTGGACTGGGCGGCTGCCTGGCTCACTCGGGCTTCCCTCCTCGGCACTTCTGGTACAGCGGGCGTTGTCATAGGCATCACAGTTGGCACCGTAATGCAGGCCCCGCACTGGGCGGAGCCTGTGCCGACTGTACCCAGGCGGCCGACGCCTCCATGACGGGAGCGGCGAGACAGGAGGCGAACCGCAGTTTTCGTTGCCGTGACGGCATTCCTCAGAGAAGTCCCCACCTCAACGGCAGATGGTGGCACCCCAGAATTACGCTGCAAGTGAGTGACGAATTTCAACACTGTCGGACGGGACCTGCGTCCTAGAGCGGCACCGGCACGGTCGGAGGCCGGCTGGGAGCGGTCTGCGGCACGCCTTGGCGGCGAGACCGCGGCCGGGATTTGCGATGATGACCCCCATGAGCCGATCCCCCCTTCGAGCCAGCCTCGCCAAGGACCCGCGCGAGGTCGCCGGGATGTTCGACGCCGTTGCGCGCCGCTACGACCTGTCCAATGACGTGATGAGCCTGTTCCAGGTGCACATGTGGCGCCGGGTGACGCGCGCGGCCGTCGCCGCGAGGCCGGGGACGCGAGTCCTGGACCTGGCCGCGGGGACCGGCACCTCCTCGGTGGAGTACGCCGCCGACGGCGCCGAGGTCGTGGCCTGCGACTTCTCCACCGGCATGGTGGCCGAGGGCAAGCGTCGCCACCCCGAGATCGCCTTCGTGGCCGGGGACGCCACGGCGCTGCCCTTCGCCGATGAGAGCTTCGACGTCGTCACCATCTCCTACGGGCTGCGCAACGTGCAGGACACGGCGCGGGCGCTGTCGGAGATGCGCCGGGTGACGGTTCCGGGCGGGCGGATCGTCATCGCGGAGTTCTCCACCCCGACCTGGCCGGCATTCCGCCACCTGTACCGCTTCTACCTGGGCAGCGCCCTGCCGGCCGCCGCCCGTCTGGTCTCATCGAACACCGCGGCCTACGACTACCTGGGCGAGTCGATCCTGGCCTGGCCGGACCAGAGGGAGCTGGCCGGTCTCATGCACGAGGCCGGCTGGCGGGGCGTGGGCTACAAGAACCTCTCCGGCGGGATCGTCGCGGTTCACCGGGCCACGCGGCCCGTGCCCGCCCAGGGCGAGCAGTGAGAACCGACCTGAGCAACGACCCGGGGCCGACGTCGTGAGGGCAGAGTCATGAGGGCAGAGCACTGCCTGGCCGACCCGCCGCGGCTGTCCTTCCGCACCCATGAGCTGCCCGAGGGCGCACTGGAGGAGCTCGCGCTCATCGACCTGCTGGCAGGCCGCGAGGACGTCAGCTCCTGGGTGCACGAGGGGCGCGGACTCATCGGCCTGGGCCGCACCCTGATGATCGAGGCCCACGGGGCGGAGCGCATCGAGGCACTGCGGGCCGCGTGGCGGGCCGTCGTCGGCGTGGCCTGGTGGCGTGATGCGCTGGTCCGCCCCGGGACCGGGCCGGTGGCACTGGGCGCGATCACCTTCTCCCCCAGCTCCGAGCAGTCCTCAGTCCTGGTGGTTCCCGAGGTCCTCGTCGGGCTGGACGACTCCGGCGCCTGGCTGACGACCGTGGTGCCCGGACCTGACGACGGGAGCGAGCCAGAGCACCCGGATCCCGGGATGCTCCTGACGGCGCTGGTGGCCGATGCTCGTGCAGCGGTCGACCGGGAGCCCGCCGACGACGATGGGGACTCCGGGGACTCCGGCGGCACCACCGCCGTTGAGGCCGGGGCGCTCAGCGAGGAGCAGTGGTGCCGGGCGGTCTGCGCCACGCAGGAGCGGATGCGTGCGGGGCAGGCCCGCAAGGTGGTCCTGGCCCGCGACGTGCTGGCCTACCCGGGCGGGCCGCTGGCCACCGGTACGGTCCTGCAGCGCCTGGCCAGCGACTACCCCTCCACCTGGGTCTTCGCCGTCGACCAGATGGTGGGCGCCAGTCCTGAGCTGCTGCTGCGCCTACAGGATCGACGCCTCATGAGCAGGGTGCTGGCCGGTACGGCCCGCCGGCACGCCGGCGAGGACGCTCTGGCGACGGCACGCCTGGCCTCCTGGCTGGAGGGCTCGGAGAAGAACAACCGGGAGCATGAGCTGGCCCGGGACTCGGCGATCACGGCGCTGGAACCATTGTGCTCGGTGGTGGAGGCCCCCGCCCGCTTTGTCCTGACGCTGCCGAACGTCCTGCACCTGGCCAGTGACGTCACCGGGGTTGTTGCCGGAGACACCGGGGCGCTGGCCCTGGTGGACGCGCTGCACCCGACAGCGGCCGTGTGCGGGACGCCAACCCAGGCGGCGGCGCGCCTCATCGAGGAGGCCGAGTCCATGGACCGGGGACGTTACGCCGGGCCCGTGGGCTGGGTGGACTGGCACGGCGAGGGCGAGTGGTGCATCGCGTTGCGCAGCGCCCAGCTGCCCACAGGGGGTCCCGGACCGCAGTCGCCCGCGAGAGTGTTCGGGGGCGGCGGCATCATGCCGGACTCCGAGCCGGTCGACGAGCTGGCGGAGACGACCGCCAAGATGCGCCCCATGCTGGGGGCACTCGGCGTGCGTCTCTGAGACGACTCTGGGCGGCTATCGCGTCAGGAGTCCTTGCGCTCGGCCAGAGTCACGTCGATGTCCTGCTTCTTGGAGTCGCGGATGACCGTGAGCTTGACCTTGTCGTTGGCGGAGTACTGGCGCACGTAGCCGGTGAGAGCCGACCCCTGGGCGGTGGTCTTCCCATCGATGGCGATGACGACGTCATCCTTCTTCAGCCCGGCCTTGTCGGCCGGTGAGCCGCCTTCGACCGAGGTGATCTTGGCGCCGGCTCGCTTCTCGCCGTCGGCCGTGGCACCAGCGGTGTCGAGGGTGACTCCCAGGTAGGCGTGCGTGGCAGTGCCGGACTTGATGAGCTGCTTGGCGACCTTGTCGGCCAGCTTGACGGGGATGGCGAAACCGATGCCGATGCTTCCCGAGCCTCCCTCGCCGCCGCCGGAGCGGCTCATCGTGGCGATGGAGCTGGTGATCCCGATGACCCGCCCCTTCTCATCGAAAAGCGGCCCTCCGGAGTTGCCGGGGTTGATGGCGGCGTCGATCTGGATGGCGTTGGTGTAGACCGCCGAACCGCCCGATCCGTCCTCATTCTGGGAGTTGACGACGGGCCGATCGAGGGCCGAGATGATTCCGGTGGTGACGGTCGAGGACAGGCCCAACGGGTTACCGATCGCCATGACGTCCTGCCCCGTGGCCAGCTTGTCGGAGTCGCCGAGCTGGGCGACCGTGAGGTTGTCGGGGGCGTTCTTGAGCTGGATGACCGCCAGGTCGGTGGCGGGGTCGGTACCGGTGGTCTCAGCGTCGTAGACGCGGCCGTCGGCCAGCGTCACCTGGATCTTGGAGGCCCCCGCCACCACGTGGTTGTTCGTGATGATGTGCCCCTCCTTGTCGAAGATGACTCCGGAGCCCAGGGCCTCGCCCCTGTCCGTGACGACACCGATGGAGACGACGGCGTTGGACACGGCGGCCGAGACGGCCTCCCAGTCGGGGGCCTGGCCGGCACTGTTAACGGTCTTGGTCGTGCTCCCGGTGGCGATAGCGGTGGGGGCGGCCGTGGAGCGCTGTGACGCGCCTCCGTCCCGGGCGTCGAGAGCCTTGATCGCTCCTACGGCACCGCCGGCCCCCAGCAGGGAGGCGACCAGTACGGAGGCGACCAGGGCGAACCAGCCCGGCCCCCGCCGGCGCCTCTTGGTGCCGCTGTCAGCGCCTGTGGCCTTCGAGGCCGCATAGAAGGACTCCCCGGTGGGGGCGCCGGCCGGAGCGTAGCCACTGGGCGTCGTCGGGACGCTCGTATAGGGCGAGCCGAGGTGCGTCTGCTGCCCCTGGTAGGGCTGCTGGGCGGATGAGTAGCTGGGCGGCGTCGCCTGCTGCACCTGAGGGGCGGGGTACTGCCCCTGGGGCTGCTGCTGCGGCTGGTAGGACGGCTGCTGGGGCTGGTACTGCCCCTGGGCGGGCTGCGCGTAGAGCGACGCGGACTGCTCCGCGGGAAGCTGCGAGGTCGGCGGCTCGGCAGGCAGCTGAGAGGTGGGCGGCTCGGTGGGAAGCATCCGGGTCTCATTCCCATGCTGCACGTTCGCCCCCTGAGGCAGGACCGGCTCGGGCTGGGAGGCGTCGGCGGTGTAGGCCTGGGAGAGATCCGCGTAGCCGCCGTGGTCCTCGGTCACGCTCGCGCCCTCGCTGACGGAAGACGCCGTTGCCGGGCTGGCCTGGCTGCTGGCGGACCAGGAGTCGACACCGGAGTGAGCGCCGTCCGCCGCCGCCTCGGGCTCAGTGGGCCGGTATGCCTCCGGGTTCGTCTCGTCGTATCCGCTCATCTGTGCTCCTCCTCGGGCGTGTCGCCCTCTCAGATCCACGAGTAGACAACACCAGGGCTCTGTGCCGTTTCCGATGATTCCCTGAGGCTGTGCTGTGGATCGTATAACTGTTGTATCGCAGCGGGCTGAGAGCCCGGCGGTGGGTTCGGGCTGAGCCGGGGCCACCGCCGCAGGTCCTATCCCGCTGGTTTCCGTCCATCTCTATCGTCGTTCATGTTGTCACGGTGTGAGGACCGTGCCTCGTGGTCTCCCAGACGACGACGCTCACACCGTCGACCGGTTCAGCCAGGAGTCCGCGGAGGGCCTCGACATCATGGGGGACCTGGACGCGAGCCCCCAGGGCTGCCGCCAGCGCAGCGATATCCGCCCGCTGAGGGGCGGTGAAGAGCCGTTCGAACCGGCCCGCTGGCGTGGTGCGGGCGTACTCGAGGTGGGAGAAGATCGCGCCCCCGCCGTCGTCGACGACGATCACCTGCAGGTCGGCCTCCTCCTCTCGCACACCCCGGTTCAAGGACATGGCGTCGTGGAGGAAGGCGAGGTCTCCCATGACGGCGCGAACCGGTTCCCCTGAGGCCATCCACAGTCCGATCCCGGTGGCGATGGTGCCGTCGATGCCCGCCAGGCCGCGGTTCGCGACCGCCTTCGGGGCAGCGGCGCCGGGCTGGGCGAGTCGGTCCAGGCGCCGCACCGTCATGGACGAGCCCAGCAGAAGGGTGGGGGCACCGGGGGCCTGACTGGCCTCCCACACGGCCCGGGCCAGGGCGTCGGCGCTGCTGGAGTGGTCCGGTTCGGGAAGATCCGCCACGGCCCGGCGCCAGGAGTCGGTCCAGGCCGTGTCGGCGCTCTCCAGGCCGAGGGAGGCGACGAGACGGGCCGAACGGAGGGCGGCGGCGTCGGCAGGCTCATGATCGGGACCGTCCATGGGGACGACCCGTCGAGCCCGCCCGGAGACGTCGGTCCACCGGGCACGCTCGGTCAGGACGGTGATGTCGAGATCCTCGCGCCCCAGGAGCGCGGTGATGGAGCGACTGAGGCTGGGGTGCCCCAGAACGAGGAGGTGCTCGGCCTGCTGGGCGAGCGCGCGACCCGCAGGGGTGCCCAGCAGCTCGGCGTAACGGCTCAGGGCCTGCGGGCCGCTGCGGGCCTGGGAGGTGGGTTCGGCCAGGAGTGGCCAGTTGAGGTGCTCGGCCAAAGACCTGGCCAGCGAGCCGACGGCCGGGTGGGCGGTATCCCCGGCGACGACGAGCCCTCTCCCCTGCGCTAAGGAGCCAGAGCCGGCCGGCTGGCCGGCACCGGCCTCCGGGGTTCCGGCCAGCACGGCTGCCCGGGCAGCCGGGACCATGGGCGGGAAGGGCGGTGCCGGAGCGACCGGCACCGCATCCTCCACGGTGTCCCCCACTGAGCTCTCCGCTGAGTTCTCCGCCGTCAGGGGCGGACGGAAGCGGGCGTTGATCTGGACCGGCCCGGGATCCTGACTGAGGGTCCCGGTGGCGGCGGCGACGGCGCGGCGCACCTGCCCGGCGATGGCGGCGTCGGCCGCATGGCCCCCGAGGTCGGCGGCCAGGTCGGCGGGCAGATCCACACCCAGGCGCAGGGCCGGTGCGAAGAGCCCGGTCTGCTCGGTGGTCTGGCTGGCACCGGTGCCGACCAGCTCGTGGGGCCGGTCGGCGCTGATGACGAGCAGGGGGATGCCGGCGGCGTCGGCCTCACTGACGGCCGGGTGAAGGTTGGAGACGGCCGTGCCCGAGGTGGTCACGACGGCGGCGCAGCGACTGTGCCCGGTCAGGGCGTGGGCGCGGGCGGCCCCCAGGGCGATGAAGCCGGCACTGCGCTCATCCAGCACGACGCGCAGCCGTAGGCGCCCGGCGTCGGCGGCGTCGGCCAGGGCCTCCGCCAGTGGGGCGCTGCGCGATCCCGGGCACAGGACGACCTCGCGCACGCCCTCGGCCAGGAGGGCCGCCACGAGGCTGCGCGCGTCGGCCATGGCGGGCGGGAGCTGCGGTCGCTCCGGGGAGTCGGTCACAGGGGCGAGGATACGAGAGCGCACCGCCTGCACTGCGCTGCGATTGGTCACAGTCCGGTGAGCCATGCGCACAGCTGGGGTGGGGCTACAGCGGCAGCCCCGCCACGGCCCGGCTAGGGTCACGGGCCTCGCGCTGGCGGCGGGCGTGCAGGGCGCCGGCCAGGTGCAGCAGGCGCGTCTGCCAGTGCTTGGTGAGGTAGGGCCCCGCCTTGACCTCGTTCAGGAGGCGTTCGGAGACGGGGGCGGCGGCGTCCAGACGCAGGGTCCCGTTGCTGGGGCGGACGCTGGGCTCGGCGACGTCCTGAGTCAGCAGGCGCGTGGTCCCCAGGCCGCAGGCGTGGTTGAGGGAGGGCAGGCTGAAGGCGAGCGTCGCGCCGGCCATGATGCCCACGGAGGTGTCCAGGGCGGAGGAGACGACAGCGGGCAGTCCAAGGCGCTCTGCCATGTCCAGTGCCCGGTGCACCCCGCCCAGCGGGGCCACCTTGAGGATGGCGACGTCGGCAGCGCGCCGGTGGACGATCTCCAGGGGGTTGGCAGACAGCCGGATCGACTCGTCAGCGGCGATGGGCACGTCGACGGCGCGGCGCAGGTCGGCCAGGTCGTAGACGGTGGCGCAGGGCTGTTCGGCGTACTCCAGCCCTCCGGCAGCCCGGTCCATGAGGGGCAGGTTCTCGCGGGCGGTGTCCAGGTCCCAGGCGCCGTTGACGTCGATACGCACCTTGCCGGAACGCCCCAGGGCCGAGCGGACCGCCTCGAGGCGCTCCAGGTCCGCCGAGCGCTTGTCGCTGCTGCCGCTGACTTTGACCTTGGCAGTCCTGGCTCCGGAGGCCCGCACCAGATCGGAGGCGTCCTGAGCACCGACCTCAGGGACGGTCACGTTGACGGGGATGGTCTCGCGGTAGCGGGGAAGAAGGGAGTTTCCCAGGGCCTGGCACAGTCCGGAGGCGAGCCAGGGAGCGCTGGCCTCCAACCCGTAGTCCCAGAAGGGCGCGACCTCACCCCAGCCCCCGGGGCCGTGGAGCAGGACGCCGTCGCGGCGGGTGATGCCGCGAAACGGCGTCGTCAGAGGAATGTCCCAGACGACCGCGCGGTCGATGCGAGCCAGCAGTCCCGTGGAGTCCTGAGCATGAAGAGAGGCGATGTCGATCTCGCCGTTGGCATGCTGATGGTCCGGACTCACGGGCACAGAATACGCACGATCTTCAATCAAGACGACGAAACCGGGACAAGGGTGGCGGGGCCCACCTCGGCAAACGCCCACGGGGCTGAGCACTGGACTGTCCGGCGCCGTCTCGCGCCCCTGTGCCGGCGTCGAGCGCGGCCGTGAGCGCAGGCCCCTGTCCGCGGGCCTTTGTAGAATGACTCGTGCGGTTGAATTCGCGATCACGCCGAGGGGAAGCCATGAACGAGGGCAGCACGGGGTCAGGGGACGCGGGGCACCATCACTGGAAGCCCGTCACGCCCGTCTCCGCGATGGTTGTGGGCCGCCTGGTTCTCGGGCTGCCCAGCGCCGTCGGCCTGACGATCATCGTGCTGGTCTGGTCGGCGCTGACCCGCGCCGGGCTGGGATTCGGCAGGGCGTGCTTGTTCTCCCTGGTGGCGGTGGCGATTCGCGAGCTCATCGACGCCTCGGCTCACCGGCTCATCATGCGGGCCTGGCGCTCGAGGGATCCGCACGGCCTGCTGCTGACGATCATCGCCGCGACCTGCCCCGCGGTCGCGGGATTCCTGGCCGCTCGCCTCCTCGCCCCGGCATCGACGACGGCGCTGACGGTCCTCGCGTGGCTGCCGTTCATGGCCTTCGTCGCTCTCATTGAGAGGCCGTGGGACACTTCGCTCGGATACGACGCCCTCCAGGAGCGCATCCATCAGCCCCAGCCGATCCCGCCGGAGTACGTCACCGCCGACTTCCGCGACGCCCGCAAGTACCTGCCCGAGCTCCGGCCAGAGATGCTCCAGCGATAGTGCGGACAGCAGCAGACAGGGAGACTTCACCACCCCATTCGACCGATCGGCTGATTGTCTCACATCCACTGCCCCCACATGCGAAGACAAGAGATCAGCCATAGCCCGATTTTTTCCACCTCCCGTCAGAGCGTCGGCAGATCCGCAGCACGATGCGGCCGATCGCCCTCAAACGCCCAGCAACACTACTGGCACCACCTAACAGGCTCACCCTTGAGCCCTATCAAGTGTGACAGTCAACACACGACCCTTAGGATCATCCTGCAAGCACTTCCAACCTCACATACACACCCGCCGAGAGAGGAAAAGCAACATGGACCGCAGGAAGTTCCTGAGTACTGCCACTGTAGCCAGCACCGCAGGGATCGCGCTGACTCTGACATCAACATCCGCTTTCGCCGGCACAGCACGTCCAGGCAACACCATGGCGCCAGCCAAGACAGCCGCGTTGACCGATGCTCAGAAGGACCAAAAGCTCACCGATATCCTCAACGCCCTTGAGGCTGTTCCCGACGACCTCAAGAACGCCGACCCAGCCACGACACCCAACTACAAAGAACGCCTCACCGTTGCCACCAACGGCATTACTGTCGTTGAAACCCCAGTCGCCACGCAGACGGAAGCCGCCCAAATGGGTGTCGGAGGTTGCTTACTCGCTGTCGCAGTCGTCATTGCCGAGTATGGCATCCCCGCAGCCAAGGTCGTCTCCTGGATCAGGAAGGCCCGAGCAACCTGGGGTGGAGTAAAGGGCATTATCGCAGCTATCCGAGGCGGATTCGCAGCCGCCCAGATCGGCGAGGAAGCTGCTACCGTTCTCATGGGAATCCTCGGTCTCGACAGCGTCGTCAACGCCTGCTTCTGATCGCTCCCGGCAACTGACTGAATCGGAGATGCACAATGCCCCCGTACACCACCCCCACAGGAGGCAAAGCTCCTTGGAAGCCAGCCGTCCCCCTGTGGGGGGTGGTGTACGGGCGGATCGGATTGGGCATTCTTGAGGCAATCACTCTTGGAGTGGTTGTAGCCATCTGGTCCACCCTCACTCGCGCCGGACTCAGTTCAGACCAGATCACAGGATTCGCCGCTCTGGCAACCGCAGTGCGAGAAACGCTCGACGCAGCATCGATGCGCCTGACCATGCGCATCCAACGCACCAACGACATGAATGCGGTGCAGCGGACCGCGGCAGCTCTCATCTGTCCCGCCATCGGCGCGGTGCTGGCAGGCATGGTCTTCGCACCGCACTCCGTCATCCAGTTGACTTTGGTCACTTGGGCGTTATTCATGCTCATCACGTGCACACTGGAACAGCCATGGAAGACTTCGATGTCCTATGAGGAGATGAAGGAACGCGGCCGTCAGACCCGGCTGATGACGCGGGAGCACTTCGCCGAGGAGATCGCCGATGGCCGGATGACCTTCCGCCCCATCGACGACGAGGGCTACTACCTCGACGAGGACGGCAACCGCATCGAGACGGACCGATAGGTCAAGAGGGCGACCAGCCGGTAATATCACAAGATTCTCCGGCGTCACCTACCACCTTTAGGGCATGACCATGGAAGCACATACTGAGAATAGAGAAGCCCACGAAAAACCTTGGAAACCTCCCACCCCCCTTCAGACAACAGTGATGGGGCAGATCATTGTAGGGATTCCCGAGGCGCTGATCCTGGGAATTCTGATAGGAATATGGTCTGCACTCACCCGCTTAGGGCTGAACTTCGACCAGGTGACAGGCATCTCCATACTGACAGTCCTTGCCCGAAAGACGGTCGACACCGCCATGATACGCCTCATCATGCGAGCCAGACGATCGCCGGACTATAAGGGAGCAGCAGCAACCGTCATCTCTTTCGTATTCGCGCCCATTGCAGCCGCTGCATCAGTCTTCTTCATCCCGACGTTGCCCGCAGCCCTGTACATGACAGGTTTCGTATGTCTGTTCTTCATCATCGTCATTTGCTTGACTGAAAAACCATGGAACACGTCAGTGAGTTATGAAGAGCTCAAGGAACGCGGACGCAAAGTTCGCATCATGACCCGGGAGCACTTCGCCGAGGAGATCGCCGATGGCCGGATGACCTTCCGCCCCATCG
>ERZ773007.956-NODE-956-length-13939-cov-3.163065_pt1 | contig 13939 bp, 9 predicted proteins | sample MGYA00580665_ERZ773007 | MGnify/ENA primary metagenome ERZ773007 (study PRJEB29015, sample SAMEA2738122) | human oral metagenome | biome: human oral; feature: human-associated habitat; material: saliva | place: China | collected 2167 ... | reverse complement strand
TGAAGAATTAAAACAGGTTGAAGAACATATAGTTAACTCAAAAACAAAGATAGAAGAATTAGAGTTACAACTTTTCCAAGATGTTAAAATTAAAATTCATGAATATATACCACGTCTGCAAAGAGTTGCAAATACTTTAAGTGATATTGATGTTTTTGTTTCATTATCTGATGTGGCAGAAGAATACGGTTATGTTAAACCTGACTTTAACGATAATAATGTAATAGATATTGTGGATGGTAGACACCCGATAGTAGAACGTAATGTAAGCGCAGATAGCTATATTAGTAATGATTGTAAGGTTGAAAAAGATGAGAATATTCTTTTAATAACAGGACCAAATATGTCTGGGAAGTCTACATATATGAGACAGCTTGCACTAATAGTTATTTTGGCCCAAATAGGTTCATTTGTTCCTGCATCGTCAGCTAGCCTACCAATCTTTGATAAGATTTTCACACGTATTGGTGCTAGTGATGATTTAGCTGGTGGGAAATCAACCTTTATGGTTGAAATGATTGAAGCGAAAAATGCCTTAGTAGAATCAACAGCTAATTCATTATTAATATTCGATGAAATAGGTCGAGGAACATCTACATATGATGGTATTGCCTTAGCACAATCAATATTAGAATATATAAACAATACTATTAAATGTAAAACATTATTCTCTACTCACTATCATGAACTTACAAAACTTGAAAATATTACCGAGGGAATAAAAAATATCCACGTATCTGCTAAAGAAGATCATGGTAAATTGATATTCCTATACAAGATAAATGAAGGTCCAATAGAGAAAAGTTATGGTATTCATGTAGCACAGTTAGCTCACTTACCAAATGATGTAATAAATGGAGCTAATAAAATTCTTAAAGAGTTAGAAAATGGTAATAAGGGTAGTGAAGATTTAGTAAACAGTGAAAGCTATAATAATGTTCTTACAAATACAAAAGAACTAGAAGAGAAAATACGAAGAGAAGTACAAGTAGAATTAGAAGAAAAGCTTAAAAAACAAAAGAAAAAAGAAGTAAAAGAAGAAAAAGCAAAACATTATGCAAAACAACAATTGGACTTTGATGGTAACAATGAGAAGTTTGATTATATCAAAGAACAAATAGGTAGTATTAACTTCCTTGAAACGACACCTATGCAGGCATTTAATCTTCTTTATGAGATTCAGCAAAAACTAAACGAGGATGTGAAATAAATTAAATGGGAAAAATAAATATATTATCTGCAGAATTATCTAATAAAATTGCAGCTGGAGAAGTAGTAGAGAGACCTTCATCTGTTGTAAAAGAGTTAGTTGAGAATTCAATCGATGCAGGTAGTACAAATATCAAGATAATAATTCAAGAATTTGGAATTAAACAAATAAGAATAATAGATAATGGTAGTGGTATTTCAAATGATGATTTAGAAAGAGCATTTCTTAGACATGCTACTAGTAAAATAAGTGCAGATTATGATTTATTCCATATAGAAACACTAGGGTTTAGAGGAGAGGCCTTAGCAAGTATTTCATCAGTGAGTAAAGTTACAATCAAAAGTTGTTCAGGCGAAGCCCAAGGGAAAATGTTAATATTGGAAGGTGGAAAAGTAGTACAATCAGAATTTTATGCTCCTATTAAAGGAACAGATCTTAGTGTAGAGAACTTATTCTATAATACTCCTGCAAGATTAAAATATTTACGAAATCCACATACAGAACAAGCAAATATAACGAATGTAATTCATAAGTTTGCCTTATCTTATCCAAATATCTCATTTGAACTTCATGTTGATGGTAAAATAACCTTTAAAACATATGGAGATGGGGATGTTCATAAAATATTATCAAAAATCTATAATATGAGTGTAGCTAAGAATATGATAGATTTTAGTGGTAGTAATGATGACTATAAAGTTTATGGGTTTATCTCTGTTCCTGAGGAAACTAGAGCAAGTAAAAATTACATTCATATATTTATTAATGGACGTTATATAAAGAACTACGTTATACAAAACTCTATTATAGATGCTTATGGAACACTGCTTATGAAAAATAGATATCCACTATGTGTTATAAACATAGAAATGGATCCAATCTTACTGGATGTAAATGTTCATCCGACAAAACAAGAAGTACGATTGTCAAAAGAAGCAGAACTAATAAGACTTATTAAAGAAATAATAGCTGAAAGACTTAGTAATTATACATATATTCCACAAGGTATGAATAATGTTCTTACTAAAAAAGAAAAATCACGTATAGAAAAACTAGACTTCTTATCTGAATTAGATACTAAATTTGGTATAGAAGAGGATGAGGGAATTTCTAAAAAACAATTAGAAGATAAAATAATAAATGAAGATGATTTTATTTTCGGTGAAGACAATTTATCTTCAGAAAATAATATTTCAGTTAATGATAAAAATGAAAATAATGATAATAGTTATTCTCGTAAGGCAAATCGAGTTAAAAGTGACTTACCCGATTTAAGTTATAATCCATATCCAAAGGATAATCGAAATAGATTTGGAGAGAAACCAACTAAAAAAGAAATAGAGAATTTTATGAATTTCTCTAAACGAGATGAAATTGAATATACTGAGGACAAAGTAATTTTAGGCTCTGATTCTGAATTAGATAATAGTCATTTCGATGAAATAAAAAATGCTAAAATAGTTCAAGATGATGAAACTAAGGTAAGAACATTACCAGACTTAAAAGTTCTTGCTCAAATATTTAAAACATACATCCTCTCAGAAGCGGATAATAAACTATATCTTATTGACCAACACGCTGCAGCTGAACGATATAACTATGAAAAGTTACAACGTGAATTTAGCGAAAGAAAAAATTACAAAAAACAAATGTTAATTCCACTTATGTTTGATTTTTCTGTAGAAGAAGCGGCAGAAGTTAGAAATAATTTAGAAAAATTTGAAGAGCTAGGTATAGTTTTTGAAGAATTTGGAGATAATTCTTACGTTGTTCGTGAATTTCCTGGTTGGATAGAAGAAGACGAAGAAGAAATGATAAAAATTATTGTTGAAAAAGTTTTGAAAAATAATAATATTACATTTAATGAATTGAGAAATGATGCAATAGCTATGGCTAGCTGTAAAATGTCTATAAAGGCAAATCAAATACTCAATGAAGTTGAAATGAATAAAGTAATAAGTGATCTTTATGAGTGTAAGAATCCATTTACGTGTCCACATGGAAGACCTATTATTACAAAAATGGAGAAAAAAGACTTAGAAAAAATGTTTAAGCGAATAGTTTAGGAGACAATATGGAAAAAATATCTTTAATTGCAATAGTAGGTCCTACGGCTGTTGGTAAGACAGCCTTAAGTATTGAACTTGCTAAAAAATTCGATTGTGAGATTATTTCTATAGATAGTGTTCAAATATATAAAAGATTTGATATAGGTTCTGCAAAAGTTACTCCGGAAGAAATGAATGGGGTAGTTCATCATTTAATAGATGAACTTGAACCAAATGCTACGTGTTCCGTTTATGATTTTCAAAAATTAGCTCGTGATAAAATTGATGATATTCATAGTAGAGGGAAAATGCCTTTGTTAATTGGGGGAACAGGTTTTTACATGAATGCAGTACTAAATAATTATGAGTTCACAAATCTAGAGGAAAAAACTTATGATATAGACGTTGAGAAAGCTAAACAATATTTAAAAGATAACTATGTTGATACATATAATAGTATTGACTTAGACAATCATCGACGTGTAATTAATGCTTATAATTATGTAATGAATGAAAAGAAATCTGTAACTACAAACAACAATGGGGATACTGTTCTAGATTGTTATAATCCATTTTTAATAGTTCTTAATACTGATAGAGAAGTTCTATATAATCGTATTAATATGAGAGTTGAACTGATGTTTGAAGAAGGGCTTGAGCAGGAAGTTAAAGAAATTATTGAAGAATATGGTCTAGAACTGCAAGCTCTGGGAGCAATAGGATATAAGGAGATGATTCCATATCTTAATGGTAATGTTTCTAAAGAAGATACTATTGCAGCTATTTCTCAGAATTCACGCCGTTATGCAAAACGTCAGTTGACATGGTTTAGAAATAAAATGGATGGAACATGGTACGATACTTCAAATAAAGAATTATTGGCAGATATAATAAAAGACATCAAAGAAAAAATTAATTAAAGATTATATAGATAGATAATTGACTAAGGTTTGAAAAGTAAAATTTTCAAGCCTTTTTTTTAGTTATAACAAGATAAAATTTATTATATAATAGAAATAATTTTATTTTTAAGAAAATTTGATAGGAATTTTTAAAATATTTTATTATGTTTTCTAATTTAACTAGAGTTTTTATTCGTTATATGCTAAACTAGTAATACTAAAGATTCTCAGGAAGTAGGAGGAAAAGATGAATTCATTTAAATATCTTAAGCCAAAGTTATTTAGTGTAATGAAAAATTATACAAAAGAACAATGCATAAAAGATATAATTGCTGGTTTGATAGTAGCTGTTATAGCATTGCCTTTATCGATTGCTTTGGCGATTGCATCTGGGGTTAATCCGGAACAAGGTCTTTATACTGCGATTATAGCAGGTTTTTTTATTTCATTTTTAGGTGGAAGTAGAGTTCAGATTGGTGGACCTACAGCCGCTTTTGTCGTTATTATATATGGAATTATAGCTGAACATGGAATTGCAGGATTAACTGTTGCCACACTTATGGCAGGAGTTATGTTGATTCTAATGGGATTATTTCACTTTGGTGACTTGATTAAATTTATTCCGAAAACTATCACTGTAGGCTTTACACTAGGGATTGCTATGGGAATAGTAGTTGGGCAGGTGAAAGATTTCTTAGGATTAAGTATGGGATCAGTTCCTGCAGAGTTTGTTGGAAAATTAGTAGCCTATGGTCATAATATAAAAAGTATAAGTTTTGTCACTTTAGCGATAGGATTACTTGCGATACTAATTCAAATATTATGGCCAAAGGTATCTAAGAAAATACCGGGTTCTTTAATCGCAATACTAGTTACAACATTTTTAGTAGCTATTTTTAAATTACCAGTTAAAACCATTGGTGATCTATATACGATTAAAGCAGGGCTTCCTAGCTTTACAATGCCTACAATTTCATTTTCTCTAATCAGAGAGATGATTTTACCAGCATTTACAATAGCTATATTAGCTGCTATAGAATCACTATTATCTGCTGTAGTATCTGATGGTATGACAGGAAGTAAGCATAAATCTAATGCAGAATTAGTAGCCCAAGGTGTAGGGAACTTTATGTCGGCACTTTTTGGAGGAATACCTGCCACAGGTGCAATTGCGAGAACAGCAGCTAATGTAAAAAATGGTGGTAGAACACCAGTGGCTGGGATGGTACACGCATTTACTTTATTATTAATATTATTATTTTTAATTTGAAATGATTACAATTATTTCTTAGTTACATTATATCATAAAATAGAAATTTGTCAAATATTTTTTAACATTTTATTTTATAACCTTTGATTTTATTTCAAAATTCTTTTTTTCAATGCTAATGCAGCTGATCAAATCCTTCACCAAAGACTTTTGTAGTATCTGTAACTGTAACAAAAGCAGTAGGATCGTGTGCCTTTAAAAATTTTCTTAGCTGTATAAACTGTCTTCTCTCAATAATTGTAAGCAAAATATCCTTTTCAGCTCCAGAATATCCTCCAACTCCCTTTAAAATCGTACATCCCCTATCAAAGTCCCTTAAAATATAATTTAACACAATATCCTTATTGGAAGTAATAATCATAATCTGTTTACGTGAATTAAATCCCTCTATAAATTTATCTGTAATGAATCCTGTCACATAAACACTTAACAGTCCCACAAGCCCCAATTCTACACCAAATGCAAAAATCGCCAAAAGAGTAACGATAGCATCAACAATGAAACTGGACATTCCATAGCCGATGTGGCAATACTTGTTAATAATTCTCGCAATTATTGAAGTTCCACCTGTGGAAGATTCATATAAATAAATAATTGTTATTCCTAAGGCACAAATTGCACTTCCAAAAACTGTGGCTAGAAATATGTCTTTAGTAATAGTGTAATTGGGATAAAATTTTTCAAAAAAAGAAAGAAAAAAAGATAAAAGCACAGTTGCATAAATGCTCTTAAATCCAAATTGTCCGCTAATTACAATAAAAGCTAAAGCGAATAAAATTAAATTGCTAATAGCGACAAAAAGCCCTGTGGGAAAGCCGAATAAGCTGTTTATAACCAGGGCTAGCCCTGTTACTCCTCCACTTGCTATTTTATTTGGGAAAAAGAAAAACTGCAATCCCATTGCAAGAAAAAGAGTTCCTAATCCGATTAAAAAATATTCCTTAATTAATTTAAGAATTGTTTTTTTATTCATAAAATGCTCCTTTCATAAAAAAATAAAAAAAGATAAATACAGTAAAACTGTCTTAAAACTGAACTTGAAAACTATAATTATTTCACTCAAAACTTAAATTTATATAATCTTTAATGGTTTTATTTTAAATAAGTCCGATTATAAAATAAAAAAACGAAGCTACTTTAAAATACTATTCTTTTTTCGCTTCGCTTAAGTTTACTTATTAATATAGATTCAATTTATATGTCAAATAATATAATGGTTTGTTTTGATTCTGCACTGCAAAGTCATATTCATTGAATACATTTTTTGCTTGCGGAATATTTTTTTGAAGCTGTGCAGACAAACTGAATTTTTCAGCAATCATTTTTGTAAGAGCTTTTAACTTTTTAGAAAGATCTTCTTCTAAATAAATATTTTCCACAGCATAATTATTGCGTAATCCCAAATCTCTTGCCATTATTTTTATAACCTCATCAAGACTTGCAATTCCATCAACTAAATTTATGTTTTTAGCTTCATCACCAAGCCATATTTTACCTTGTGCATAATTTTCAAGAGTATTTTCATCAATTTTACGGCTTTTAGAAACACGTGACTTAAATTCGCTGTATGTTTCCTGCATTGATTGGGTGATTTTATCACGAGATTCTTGAGATAATGGTGCAAAACTATCATTAATGTCTGAATATTTACCCTTTGATATTGAATTTGAATGAACTCCAAATTTTTCTTGTGCATTGTAGAATTTCGGAATCATTGAAACTACACCGATTGAGCCTGTAATTGTGGCACTGTTGGCAAATACCTTATTTCCTGCCATTGAGATGTAGTAACCTCCAGAAGCTGCAGTATCTGACATTGAAACATAAATTGGAATATTTAACTTTGTCAATTCCTGATAGATTACTTCAGAAGCTAGAGCTGAACCTCCGCCTGAATTTACACGAAGCACGATACCTCTTAAATTTTTAGTTTTCATTGCCTTTTCAACTTTTTCTAAAATATTGTCTGGAGTTATGACACCTTCTGTAGCTCCATCTGGATCATACATAATCGAACCTTCAGCATAAATTACAGCAATAGTACCATTTCTAGGATTTCCGATTTTTTCATCCTTTACCCTTTTTTCATAATAGTCAGTAATATCTGCAACATTATCTTCACGAATATTCAAACGTTTTGTAAAATCAGAAAACTGTTCCAGCTTGTCAACTAAATTTTTATCACGTGCGGCAAATGGTGTCAAATTAGTATCATTTCCATTCACAATATCATTATTTAGCGTATTTTTGTCAATTTTACGATTTTTAGAAATATCTTCAATAAATTTGCCATATCTATTTTCCAAGATTCTTGTAAGTTCAGAACGTAATTCAGGAGTCATCTCATTTCCAGTATAATTTTCCCCATAAGATTTGTAATTTCCAATACGGACAACTTCCATATTCACTCCCAGCTTATCAAAAAGACCTTTATAATACATATCTGAATAATGATAACCTGTCAAATCCAAACTTGCTGAAGCAGATGGAATCATTACAACTTCATTTGCAATGGAAGCTAATTTATAATTGGCATTTGTAATATAAGCTCCAAAAGCATATATTTTTTTATTATTTGCCTTCAATTCTTCAAATTTCTTTGATAATTCCTCCACTTTTGCAGATGACAGATTTACTGTATCTAAAGCAATGATAACTCCTTTTACCTGATTATTTTTCTTTATATCATCCAAACTATTTAAAACATCCATATAGGATAAATTTTCTCTATCTGAAAGAAAATCTGAGCCTATAACTTTATCCTCAGTAACGTCAGAAACATTGAAAAGTATATATTCATAGCTTTTTTTCGCATTTTCATTTTTATTTTTTGAACTGACAATAGCAATTATTGACATTCCGATAATAAAAATTATTAGTATTGACAATGAAAGTTTTAAAAAAAATGAATATATTTCTTTTCCTGTAAATATTAAAAACTTTTTGAAAAAATCCCAAAATTTCATTTTTATTTTCCTCCTTGCATCTATGTGATTTAATAATTTATAATTTGTAAAAGTTTAAAAAGTTTTGTTAAAATTTGAATTTTCCTTTATATTCTATCACTTTTATTTTTACAATCATCTATTTTATGCATAGCCATAAGTATGACAAATTATATCACTTTACAAAATAAATATCAATAAATTTTCTGCTTGCTAAATATCTAAAATTATGCGATAATTTAACATATAAATATAAAAAATTTAAATTTGAAAATGGAGGACTGAAAATGAACGACAGAATTGTTATTACAGTTATTGGAGCGGATAAAACAGGAATTGTTGCAAATGTTTCAACAAAATTAAGTGAATTGAGTTTAAATATTATCGATATTACGCAAAAGGTTTTTGAAGATGATATTTTTGCGATGATTATGCTTGTAGAAGCACCTAAAAATACAGATATTAAAAAACTTCAAGAAGAATTTAAAGTTTTTGAAGATAAAATAGGCGTAAGAGTTTTCCTGCAACATGAAAATATTTTTAAAACTATGCACAGAATATAGTTTATTATTAAAACTTAGGAGGAAAAAATGAATTTATTACCTGATGAGATACTGGAAACGATAGATATGGTTGAAATGCAGCATCTTGATGTAAGAACTGTAACAATGGGAATAAGCCTGCTTGACTGCATTAACGCAAGTGCAGAAAAAACAGCAGAAAATATCTATAACAAAATTATAAAAAATGGAAAAGACTTGGTAAAAATCGCCAATGAAGTGGCAAGCAAATACAATATGCCAATCATAAACAAAAGAGTTTCAGTTACTCCAATTTCAATAATTGGAAATGCAACAGATGCACAAGATTACACAATTTTTGCAAAAGCTCTTGATAAAGCGGCAAAGGAAATTGGAATTGACTTTATTGGAGGATTTTCAGCTCTTGTTGACAAAGGCTTTACAAAAGGCGATATTAATCTTATAAACAGCATTCCAAAAGCTCTTTCAGAAACTGACAGAGTCTGCTCATCTGTAAACGTAGGTTCTACAAAATCTGGAATTAATTTGGATGCAGTAAAAATGATGGGAAAAACTGTAAAAGACTTGGCTGAACTTTCAAAGGATAATGATGGATTAGCGGCAGCAAAATTTGTTGTATTTACAAATGCAGTTCCTGACAATCCATTTATGGCAGGAGCATTTCACGGAGTGGAAAATCCAGATGTTGTGCTAAATGTCGGGATCAGCGGACCTGGAGTTGTAAGACATACACTTGCAAATATTTCAAAAACTGCAAAAATTGATGAAATAACAGAAGCAATTAAAAAAGTAAGTTTCAAAATTACAAGAATGGGAGAACTAATCGGAAAGGAAGTTGCCGAAAGACTTGGAGTTGAATTTGGAATAATCGATTTATCACTTGCACCGACTCCAGCTGTGGGAGACAGTGTTGGAAATGTTCTGGAAGAATTTGGATTAGAATCAGTTGGAGCTTATGGAACAACACTTGCACTTGCAATATTAAATGATGCTGTGAAAAAAGGCGGAGCAATGGCTGCAACTCGTGTTGGAGGCTTAACAGGAGCATTTATCCCAGTAAGTGAAGATCAGGGAATGATAGAAGCTACAAGTAAAGGTTATTTAACACTTGAAAAATTAGAAGCAATGACTTGTGTATGCTCTGTTGGACTTGATATGATCGCTATTCCAGGAGATACTTCAGAAGCTGTAATTTCTGGAATAATAGCTGATGAAATGGCAATTGGAATGGTAAATACAAAAACTACTGCAGTCAGAGTAATCCCAGTTCCAGGTAAAAAAGCTGGAGATAGAGTGGTATTTGGCGGACTTCTTGGAGAAGCTGATATAATAAATATAAATAATTTAGATTGTTCAGTATTAATAAACCGTGGTGGAAAAGTAGCGCCTCCAATTCAGGCTTTAAAAAATTAATTTATAAATAAAAAATATGAAGATAAGAAAGTTAGGATTTATTCTTGACTTTCTTTTTAAACTGTAAATAAAAATAAAATAAAAAGCAAGGAGATAGAATGAGCAAAAATGGAAAAATTTATGTAGTAGGAATTGGACCTGGAAAAAAGGCAGATATGACTTTTAAGGCTTATGAAGCAATGGAAAATAGCGACATTATCGTAGGATATAAAACCTATACTGATTTGGTTAAAAAATATTTTCCAAGTACTGAAATTAAAAGTTCCAGTATGATGAAGGAAGTTGACAGATGTATAGAAGTCTTGGAACTTGCAAAAGATGGGAAAAATGTGGCTTTGATTAGTAGCGGAGATGCTGGAGTTTATGGAATGGCTGGAATTATGTATGAAGTAATTGGTGAAAATGATGATGTAGAAGTTGAAGTAATCGCAGGAGTTACAGCGACAAATGCCGCAGCCGCAATTGTTGGAGCCCCAATTATGCACGATTATGTAACAATTAGCCTAAGCAATCTTTTAACAGACTGGGAATTGATAAAAAGACGTCTGGAATTGGCAGCGCAAGGTGATTTTATCGTAAGTTTATATAATCCAAAAAGTAAAGGGCGAACAACACAAATTGTGAAAGCACAGCAAATTATGCTAAAATATAAGTCAAAAGATACTCCAGTTGCGATTGTAAGAAATGCAGGACGTGAAAACGAAGAATATGAAATTACAACACTTGAAAATATGCTTGATTTTGAAATAAATATGCTTACAATTGTGTTAATTGGAAATTCAAATACTTATGTAAAAAATGGAAAAATGATTACACCTAGAGGATATGAAAAAAAATATGAATATTAATTTTAAAAAGGGATAATCTCAAATTGAGAAAATCCCTTCTTTAATTAAAAATTTAAAATTTTTGCTACTCTTTCCTTTTCGTTTTCCCATTCTTTTCCATAATAAGATTTTAAGTAAATTTCTCTTAATTCTTCTATCAACGGGTATCTTGGGTTAGCCGATGTACATTGGTCATCAAAGGCTTCCAGCGACATTTCATCTACTGCTTCCAAGAAATCCTTTTCTGGAATTCCCCATTCTTTAATAGTGGCAGGAATACCAATTTTTTTATTTAATTCGTTAATTCCTTTAATTAAATTTTCTAACTTTTCTTCTTTAGTATTTCCACCAAATCCTAAATGTTCTCCCATTTCAGCATATCTTTGCATTGCATCAGGATATCTGTATTGCGGGAATAATCCCATTTTTGTCGGAGCTTCAGCTGCATTATAACGGATAACTTCTTCAAGAATTATTGCATTTGCTATACCGTGAGGAATATGGAATTTTCCACCAAGTTTATGTGCAAGCGAGTGATTTATTCCTAAAAATGCATTTGCGAAAGCCATTCCAGCAAGACAAGATGCATTTGCCATTTTTTCCTTTGCTTTGATTGCTCTTGCTCCTAATTCTACTGATTCAGGCAAGTATTTGAATACAAGTCTTGCCGCTTCTTTTGAATATGGTTTTGTGTATTCTGTCGCCATAACTGAAACATAAGATTCAAGCGCATGCGTAAATACATCAATTCCAGAAGCTACTGTAAGTCCTTTTGGCATTGTAAGCATAAGTTCAGGATCGTTAATTGCTACATTTGGTGTCAATGCATAATCTGCAAGCGGATATTTAATTCCTGTTTCATCATCTGTAATTACAGAAAATGGAGTTACTTCTGAACCAGTTCCTGCTGAAGTTGCAACTGCGATAAATTTAGCTTTTTTACCCATTTCAGGGAATTCAACGATTCTCTTTCTAATGTCCATAAATCTCATTGCAAGATCTCTAAATCTTAATGTTGGATGTTCATATAGTACCCACATAATTTTAGCTGCATCCATTGCAGAACCTCCACCAAGGGCTATAATAACATCTGGATTATATTCAAGCATAGCCTTTGCACCAGATTGAGCTGAACTTAATGTTGGATCTTCCTTTACTTCAGAGAATATTCTGTAATCAATATTCAAGCTGTCTAATACTTTTGTAATATGTTCTGCATAACCTAATTCTGCTAATACTTTATCTGTTACGATAAATGCTTTTTTATGTTTTCCTTTTAATTCTTCCAAAGCAGTTGGCAATGAACCATATTTGAAATAAACTTTTTCAGGAACTCTGAACCATAACATATTTTCTCTTCTTTCTGCGATTGTCTTTACATTTAACAAATGTTTTACTCCTACGTTTTCTGACACGGAATTTCCTCCCCACGAACCACATCCAAGTGTTAATGACGGCTCTAATTTAAAGTTAAATACATCTCCGATTGCTCCAAGTGAAGCTGGCATATTAATTAATGTACGCCCTGTTTTCATCAATCTTCCAAATTTATCTATTTTTTCTTTTTCTGCTAAATTGATATACAATGAAGAAGTATGTCCCAATCCTCCAAGTTTTACCAATTCATCAGCTTTTCTAAGCCCATCTTCAAAATCTTCAGACTTATACATTGCAAGCACTGGAGATAATTTTTCGTGCGCAAAAGGTTCTTCCATTCCAGTTGAAGTTACTTCTCCAATTAGCACTTTTGAACTTTTTGGAATTTCAAATCCTGCCATACTTGCGATAATATAGGCGCTTTTACCAACTATATCCGCATTCAGGCTTCCATTTTTAAATAATACTTCCCTCACTTTATCCAATTCCTCTTCATTTAAGATATAAGCTCCTCTATTTAAAAACTCATTTTTAACTTTGTCATAAATTTCCTTGTCTATAATTACAGATTGTTCTGTTGCACAAATTACTCCGTTATCAAATGTTTTAGACATTAGAATATAGTTTGCCGTCATTTTTATATCTGCAGACTTGTCTATTACAACTGGCGTATTTCCAGCTCCAACTCCAATCGCAGGAGTTCCAGATGAATAGGCCGCCTTAACCATTCCAGGCCCACCTGTTGCAAGTATTAAGTCGGCATTTGCCATAAGTTCTCTTGACAACTCTACACTTGGTTCATCAATCCATCCAATTATATCTTTTGGCGCTCCATATTTTACTGCTGTTTCCAAGGCAATTCTAGCTGTTTCAATTGTTGCCTGCTTTGCTCTTGGGTGCGGTGAAAATATTATTGCATTTCTTGTTTTCAATGAAATTAATGTTTTAAACATTGCTGTAGAAGTTGGGTTTGTTGTAGGTACAATTCCTGCGATAATTCCTATTGGAGTTGCAATTTTTTTTACTCCATAAGATCTGTCATCTTCCAAAACTCCACAAGTTTTTTCATCTTTGTATTTATTGTAAATATATTCAGAAGCAAAGTGATTTTTTATAACTTTATCTTCCACAATTCCCATTCCAGTTTCAGCCACTGCCAAATTTGCCAGTGTAATTCTTTCATCATTCATTTTTTGAGCTACTTTTCTAAAAATCTTATCGACTCTTTCCTGATCAAATGTTGCAAATTCCTCCTGAGCCTTTCTAACCCTTTGAATAAGATCTTTCAAACTCTCTAAATCTTTAACTATTGCCATTTTTCCTCCTAAAATAAAGCATGCATTTTATAATTTCCTTTATACTATAATAATACTCTATTTTCTAAAAAAACTCAAGTTTTTTTTTT
>ERZ773007.941-NODE-941-length-14086-cov-37.977621_pt1 | contig 14086 bp, 11 predicted proteins | sample MGYA00580665_ERZ773007 | MGnify/ENA primary metagenome ERZ773007 (study PRJEB29015, sample SAMEA2738122) | human oral metagenome | biome: human oral; feature: human-associated habitat; material: saliva | place: China | collected 2167 ... | reverse complement strand
GGTCCTCCTCGAAGGGAACCCACGTCCACACGATTTCACCCGGGTCAGCGTCGCCGTCCAGGGAAGGCGAGTACTCAAAGTTAATCATGTCGCGATAATCGCCCGGGTAATCCGAACCGTCGGATGCGCCGGTCGAGGATGCGACGGTCGAAGCCGGTGCGGAAGGCTTAGGTGCCGAGGAATTTGCCGAGGAAGGCTTCGAGGCGCTCGGCTTAGGCGCCGAAGAGCCGGAGGTACGAGCCTCACCCTGACGAGATTCGCGCTGACGAGATTCATCCCCGCGGGACTCACTCTTCTGGGAGGACTCGGAGCCGCCCTTAGACGCAGTAGCGTCGTTGAGGGCATCCTCTGCCGCCTTCTGCAGGAAGGGCAGCAGGGCAAAGAAAATTTTCTTCAGAATTTCGAGCATGGGCTCTATTATGCACTACAGGCGCGGAGGTAGAGCAATCGCCAAAACAGCCTGCTCCACCGCATACACCGCGTCCTGCGACTCACCCTTCAGCTGGGCGTCCGCATCAGCCAGAAGCTGCACAATATGCGCCAACTGGGCGCCGGTAAAACGGCGGCCGTCACGCTGAGCCTGCTCAACCTGCCACGGTGACATACCCACCTCACGCGCCAGCTCGTTAGCGCTCATACGCACGTGGTGCACGCGCGCAATATTGCGGATACGCATGGCGAGCGCACCCAGCATCGGAATCGGCTCCGTGCCGGTGGCAAGGGAGTGGCGGAGCAGACGCAGAGCCTCCGGGGCGTTACCGGAAATCGCGGCGTCACTGACGCGGAACGCGGTGACTTCGGTGCGGCCGCCGTAGTAGCGGTTCACCGCCTCCTCGGTGATTTCGCCGGGTACGTCTGAGAGCAGCTGCTGGCATGCGGCGGCAAGCTCAGCAGTGTCGGAGGAGGCGGCAGTCAGCAACGCCAGGGCGCCGCCGGTAATCGGGCGCTGGGCGGCGGCGAACTCCCCCGCCAAGAACTCGCTCTTCTCGCGGTCGGTCTTGAGCGCCTTGCAGTTGATGAGCACGAACTGGGAGCGCACCAGGTCGATGAGCTTCTTGCCGCGGTTACCGCCCGAGTGGTTCAGAATGAGCATGATGTCCGGCTCGGGGGCGTTCAGGTAGGCGAGCGTATCGGTCAAAAACTCGTCGCTCATGGAGGCGAGGTTCTCAACCTCAATGATCTTTGCCGAACCGAACAGGGAGGGCGAAGCGTGCAGAATCAGCTCCCCCGCCGTGTAGGTGGCGGCGTTAATCTGAACGCGGTCCACCTCCGGGTGGATGCTGCGGAACAGCTCACGCAGGCGTGCCGCAGCGCGGGAGGCGAAGTACTCCTCCGGGCCGTAGAGCATGACGGCGGGTGCCGGGGTGACGGTACGCCACGCGGTGTCGAGGGCGGGGCCGCCTCGGCGGGCGTAGCCTCGGGAACCACCACGCTGGGTTGCACGCTTACGCTCGGACACGCTTATCACTCGCCTTTATCTGCAGGGTACGGGCTGAACTCGGCCCCACTGCGCGCGGGGGTGCTGCGCGGGTGGAGTCTCGAGTATCCATCATAGCGTTTTCTTCTCAGATGCCTCCTAGCGGTGGTTAGGGGTAGTCGGTCAGGGCGAGTTGGGTAGAGGTTAATGCCCACGGTTAGATGCCCGCAGTTAGTTAGTCAGGAACGGGCGGGCTGATTGGGGCGCTGATAGGAGGGCGCAGTTTGCGGTACCACCCGCAAATACTGCCGGTGCGTGACCGCGCGGTAGTGGCGCGCATCCACCCACCAGAGGGCTATGCTCAACACCAGCACGCAGAGGGCGCTACACACCACCGCCGGGACGCTCGAACCGGGCTCCCACGGGTTACCCGGCGCGTGCGCGGCAGTGTGTGCCGCCCACTCGATACCCTGCGCGGCAAGGCCACCGACACGCAGGCACACATCCGCCAGAGCGGGCAGACCCAGAAGTATGAATCCGAGCGCCGCCAGCCCGGCGAGCATACTCAGCGGCGCCAAAGGAGCGGCAACTAGATTTGCCGGAACCGAGTAGAGCGGCACCTTACCGCTCATCGCCAGGATCAGAGGGGTGCACCACAGGGACGCCACAATCGGTGCGGCGAGCATTTCCGCGCAGAACACCGGCATGACGCGCATGAGCAGGCGAATCAGCGGCGAGCCCAGCAGAATCAGCGCGGAGGTTGCCGTCACCGACAGGGCGAACCCCATATCCACGGCGAGGTGCGGGGCGGCAAGCAGACATATCAGCACCGTTGTTTGCAGCGCCGCCAAGGACTGGCGACCCGATCCGCGCAGCATCGCGTAAGCACCGAGCAGACCCATGGCGAGGGAACGAATCACGGAACCCTCAGAGTCCAGCAGCATGGCGTAGGCGAGTACCGCCGCGACCCCGCACAGCACCATGACGCGGTGCGGAATGGCGAGGGTGCTCAGCCGGTGCACGAGCGGCGGCAGGGCGTGGGCATTTGGAGGGGTATGTTGTTGAGACTGGGCGGGGCGGCGGGGGTACGCGGGGCGGCGAGAACGAGCCGTGCCTCTCCCCCGCAACCGCTGCATCCAGGAACGAAGCAGCAGGTATGCGCTGGCGAGGTGGTACGGGCGAACCGCCAGCACCAGCCGGTACGCACCCAAAAACACAATGGCAATATTCGCCCCGGACACCGCTGTAATATGGCTGAGCCCGCTGAGCTTATACTCCTCCCGCGCGGTGGAACTCATCAGCGAATCATCCCCGTAGGCGGTACCCAAAACCAGTGCCGCCGACTCCGTGCCGAGGGTCTCCAGGGCGCGGGTACGCAGCTGCTCCTTGAGCGTGGACAGGTACGGCTCCGCCGCCGTCTGGGCGGTAGCGTTCGACCCGGCACCGTAGGCGGGAAAAATAGTTGCGCCGCTCAGCTTCGCCGTGGAACCGTTGAATTCCACTGTGCCGAGGGCGGTCACCTTCATACCCGGATAAATCGCTTGCGAGCGCGCGGTACCGCTCCCCTGTTGCTGAGCTGCCGAGCTCGCCGCCGAACGTGCCTCCAGGCGCTGCGCGGCGCTCTTTGCCGAACCGTCACGCCGGTACACGCGCACCCGCTCATTCACCAGCGCACGCACGCTCCGCCCCTGAATTTCCTCCAGCTTAATAACCACCATAGTAGTGCGCGGATCCACGCGGCGAACCTGCTCCACCGTGCCATTCAGACGAAGCGAGGCACCCTGCGCCTGCTGCAGGGTGGCGCGGGATGCATCCACCCCCGTAGCGCACAAAAGCACCGCCTGAACCGTCACAATACACGCCAGAAAAACCAGCTGACCGGTCGTGCGAAAGAGCAGGCTGTAGGGCATCACCGCACGCGGCGGAAAGAAGAGCAGAATCGCCAGGCACCCCAGCAGGGCAATGAGCACGCACGCCAGCGGATGCACCACCCGCCACGTGCCCACGGTCAGCGCCGCCGCAGTAAAAGCCCACAGCACCAGCACCGTAAAACTCAGGCGAAAGTCCAGGTGAATGAGGCTTCCCTGGGCGCGCAGCTCCTGCTCATCACGGCGGGTACGCCACCGTTCAGCGCCGATGCTCCAGCGGTAGCGGACGCGGTCATACGCCGTAGCCGCGGACCGGATGAGGCGCCGGGTGAGGCGCGAGGAACCGGGAAATAGCTCCCGCTTCCCCGCGTGCTGGCGGTTCTGCTGGCCATTCTGTTTGGGCATTAGACCGTCACCAGTGGGCGCAGATTCTCCAGCATCGACGGACCAATGCCGGGCACCGCATCCAGCTCATCCACGCTACGGAAACCGCCGTGCGCCTCACGCCAAGCAATAATGCGCTGAGCCATCGCCGGACCAATACGCGGCAGGGTCTGCAGCTCCTCAGCGGTGGCGGTGTTAATGTTCACCGGGGTTGAACCCTTCTGCGCGCTGCCCGAAGCGGTCAGCGTGCGCGCAGGCTGAGGCTGAGTACCGCCCTGAGATGCACCGTTCTGCGCTGCACCATTCGCCGCGTTACCCTGGCCCGCATTCGCCGTACCACCATTGGGCTGAATCTGCGCCGGAGCAGCCGTCTCACCACGATGCGGCACATAAATCTGCACCCCGTCACTGAGCGCACCGGCAAGGTTCACGCGGTCCAGGTCAGCATCCGCTGCGGCACCGGAGGCGGCGGCAATCGCATCCACGGCACGCCCCTGCGCGGGCAGCGTGTACACGCCGGGGTTGTTCACGGCACCCGCCACGTGCACCCGCACGGTAGCCTCACCGGAGGCGCCACCCTGCGCAGATTCACTCGGGGTCGGCTGGGCGGTGGACTGGGTACCGGGTTGAGTACCAGGCTGAGTTCCGGGGCTCTGCTGGGCGCCCACCGCCTGCACCGACTCGGCGGTACCACTCGGGGAGGCAATCTGCTCAGCACGCGGCGCTGCCGAAAACTGGGTCACACCCCACACCACAGCAACCAACGCCACCACCGCCACCAGAAGCAGCACGCGCGGCGACAAACCCCAACGGGTACTGCGGGTGGTGCCGGGCTGATCGGCCTGCTCCCACTCCGCCCAGTCGTCCACCTCATTCCAGTCGGGCTGCTGATCCCAGTCAGCCCAGCCATTCGACTCCGGGCGGGATGCCGCTGGCTGAGTGGTAGATACATGCTGGCTGGCAGGTACGGACTGGGCGGGTGTTTCTTCGGCGGGCACCTCCGCCGGCGTTACCTCAGCGGCAATAGCCAGCGGCACAGTGTCCTCGGCATCCGGCGCACCGTTCTTGCGGGCGCGCGGGCTGCGGTAGAGGCTGTTCATCAGGGAACGGGCGCTACGCTGCGCGCCGCCGGGCTGGGTTGCATTACCCAGCTGGGCTGCGCTGTCCTGCACAGGGTTCTGTACAGCGTTCTGGTCGGGGTTGGGGGTCATGCTCGTCATACCCCTACCCTAGGCTCACGCGCGCGAACGCACGAGCGCACGCAAAGAACCTGTGGATAACTCCCCTCGCACAACGCGAAAGGAGCCATCCACAGGCTCATTTTTGAAAAATATGCGGTTTTTGTTCAAAAACAGCGGGTTATGGTTTGTCACAAAGCCGTCACAAACACCTCAGCCACACGAGCTTCCCGCGCCGTTTGAGAGCAGAATCTAGCCTTCGCTTAGTCCTCGCGCGGAAGCTCAGTACCCGGAACGCCCAGCTCCGAAGCACGCTTATCAGCCATCACCAGCAGGCGACGAATACGGCCCGCAATCGCATCCTTCGTCATCGGCGGATCAGCCAGACGACCCAGCTCATCCAACGACGCATGCTTATGCAACACACGCAACTCACCGGCGTAACGCAGATGATCCGGCGCCTCATGCCCCAGAATCTGTAGGGCACGCTCCACGCGCGCGCTCGCCGCAACAGCCGCCTGAGCGCTACGGCGCAGGTTCGCATCATCAAAATTCGCCAGACGATTTGCGGTCGCACGAACCTCCTTGCGGGTGCGCGCCTCACGCCACGTGGTCAGGGTGCTAGTCGCACCCATACGCTCCAGCAGCTGCGAAATGGTCTCACCGTCACGCACCACCACACGGTCGGTGCCGCGCACCTCGCGTGCCTTCGCAATAATGTCCAGGCGACGAGCCGCACCCACCAGCGCAAGCGCTGCCTCCGGACCGGGGCAGGTAATCTCCAGGGAGGAGGAACGACCCGGCTCAGTCAGCGAACCGTGCGCCAAGAACGCACCGCGCATAACCGCCTCGGCATCCTGCAGAGAGCCGTTCACCACAGCCGGCGGCAGGCCACGCACCGGGCGGCCACGCAAATCCAGCAGACCGGTCTGGCGAGCCAGCGCCTCACCGCCGTGATCCACACGCACAATGTAGCGGCCGCCTCGACGCAGGCCACCACCGCTGACGCTGGTCAGCTCAGAGTCGTGACCGTAAATCTCCGCGATGGTGCGGCGCATGCGGTGGGCGGTTGCCTCGTGGTCGACCTCAGACTCCACCACGATTCGCCCCGAGACGATGTGCAGGCCTCCGGTAAAACGCAGAATCGTAGAGATTTCCGCCTTACGAGCAGAGACTTTCGTTGCCTCGTAGTTGGCGAGTTCGTCCTTGACGAGCGTGGTTAATGCCATGAAAGGTCCTTCTGGGCGTAGTGTCTAAGAGTCTATAACTTCGGGAAATGGGCACACCAAAATAGCAGCCGCAACGGTGATTCTAGGAGCTCAGCTCAAACGCTTCGTTATACGCAGCCGCAAGCTTCAGCGGGTCGTGCACATTCGGCTGGGAACTCGAACGCAGATGCGCCCACACAACCTTCGCACCCATCGCAGAAGCCTCACGCTCCAGCTCAGAACGGTGATCAGCCTGCATATCAGCGTCAGCAATCACCGCGTCCAGGTGAAGCTTCGGGGCGTACTGGCGCAACAAATCCAGGTGCGTTGCCGGGGTGAAGCCGACCGTCTCCTTATCGTCGGAGAGGTTCATGACCACGCAGCGGCGCGCCTCCGTGCGGATAATCGCCTCACGCTGAGCATCCAACAGCAGATGCGGCAGAACCGACGTACGCCACGAACCCGGACCCAAAACAATCCAGTCGGATTCTTCAATGGCGGAGAGCGCCTCCGGGCAAGGACGCGCATTTGCGGGAGACAGACCAATATCGTGAACCCGTTCCTCCTTCGAGAGGTTCACCTGGCCGACCACCTTCACACGCTCAATACCGCCACCGTTATGCTCACGCAGCACGGTGCCGTAAATGACCATCGGATCCAGCGCCATCGGCAGCACGCGGCCGCGCGCATTCAGCAGGGCACCCGCCCAGTCCAGACCGGCAACCGGGTCATCCAGCAGCTGCCAGAGAGTCGCAATCAGCAGGTTACCGAGAGCATGGTAGTCCAGCGGGAACTCACCCTCATAACCTTCGGGCGCGCTAAAACGATGCTGCATCACATCACGCCACGTGCGACCCCAATCGGTGTCATCACACAGCGCAGAAAGCGCCATACGCAAGTCCCCGGGAGGGAGAATACCCATCTCCTCACGCAAACGACCCGACGAGCCGCCATCGTCAGCAACCGTCACAACAGCCGTCAAATCAGGCGTGACGTGGCGAAGCGCAGACAGGGAACCGTACAGCCCGTGGCCGCCGCCCATCGCCGTGACCTTCGGCGAACGGTGCGTGGTCTTCAACAGGCGCAACGCCTGAGTCGGCAGAGCCGGCAGGCGCGGAATACCCTGAGTGTCATAACTGGTCGAATGGGTGGACATAGTAATACCTCACATACCCGGAAGGAACGGTATGCCGGCCCCACGGTGCGGGGCCGGACGGCGGCTAATGAATCACGACGCGGTGGTTGGGACGCGCCGGGAAAAACTTACTCGCGGCCCTTGTCACGGTGCTGAACATTCACGTTCAGCTCACCGAAAGCAGAGAGACGACGAGCCAGTTCCTCCGTCACAGCCACGGAACGATGCTTACCACCGGTGCACCCAATAGCGATGGTGGCGTAGTACTTGCCCTCACGGCGGTAGCCCTCAAGCACGGGGCGAAGAGCCGCAAGGTAGTTGCTGATGAACTCCTCGGTGCCCGCGTGCTCCAGCACGTAGTCGCGCACCGGGGCGTCCTGACCGGTCAGGGGGCGCAGCTCCGGAACCCAGTGCGGGTTCGGGATGAAACGCATATCAGCCATGTAGTTAGCGTCCGAAGGCGCACCGTACTTGAAGCCGAAGCTCATCACGGTCAGGTTCAGCTTCTTATCCGCACCCTCAGCGAACATTTCACGCACGGTACGAGCCAGCTCGTGAACGTTCATGCCGGTGGTGTCAATGGTGCGGTCAGAAGCGAGGCGCAGACCTTCAAAGAGAGTGCGTTCAGCGCGGATGCCGTCGAGGACGCGACCCTCACCCTGCAGCGGGTGCGGGCGGCGCTGAGCCTCGTAGCGGGCAATAATGGTCTCATCCTTGGCGTCAAGGAAGAGCATGGAGAAGTCAATATCGGACTTGCGCAGAGTCTCAATCGCAGCGGGAAGATCGGAGAACAGGGCGCGGGCGCGAACGTCAATACCGAGCGCCACCTTCGGAACTCGCGCACCGTCGCGGGTCACCAGTTCAGCCAGGGAACCGAGCATCTGCGGCGGGATGTTATCGATAACGTACCAGCCCTCATCCTCCAGTACATTTGCGACAGTACTGCGGCCTGCACCGGAAATACCGGTGATCACCAGAATCTGAGGGCGCTCCTCACTCTGGGCGGACTCTACCGTGGCGGGCTTGCTCTGATTCTCGGGCATGGTGCTTCTTCCCCTTCGACGCGAAATACTCTCTATGCCATGATACAAGACCTTTATCTGACGGTTCAGGGGTACGGTCAGAAATTTCACCAGTATGACAGAAATATGAGGCACTCCCCCCGAGCGAACCCCAGAAGAAAGAAACCCGCATCACAAGTGCTTGCGCATAATGCTCTCCAAGGGGGGTTACAGAAGCAGGCGGCAGAGCTACGGAGGAGCAGGCAGGCAGCAGAGCCGGGGGTATAGCAGATTTGGAGGGTACAGCAAAGCCCGCACGATACCTCCCACAGGAAGTACCGCACGGGCTCCACGCTCCGAACGTTTCGAACTATGAACGCTCCGCAACTATACGCGGATGCGCCAGGTTGCCATAGACAGAAAATTCAGGCCAAAAGCTTAGGCAGAAAGCTCCGGCAGGAAAGCCGCCACATGCTCCAACAGACGCACCGACAGCTCCTTCTTCGAACCGGAGAACACCGGCGCCTCATCATTCAGAGTCGACAGCAGCGTAATCGTGTTATCGTCCGTGCCGAAACCACGATTTACACCCACGGTATTGACCGCCAAGAAGTCCGTACCCTTACGCTGCAGCTTCTCACGACCCAGCTCCAACGGAGTCTTCTCCGCCGAACCGGTCTCCGCCGCAAAACCAACAATGAGCTTCGGGCCGAGGGTACTCTCCCCCGCCTCACGAGCCTGCTGGCGGCGCACAACGACCTCACGCAGAATATCCGGGTTACGTACCAGCTGAATCACCGGCGCATCCTCAGAATCGGCGCTCTTCTTAATCTTGAACTCGGCAAACTCGGCGGGCCTAAAATCAGCCACCGCCGCGGACATGATCAGCACATCCGCCGCCGCGCTCGCCTCAAGGGTCGCCTCACGCAGCTCCAGGGCGCTGACCACGCGGGTCACCTGCACACCCTCCGGCGCGGGAACCTCAAGGTTCGCACCAATCAGGTGCACGGTCGCGCCCAGGTCGCGTGCCGCCTCCGCGAGCGCCACGCCCTGCTTGCCGGTCGAACGGTTGCCGAGGAAGCGTACCGGGTCCAGCGCCTCACGGGTGCCGCCAGCGGTAATGACCACGAGGCGACCGGCAAGAGGACCACGCAGCGATTCGGATGCGCCAGTTGCCCGACCCGAATCAGCCTGGCTGGGGTCAACCTGTCCAGGGTCAACCTGGCTGGGTTCAACCTGACCCAGTAGCGCCGAAGTCAGCGTCGCCGCACGTGCCGCCGCCAGACGTTCCTGTTCCGTACCCGTGTACAGGGGCTCAGTCGGCGCGTAACCGGGCGTGTACACCGGGTGCACCTGACCCTTCGGGAAGCGCGCAATCACATCCAGAGCCACCGCGAAAATATCCTCCGGCTCAGGCATGCGACCCGGGCCAGAATCCGGGCCCGTCAAACGCCCAATCGCGGGCTCAATCACGTGATAACCCCACGAACGCAGAGTCTGAACGTTCGCCTGAGTCGCCGGATGCTCCCACATCTGGGTATGCATCGCGGGCGCCAAAATCACCGGGGCGTGCGTCGTCAACACCGTGGAGGACAGCAGATCATCCGCACGACCAGCCGCCAAACGAGCCAGCAAATCAGCGGTCGCCGGGGCAATCACCACAGCGTCAGCCTGTTCAGCCTGACGCACGTGGTTCACCTCCGGCACGCGGTCAAACACGTCCGTTGAGACGGGGTTGCCGCTCAGCGCCTCCAGGGTGGGAACACCCACGAACTTCGTCGCGTTCGGGGTGGGCATGGCGATCACCTCGTCGCCATTCTTCGCAAAAAGACGAAGGAGCATCGCCGCCTTGTACGCAGCAATGCCCCCTCCAATACCAACGATAATGCGCATGGTACGTCAAAGAATCCTTGTAGAAGCAGATTACTCAGCGGACTCGTCGAGGATAACCTCTTCGATAGCAATAACCTCTTCGCTACCTGCGGGGATGTACTCCTCCTCGATAGCGCCGGGGAACTCAGCCGCACTGAAATCAATCACAGCGGACAGATCCTCGGGAATCGGGTAGCCGTCCTCGTCGAACTTTGCGCCCGGGCGGTGCTCCGCCACAACACGGTCAGCAATGATTTCACGCATTGCCACCGACAGGGACTTCTCGTTCGACTCAGCGTCAACCAGCGGGCCAACGTGCGCAGCAGTATTGTCCTGCAGGTTAGCGTAGTACGCGTTAATCTGGCGTGCACGGCGGGCACCGAAAATCACCAGGCCGTACTTGGACTCCGCCTTCTCAATCAGCGCGTCAGCGCTGGGGCTCACGATGCCCTCGGGAGCGACACCGTCAACGAAGTTGTAGTCCTCGTGTTCCTTGTTTTCGTTTGCCACTAAAAACTCCAAATAGCTTGATGGAATGTACGTACCGAACACCCCCGCACACCGTTCGCGCTATGGCGCAAACCGGGCACACTGAGGGCACGGTCAAAACTAAAGAACTATTCTACCCTCTCAACGGCTAAAACGCACGTACCAGCCCAGACAAAAAATGTCAGCCCGGACAAAAAGGTATCAGGCCAGACAAAAAGATGTCAGCCCAGCCAAAAAAAGGTGGGGGCTCCGAAGAAAACTCTTCGAAACCCCCACCCTTCACAACGCCTCACGGCAGAACTACAGGTCGGAAGAAACTCTAGCCCCACCGCAAACGCAAAGCATGCAGATTAGGCGGCACCAATCAGCTCAGCAATCTCCTTCGCTGCACGCTCAACAGAGTCGTTGACGACCGTGACGTCAAATTCCTTCTCAGCAGCCAGCTCAATCTTCGCGGTTTCAAGGCGACGAGCCTGCTCCTGCTCACTCTCGGTACCTCGACCCACCAGACGCGACACCAGCTCATCCCAGCTCGGAGGAGCCAAGAAAATCAGGCGGGCATCAGGCATGGTCTCGCGAATCTGGCGAGCACCCTGCAGGTCAATCTCAAGGATCACCGGGCGGCCAGCGTCCAGGGCCTCCTGGACCTTAGCGCGCGGAGTACCGTACTTGTTCTTACCGTGCACCACAGCGTACTCAAGCATCTGACCGTCAGCAATCATCTGGTCAAACTCTTCCATCGAAACGAAATAGTAGTGAGTACCGTCAACCTCACCGGGGCGAGGATCACGAGTAGTAGCGGAAACAGAGAACCACACGTTCGGGTAGTTCTCACGAATGTACTGGCACACCGTACCCTTGCCAACAGCAGTGGGGCCAGCCAGTACGGTGAGAGTCGGCTGAGACATAGCTTCCTTACTGCGCCTTCATCGGCTGAAGGCACGAGGTATTAGGACTGAGAAGACTCGGAAGACTGACCAGCAGTCTTACGACGTGCACGGTTCAAATACCGCGAATTACGGTTGAAGTACTCCACCATCTTGCGACGCTGGTGTACACCCAGGCCGCCAAGGCGGCGAGTCGGTGCAATATGAAGTTCTTCAATGATGCGTTCAGCTCGAACGGCACCAATGCCCGGAAGTGCGCGCAACATCTGCCCCACCGGCATTTTAGCCAGTGCAGGGTCGGAATCGACCATGTCGAGCACCTGACGTACGGAAAGTTCACGGTCACTCAGTGCACGCTTAATTTCCTGGCGGTGTGCTCGGGCAAGTACTGCCTTCTCGCGGGCGGAGGCGCGCGCATCCTCAGTTAGCGGAGTCAGCGGCATGGTTGGGTCCCCCATTTCTGCGAGTTATAGAATTTTACTTATCAACTAATGTAACACGGATAGCACGAGAACCCCCGTTCCATCCGCGGCACTCACCCTCGCACCAACAATGCGTCTACGCACGTCAGCACGTAAATATCAGGGAGTACCCCTATAGCATAGCGGAGTATTCGCCCTATCAAAAGTGGAGCCACGCACGCACCTTGCAGAGCAGGCGCACTCCCCCACTACAGAGGTGAGCAAACTCGCATCACGCTGAGCACCTCAGCCCCCGCAATACACGCAAAAAGGGCGCGCACCCCGAGCAGACTCTCAACAGAATCCACCCGGAGCACACGCCCCTCACGCAACACGCGAACTATGCGCCGCGAGCCGCCAACAGGTCATCACGAGCCGCCTGCGCAGCCTTCGCCAAACCCTCAACCGACGGGCCAGCAGCCAGCACGCCACGGCTGGAATTCACCAGCACCTGCGACTCAACGCCAGCAAACACGCGGTACAGATCAGCCGCCGAAGCGCCCTGCGCACCGTAACCCGGCGACAGAATCGGGCCGTTGAACACGCTCAGGTCAATACCCAAATCAACCAGCGCCTGACCAACGGTCGCGCCAACCACCAGGCCGCACGGACCCATCTGCTCCCACTGGCGGGAAGCATTCTCAGCGGTAGCCGCAGCGATAATACGCTTAGCCACAGCGCCCTCGGACTCGCCGGAATGACCAGACTCGCCGGAATGACCGGACTCCGATGCGCCCACGTGCTGAACGCTCTTACCCTCAGGGTTCGAGGTCAACGCCAGCACGAAAGTGCCGCGGTCATTCTCATTCGCCAAATCCAACGCCGGACGCAGCGACTCAAAACCCAGGTACGGGCTCAACGTCACCGAATCGGTACCCAGCGGCGAGGAGGAGCCGAGCCACGCATCCGCGTACGCCTTCATGGTCGAACCAATATCTCCGCGCTTAGCGTCAGCAACAATCAGCACACCATCAGCGGCAGCGCGGGCAAACAGCGCCTCCAGCACAGCAAGACCAGCCGAACCGTGACGCTCAAACAGCGCCACCTGAGGCTTCAACGCCGCCGCAAACGGGGCGCAACCCTCATAGACCGCCTCAGTAAAAGCAGCCAGGCCGGCAGCGGAATCCTCAAGGCCCCACTGCTCCAGCAGGTTCGGATGCGGGTCAATACCCACACACAGCGGGCCGCGCTCCGCCATCGCCTTCGCCAGACGATCACCAAAAGCAGCGGACATTACGCCTCGCCACCCTCGGAACGAGCATCCACAGCGGCAGCCAGCTGAACGCCGTGCTCCTGCAGGCTCATGATGTCCCAGCTGTGCTCGCGCAGAGCATTAATCGCCTGAACAGCCGCAGCGAACTCAGAAATGGTGGTCATGACCGGGCAGCCCACCGAAACCGCAGCGGCACGAATCTCGTAACCATCGCTACGAGCAGCACCACCGGCAGGGGTGTTCAGAATCAGGTCAATGTCACCGTTGCGGACCATGTCCACAATCGAGTGGTCGCCATTCGCCTCAGCGAACTTAGAAGCCACCAGCACCGAGTTCAGGCCGTTACGGCGCAGAATCTCAGCGGTACCACCGGTCGAAACGATCTCAAAGCCCAGCGACTCCAGCATCTTCGCGTAAATAATGACGTTACGCTTATCGTGGTTAGCCACCGAAATGAACACCTTACCGGAGGTCGGCAGCGGCGAACCAGCACCAGCCTGAGCCTTCGCGAACGCGGTGTCATAGTGCTTATCCAGACCCATGACCTCACCGGTCGAACGCATCTCCGGGCTCAGCAGCGAATCCACCACAACACCCTCGGGGGTGCGGAAACGAGCGAACGGCAGAACCGCAGCCTTCACAGCAATCGCGGTCTCCTCAGGCAGGGATGCGCCATCCATGTTCGACGGCAGGTAGCCCTCAGCCTTCAGCTCAGCAATGCTCTTACCCAGACCAATCAGCACAGCAGCCTTAGCCATCTGCACGCCGGTAGCCTTCGACACGAACGGAACAGTACGGGACGCACGCGGGTTCGCCTCAATCACGTACAGGTTCTCAGACACGTACGCGAACTGAATGTTAATCAGGCCGCGCACACCGGTGCCGCGAGCAATCTTCTCGGTAGCGTCCTTCACCTTCGCGATGATGTCCGGGCCGAGAGTAATCGGAGGCAGAGTACAGGAGGAGTCACCCG
>ERZ773007.940-NODE-940-length-14104-cov-4.330201_pt1 | contig 14104 bp, 17 predicted proteins | sample MGYA00580665_ERZ773007 | MGnify/ENA primary metagenome ERZ773007 (study PRJEB29015, sample SAMEA2738122) | human oral metagenome | biome: human oral; feature: human-associated habitat; material: saliva | place: China | collected 2167 ... | reverse complement strand
GAAGAAGTGCAGGCAGGCCTAAACCCGTACCCCGCCGCCGCCGTTGAACGCCACGGTGGCGCTCGCATCGGCGGCCAGGACCGGCCCCTGACCCCCTTCGACCGCGCCCGCGCCGAAGCCGAGTACTACGCGGCGGTTGCATCGAACGGCGAAGCGGGACTCATGCGTCGCCTGTTCAACTCCGAATACAAGGCGCTCGCCGCCGACATCTAAGCCACCGACTCGCGCCGCGACGGTGCGGGCGGTCCCCTCGAGTGATTCGAGAAAGGAACACCACCACATGCCCACCGAACCCACCCCCGACCAGACGCCGGACACCAACGCCAACGACGCCGCTGAGGAAACCCTCAACGAAGGCGGCGTCAAGGCCCTCCGTGCCGAACGCGACGCCCGCAAGGCCGCCGACGCGCGCGTCAAGGATCTCGAAGCCCAGGTCGCGGCCCTGTCCGTGAGCCTCGACGAGACCAAGACCGCCGGGACCGCCGCCGCTGAGCAGGCAGCCGCACAGGTCGCAGAACTGCAGGCCAAGCTCGCCCGCGCCGAAGTCATCCACAGCATGAAGGTGCCTGACGCGCTCGCCGACTTCCTGCAGGGCAGCAACGCTGAGGAGCTTACGGCGTCCGCTGAAAAGCTCCTCGCCGCGATTCCCGCACCCGCCCCGGCCTCTGACGCGGCTCCCGCGCCGCTGGCTATGCGACCCGACCCGTCGCAGGGTGGCACGCCCGAACCGGCGACCACCGTGGACGCGCTGACCGCAATGCTGGTCGAGGCCGTCGGCGGGCGTTGACACCCTGAGCAGCCCACACCACCCCACAACTCACGCTCGAAGGGAGCACCCCACCATGGCAATCACCACCGCCAAGAAGCTCGCAGATTTTAACGGCTTTATCAAGCCGGAACTCGCGGGCCCCATTTTCGACGAGGCCGCCAAGGGCAGCGCCGCAATGTCCCTCATCAAGAAGGTCCCGCTCGGCGCGTCCGGCCAGGCCTTCCCCATCGTGACCAGCAAGCCCACCGCCAACTGGACCCCCGAAGGCACGCAGAAGCACACCACCGAGGCCTCCCTCGGCCTGGTGAAGATGGAACCCAAGAAGCTCACCGCAATCGCGGTCGCCTCCCAGGAAGTCATCCGCGCGAACCCCGGCGGCTACTCGGAGACCCTGCAGGGTCTCCTCGCCGAGGCCTTCGCCCGCGCTTTCGACCTCGCGGTTTTCCACAACAAGGGCGGTGACGGCACCGGCACCTCGCCGTTCGAGACCACCCTCGCCTCGACGACCAAGACCCTGACCCTGGGCGCCACCGCCGGCGCGAACACCTATGACGACATTGTCAAGGCAATGTCCCTGAACCTGCAGGGCACGCCGAAGAAGAAGGTCACGGGGTTTGCGTTTGATACCGGCTTCGAGATTGACCTCCTGAACGCCAAGGACACGGCGGGTCGCCCGCTATTCGCGGAGGCCGCGTACACCGGCGCCGTGCCCGCCCTGCGCGCAGGATCGGTTCTCGGTCGCCCCTCGTTCATGCACGAGAACGTCGGCAACGACAAGACCGTCGGCTTCGCGGGCGACTGGACCAAGGCTGCGTGGGGAACCGTCGGCGGGATCGCCATGGACATCTCCACGGAGGCGACTGTCACCATCGGCGGCCAGCTTGTGTCGCTGTACGAGAACAACCTCGTCGCAGTGCGCGCGGAGGCCGAGTACGGCTTCACGGTCGCCGACAAGGATGCGTTCGTCAAGATCGCCCGCAAGTGACCGACTCGGTCGTCCACTTGACGAGCCCGGCGGGTGACCACGTTGCCGTGCCCGCGAGCCAACTCCCCCTGTGGGAGCGCCTCGGGTACATGCGGCGCACGCCCGCCGGGCAACCCACCTACCCCGACGAGTGAAAGGCGGCCCCGCATGGCCTACGCGACCGTAATCGACGTGGCGACCACCCTAGGGCGCCCGATCACCGACCAGGACGAACAAGCGCAGATCCTTAACTGGATCAGTAAGACGGAGCGCATCATCAGCGCCCGCCTCGGCGACCTGGCCGCGCTTGACCGTCAGATCCTCGCCGACGTCATCAGCGAAGTCGTCGCACGCCGCGCCCGCAACCCCGACGGCAAGCGCAACGAACGCATCGACGACTACAGTTACACGCTCGACGCCGCCGCATCCGCCGTCGAACTCACCCTCACCGACGCCGAGTGGGCGCGCCTCTCGCAGGACGGGTCCACGTCTGGCGCATACATGCCGGTGCTGATCCCCGCGCCCTGGCTTGGGGGCCGCGCCGCCGACGCGACGCCGACGGGAGGCTGGGCATGAGCGCGCGCACCGCCGTAATCGCGGGCCGCCGCGCCGCCGAAGCCCTCATGGTCGACAAGGCGACCGTCACCAGGCCGACCGTCACCACAGGCCCCGACGGCCTCGACCAGGTCACTGAAACCCCAGTATGGGCCGGGCCTTGCAAGGTGCAGACGTACGAGGCGCACGAGACCGCGGCGAACGCCGCCGGCGCGCTCGTTACCATTCAGCGGTACTCGATTCACCTACCGCACCGTGTGGACGCTGTGCGCGTCGGCGACCTGATCCGCGTCGCAGGCTACCTGTCCGTTTTCCGCGTGACTGGCTTCGACAAGACGCACGTCACGAGCCGCCGTTTCCAGGTCGACGTGGAAACCAACGGAGACGATCTCCTGTGACTGGTATCGAGATTGACACCACCGAGGTTAGGCAGATCGCCGCCGACGCGACCCGGATGCCCGGCGAACTCTCCCGCTGGCTACGACCAGCCGTGAGCAGAGGCGCGCTGAACATCAAACGCGCCATGCAGACGGATCTCGAGCAGTCGGGCAACGCCGGCATCCGCCACGTCGCACGGAGCATCTCCTATGACATCACCGACACAGGCACGACCGTCGAAGCAGAGATCGGACCCGACAAACCTTCTGGTGCGCTGGCGAATATCGCGTATTTCGGCACGTCGAGGGGCGGCGGCCACACCCGAGACCCAATCGAACCGCTGAACGAAGAAGCCGAGGCGTTCCAGAAGGCGATCGCCGAGATTGTGGAGGACTTATGGGGCTAACACTCACCATCATGACGCAGATGCGCGAACGCCTCGCCGCCCTCACATCAGCGGGCGCCCCTGTTACGGCGTTCGTCGGCGACCCGCCCGGCAACCCCGGCCCGCCGTTCGTCTTCGTGTGGGGCCCGCCCACCCTGGCCACATCCGAGGCCGTGAGCGGGTGCGGCGGGGACGTTGACGTGCGCCTGCACGTGCAGGTCGTCGCGGCGACGACCGCGAACGTCCTTGACCTCGCCGATCAGGTCACCGCCCTCCTGAAGGGTGAGGTTCCAACGGTGCCCGGCTGGCGCTGTTTCCCGCTCGCGCACGTTGGTGTGACGGACGTCCGCTCGGACAACTCGACCGTGGGCGCGCCCGCGAACAGGGCGGCCCGCTACTGCACCGTGACGTTCCGCGCGCAAGCCACCCCCGAGACGAAGGAGGCCTGAATGGTCACCGCCTACAACACCAGGACCGGCGTTTTCCAGGACATCCCCGAGCACTGGATCGGGCACCCGATCTGGGGTGAGGACTGGACGCTCACCCCGCCCCCCGAGGCCCGCGAACCACTGTGTTGCAGCCAGGAGGACACCCACGACGCCCCCGAGCATGGGGACGACACCACCGACAACCTCACTGAAGGAGACTAATCATGGCAGGTGCAAAGACCCTCGCCGACGGCAGGATTACCCTCTGGGCGCTCACCACGAAGCCCGTGAACATGGCCGCCCCAACGGTCGCCGAGATCAAGGGTGGCAAGAAAGTATCTTGCCGCATCATGAAGTCCGACTACGCGCTCGGCGCTGACTCGGACACCGAGATCACCGAGCAGGAGATGTGCAAAACCGGAGAAGGCAAGGCCCCCGGTCCCACGTCCTACGCGGGCAACATCACCGTGTTCCGGTACCTCGACGAGGCCGGCAAGCCGGTCACTGAGGACGACTTCGTCTGGGATCTCATCAAGAAGAAGGGGTCGGTGGTATGGCTCGTTGAACGCGAGGGCCCCATCGAATCGAAGGAGATCGAGGCCGGCGACATCGTCAGCGTGTATGAGGTCGTCCTCGGCACGCCGACCAAGCCGTCCGACCGCTTCGCGGGCTACATCAAGCGCGCCGCGAAGCTCAACGTCATGGACGCGACGGAAAACGTCGAGGTCGTCGCCTGACACATAGACTCCCGCCCGGCAGGTTCCAACAATGGGCTGCCAGACCTGCCGGGCGGGCACCCCCACACGCAGGCAGCCCACACCACCCAGCAGCTACACACATAGGAGCAAGGCATGGCAGCCCACGAAGAAGAGCTCACGATGAGCGACCTCGCCCTCACGCACACCAACCCCGACGCCCCTGTCACCCCGGAGACTTTCGACCTCGCCGCCTGGATCGCGGGCGTCACACCCGTGCAGCGCACAGTCACCCTGTACGCGCGCGGCGATCTGTTCGCCGACCTATCCGCCCTCGAAACCAGGTACGACGAAGCAAAGCGCGCCGCCAACGTCGACGACATGCGCGCCCTGAAAGAGCAGATGCGCGAGGTCGCAGACCAGATCAAGGCGTCGGCCCTCGACATCACCGTACAGGGCCGATCCGCCGAATGGGTGCAGCGATTCCGCAAGGACATGGACGAGCGCGGCATCGACGGCGACCAGGCCACCCTCGAGCAGCTCGCCGCACAGATCACCGCACCCGAAGGCCTCACCGTGGACATGCTCGCCACCCTACGCGACCGCATCGAACCGCAGGTCGTGGCCCTCGTCCAGGCGGTGGCCACTGTCAACACGATGAAGCCGACGATCTCGGTCCCTTCGTGACGGAGTGCCTGGACCGGCCTACGGGCGCGTGGCTGGTTCGGGCGCTCCGAAGCGCGAAGAAATGGGGCCGCCGCCCGACCGAGTTCCTTGGCGTCCCCGGCGACACGTGGGGCGAAATGGACAGCACCCTCGCCGGCGCGCTCGACATGTACGAGGACACCCGCGTCGGCTCCTACGGGTACCCCAAGCGCCTCACCGAGGGCGACTACGAGGGCTATTTCGAGGTCGAGGAGCGCCAGGACAACGCGCAAATGGCCCTCGATTTGTGGCGGAAAAAGCACAAGAACGGGCCTTCGCCCGGCATGGTCCCGACGGTGGTTTTCACCGGCACTGAGGACTAACCGCCGGGCGGGGTGCCCCGTCATATAGCGGCGCTACCGGCGCGCGGAAAGGCAAACGCCCATGACTGAACGGTCAATTAAGGTCACCCTGCGCGCGAACGTCGCCGACTTCAACCGCCAGATCAAGAGCGCGGCGACGAGCCTCGATCAGCTCGCCGCGAAGGGCGACCCCACCGGCAAGACCGCCGAGACCACCATGGGCCGCCTCGCCCAGTCCGCTCAGCTACAGCGCGCAGCCTGGGACACCGCCTCGACCGCCATGGTCGGGTACGGTGTCGCCGCGGCGGCCACCGCCGGCTACGTCGTCAAGTCCTCCGCGGACTTTGACCAGGCCATGAGCAACGTTCAGGCGGCGACGCACGAGTCCGCTGAGAACATGGACCAGCTGCGCGAGGCTGCGATTCAGGCGGGCGCCGACACGGCGTTCAGCGCGTCCGAAGCCGCCGGGGCCATTGAGGAGCTCGCCAAGGCGGGTGTCTCGACCGCTGACATCCTGAACGGCGGCCTCAAGGGGTCGCTCGACCTGGCCGCCGCCGGCGGCATGGGGGTCGCCGACGCCGCTGGAATCGCATCAATCGCCCTTACCCAGTTCAAGCTCTCTGGCTCGGACGTCGGCCACGTCGCCGATCTCCTCGCCGCCGGCGCAGGCAAGGCCATGGGCGACGTCTCAGACCTTGGCGCGGCCCTCAAGCAGTCGGGCCTCGTCGCCTCCCAGACCGGCCTCAGCATCGAAGAAACCACGGGCGCGCTCGCGGCGTTCGCCGCCGCCGGAAACATCGGCTCGGACGCTGGCACCTCGTTTAAGACGATGCTCCTGCGCATGACCCCACAGTCTAAGCAGGCCGCGAAGATCATGGAAGAGCTCGGCATTAGTGCGTACGACGCGCAGGGGCAGTTCGTCGGCCTCGCCAACTACGCGGGGCAGCTCCACGACAGCCTGTCAAAGCTCACCGCCGAGGACCGCCAGGCCGCCCTCAAAACGATGTTCGGCGACGACGCGATCCGGTCGGCGTCGATCCTGTACGAGCAGGGCGCCCAGGGCATCCAGGATTGGATCGACAAGGTCAACGATGCGGGCTATGCGGCGGAAACCGCCGAGGCTCGCATGGATAACCTAAACGGCGACCTTGAGAAGCTCGGCGGCTCGTTCGAGACGCTGTTTATCAAGAGCGGTTCGGGCGGAAATGACTTCCTGCGTACGCTCGTCCAGTTCGCTGAGCAGGCCGTCAACGCTTTCAGTGCCCTCCCTGCCCCCGTGCAGCAAGGCGCACTCGGCCTCGCCGCCTTCACCGCCGCCGCGACGCTCACAGCGGGCGCCGGAATGAAGATCTTTACGACGATCACTGACGTTCGCACAGCTCTGTCATCTCTGAACGGGTCGATCCCGTTCATCACCCGTATTGGTAGCGGCTTCACAGCAATGAGTGGCGGCCTCGCCGAAACACGCGCCGCTATCGGCGGCTTCGGCAACGCCTGGGTCACCGCCCGCGCGAACGGCGTGTCGAACATCGGCGCCCTAGCACAGGCGGCAACGCCGGCCCTGTCTGGCATTGCATCGTCGGCGAAGGGCGCGGGTAGTGCGCTCCTGGGCGCGTTCGGAGGTCCGTGGGGCCTCGCAGCCACCGCCGCCATTGCAGGCCTGACCGCCGTACTCGGCAACTACCAGGCGCAGCAAGCCAAGGCGTCAGCCGCAGCGAAGGAATACGCCTCAAGTCTCGATATGGTCACGGGCGCCGCGACGGAATCGACGCGCGCTATCGCCCTGCGCAACCTGTCCGAGGACGACAGTAGCTTCTGGCGTTTCCTCGACACGAAGCGCGCGAAGTCCGCCGCTGACGCATACAAGCAACTCGGCGGCGACATCAACGACCTGGTCGACGCAGCCGCCGGATCGTCAGAAGCCATGGAACGCGTCAACCGCACGCTGACCGCTGCCAGCAATTCCACTGGTCCTGATCCGAGAAAATTCAACGAGTATCGCCAATTATCCCAACAGGTGCGAGACGCCCTAGGAGACGAGAGCGCGGCTCTCACTAAGGCGAAGGATCAGAACGAGCTCGCCGCCGAAGCGGGCATCAAGAACAGCAACGCGCAGGACCAGCTCGCCGGCGCCGCGAACCAGGCCGCCAAGGCCATGCAGGACCAAGCCAAGGCCACGCACGACCTCATCGATGCCCAAAAAACCCTCCAAGACATCATCCTGGGCGAGCGCGGATCGTGGCGTGGCCTGTACGAAGCCATTGACGCAGCGAACGCCGCCGTGGAAAAAAACGGCCAGACGCTCGACATCACCACGGAGGCAGGCCGCGCCAACCAGGCCGCGCTCGACGACCTCGCGCAGTCGGGTTGGAAGCTCGTTGAAAGCATGGAAAAGAACGGCGCGACCATGGAGGACATGCAGGCAGCCATGCAGCTGACGCGCGATAACTTCATCAGCGTGGCTCAGGCCATGGGCCTGTCCGCCGACGACGCCGCGAACCTCGCGGACCAGCTGAACCTCATCCCAACCAACATTGAGTCGCACGTCACCGCTGAGACTCAGGCCGCCAACGCGTCGGTGGACGCGTTTATCGCCTATGTGCAGGCGCAGAACAGCGGCACGATCACGATCAACGCCGTCAACGACTCGGCCATCACGACGATCCTGGAAACCCTTGGCTACGCCAAAAACCAGGACGGCACGATCACCATCGATGCCAATTCTGACCCGGCGATCGCGCAGTTGGTCGCGTCGGTCGGCCAGGTGGACGCGGCGACGGGCACCGTTACCATCGATGGCAATAACGACGCGGCTAACGCGAAGCTCGACGCCATCAAGGCCGCCATTGACGGCTACAGCCCCTATGTCAATATCAATGCCAACGATTATGTCAGCGGCAAGATGGAAGGCATCAAGGCCGCGTGGAACGGGCAAACCTGGTACGTGAACATCGTCGGCCAGTACAGCCAGTCGGGCGGCCCGTCAGCGCAGGCCGACGGTTCGGTCCTGTCTTTCTACGCGGGCGGTGGTTTCCACAGGGAGCGCCACGTCGCGCAGATCGCCCCGGCGGGCGCCTGGCGCGTGTGGGCAGAACCCGAAACCGGGGGCGAGGGCTACATTCCGCTCGCCAAGTCGAAGCGCAGGCGCAGCGAGGCCATTCTCGGGCAGATCGCCGACATTTTCGGCGGTACGTACATCCCCGGCCATGCGACGCCGTATGCGACGGGCGGCGTGGGAGGCAATGCCACGGGTGCGGGTGCTGCGAACGTCCATGTGACCGCGCTCGTGACAAACCCGTGGACGGGTGAGCAGACCCGCGCGTTCGCGCGAACCGAGGCCGTCAAGGTCGTGAGGAGCGTTCAGTAATGGCAATCAAGGCGTGGATACACCGCGAAACGGGGCTGCCCTGTTTCTATCTGGACGGCCCCGACGCGGGTGCTGCCGTGTATGACGGGGAGCGTCTCATCAACCCCGCCGACAATGTCGGCCAGGCGTCGGCGTTCTGTGACCCGTTCGCGCCGCCTGGCGTGGCGACGACCTACACGGTCGGGACACGTCGGTTCACGATCACTCGCCGCGGCGAAGGCTACGCAGTGACCAGCCTTGACTCGCGTCAGCGGGCCGTCGTCTCATACATCGGGGACGACGCCCGCGAATATGACACGCGGGCGACCGCGACGGACATCAACGCGCGCCGCACACCCGTCATCCGCTGGGCGGGCGTCGCAGCCGCCTACACCGGGCGGCTCGAGCTACTCGCCTACGCTGAGGAAAGCGATCGCCTCGAACGCATCCTCGAAGCCAGGCAGCCGGTGATCGCCATTCACTCGCACGACGCGTGCGACCTCGAGGACTGCGACGTGCCCGCCGTGCGCGTCCTGGCCGTTACGCACGCGACGAGTCAGCGGACGGGCCGCCGCGACCGGGTCCGCCGCCAGTGGACCCTGGACTACAAGCAGATCGACCTGGACGAAGCGGTGGGCCTCCTCGGGAACGTCCCCGTCGTCACGTGGGGCACATGGGACGCCCGCTCGAAATGGCAGGGCCGCAAGTACGTTGATTTGCTGCGCGAATACGCGGGGATGCCATGAGGGGCGGGCCGAACGCGTTGGCGCTCGCCGCCCCGACCACAATCGACGTGTCTGTCGCGTCTGTCCTCGCCGGGCGCGTCCTCGCTGAGGACATCCCCGTCGTCAGCGCCCAGCTCGAAGCGTCGACCGATCGCACGCCACGCGAGCGCTTCACCCTCGAGGCCCCGCATGGGTGGGTGCCCCGTGACCCCGGCGACCCGCTGAACAACTTCGGGCAGCGGTTGCAGGTAACGCAGACGATCGCCACCGGGGGCGTGACTACCCGCGTCAAGGTCGGTATCTACCAGGTCGACGCGTGGGAAGAAACCAGCACCGGCGGCGTGAGTGTGACCGCGTACGATCTCCTGCAGCGGTGCGAGAAGAATCCGATGGATTGGCCGTCATCCCCGCCCGGCGGCGCGACCGTCTCGTCTGAGTTTCAGCGCCTCGCAGGCTACCCCGACGAGGGGGGCCTGCAGGTGATCGTCGACGACGGCGACCAGGCGATCCCCCGCACTTTCGAGTGGGGCACGTCCCGCACCGAAGCCATGGGCAAGCTCGCCGAAGCCTACGGGCTCGCGTGGACGGTGCGCCCCGACGGGTGCCTGCACGTGTGGAAACCGCGCGTCGGGGTGGCGGCGGAGACGTACACGGGGCGGGATCTTCTCATCGAGGCCGCCCGCAAGAGCAGCGAGCGCCGCCCGAACAGGTGGTTCGTCGGCACTACCGGCGAAACCCCCGAAGGTGGCGGCGAAGCGCCCCACTACGACGGGATCGCGACCCTGTACGACGCGCCCTACCAGCCCGCCGTTTACGGCGTCGTGACTGAGCGCAGCGAAATGCAGATGACCGACCTGCAGGGCACCGTGCAGCAGGCCGCCGAGACCTACCGGGCGAAGGCCCTCGCCGCGCGCGGCACGCGCCGCCTCGCCCTCGCATCTGACCCGCGTATTGAGCTGTGGGACACGATCAGTGTTGAGACGGGCGAGGAGGTTGTGACCGGAACCGTCACCGGCTACTCGATAGATCTGGCCGATTCGGACGCGCAAATGCGCGTTGATTTGGAGGTTTACGCAAGTGTCTCAGCTCGATAGCCTCTCTGATTGGCTTGACCTCACCCCCGCGCGCGGACCCGCACCTCACACGGGGCCGGTGCAGGGCACGGTGACGGGCATCGTCGACCAGGCCGCCGGCCTCGTCGAGGTCACCCCCCACGGCGCACCCCCCGGCACCAGCGTCGTCGTCCCCTCGACCGCTGGCATCACCTGGCAGGGCGCGCCCGTCCGCCTGGACCGCGACACGACGGGCGCGGCCACCCTCGCCCACGCGCCCACCGTCGCCGCCCCCACCGGCGTTGCAACGGTGCCCGTGGGCGAGGCCGCCAAGGCCGCACGCGACGCAGCAAACCAGGCAACCGCCGCCCTACAGGGCGCCCAGGCAGCAATCGAGGAGGCCCGCAACGACCTCACCAGGAAGATCGCCGAAGCGTCCGCCGCGCCCATCGATGGCTCCCGCATCAAGGCCGGCACGGTCACCGCACGCGAGATCGTCGCATCCGAGGCGCTCTACAGCAAGCTCGCCGCTTTCGACACTCTCACGGTCGTCGACAAGATCCGCGCCGAAAACGCGGTCATTCCCGGTGAGCTGATCGCTGACCGGATCACTGGCAAGTGGATCAGCGGCGCGCAGCTGCGCGGCTCGGAGTTTGTGCTCGGCGGCGTCGGCACCGCGCGCACCCTGCGCGGTGACACGATGATGCGCTGGCAGCCCGCCTTCACCATCGCGCGCCCCAACGGGATGAACCCCGCCACGCGCGCCACGTGGCAGGGCACACACCCAGTTTTTGAGATCGCCAAACCCGCATGGGGGCCCGAGCACGTCGAAACGACGTCCACGCCGACCACCGGCAAGGCCGTCCGTGACCTGCGCGTCACACTCACCCTGCAGGCACCCGCCGGCGCCACCATCACGGCAACCTACCTGATCGGTGGCGACCCCACCGTCAGCTCCACCTCCACCAGCCAGACCACCAGCCGCACACTCACCCTAAACATCGGCGACCTCGAGACAACCGACGATCGTCAAATCAAGATCACCGCAACCTGGCCCCCCACCACCCCCGCCGACGCGCGCCAATGGCCTATCCGCCTCACCCTCACCAACTGGACAGAGGCCTACTCAGACCCCGCACCGTCACGAATCAGCATGACACGCACGAATCAGAACGTGCAGATCCAGCTCGCCGACGGCGCAGGCAACGACACTGCGCTCACCCCGTCTGGCCTCGCCTACTGGCAGACCATCAACGGACGCCGCACCCTGGTCACGGAGCTGCCCTGGGATGCGCTCGCGGACAAGCCCACCTTGTGCTGGGCATCGGGCGAAGTTTCATCGACCGTTTTCAACAACGACGTGTGGAACCGCCTACAGCTCATGGCAGGCGGGCGCAAGCTCGTCGAGACCGGCGGCACCTGGAAGTCGTCGGACGGCGGGCAGACCGTCACGGTCCCGAAAGCCGGCGTCTATCAGGTCGAGGCGTGGGCGGCTATCAAATCCTACGGGTGGGACGGCACAGTGCTTCTCGCGGTCGCGAACGCTGCGCGTGGCACCGTCTATTCGCCAACGTCAGCGTTCGGCTCTGTCTACGCGTACGGATCCGCCGGGCCCGGCCAGTACATGACGATCAGAACATCGGGCATGATCCGATGTTCTGAGGGTGAGCGCATCGGCATAGCCCTGCAATCAACGCAAAAATCCTATGCCACCCTCAAGGACTACCGCTTCACAGCTACATACCTACGACAGTAAGGGAGTCAGTCTTGACCGTCGAAAACTGGAACCGGGTCCGCACGCCCGAGGCAGGCGAGGACATCCTCGCCACCTGGCCAAAGACCGCCGGATCGATCAGCCACATCAACCACGTCGACACCTACGACGAGGCGGTGAACATCTGCAACGCCGCCGCCCGCGCTGGCCAGCCGCCCACGCAGGCGCGCCCGATCTACTTTGACCTATCAAACCACATCCACAAGTGCGAGGGCCGTAAAGGTCAGCGCGGCCAGTGGGAGCTCACGCGCCTTACCCCCGTCATCACGTACGGCTCCGCCGCGGGGAACTGGGTCGTCGGCGGCAAGGGCAGCGTCGCTGCTCAGGCCGCTCGTGTGGAGCAGCACGGGCGGTGGACGGGATTCGCGCAGTACGAGGGCGTCGCCGGCGCGAAGCGGTGCGTCACCCCGTTTATCAACTTCCCCGTCTCATTCCCTGACGACTGTGTCCACGTCGGGATCACTTTCGCGTACGGGCAGGTGAACGCCGACGTGAACGCACACATCCCCACACGCTGGGCAATCGACACGCTCGGCCCGACCGGCTTCCGCCTGACCTTCCCCGACCGCGACGTGGCCACCGCCGTCGCCTTAACATTCCACGCCACCGGCTACTGATAGGAGCCCACATGACCACGAAGGGCGAAGTCCTCGCCTCCTGGATGACCTACTACACGACGGTCGCTGACGTCGGCTATTCACAGCCGAACCGCCTCAGCATCAACGCTCTGACCGATCCGGTGCCCGGCGCGGTCGCCGAGGCCGACTGCTCCTCATCGACGCTCGCCGCCGCCCGCCGCGCCGGCCTCCCGACTGGCACGGCCAGCTACACGGGGGATATGCGCGCGGGCCTCGAGGCGGTCGGATGGGCCGTCATCCCCTACGCGCAGACCGGCGGCGACGCCGACAACCTGTACCCCGGCGACCTGCTCCTGTCCGAGGCCGCTTCGGGCGGCGTCGGCCACGTCGCCGCCTACACCGGCAACGACACGCTCGCTGAGCTCTGGATCGACGGCCAGGGCGACATCATGGGATCCGCTGAGGGCGACGGCGCGGGCGACGACACCGGAGGCGAATCCCGCGTCATCGATTTCTACGCGCACCCGTACACGGCGCGCGGCCTGTGGACGCACGTCCTGCGCCCGCCCGCCGAGGCCGCCGACGGCACCACTTCCACGACTTCGGGCGCGGCCCCCGCGCACGCAGCTATCACACCTGACCTGATTGGAGACGACATGTACATCATCACCACCAAGACCCCCTGGGGCGAATGGGCTTACGCGCTCATTCACGCGACCGTGGGCGGCGCCCGCGCTATCGATAATACCTACCTCGAGCGAACCGCGTACGAGCGCCTCCTGGGCGAGGCCCGCGTCGTCGAGTGGGATTTCTATAATCTCCTCGTGCGTCAGGCGTGGGAGCGTCACAACGCCGCCGTCGCCGCGATTCGCGGCGGCGTGCGCGAGGACATCGCCGCCGCCGTGCAGCGCGTCCTCGACGCTACGAAGAAGGAGGCCTGACATGAACCAGCTCCTCCTCAGCCTTCAGTCTGATCCGTTCCTGGTGACGGTCGTCGTCGGCCTCATCTGGCCTCTCGTGCAGGCGGCCCTCGACAAGCCGTACTGGACACCGCGCCGCCGCAAGATCCTACTCGCGGTCGTCGCCGTCATCGTTTCTCTCGCCGTGTGGGTGTCGGGGTCGTACCCGGCGACCTGGCAGCTGTTCCTCGCCCAGGCAAGCGTTTTCCTGGGTATCGCGTGGTCCGTGTTCCAGGTGCTTTCGGGCATCAAGATCAACGGCGCATCCCTGATTGACTGGGCGGGTGCCCTGACCCCCGGCGGCGAAACCGTTGAAGATGTGCGCAGGCACACCGACCTAAACGCCTGGCTGGCCGCCCGCGACGCGGCACGTGGTTCGGGCGGTGACCGTGCCCAGTGACAGGCATCCTCACCGATCCTAAGGTCGTCGAGGCCCTTAATGGCCTGGTCGCCGTCCTGATCGCCGGTCTGGGCGGCGCCGCCGCCGTC
>ERZ773007.939-NODE-939-length-14109-cov-3.875978_pt1 | contig 14109 bp, 8 predicted proteins | sample MGYA00580665_ERZ773007 | MGnify/ENA primary metagenome ERZ773007 (study PRJEB29015, sample SAMEA2738122) | human oral metagenome | biome: human oral; feature: human-associated habitat; material: saliva | place: China | collected 2167 ... | reverse complement strand
TATATAGGTCGTTGGGTGAACCTATATAGATCGCAAAGCTGACCAATATAGGTTGCCCCGACGACCAATATAGGTTCATATCCCGCTCTCGTAGTGTCTCTCCCTCCAGCCGATAGGGCAATTCTTTGTAGCTTTGCTCCACCATAGCCCCTATAAACAGATGAAGAAAGAAGATCTACGTATCGTATATATGGCGACGGCAGACTTTGCCCTGCCGTCCCTCCAGCGCCTCGTCGAAGGTGGATACAACATCGTGGCAGTCGTCACGATGCCTGATAAGCCCGCAGGTCGTGGGCATAAGCTCAAGCAGAGCAGCATCAAGATCTACGCCGAATCAGTAGGACTCGAGGTCCTCCAGCCTGAGCGACTCAAGGATGAGGCCTTCGTCGGTCGCCTGAAGGAACTACGCCCCGATCTCGGTATCGTGGTCGCCTTCCGTATGCTCCCCGAGGTCGTCTGGTCACTCCCCCGCTTCGGGACGATCAACCTCCACGGCTCACTCCTGCCTAAGTACCGTGGTGCAGCTCCCATCCATTGGTCGATCATCAATGGCGAGACGGAGACGGGGGTCACGACCTTCCGCCTGCGCCATGAGCTCGACACCGGGGATATCCTCTTGCAAGCGAGCCTACCTATCGGGCCAGAGGATTGTGTGGGGAAGATCCACGATGAGCTGATGCTCCTCGGAGCAGAGACGCTCCAGCGCAGTGTCGACCTCTTCCTCGCAGATGAAGAGCCCAAGGCTAAGCCCCAGAGCCTTTATGAGGCGAATCCCACGCATGCACCTAAGCTGACGAAGGAGAATACCCAGCTACACTGGGATCGCCCAGCAGTAGAGCTGAATAACCTCGTGCGTGGCCTGTCTCCTTACCCTGCAGCATGGTGCCTCCTTTCCTTTGCTGGTGAAGAAGCTCAGCCCTTTAAGATCCTGGAGACGGCTGTCAGCGGTGAAGAGCTCCCCACGGAGGAGCACCCCATCGGCTCTGTCATCATTACGGGCCGACGTAGTCTGGAGATTCAGACCTCTGCGGGTCGTCTTGCTATCAAGACCCTACAGCCAGCAGGGAAGAAGGCGATGCCTGCCTCTGCCTTCCTCAATGGACTCCATCTGAACTAAGCCTTTCTCATAGATTAGCTCCTGAGAGAGCTCTCCGCTTATATGCCACCGGGCGGCCACCTCCATCGTGAGGTAGCCGCCCGGTGGCGTATTTGTGGTCGCTTACTTAATGAGCGATTCTGCTTAGTAGAGGCGCGTCAGCTGAGTGAAGTCCTTCAGGCCACGCAGTGAAGCGAACTCGAGGTCAGCATCGATGCGTGAGGTGAGGCTGGGATCCTTCTGCAGAGCCTTCTGGAGTGAAGAGATAGCCTTGGCAGAGTCACCCATGCGAGCAGCTACGATAGCGCGGAGGTAGTCGGTCGTAGCATCGGGCTTAGCGATAGCTTCGAGCGTCTTGATAGCCTTGCTGTAGTTGCGGTTGAGGATCTGTGCTACGGCAGCATTGTTCGTCGTGACATCACCATAGGCCGTCTCAGCCTTGGCGTAGTCACCCTGACGCAGATAGAGGAAGCCAAGAGCGTCACCTACACCAGGTATAGAGCTACCTTCGGCGATGAGTGAGGTAGCCTTGTTGAGGTCGCCATCCTTCAGAGCCAGCAGACCGAGGTTGACCTTCGTCTCGGGGTTGTCCTTACGCTTGAGCGCACGGTCGAACCATATGAGGGCAGCCTCATAGTCACCACGCTGCAGGCAGAGTGAGCCGACGTTGTTGTATGAGCGGTAGTCCTTGGGGTACTTCTGCATGACGAGCTTGTAGATGTTTTCCTTCTGAGCTACGTCATCGGTGAGGGTAGCCGAGTAGAGGAGCTCTTCGACAGTAAGTGCGCTGGGGAACTTCTCCAGCAGGCTCTGGATCTCAGCATCGCTCTTGCCAATGATCTTGACGTTAGCGACGAGGCGTGAGCGACGGAGCTTGGGGAGGACCTCATCTGCGAGCTTGCTGAAGACAGCCGAGATATTGCGGATCTCATGCTCACGCTGCTCAGGGTCGGGGTACATGCTCAGTACGCGAAGTACGAGTTCCTTGTCCTGGAAGTCGCTCTGCTCGACGAGCTTCTTGAAGCCTTCCCAGTCCTGAGCGGTGTAGTGAGCGTCGATAGCGACGTCAGACATCTTCTGCTTCTTGAAGGCCGTCTTGAGCTGTGCCGTGGTGTTCTTCTCACGCGAAGCACTGAGCTTTTCGTTCAGCTCCTTACCACCATCGGGGGAGGCGTAGGCCTGGACTTCGACAGATACCTCCTGGTTGGGAGTCTCCTTAGCGTTCTGTACGGTGTACTTCCACTCCTGCACCTCATCCTTGTTCAGCTCGGAGCTACGGACGTTGGACTGCTGGATGAGGAACATGATGTTGGCATCATACGCCTCCTTGATGACGCGCTGGAAGCCGTCGGGAGAGATGACGGGCGTCACGCCTGCGAGCGTAGCGAGAGCTTCGGTAGCGATCACGCCATCAGCGACCTTGAGGTCGGGGAGCTTGACCGTGCGGCTACCCTGCTTACCCTTGAAGTTGAGGTAGAGCTCGCTCTTTGCCATAGCGGGGACGTAGGGCAGTATGAAGTTGACGGTGGCGTTGGAGCCATTAGCATGGTACACGATACGGTCGTTGCCGTAGACCTTTTCGCCCTGGAAGGTGGTGCCGTTGCCCCACTTCTCACCACCCTGATAGCGGAGGATAGGGACGATGGTCAGCGTAGCATCCTTGGGGAACCACTTCGCGGGGAAGGTGAGGTGGACGGCTACAGGTACTTTGCCCCCGATGACTTCGAGGGGCTGAGGTTCGGCCTTGACTTGGTCGGCCGTCATAGGGCGTAGCTTTTGGCTACAGCTGCTTGCGGTGAGTAAGACAGTCGCCGATACGAGGGCGCCTGTGATCACTTGCTTGATCATTGCTGCTTAGGATAAATATGATGAAGGGTTAATGTTGCGGAGTCGTAGCCTTCTTGTCCTTGCGCTTGAGGAAGGGCTGGACGAGGGAGGCGAGGAGGAGCAGGGCGAGCAGGGCGGTGCAGATCTTAGCGACCAGCTCGGTGTGATGGATCGAAGCGGGATCGAAGGTCATCGTCAGCTCGTGCGTCCCTGCAGGGATATAGGCTGCACGAAGCGTATAGTCGGCACGTACCAGAGGGAGCTCATCCTTGCCGTCCAGCGTGAGGTGCCATCCGTGGGGATAGTAGATCTCAGAGAAGACGAGGAGACGAGGTACATCGGTCGTGACGCGGTACTTCGCCTGGCTGGGAGCGTAGGAGAGGAGCTCGACCTGACCGATAGCGGGTGCGGGCTTTAGGCTATCCGTAGGGAGGCTATCCGTGGTCGCAGCGGCAGGAGCAGCCTTATAGCTTGAGAGTTCGCCTTCGAAGCGCTTGTCGACGACTGCCGTAGTGCGCAGGGGCGTATCATCCAGCGCGGACATCTCTTCGTCAGCTGTCGTGACCCAGCGGATATCATTGACGAACCATGCGGGGCCGAAGGCCTCGGGGTTCTTCTGATACTGCAGGCCATGCTCTTGGTCAGCGAAGATGAAGTAGCGCGTGTCGAGCATGTTGTAGACCTCCATGTTCTGCTTGGCGAGCTGACGCTCGATGAGGTCCTGATAGCGACGGAGCTTAGCAGCGTGGTAGCCACCTACGCTGCGGTGATTGGCGCTGGTCGTAGCATCGTTGAAGCTATTGACTGCGAGGTTCATCACACGGTAGTGAGGATCCTTATCCTCGGCGATAGCCTTGTCGACAGCGGTCACAGGACGAGCCTGTGCTTCGACGCTTTCCTTGGGGATGAAGAGATCATCATTCAGATAACGCTTGTCGACGAGCCAGAGATCGCAGAGGGTGATGACGCCGATAGAGGCGAAGAGGAGGGACTTCTTGATCTTCCCCTGAGCATAGAGTATGCAGGGGACGAGGGAGAGGATGATGACGATAGCTGAGCGAATAGCGTCGGCAGAGACGATACCGGCACGGACTTCCTTCAGACTACTCATGATCGAGGAGACGGGGAGCTGGCTATTGCCCATCGCCTGGCGGAACATCTCATGCTCAGCGTCACTCATCAGCCCGAGGAAGGTCTGAGGTACGAGCCACAGCACGAGGCAGGGCAGGAGCGTCAGAGCAAGGCTCGCATATACGGCGACCTTGTCTTGGAGGACTTCCTTCGGGTGGCGTGCGAATTCGACCAGTGCCAGCACAGCGAGTGCGGGGATGGTGAATTCAGCGACGACGAGGATCGATGACACCGTACGGAACTTATTGTACAGTGGCATGTAGTCGATGAAGAGGTCGGTGAGCCACATCATGTTGTGCCCCCACGCCAGTGCAATGGAGAGTGCCGTGCCGGCAAGGAGTGCCCACTTCAGCGGCCCACGCACGATGAAGACACCGAGGAGGAAGAGGAAGAAGACGAAGGCACCGACATAGACGGGACCAGCCGTGAAGGGCTGATCACCCCAGTAGTGGTTCATACCTCCGATGATCTGCTGGAATTCGTCAGGTACATCCTCCATATTTGCTGAGCCCTCGCTGAGTGCACCCGATGCTCCACCGTAGAGGTTGGGGATAAGGAGTGTGAAGGTCTCGCCCTTGCCGTAGCTCCAGGCAGTGATGTATTCCTTGTCGAGGCCCTTAGCGGTAGCCTGTACTTGCTGTTGGTTGCCTTCGGTAGCTTCGGGCGTGAGTTCGCTACCACCACGGATCGTCTCCTGCCCATATTCATAGGTGTGATAGAGGTTCGAGCCGTTGATACCGATAGCGATAGCACCTGCAAAGAGGGTGACGCAGGTGGCGATGATGAAGCTACGCAGAGCCTTCCCTCGCAGCGCTTCGACGAAGTAGCCGATGAGGAGGAAGACAATGAGGAAGGCGAAGTAATAGCTCATCTGCACGTGGTTCGATAGGATCTGAAGCGCCGCGAAGAGAGCCGTCATGGCACCACCGAGGAGGTAGCGCCCGCGATAGGTATGTATGATCCCTGCGATTGTCGGCGGGATGAAGCAGAGAGTCATCAGCTTCCATATATGTCCTGCCGTGATGAGGATGATGAAGTAGCTGGAGAAGGTCCACATGATCGCCCCGAGCACCGATGGTAGGCGCTCCATACGTAGGGCACGCATGAAGAGATAGAAGCCACCGAGCATGGCGAAGAGTAGCCAGCTATAGCCTGGTAGGAGCGTGAAGGGCCACTGCAGCGTGAGGATATCCTGTATCGTGCGGATGACGCCTACCGAGGGGTAGGAGGGTGCGATCTGATACATCGGCATCCCCCCGAAGAGGCTGTTGGTCCAGTAGGAGAAGCCTTCCCCCGTAGCCTCCATGTGCTTGTAGACATCCGAAGCATTGCCGCTGGCACCAGCGACGTCCTGCTGGAAGAGCTCACGGCCCTCAAATACAGCGGGCGCGAAGTAAGCTAACGCAAGGAATAGGAAGAAGATGACGACCCCAATCACTGGGACCGAAGAGCGGAGGTAGTGCGAGGTAGAGGAGGGGACTTTGGCTTCCACGTATGATCTAATTAATTACGAACCAAACAAACATATCTCGCCCCAAAGGTACTAAAAAGCCCCCATGCACCGTGAGTGATGCCCTCAGGAAAGGGCTTTCGAGCGGAGGATGCTAACGGCTTTTCAGCGAAGTCCACTGCGCGTGGGCATGGATGATGATCTCGCGCAGCGCCTTCTAAGGGGTGGAAGGCGCCTTGACTGCGGTGCAAACTTAGCCGAAACACCTCAGCTAACCGAGGAAACCAGCTTACGTGGGCGAAGTCACTTCTTGAAGTTCGTGTGCATTCATAAGGAAGATGCCGAGGAAACCAGCTTGAGTGGGCGAAGTTTCTTCCTGAACTTCGTGCACATTTATAAGGAAGATGCCGACGATTCTTAAGTAGCTTCGTGGCAATTTATACGTATTAATGCGGGAATTAATACGTATTATTTCAGCGATTAATACGTATAAATCCGAAGATTAATACGTATAAATTCGCAGGTTGATACGTATAAATGTGCGCATTCATACGGTTGATTTTTTGAAGTTAACCGTATTGTCTGCTGTGAACTCAAGGAAGAAAGCGCGCAAAGTCAAGTACCTTTTCTCGCTACCTTCAGTAGTTCCGTTCGTGCAGTAGCGATGGTGAGAGGATGGATCACATTCCTTTTGCTCCCTCGGCACGGCTACTTTTTGCCGTGAAATAAGCCCCTTTGCTCGCTGAGCGCATAGGGCCGAATGGAAAAGTCCGCCCCCTCAGACGCTGCACCACTGTCGTGGGCGCGCTGAGGGGACGGACTTGCGATGGATAGCAAATAGAGGCGTGGCCTCTACGTGCGCCTTACTTTACGCCAAATTCCTTCTTGACCTGCTTGATCCAAGCGGTGAGGCGGGCGTCGGTAAGCTCAGGCTGATTCGTGGGATCGACGATGAGGCCGACGAACTGATCACCGCACTCGGCGAGTGAATGCTCGTACTCGTAGCCTTCGCGCGACGTGCGGCCGACGACTTCAGCACCCAGCTCTTCGAAGTACCTGGCGAGGATACCCACGCCATCAGCAAAGCTGACGGGGGTCTCTACCTGATTGCCGGGGCCGTAGATAGCTACGCGCTTGCCGGTGAAGTCAGCGTCCTCGATCTCGGGAAGGAATTCGTCCCAAGCCGAAGGCAGCTCGCCGTTGAAGTAGGTAGGCGTACCGAGGATGAGAGCTGCGTGCTTCTCGACGTCAGTCAGATGTGCCGTGTCGATGTCTACATATTCGATACCCTTCCCCCAGGCTGCAGCGATACGCTCTCCCAGCTCGGCGGTGTAGGCTGTGCTCTTGCTGTAGAGCAGTCCTATAGTCTTCATATTGTCGTTGCTTTTGGGGTTAGTATTCGATGAGCTCCTTAGCTGCGGCGTAGATCTTGTCTTCGCTGGGCAGGGTCGTCAGCTCAAAGCACTTGTGGAAGCCTACGGGCGTGGAGAGTGCCCCGACACGGAAGATGGGGGCATCCAGATCACGGAAGGCCTTCTTGGCGATCGAAGCCGCGAGCTCTGCACCGAAGCCACCGAAGACGCGGTCTTCGTGTACGATGAGCGCCTTGGACGTCTTGCGGATAGAGGCATAGACGGTCTCTTCGTCCCAGGGTACGAGCGAGCGAAGGTCGATGACTTCGATGCTCTTGCCGAGGTCTTTCTGGATGCGCTCAGCGACATTGAGAGCGAAGTGGAGCGTATTCCCGTAGGTGATGAGCGTAGCATCCGTCCCTTCGCGGCGGATACGTGCCTTGCCGAAGGGTACTTCGAAGTCTTCGGGGATGACCGAGGCAGACTCAGCACTATTGTACTGCGCCTTGGGCTCGAGGAAGACCGTGACACCGCGTGAGCGCATCGCCGTACGGAGAAGCCCAGCAGCGTCGTCCGAGAAGCAAGGATAAACCACACGAGCACCAGGGAAGGTCGTCAGGACACCTTCGACGCTCTGCGAGTGGTACAGACCACCCTGGATATAGCCACCCGTAGAGAGGCGGATGGTGATATTGGGAGAGTACTGCCCGTTGCTGCGCCAGAAGTCGTGCGTGGAGTTCACGAACTGCTCCATAGCAGGCCAGAAGTAGTCGGAGAACTCAGCCCCTTCGATGACGATACGGATCTTGTCGCTGAAGCGGCTCATACCGTTCGCCGTACCTACGATGTAGTCTTCAGCGATAGGAGCGTTGAAGATACGCTTGTTGCCGAACTCCTGAAGCATGCCCTTCGTCACGTTGAAGACGCCACCCTTATCCTTGTTAGCGACATCCTGACCCCAGAGGAAGGTGTCGGGATTGTGACGGAACTCCTGCTTGAGGGTCTTGTTGATAGCCTGCACGAGCGTGAGCTGTTCGCCCGAACCATCGGGGATACCCGTGCCGTACTTGTCGCCAGGGTAAGCTTCGCCGATGACGTACTCCATGACCGTATCAGCCGTGGGATCTGGTGCCTTGAGGGCATTGCGGTTAGCGACCTTCAGCTCTTCGCGTGCTTCTGCTTCGATAGCCTGCAGCTCTTCTTCGGTGAAGCGCTGGTAGCGCAGGAGCATACGGCGGAACTTAGGCAGCGGGTCTGCTGCCTGAGCGCGCTGCAGCTCTTCTTCGCTGCGGTAGAGCGTGTGCTTATCCGAGTTGGAGTGTGCGCCGATACGTACGCAGTCTGCCGTGACGACGACAGGCGTGCGGTGCTTGACAGCGTACTCACGTGCAGCCTCCATGGTGTTCATGGAGTCGAAGACGTCCTTACCATTACAGAAGAGGACCTTGAGATGGCGGATACCAGCGTAGTTCTGCCCGACGCGTGGGTTAGCGGTCTGCTCGTGCGTAGGCACGGAGATACCATAACCATTGCCCTGGAGGACGAAGATGACTGGGAGGCGCTCACGTGCTGCACCATTGATAGCTTCGAAGACGTAGCCTTCGGAAGCTGAGGATTCCCCGTGCGAAGCGATAGCTACACCGTCTACGCCATAGTAGTCGAGAGCACGTGCCAGACCTACAGCCTGAGAGTCATGCGCAGCGACGCAGGAGGAGATGTTGTGGATACCCCATTCGACCTTAGCGTAGTGGTCAGACATATGTCGGCCACCACTCGTGGGGTCAGTAGCCTTAGAGATACCATTGAGGATCATCTCCTCGACCGTCATACCAGCTGATAGGGCTGCCAGTAGGTCACGGTAGTAGAGGAAGAGATGGTCCTTGCCTCGCTGGAAGATCTGTCCGATAGCGAGCTGGATACCATCGTGGCCAGCGTTGGAGGCGTGGAACTGCCACCCGATAGACTGTAGCAGGTAGCTGGGCGCCTTTTCATCAAGGCAGCGGCCGAGGTAGAGGAGGTAGTACCAGCGACGAAGGGTCTCCTTGTCGGTGGTCTTGATACCATATATCTTCTTTACTGAGCTCATGGTTATGCATTGTTAGTCTTCCATTCTTCGAGGTAGCGTGCTACAGCCTGCAGGAAGGCGCCGCCGAGCATACCATCGATGATACGGTGGTCATAGGAGAAGGAGAGATAGATCTTGTGGCGGACGGCGATGACGTCACCAGCAGGCGTCTCGAGGATCGTGGGTTCCTTTTCGATAGCCCCGATACCGAGGATAGCGGACTCAGGCTGGTTGATGATCGGCGTACCGAAGAGCGTGCCCGAAGAGCCGTAGTTCGAGATCGTGAACGTGCCACCGGACATTTCGTCTGGCGTGAGCTGTCCCTTGCGGCTCTTGTCTGCAAGGCGAGCTACCTGCTCTGCGATGCCTGTAAGGCTCAGCTTGTCGGCATCACGGATGACGGGTACGACGAGGTTGCCATCGGGAAGGGCTACAGCCATACCGACGTTGACGTGCTTACGCTCGATGATGTTGTACCCATCGACAGCTGCATTGATGCGGGGGAAGTCCTTCAGCGCACGGGCTACTGCTTCGATGACGGGAGACATATACGTCAGTGAGTAGCCTTCGCGCTTCTTGAAATTGTCCTTCTCTGCTTCGCGCCACTTCACCAGATCCGTGATATCGGCCTTGAGGAAGCTCGTCACGTGAGGAGCTACCTGTACCGACTGTACCATGCGGTCGGCGATGATACGGCGGATAGGATCCATGGGGATCACGCGGTCTTCGGGACCTACGGGCACAGCGGGAGCTGCGACCTGAGGACGAGCGGTGGATGCGGGAGCAGGAGCTGTAGCGCGCTCTGCACGTGGAGTAGGAGCGGGTGCGCCCTTCTTCTGCTCGATGTAGCGGACGATGTCGGCCTTGCTGACGCGACCGCCAAAGCCAGTGCCTTGGATCTTATCCAGCTCTTCTTGACTTACCTTAGCGGCCTTAGCACGCTCGAGGACGACTGGTGAGTACCAGCGCTCTACCGTGCCACGATGCACTTCGGTGACGGGTACGGATGGGGTGGGTGCAGCAGCAGGAGCAGGTGCTTCCTTCTCTGCTGCGGGTGCTGGGGTGGCAGGAGCTACTGCCTGACCCGAGGTGTCGACGATGATGACGGGCTCACCGACAGCTACGGTGTCGCCTTCGCCATAGTTGATCTTGACGATCGTACCAGCTACGGGGGAGGGAATCGTAGCGGCCGTCTTGGCAGAAGTGATCTCGAAGAGGTCTGTGTCCTCCTCGATGTAGTCCCCTACCTTCACGTTGAGGACGGTGATCGTACACTCGGTTACGCTCTCGCCCATCTTGGGCATCTTGATATCGAATGTCGCCATGAGATTTAGTTTATATGATGTGTCTATTATATCTATGGAGTGGGTAGGTAGCTCTTAGGAGAAGAGGACCTCGTGGAGGATCTCCCCTGCTGTGGGGTGGGGGAAGATATGGCGTCGGAAGTCCTCGATGCTGGAGCGGTCGGTGACGGCAATACCAGCCAGGAGGATGAGCTCCGATGCGGGATTTCCTAAGATGTGGCAGCCGAGGATGGTGTCATTCTCATCGACAAGGACCTTACACAGCCCAGAGGCTTGCTCGTTCTCTACGACGTAGCGTCCTGCATAGGCCATGGGGAGCTTGAGCACGCGATAGTAGCGGCCTTCGGCACGGAGCTTCTCTTCGGTAGCCCCAACGCCAGCGATCTCGGGGTGCATGTAGACGACAGCAGGTACTGAGTCATAGCGCATGCGGTCATCACTACCACCTACGATGTGGTTGATAGCGACCTCACCCTCACGGATAGCGGTATGAGCGAGCATGGAGAAGCCTGTGATATCACCAGCGGCATAGACGCGGGGGTGGGAGGTCTGCATGTACTCGTTCACCACTACGGCTGCGCGGTTCATCTGGATAGAGAGCGTCTCAAGGCCTAAGCCATCCGTCACGGGGCGACGGCCGACGCTCAGAAGGATCTGCGAGGTGGGGAGGACTTCGGTCTTCCCGTCCTTCGTCTCGATGCTCACGCCCTCAGCTGATACTGCTGTGACCTTCGTCTCGAGGTAGAACTGAATACCACGTCGTGCATACTCCTTGCGAAGCATGCCCGAGGTCTCACTGTCCATAGCGCCGAGGATCTCGGGAGCCATCTCAATGACACGTACGGGTACACCGAGGGAGGTATAGATACCAGCGAACTCCATACCGATGACACCACCACCGATGATCGTGATGTCTTTGGGGAGTGTCGTAGCATTGAGGGCCTCGCGGCTCGTCCAGTAGCCGACTTCGCTAAGGCCTGGGATGGGGGGGATGGCAGTCTCACTACCAGTAGCAAGGAGGACGTAGCTCACGGCATAGGTCTCGTCGTCTGTAGCGACTAAGATACGGTCTCCCTCTTCGCCTGTGAGGCGAGCAGTCTTGGAGACGACCGTGACACCAGCACCCTTGAGCTTGTAGGAGACACCTCCGGTAAGGGTCTTGACGATCTTATCCTTGCGGGCAACGATCTCTGCGTAGTTGGCAGAGATAGCTCCCTCTACATGGATACCATAAGCAGCGCTTTCGCGCATTTCGTCGAGGAGGTTGGCCGAGTGGAGTAGGGTCTTCGTTGGTATGCACCCTTCATTGAGGCAGACGCCTCCGAGGGCTGTGTGTTCAAAGAGTACTACTTGAAGGCCGTTGGCTGAAGCATTCGCTGCGGCATTGTAGCCAGCAGGACCGCCACCGATGATGGCTATATCGAAGTTCTTCATTCTAATTGTCCTTTTTGTGTGTGTACAAAGCATTCCAAAGATACGTTTTTTCGTGGTACACTATCAACAACCCTTACTCATAGGGCGCGAATAGCACTTAGAGATGAGTGGGGAATGCCTCAAAAAAGAAGCTCGCCCCCAACTCCCGATCGGGAGCTGGGGGCGAGCTTATATATAAGGTGTAGGGACCTTAGTGCTTAGAAGCCCTTGCCGTGGCAGTGCTTGAACTTCTTACCGCTACCACAGGGGCAGAGATCGTTGCGGCCGATCGTGTGGGCTGCCTGAGCAGGCGTACGGCGCTGCTCTTCGCGGTCCTCGGGGCTACCGACTTCGTGACGCTGCTCGTGGTACTGGGGCGCAGGGCGCTGTACCTCAGGGGCAGCTTCGCGGATCTCTACCTGACGGGGAGCTTCTTCCTCGGGAGGAGCGATGTTGAGGCGGACACGCATGAGGACGGAGGCCGTCTTGCGGTTCATGTCTTCGATCATCGCACGGAAGAGCTCGTAGGACTCGAGCTTGTAGACGAGGAGAGGATCCTTGTTTTCGTAGCTGGCGTTCTGCACAGAGTTCCGCAGCTCGTCCATCTCGCGCAGGTGTTCCTTCCAAGCTTCGTCGATGATATGCAGGACGATAGCCTTCTCGAACTCACGCATGATCGTGCGACCTTCACTCTCATCTGCTTCGCGGAGGTTGCAGCTGACGTTGTAGGCCATACGTCCGTCGGTCAGAGGGATCATGATGCGCTCATAGACGTGACCCTGCTCGGTGAATACCTGATGAAGCGTAGGATAAGCGATGTCGGCGATCTGCTTAGCGCGAGCCATGAAGGTCGATTCTACTGCTTCGTAGAGCTGGTCGGCGAGGTCATCAGCCTTGGTGCGGCGGAAGGTCTGCTCGTCAAAGGGCGACTCCATAGCGAAGGTACGCATGATGTCCGTCGTGAAGCCCTCGAAGTCTTCGGCAGGCTGGTGCGTATCGATGAGCAGGCGTCCTGCATCGTAGAGCGTGTTCATGACGTCCATCTCGATACGCTCACCCATGAGGGCGTGGCGACGGCGCTTGTAGATGACCTCACGCTGGGAGTTCATCACGTCATCGTACTCGAGGAGGCGCTTACGGATACCGAAGTTGTTTTCCTCGACCTTCTTCTGTGCGCGCTCGATGCTCTTGCTGATCATACCGGACTCGATCATCTCGCCGTCCTTGAAACCCAACTTGTCCATGACACGAGCGATGCGCTCAGAGGCGAAGAGACGCATGAGTTTGTCTTCGAGCGAGACGAAGAAGACGGAGCTTCCGACGTCGCCCTGACGGCCGGCACGACCGCGAAGCTGGCGATCGACGCGACGACTGTCGTGGCGTTCGGTGCCGATGATGGCCAAACCGCCGGCCGCACGCACCTCGTCGGTGAGTTTAATGTCGGTACCACGACCGGCCATGTTGGTGGCGATGGTAACGGCGCCGAGAAGACGTTCCTCTTCGTGCACTTCGCCATTTTCGTCCTTGACCTTTACAATACCGGGAGTGCTCTGTCCCGCAAGTGCCACGATATCGGCTTCCTTCTGGTGGAGTTTGGCGTTGAGCACCTGGTGAGGAATGTGACGGAGCTTGAGCAAACGGCTGAGCAATTCGGAGATCTCAACGGAGCTCGTACCGACGAGCACCGGACGTCCGCTGTTGCGCATGCGTTCCACCTCTTCAATGACGGCATTGTACTTCTCGCGTTGCGTTTTGTAGACGCGGTCGTTCATGTCGTTGCGCTGAATGGGGCGGTTCGTGGGGATTTCCACCACATCGAGCTTGTAGATGTTCCAGAACTCGCCGGCCTCGGTGATGGCCGTACCCGTCATACCCGCGAGTTTGTGGTACATGCGGAAATAGTTCTGCAGCGTGATGGTGGCAAAAGTCTGCGTGGCGGCCTCAACTTTGACGTGCTCTTTGGCCTCAACAGCTTGGTGCAAGCCGTCGCTCCAGCGGCGGCCTTCCATGATACGGCCCGTGGATTCGTCGACGATCTTCACTTGTCCATCCTGAATGACGTAGTCGTCATTGAGCGTGAACATGGAATAAGCTTTGAGCAACTGCTGGAGAGTGTGCACACGGTCGGACTTCACGGCATACTCGGCGAGGAGCTCATCCTTCTTGGCAACGCGTTCTTCGTCAGGGAGATTTTCGGCCTCAAGTGCGGAGAGTTGTCCGGTGATGTCGGGGAGCACGAAGAGCTGATCGTTCTGCACCTGCTCTGCCAACCACGCGGTACCCTTGTCGGTGAGGTCGCACGAACGTTGTTTCTCGTCCACCACGAAATAGAGGGGTTCAACCGCTTCGGGCATACGGCGGTTGTTGTTCTCCATGTAGATCTCTTCGGTCTTGAGCATGCCGGCCTTGATGCCGGGTTCGGAGAGATACTTGATGAGAGGGCCGTTTTTGGGGAGCGCCTTGTGCGAACG
>ERZ773007.938-NODE-938-length-14112-cov-3.882976_pt1 | contig 14112 bp, 9 predicted proteins | sample MGYA00580665_ERZ773007 | MGnify/ENA primary metagenome ERZ773007 (study PRJEB29015, sample SAMEA2738122) | human oral metagenome | biome: human oral; feature: human-associated habitat; material: saliva | place: China | collected 2167 ... | reverse complement strand
CGGCATCCCCGAGGGGGCCACGGGGGAAGAGGTCGTCGACGCCGTCTTCGGTGAAGCCGGTATCGACCCCGAGCTCCTGCCTTACCTGGAGGCCGCAGGCGCCCCCGGCCTGGCCGAGGGCGAGGGGCTGGCCGTCTCCGAGCTTCAGGAGGCCGGTGCTCAGCGACAGGCCGATGCCGAGGTCCAGGACCGCGAGGACCTCGAGGCTCTGCGCGAGCTCGTCGCCGCCAACATGATTCCGGGTGGTGACACTGATCGCCTCGAGGAGCTCCTGGCCGAGGTGGACGCCGACGACTCCGACGACTGGGACTCCTGGGAGCCCCAGCTCGCCGACGACTCCGAGGGTGAGCACCTGCGCGATCTGCAAGCCGCTGCCCGCGGCGTCGAGGTCTCCGCCCGCATGCGCCAGGTCGAGGCCGAGATCCTCGCGCGCGCCCCCGAGCACCAGGTCCAGCCCTCCCTGGAGCGAGTCGAGGCCGTCCTCGACCTCCTGGGCAACCCCGAGCGCACCTACCGCACCGTTCACATCACCGGCACCAACGGCAAGACCTCCACCGCCCGCATGACCGAGCGACTGCTGGCCGCCGGCGGCATGCGCACCGGCCGCTTCACCTCCCCGCACCTGGCCACCATCCGCGAGCGCATCAGCCTCGATGGTGAACCGATCAGTGAGGAGGGCTTCATCGCCGCCTGGGAGGACGTGGCCCCATATGTCGCCATGGTCGACGAGCGCTCCCAGGCCGCCGGCGGGCCCCGCCTGTCCTTCTTCGAGGTCCTGGCCGTCATGGCGCTGGCCGCCTTCGCCGACTACCCCGTCGATGTCGCCGTCATCGAGGTGGGCCTGGGCGGGCGGTGGGACGCCACGAACGTCATCGGCTCCGACGTCGCCGTCATCACCCCGATCGGGCGTGACCACGAGCGCTGGCTGGGCTCGTCGATCACCGAGATCGCCCATGAGAAGGCCGGCATCATCAAGGATGGCTCCACCGTCATCGTCGCACATCAGGTCCCCGAGGCCGCTGCCGAGATCGAGCAGGCCGCGGTCTCTCACCGGGCCGTCGTGCGCCGGGAGCGGGACCCTCAGGAGGACCCCACCTCGCCGGAGGCCGGCGTCCTGCAGGTCCTCGACCGCCAGCTCGCCGTCGGCGGTCAGCTGGTCACCTTCGCCACGGCGGCAGCCGTCTATGAGGACGCCTTCGTCCCGCTGCACGGGGAGTACCAGGCCCACAATGCCCTGCTCGCCCTGGCCGCCGCCGAGGCGGTCCACGGCGGGCGCCGGCTGCCGGCGCGCATCGTCGAGGACGGTTTCGCCTCCGTCACCAGCCCGGGCCGTCTGGAGGTGCTGCGCTCCTCACCCACGGTCCTGGTCGACGCCGGGCACAACCCGCACGGCATCGAGGCCCTCACCGGAGCCGTCGAGGAGGCCTTCGGCTTCCAGCACCTCGTCGCGGTCCTGGGTGTCATGGCTGATAAGGACGCCGAGGGCATCCTGGCGGGCCTGGAACCGGTGACCGACGCCGTCGTGTGCGTCCCCATCGACTCACCCCGGGCCATGGACGTCGAGGACCTCGGCGAGATCGCCCGGGAGGTCTACGGCGCCGACCGCGTCGTGGTGAGCCAGCAGCTCGGCGAGGGAGTGGAGCGGGCGGTCGCCCTGTCGGAGGGGTATGACGCCCCGCTGACCGCCTCGGGAATCCTCATCGTCGGCTCCGTCGTTTTGGCCGCCGAGGCCCGCGCCCTGTTCGGCAGGCCCTGACAGCAGCGGCCCGCTCCTTCGACGGCGCTCCTTGAGTCCCCGTTCCAACTGCGGAGGCATGTGCGTTTGGGCTGGTCGCAGGCCCTGCGGACATCTCAGCGCGCGAGGCGGCAGGGGGCGTGAGAGGATGGGGGCGCGAGCGGGCGATGAGCACCTCGTCAGCTTGCTCCGGCGCACCCCACGGGCGTTCCCAGGACGCGTCGGGCCCCATCGGGGCCGTGCGGAGCCCGATCACAGCCGCATGGTCGTCCTTCACCCTCGGGTGCGTGGCGCTCATGCCTGGAACCAACACCTGCTAAGACCCGAGAAGGAAGCAGTATGTCCTTAGACGCCGCCTGGGCCCTTGACTGGGCCCGTCGCGCCGCCGAGCTGATCGCTGAGAACCGCGCCGAGCTGACCGAGCTGGACCGAGCGATCGGAGACGCCGACCACGGGGACAACCTGGAGCGTGGCATGAAGGCGGTGGTCTCCAAGCTCGATGCCGCTCAGCGGGCCGGAGGTATCCCGGCAAGCCCCGGAGGGGTCCTCAAGCTTGTCGCCACCACGCTCATGGCCACCGTCGGTGGTGCCGGTGGGCCGCTGCTGGGAACAGCCTTCCTCAAGGCCTCCCGCTCCTGTGAGGCCGCTACCTGGGGGCCTGGGGACCTGGCTCGCGCCCTGGAGGAGGCCACCTCGGGGCTGGAGGCCCGAGGGCACGCCGCCAGTGGGGACAAGACCATGGCCGACGCCTGGCGCCCTGCGGCGGTGGCCGCCAAGGAGGCCGCCGAGGTCGGAGAGGACGAGGTCGGTGTCCTCGCCGCAGCGGCGCAGGCCGCTGTCAAGGGCGCCCAGGACACCGAGCCCCTTCAGGCCCGTCGCGGTCGGGCCTCCTTCCTGGGGGAGCGCTCCTGCGGCCACCGCGATCCCGGAGCCCAGTCCTCCGCACTCATTCTCCAGGCCGCCCTCGATGCCGCCCGCGACCGCGCCGCCGACCCGATCCTGGTTGTCGAACAGGCCTGACTCCACCGGCTCCGCCATGGCGGGCAGGCGCCCGGACCCGTTATGGTCCATTCGGTCCCTCGAATGCCAACCCACCAAGGAGCCCCCATGGCAAGCACCTCCCACGTCGGCCGCATCCTCGTCCTCATCAAGCCCGACGCCGTCGAGCGTCGCCTCACCGGTGAGATTCTGCGTCGTATCGAGGCCAAGGGGTACACCCTGACGGCCCTGAAGGTTCTCATTCCCACCGAGCAGATCCTCGCCCAGCACTACGCCGAGCACGTGGACAAGCCCTTCTACCCCGGCGTCGTGGAGTACATGACCTCCGGCAACGTGGTGGCCGCGGTCGCCGAGGGGCAGCGCGTCGTCGAGGGCGTGCGCAGCCTCATGGGCCCCACCGACCCCACCACGGCCGCACCCGGCACCATCCGCGGAGACCTGGGACGCGACTGGGGCACCCCCGCCATCCTCAACCTCGTCCACGGCTCGGACAGCGACGAGTCCGCAGCCCGAGAGATCGCCATCTGGTTCCCCGAGCTGGCCGACTGACCCGCAGCCCCTCCCGCAGGGCGCCTGACGCGCGACACGAGACGACGGTGGTGCGCCTTCCTTCTCAGGAGGCGCACCACCGTCGTCTCATGTGGCCGGCGCGAGCCGATGCGGCCCCGCTCAGGCCTGCTCGGCCCTCCTGAGGACCTCCTTGAGAGGGACGCGGGCACCGGTGCGGGTGACGGCCCTGGTGTAGATCGCCGCCGCCACACGCACCAGCAGCGGCAGGAAGACCAGCGCGAGCCCCAGGGCGATCAGCTGCTCGGTCCAGGAGGAGACCCCCAGCACCAGGCGCGCCGGCATCATGAAGGGGGCGAAGGGCGGCACGTAGGACAGGACCCGGAAGGTCATGCTGTTGGTGTCCCCGGTGGCCATCAAGAAGCTCAGGACGTAAGGGACCATCGAGAGCATGACCAGGGGCATGCTCACCGAGCTGACGTCCTCCTGACGGCTCACGAGTGAGGCGGCGGCCCCGAAGGCGACCGCGAAGATCGCGTAGCCCACGATCATCCACACGATCATCGCGACGAGCACGCCGTCCAGGTTGAGACTGATGTCCGGCATGACTCCCGTGGCCTTCGCGGCGATGACCCCGGCCACGGCGACAGCCCCCGTGGTCAGGACCGAGGCGATACCGATCCCCAGGATCTTGCCGGCCAGCAACGAGCTGGGCCGCACGCAGGCCAGGAGGATCTCCACGATCCGGCTCGACTTCTCCTCCACCACCCCCTGGGCGATGAACTGGCCACCGCCCATGATGGCGAACAGCAGCAGGACGTCAATCGTCATGAGGATCGCGTAACGCGAGCCGAACTCTGCCGAATCGCGCTGAGGGGCGTGGAGCGCCTTCACCTCGGGCTTGGCGGCACTGAGCTGGGAGGCCACCTGAGCGGGGTCGCCTCCCAAGGACGCGATCTGCTGGCCCAGAGCCGACTGCTGAAGGTAGGCCGTGACCCCCGAGACGACCGCGTCGTCGGCCGACTTCTCCACCGTGATGGTGGGGGTCGAGCCGGAGACGTCCAGGACCATGTCTACGTGCGGCGTGCCCTCTGGGGCGTCGTCGGCCAGGACGTCCTTGGCCTGGTGGGTCGAGACATCAACGAGCGTGATTGTCTCCCCGTTGGATGCGGCCACCTTGTCCAGGCCGGTGGCCTGGGTGAGAGTCACGCCCTTGAGCCCGACCCGATAGGCCTGGTCCTGGCCGGCGGTGTAGAGCTTCACGCCGACGATGCCACCGACGGCGGCAATGAGCAGCACCAGGGTCAGGATGATGGTCGACTTCTTCAGCAGGTGCGCCCGCAGCTCCCGGCCGGTGACCAGGGCGATCTCCTGACGGCGAGTGATGAGGGTGGTCCGGTCGCTCATCAGCGCGCCTCCTTCGTCTCGTTGCTGTCTGCGGTTCCCTCGTGGGAGGTGGTGGTCAGAACCTCTCGGAAGATCTCGGTGAGCCGGTGGCGCACCGGGCCGAGCTCGCGCACCGTCCCCAGGCGCTGGGCGGCGCTCAGCAGCGCCTGCTCATCGGCTCCCGCCGCGGTGATGACCAGGCGGCCGGCATCATCGAGCTCGACCGCTGGGGCGGGCAGGTTCAGGGAGGCCGCCTGCACCGGTGGGCTCCCCGCGGCCTGCTCGACGACGACCCGCCACCGGGGCGTCTCGGTGGCCTGCAGCTCGGGAATCGTGCCGTCGGCCACGAGCTGGCCTGAGCGGATGATGACCACTCGGTCGCACAGGCGCTCGACGACGTCGAGCTGGTGGGAGGAGAAGAGGGTGGGCACGCCTGCGGCCGCCCGCTCCAGGAGGACCTGGCTCATGACGTCCACGGCCACCGGGTCCAGGCCGGAGAAGGGCTCATCGAGAATGAGCAGCTCGGGGTCGCTCACCAGTGCGGCGGCCAGTTGGACGCGCTGCTGGTTGCCCAGCGACAGGCTCTGCACCTCGTCGCCGCGGCGCCCCTCCAGGCCCAGACGCTCGGTCCACCGGTCTGCAGCCGCCTTGGCGGCGGAGGAGGACAGTCCGTGGAGGCGGGCCAGGTAGACGAGCTGCTCGGCCACCTTCATCCGGGGGTAGAGGCCGCGCTCCTCGGGCATGTAGCCGATGGTGCGTCGGATGGCGGCGTCCACGGGGGCACCCATCCAGGTCACGGCGCCGGAGTCGGCGGCGAGCACCCCCATGACGATGCGCATCGTGGTGGACTTGCCCGCCCCGTTAGAACCGACGAAACCGACGATCTCGCCGCGGTCCAGGGACAGGGAGAGATCATCCAGGGCCTGAAGGCTTCCGAAGCGTTTGGACAGGCGGGACAGTTCGAGCATCGTGGCTCCTTCGGGTTCGGGGACGGGGCGACGAGGCTGGTCGAGCAGGTGCATAGCCCCGTACTCGACCGCCTTAATATGGAAAGTCTGCTTGTCTATCGTGGCCATGTCAAGTCCCTTTGTCGTGCCTGTCCCCGTCTCAACCGCCCGCGCTGTTAGGGTGGCACCCGTGCACCTCAAGACGTTGACGATCAAGGGATTCAAGTCCTTCGCCTCGTCAACCACCCTCCGCCTGGAGCCCGGCATCACCGCGGTGGTCGGCCCCAACGGCTCCGGCAAGTCCAATGTCGTTGACGCCCTGACCTGGGTTATGGGTGAGCAGGGCGCCAAGAACCTGCGCGGTGGCTCCATGGCCGACGTCATCTTCGCCGGCGCCGGCTCCCGCCCGGCCCTCGGGCGCGCCGAGGTCTCCCTGACCATTGACAATACTGACGGCGTCCTGCCGATCGACTACACCGAGGTCACCATCTCGCGCACCCTGTTCCGTGGTGGCGGGTCGGAGTACCGCATCAACGGCAGTCCCTGCCGCCTCCTCGACGTCCAGGAGCTCCTCAGTGACACGGGCCTGGGACGCCAGATGCACGTCATCGTCGGGCAGGGGCAGCTCGACGCGGTCCTGAGCGCTACGCCGGAGGACCGCCGCGGCTTCATCGAGGAGGCCGCTGGCGTCCTCAAGCACCGCAAGCGCAAGGAGCGCGCCCTTCGCAAGCTGGAGTCCATGGCCGCCGACCTTGCCCGCGTCGCCGACCTCACCCAGGAGCTGCGCCGCCAGCTCGGCCCCCTGGCCCGACAGGCCGCCATCGCCCGGCGCGCCCGGAGCATCCAGGTCGAGGTTCGTGACGCCACCGCCCGGCTCCTGGCCGACGACGTCGTCCAGGCCCAGTCCCTCCTGGAGGCCGGTGACGAGGACAAGGAGGCCCTGGCGCGGCGCCGCAGCGCCGTCGAGGAGGCCGAGCGCGTCGCCAGGGCCCGCCTGAGCGAGCTGGCCGCCATCGAGACCACCTCCGCCCAGCGCCTCGCCCGCGCCGGCGGCATCTGGGAGGAGCTCACCGCCGCGGCCCAGTCCCTCGGGGCGCTCGCGGACGTGGCCGGCGAGCGGATCCGGCTCCTGGCCTCCGCCCCGGCCCCGAGCCACGGCACCGACCCAGAAGAGCTCGAGCGGCGGGCCGAGGCCGCTGGTCGGGAGGAGGCGGAGCTCGCCGACACCCTCGAGGCCGCCCGCACCGCGCTCAGCGATGCCACCCGGGTGCGTATGGACGCGGAGACTGCCGAGAAGGCAGCCGACCAGGAGCTCTCAGCGGCTCAGCGTCGCGTCTCAGACAGACGTGAGACCATCGCCCGGGCCGGCGGGCGCGTCGCCTCGGCCCGCAGCCGCCATGAGGCCAGCCTGGCCGCTCTCGAGCAGGCGCGCAGTGCGCTAAGGGCCGCGGAGGCTCGGGAGGACAGCGCCCGGGCCGCCCTGGTCGAGGCCGGGGGAGGAGTGGAACCGGTAGAGGCGGCCAGCGGTGGGCTGGACGATGCCGGAGCTCGACGGCAGGAGCTCACCGAGGCAGGCGTGACGGCCGACGTGGCGGCCCGGGCCGCATCCGCGCACGACGAGGCCACGCGGCACCTGGCCGAAACCCGTGAGGCTGTCGCGGCCGCGACAGACGCGCGTAGGGAAGCCGCCTCCGACCGGGCCACCTGGACCGCCAGGCGCGACACCCTGGCCATGTCCCTGCGTGGCCAGGACGGCACGGCCGCGCTGCTGCAAGCCGGTATCGACGGTCTCCTCGGACCGCTTGCCGAGCACCTCAATGTTGAGCGCGGCTGGGAGAATGCCGTCGCCGCCCTCCTGGGAGCGCTCGCCGAGGCCGGCCTGGCCACAGATGCTGAGGCGGCCCTGGCCGGGCTGGATCATGCCCGAAGCCAAGACCTCGGAGCGGTGCGACTGGTGCTGGCTGGCGACCCCTCACTGGGGGGCGCCGACACCGATGATGAGGCCGACACCGATGATGAGGCGGAGCCGGCTCCCGTTGACGGGGCCCTGGCGGCCCGCGGGCTCGTCAGTTCCGCGCAGCCGGGGCGCCTCGAGCAGGTCCTGGACCGGCTGCTCAAGGACTCCTGGGTGGTGGAGGACCTCGAGGCCGCCAGGGCCCTGCGTGCAGAGCTGCCCGACGCCGTCGTGGCCACCCGCAGCGGCGACGTCCTGGCGCCCGGCTGGGTCGCCGGGGCCGGCCGGGGGGCCTCCTCGGTCCTCGAGCTCACCGCGGCCCACGAGGAGGCCGACGCTGAGGCCGCTGCCGCCGCACAGGCCGAGACTGAGGCCGACGCGGCCCTGGAGGAGGCCCGTCGCCAGGAGGACGCTGCTCGCCAGGCGCTCAGCGAGGCGCTGTCCGCCCTGCGTCAGGCCGACGCCGAGGCCGCCCGGGCTGCCGAGGCGATGGCTCGCCTGACCTCCGCCGCCCACGCCGCCTCCGAGGAGACCGGGCGTGCTCGCCGGGTGCTGGAGCGTGCCGAGGCCGAGACGGTCCAGCGCACCGCCGAGCTGGCAGCCGCCACTGCCGCACTGGCCGAGGTGGAGGGCGGGGATGAAACCGCAGAGGCTGCCGAGGGCGCCGACGGTACGGGCGTTTCGGGGAAGAGTGGTGCCGACAGCCTCGAGCGCGCTCTGGAGGCCGCCCGACAGGAGCGTGAGGCCGCTGCGGATGCTGCGCGCCAGGCCCGTGCCGCCGAGACCGATGCCAGGCTCGCCCTGCGCACGGCAGAGGAGCGCGAGCGCTCCAGCCGCGGGCGCGCCGACTCGCTGCGGGCGGCCGCACGGCGTGAACGCGACCAGCGCGCTGCTGCCGAGCGGGCCCAGCAGCGCCGCAGCGCCCAGCTGGCGGTCGCCACCCACGTGCGGGACCAGGCGCGCGCGGCCGCCGAGGCGGCGCGCCTCAGTGTTCAGCAGGCAGCCGATGAGCGCGCGGCCATTGAGGCCGAACGAGCCCAGGCCCTGTCCGCAACCAATGAGGTTCGTGAGGAGATCGACCGGCTGACCAAGGAACTCGGTAGTCTCACCGATGCCGCCCACCGCGAGGAGGTGGCCAGGGCTGAGCAGCGCATGCGTCTGGAGGCCTTGGCAGGGCGCGCCATGAGCGAGCTCGGCCTGGAGCTGGACCCCCTCGTGGAGGAGTACGGGCCGCACATGCTTGTCCCCGATCTTATCGAGGACGCTGACGCAGCCTCCGGGGCTGGCACTGACCCTGCTGGAAGCCGGGATGATGCTCATGCCTCGCCCAGCACCGGTCACATGGGCCGTCCCTACGTGCGCTCCGAGCAGGAGAAGCGCCTGGCCAAGGCCTCGCGCGACCTCGCCCGGCTCGGCAAGGTCAACCCGCTGGCCCTGGAGGAGCACGCGGCTCTGGAGCAGCGTCACCAGTTCCTGGCCGAGCAGCTGGCCGACCTCAAGCGCTCGCGGGACGACCTGCTGAGCATCGTCGAGGAGATCGACGCGCGAGTTCAGGAAGTCTTCGCCCAGGCCTACGAGGACACCGCACGCCAGTTCGCCTCCGTCTTCGACCGGCTCTTCCCGGGTGGAGAGGGACGCCTGGTGCTCACGGATCCTGATGACATGCTCACCACCGGCATCGAGATCGAGGCGCGCCCCGCCGGCAAGAAGGTCAAGCGACTCTCCCTGCTCTCAGGAGGGGAACGCTCGCTGGCCGCCGTGGCACTCCTGGTGGCGATCTTCAAGGCACGGCCCTCGCCCTTCTATGTCATGGACGAGGTCGAGGCGGCCCTGGACGACACGAACCTGGGGCGGTTGCTGGAGATTTTCACCGAGCTGCGGCGCTCCAGCCAGCTCATCATCATCACCCACCAGAAACGGACCATGGAGGTGGCCGACGCCCTCTACGGCATCACGATGCGCGACGGGGTCACCAAGGCCGTCTCGCAGAGGCTGGCCCAGCCCGACCGCGGTACGGCTGTGACTCCTGATGTCTGAGTGAAACGTGATGGGAATGTGATAGACTGCTGGCAGCATGACGCTCGTTTTCAGATATGAGCCATTGTTGTGTCAGGAAGTTGTCAGGTTTTGTTGTTGATTGGACGACAAGTGCGTGCAAAGTCTGGTCAGATCGTAATTCGCAAGGCAGAATCCTAACTATGGGTGTCATGATTCTTCCCCTCGTTGTCGTGCTGGTTGCCGGCCTGCTTGTGCTCGGCATGGTTTGTGCTGAGCGCTTCCCGGTGCGCTCTTGGCCCTCACGCATTCGCAGCGTGGTCCGCAACTCCCAGGAGGTGCGCCTGGCGGAGCAGGACGTCGAGGTCGAGGTCGTGCCCCAGGAGGTCAGCCTGTCCGACCTCATGACGCGTGAGGGGCCGGCGGCCTACGCCGGCACCGAGGGCTTCGGAGGGCTGGTCGGCGTCGTCGGAAAGGCGATGGACGCTGCCGAGAGGACCCGTGGCTCCGCCGGCGCCCGGCGTCGCGCTCAGGCGCACGAGCCGGCAACCGGTGGCCTGTCGCAGTCTCAGAGTTGAGTGGCGGCGGTCGTCTCGTGAAATACTGCGGTCAACGTTTTTTCACGACTATGTGATGCTGCGATGACGCTACTTCTCGATGAAATCCTGGCCGTGGGAGATCGCCGCTCCGATACCCTCTCGCACTTTCTCCCACTGTCCTAGAGCCGCCTCGGTCTCAGGGCGATACGGCTCACTGGGCATTGCCGCTACGACGGCGGCCAGTCCTGCAGCACGTCAACAGGCGTGCTGCAGTTTTCTTCATGCCACAGCTGCGTCGCACGCCGATAACCCCCATGCCGTCGTGCCGTCCGCGGGCGAGAGGCGACCCGGGCAGGCCGACCCCGCCACAGGGAGCCCATGATCGGGCATGATGGGCCCATGGAACCGATCCTCATCGTTCTCGGCATCATCCTGGTCATCGTCATCGGAGGAGGGCTGTGGCTCTACGCCGGCCGACGGCGGGGCCAGGTCTCCGACGAGATCAGCGCCCACCAGCCGATGTCCGTGGAGGACCTTCTGCCCTCGGAGGGCGAGGACACCGATGAGGATGCGGAAGGGGCGGGCGCCGCCAAGCCGGCTGCGACGCTGGAGTCCCCCGAGTCCATCCCGGGACGCATGCAGCGCCTGCGCGCCCGCCTGGCCGGTGCCGGCGGCTTCGGCAAGGCGGTCCTGTCCGTCCTGTCCCGAGGAGACCTCACCGAGGAGGACTGGGAGGAGATCGAGGACACCCTGCTCACCTCCGACCTCGGCATCGAGGTGACCACCTCCCTCATGGACGAGCTGCGCACCCAGGCCAAGGTTCTGGGAACCTCCGACCCCGAGGCGGTCCGCACTGTCCTGCGCGCCGAGCTGCTCAAGCTCGTCGACCCCTCCCTGGACCGCTCCCTCAACCTGGAGCGCCCCACCCCGGCCGAAGGAGCCCAGGGCAAGCCCGCGGCAGCCATCCTCATGGTGGGGGTCAACGGCACCGGCAAGACCACCACCTGCGGCAAGCTCGCCCGCGTCCTGGTTGCTCAGGACAAGACCGTCGTCCTGGGAGCGGCCGACACCTTCCGCGCCGCGGCGGCCGAGCAGCTGAGCACCTGGGGCGAGCGCGTGGGCGTTGACGTCGTGCGCTCCGAGAAGGAGGGCGCCGACCCCGCCTCAGTCGCCTACGACGCAGCCCGTGAGGCCGCCGCCCAGGAGGCGGACGTCGTCGTCGTCGACACCGCCGGGCGCCTGCAGAACAAGGCCGGCCTCATGGATGAGCTGGGCAAGATCAAGCGCGTCATGGAGAAGATCGCCCCGGTCGGCGAGATCCTCCTGGTGCTGGACGCCACCACCGGCCAGAACGGCATGCGTCAGGCCCAGGTCTTCTCCGAGGCCGTGGGCGTCACCGGCATCGTGCTCACCAAGCTCGATGGCACCGCCAAGGGCGGCATCGTCGTCACTGTCCAGAAGGAGCTGGGCGTGCCCGTCAAGCTCGTGGGCCTGGGGGAGGGCGCCGACGACCTGGCCCCCTTCGACCCGGAGGGCTTCGTCGACGCGCTGCTGGGCTGAGCCCGCGAACCGACGCCCCAGCGCTACTCGATGATCCACCCCTTCTGGGCGGCGATGTGCACCGCCGCGGCCCGGGTGGGGGCTCCGGTCTTGGCCATGGCCTGGGACAGGTGGTTCCGGGTGGTTCCCTCCGAGAGATGGACCCGCCGGGCGACCTCGGAGACGGTGGCGCCGTCGGCCGCCGCCTGAAGAACCTCGGTCTCCCTGGCGGTCAAGGGGGAGTCCCCGAAGATGAGCGAGTCGGCGGCCAGCGCCGGGTCGACGACTCGCAGCCCGGCATGGACCCGGCGCACCGACTCGGCCAGCTCGGTGGCCGGGGCGTCCTTGACGACGAAGCCGTGGGCCCCGGACTGAATGGCGCGCCGCAGGAATCCGGGACGCCCGAAGGTCGTCACGATGAGGACCCTCGTGGCCGGCAACCGCGCCAGGAGACTCACGGTCGCGCTCAGCCCGTCGGTGCCGGGCATGTCAACGTCCATGAGGACGACGTCGGGCCGGTGCTCGAGCGCGACGGGCAGAACATCGTCCCCGTTCCCGACCTGCGCGACGACCTCGATATCGGCCTCCAGGGCGAGCAATGCGGCCAGCGCCCCGCGCACCATGGCCTGGTCATCGGCCAGCATCACTCGGATCATCGCTCAGCTCCGTCTACTCAAGGTTCCTCAGCGCCGACGACACGAGTGCTCGCCGGAGTTCGGGGTGCCCGACCGGCTCACCGGCTCGCGTCGGCCGCCATAGGTGAGGATAGACGGCGGGCGCGCACCCTCAGGACGGTGCCGCTGCCATGCGAGGGCGTCTCGATGGTGAGGTCGGCACCGTTGTCCTCGCAGCGCTGGCGCAGTCCCTCCAAGCCGTGACCGTCACCGGCGGCGGCCGAGTTCAGCCCGATACCGTCGTCGGCCACCTCAATGGAGTCGGCGCTCAGCGCCACCCTGCAGTGCAAGGCGTGGGCATGGCGCACGATGTTGGTGACGCCCTCGCGCACCACCCAGGCGAAGAGCTCGCGCAGCTCGGGATCGACGATCTCGACGGTCAGCGGGAGGTCTGCGCGGACACCGGCAGAGGTCAGGACGTTCGTGGCGCGAGCCAGCTCGCCGGCCAGGCTCAGCTCACGGTAGCTGTTGACGGTGGCGCGCACGTCGGCCAGGGCGGAGCGCGCCAGGGACTGAACCTCGGTCAGCTCCGCCTTGGCCTGATCGGGGGCGGCATCGACGAGCCTGGTGGCGAGCTCGGTCTTCAAGGCGATGACCGTCAGCGAGTGCCCCAGGATGTCGTGCATGTCCCGGGCCATGCGGTTGCGCTCCTCGTTGATCTCCAGTTCGTGGGTGCGCTGCTCCAGAATGCGGGCCACCCGCCGCTGCTCCATGATGTAGCGCCCGAAGACGCAGGCGCCGCCCGCACCGAGCAGAGCGATCCAGGCGCCTTCACTTGCGGACCAGGAGGGACTCATCCTGGGAACGAGGAACAGTGTGCCGGCGAGGATCGCGATGGGGCCGATGGACGCCCGCCAGGGCAGGGAGAAGGCCAGGACAACGGCCAGGAAGACCACCAGCTGCAGGCTCTGAGGGCCCACGCCGAGGGCAGCCCCGATCGCTGTGAGCGCGCCGACCACGATGAGCAACGCACTCAGGCGGCCGGGCCAGGTCAGGCCCTGGCGCACCCGTCTCACGCTGAGCGAGCAGGCGGCGTACAGGCATGCGCAGGAGACAACGGCGCTGACGGCGCCCCACACCCCACCGCTGGATCCTTGGGCCAGCCCCACCCTGACGACCGGAACCATGAAGGCGGCCCACACGATCCCCCAGCCGACTGCCACAGCGCGAGTGCGGCGCGCCCGCGCCTCGTCGGGGGACAGGGCGCGGGCTTTCATGACCCTGATGGTACTCACGGTCTCACACCCGGGCGGTGTCCCGGCCCATCTTCCAGGCGGCCCCGCCCAGGAAGACGGCGAGCCAGCTCAGCACGTTGACTACCCACCACCAGGAGAAGCTCTCGGCACCCATGGGCCACAGCGCCAGGTTGTGCAGCCCGTACATGGGGGTGAAGCTGCCGATGCGATCCATGGTGGAGCCCGGCGTCAACGGGATGAACATGCCGCCGAGAAAGGCGAGCAGGGCCATGAGCGGGCCGACCACCTGCATGGCGTTGTCCGAGGGCAGGAGGTAGCCGACGAACAGTCCGAAGGCGACGAAGACCAGGGAGCCCAGCCAGATGATGAGAGCTGAGAAGATCCAGACCTTCGCCGGCATCTGCGCGTGTCGCACGGGGCCGCAGGCATAGACGGCGCCGATGGCCAGAGCGCTGATGAGCATCCCCACGATCGCCTTGGCGGTGATGTAGGCGATGGGCTTGAGCGGGGTCAGACGCAGCTGGCGGCTCCATCCTGAAGCCCGCTCGGTGCTCACGGCCGCTCCTGCCCCGGTGGTGGTCATGAGCGCGCCGTACAGGGCCATGCCGATCATCATGTTCGCTACGACGTTGCCGTTGCCG
>ERZ773007.932-NODE-932-length-14171-cov-3.340040_pt1 | contig 14171 bp, 9 predicted proteins | sample MGYA00580665_ERZ773007 | MGnify/ENA primary metagenome ERZ773007 (study PRJEB29015, sample SAMEA2738122) | human oral metagenome | biome: human oral; feature: human-associated habitat; material: saliva | place: China | collected 2167 ... | reverse complement strand
TGTTTTCTCTGTAGCCCTGATTGATGTAGCTCGTAATCTTACCTTCGTCCCACTCGGTGTTGCGCTTTGCTCCATTGACGTACCAGCTGGGCACGCCGTTGACGTTGTAGTAGGAACGGCGAGCATCGAAGTTTTGCGGGTCGCAACGATAAAACTTGTCGGCGGGATCGGGGAAACTTACGGGGTATTTTATGGCCACGCATTTGCCGGGATTCTTGCGAAGGGCGGCGTCTAAGTAAGGTGCAAAACCGGCACAAGGGCCGCAACTCGTGTTGGTGAACTCTTCGACGAGCGCGAGCTGCTTTTGTTCTTGAGCAAACAGACTGCTCAGGCCCATAAATAGGGCGAAAATAAGAAGTAAACTTTTCCTACTCATAAAAATTTAGGTTAAGGTTGACCAATGTTATCTATTAAGAGCAGGCAATGGGCTTATGATCGCTGCGGCGGCTACGCTAACCCGCAACAATGCAAAGTCGATATGCCTTTTCTGTGCGCAAATATACAAACTTGAAGAAGATTCTCACAATTTTTAGCAACTAAAATTTTCGCTTGACAATAGTTGGGGCTAAAAACGGAAGTGATGTTGGGTAAAAAAGAGTATGCACGGCTAAAAAACAAGAATGGCTTGGCGCCAAATGAGCGGAAAAAATGCCAAAAGAAGAGGGCGGAAGGCAGCATACAAGGAGCGCGCAAGGGCCTAAAGCTGCCATAGGCGCGCCTTTTTTATTCGTTAGCGCTTGCTTTGTTGAAAAAAGACCGTATATTTGCATGCTATTTGCAACATTACGGAAAACCAAAGCAAAAATCAAATCAATAAATAAAATCGACAAATGCAAAACAAAGGATTTGTCAAGTTCATTGCGATCTGCTTGACCCTGATTTGCCTCTTCTATCTGAGTTTCTCCTTTGTGACCCGTCACTACGAGCAAAAGGCAGAAGCCATGGGCGAAACGGCAGGTAAGGCCTATCTCGACTCTTTGCGCCAAAGCGACAAAGCAGTTTGGCTCGGCTACGACTACAAGAAGTGCGAAGCCATGCAGATCGGTTTGGGCCTCGACCTGAAAGGCGGCATGAACGTCATTCTCGAGGTGTCGGTTCCCGATGTCGTGAAAAACCTGGCCGGCAGCAACGCCGACAACGCACAGGTGAAACAAATCATGGCCGAAGCCCGCACGGAAGCCGAACACTCGTCGGAGAACTTCCTCGATGTCTTCGTTCGTCTCTACCAACAGAAAGTGGGTAAAGACCAGCTCGGCGGACTCTTCGCCCTCAAACTCAAGAGCGAAGGCGTGACGCCCAACAGCACCGATGCGCAAGTGAAAGCCGTCTTGGAGAAAGAAATCAAGGCCGCCGTCGACAACTCCTATCAGGTGGTGCGCCAGCGTATCGACCGCTTCGGTGTGGCACAACCCAACATCCAGATCCTCGAAGGTCGCGGACAGATGGGCCAGATCATGGTCGAAATGCCCGGCATCAAGGAACCGGAACGTGTGCGCAAGCTCCTCCAAGGTAGCGCCAACCTCGAATTCTGGGAAACTTACAACCTGAACGAAATCCAAGGTGCGCTCGCTGCCCTCGACACCCGTCTGGCACAGGCCAACAACGGGAAGCAGGATGCAAAGGCCGACAGCGCCAAGGTAGACAGCACCAAGCAGGAGAAAGCCGCTACGGCAAAAGCTGATGCCGCCGCTGCGCTCAAATCGCTCTCGAAAGACAAGAAGGGTGCCGAAGCCCAAACGGCCACGGCACAGCCCAACAAGGCTCGCGCCGCTGCCCTCAAAGCCCACCCGCTCCTTTCGCTCTTCGCGCAACCCGGCTACCCGGAAAGTTGTATCGTGGGCTACGCCACGGCACTCGACACGGCGGCGATCAACCGCGCCGTTCACTCCGAACTGGCCGCTCAGGTGCTGCCCGCCGACCTCAACCTCGCTTGGGGCGCCAGTGCCGAGAAGGGTCTGTTTGAACTCTACGCCCTGCGTCGCACCGACGGCAAGGCTGCCCTGGCCGGCGATGTGATCGCCACGGCGAAAGACGAATATGACGACAACCACCGTCCTGTGGTTTCGATGATGATGACGCCCGACGGCGCACGCGATTGGGCCGTGATCACGAAGCGCAACATCAACCGCCCCGTGGCCATCGTACTCGACGGCATGGTGTACAGTGCCCCCAACATCAAGAACGAAATTACCGGCGGCGTTTCGCAAATCAGCGGACACTTCACCACGCAGCAAACCCAGGACTTGGCCAACGTGCTGAAGAGCGGTAAAATGCCGGCTCCCACCAACATTGTTTCGGAAGAGACGGTCGGACCGAGCCTCGGTGCCGCTTCGATTCAAGCCGGTTTCACCGCTTGCGTCGTAGCCTTTGTCCTCCTCATGATCTTCATGTGCGCTTTCTACGGCTTCATCCCCGGTATGGTGGCCAACAGCGCGCTGATCATCAACTTCTTCTTCACCTTCGGTGTGCTCACGTCGTTCCAAGCGGCACTGACACTGAGCGGATTGGCCGGTATGGTGCTCTCGCTGGGTATGGCGGTCGACGCCAACGTGCTCATCTATGAGCGCACGAAAGAGGAGCTGCGCGCCGGCAAGAACCTGAAACAAGCTCTGGCCGACGGTTACGGCAACGCTTTCTCCGCCATCTTCGACTCCAACCTCACGTCGATCATCACGGCGGTGATCCTCTACTCGGAACCGGCCCGATCCGTGGCTTCGCCCTGACGCTCGGCATTGGTATCGTAGCTTCGTTCTTCACGGCCGTTTGGCTCACCCGCATCGCTTATGAGCACTTCCTCGACCGCGACAAGTGGACGAAACTGACCTTCACGACCGGTCTATCGAAGAAATTCCTCACCGACACGAACTTTGCGTTCATGCGCATCGCGAAAAAGACGGCAATTCTCGTTGTCCTTCTCATCGTAGCGGGTGCCGTGAGTCTCGGTGTGCGTGGTTTGCAACGCGGTATCGACTTCACCGGCGGTCGCAACTATGTGGTGGAATTCGAACAGAAGGTTTCGCCCGAACAGGTGAAAGAAGTGGTGCAGAAAGCTGTTGACGCCAAGGGACAAGGCGGTACGGTGAGCACATTGGCCATCGTGACCACGCAAAATCCCGCTGTGCGCATCTCGACTTCCTACAAGATCGAACAGAACGGCGAGAAGGTGGACCAAGAGGTGGAACAGCTCATCTGGAAGTCGCTTCACGATCAGCACTTGATCAAGGCCGACTACAACACCTTCAAGGACCGCGACAACCACAAGGGTGGTTCGATCATCTCGGCTCAGAAAGTAGGTCCGAGTGTGGCTGCCGACCTCACCCGCGGCGCTGTGATCAGTGTGATTCTCTCGCTCGCGGCGATCTTCATCTACATCCTTGCTCGCTTCCGCAGCGTGGCCTTCTCGGTAGGTGCCATCTGTGCACTGGCGGTCGACACCTTCCTGATCATTGCCATCTACTCGGCTTGCTGGGGCTGGTTGCCGTTCTCGATTGAGGTGGACCAAACCTTCATCGGTGCCATTCTGACCGTGATCGGTTACTCGATCAACGACAAGGTGGTGGTCTTCGACCGTATCCGCGAGAACCTCACGCTCTTCCCCACGCGCGATACCGAAAAGCTGTTCAACGACTCGATCAACAACACGCTGACGCGTACGATCATGACCTCGTTCACCACGCTCTTGGTGCTCCTCTGCATCTTCTTCTTGGGTGGCGACGCCATTCGTTCGTTCTCCTTCGCCATGATTCTCGGCGTGGTCATCGGTACGCTTTCGTCGATCTTCCTCGCAGCCCCCATTGCGTTCCGCATTTACAAGAAGCGTTCTGCGAAAAAGGCCATTGCAAAAGCCTAATCCTCGCTTCCACAAAGCAACATAAAAAACTTCCCCGCAGCCGAAAGGTTGCGGGGAAGTTTTTTTGTGGTGTTTTGAAAATGCGCTGCTCGTTTGAAACGCACTATTCAGAAACCGTCGACGCGATTGGCTTTGGCCACTTGTTCGATGTGCATCAAGCGATTGCAAACTCGGGCCACGTCTGCGCTGGAGGTCAGAGCAATGGTGAGGGTGCCGGTGAAAATGCCGTCGTCGGTGTCGAGATGAATGGCTTTGAGCACGAAATGGGGAAATTCTCCCATGGCTTGCGCGATGCTCATCAACATGCCCGGCGCGTCGATCCCTTCCACGTGGACGGGAATGTCGTATAATTGGCCGGTGACGTGCGCAGGATTCCAACGTGCCGCGACGAGATTGTTGCCGTCGCTGGTTTTTCGCTTCAAGGCCACGGGACAAGCGCGGCGATGGAGTTCAAGATGCTCGTCCGGTGTGATATAGGCCACGACTTCATCGCCGTGGATGGGCCGGCACTGGGGGCATCTTTCACAATGGGTGAGGACTTCGTCGGTGAGATCGAGCACGGCTTTGCGATTGATGCTGCGCACGAAATCAGGAGTGTATGCCGCTGCCACACCCGGCAAACTCGACACGGCTTTCTCCTTGAGAAACGGCACGAAACGCCGCCATCCCCATCCCTTCGAGACGTTTTTGCCTTGCAAATGCAGCACATCGGCGTCCGAAAGTACCAGCTTCCCTTCGCCGATAGCGAGGAAAAGATCGGCGGGCGAGGTGAAATGGTGGAAAACGGCCAACTTATTGTTCGTGGCGTTGCCCGCAGGGAGTTTTCTCGCGGTGAGAAAAGCCTGCAACATCTCTTCGCCCTGTTTGCGCCGCTCACGTGCCATTTTGCGCAAGGCCGCTGTGATGCGTCCGCGCGCCTTTCCGGTCGTGACGTAGTTGATCCAATCGGGCTGAATGGTCTGCTGTCGCGACGTAAGTACCTCTATTTGATCGCCGTTCGCCAGGCGATGGCTCATCGGTACGAGGCGGTGATTGACCTTCGCGCCCATGCAGTGACTTCCCACCATGGAATGAATGGCAAAGGCGAAGTCGAGCACCGTCGCTCCCTGCGGAAGCGTGACGATTTCGCCCTTCGGTGTGAAGACGTTCAGTTCTGACGCAAAGAGATTAAGTTTAATAGTGTCGAGCAGGTCGAGCGTATCCGGTTGCGGGTCGTCGAGGATTTCTTTAATGGAGTTGACCCACGTGTCCAACTCGTGTTCGTCATGCTGCCCCCCCACATCTTTGTATTTCCAATGCGCTGCAAATCCACCTTCGGCAATGTCGTCCATACGATCGGATCGAATTTGCACTTCAATCCATTTTCCTTGGTGCGACATAAACGTGTTGTGCAACGCCTGGTAACCGTTGGCTTTGGGCGTCGACAGCCAATCTCGGAAACGAGAAGGATGGGGTTTGTAGATTTGGGTGAGCGCCGCGTAGATAGCATAGCATTCGGCGATTTCGTTCTCGCGCTTTTGGGGACGGAAAATGATGCGAATGGCCAAAATGTCGAACACTTCCTCAAAGGGGATGTGCTTTCGCTGCATTTTCTGCCAGATACTGTACGGACTCTTGATGCGCGCTTTGATTTCGTATTGCACGCCCATCTGATCCAACGCGCGACGGATGGCCGGCGTGAACTCTTGAAACGCATCGTCGCGTTGGAGCTGCGATTCACTCAGTTCCTGCATGATGAGCGCGTAGTCGTCGGGATGCTCATACTTGAAAGAAAGGTTTTCGAGTTCCGTTTTGATGCGGTTCAAGCCCAGTCTGTCGGCAAGCGGCGCAAAAATATAGAGCGTCTCCCCCACAATTTTGTATTGTCGGGAAGGCGGCATCGAATCGAGCGTTCGCATGTTGTGAAGACGGTCGGCGATTTTGACGAGAATCACCCGAATATCGTCGCTCATCGTGAGGAGAATCTTCTTGAACGTCTCCGCTTGCATCGAAGCTCGGTCGCCGAAGATGCCGCCGCTCACTTTTGTCACGCCCTCCACGATGTTCGCCACCTTTTCTCCGAAGAGATTGGCGATATCTTCGCGGGTGTAGTCGGTATCCTCCACCACATCGTGGAGCAACGCCGCACAAATTGTGGTCGACCCCATCCCCATTTCCTCGCACACCACTTGTGCCACGGCAATGGGGTGAAAAATATAGAGTTCTCCGCTTCGGCGTCGCACCCCGCGGTGGGCCGCCTTGGCAAAGTTGAACGCCTTGGTGATCACCTCCGTTTTTTTGCGGTGACTTGAAGCCAGATACGTGTCGAGCAAGTGTTGGAATGCCGCCTGCACCTGCTGTTCTTCCTGTTGTTCGCGCAACGCGCTATCGTTTTGAGTCATGGAAAAGATCGATATAAGCACGAAAGCATCACCTCCCGAGGACGTGATGCTTCCGTTCGCATGCGATTAAATTATTTGACGCGGAGTTTTTTGCCCGCCCGGATGGCCGAACCGTTGAGATTGTTCATTTTCTGCAACTTCTCGACAGTCGTATTGTTTCGTCGGGCAATTTCGCTGAGCGTGTCGCCTTGACGAATGTCCACCTCCGAAGGTTCTTCGGCATGTGCGCGTTTGCTCTTGCGCTTTTTACGTTCCGCAGCTGCGGCAGCCCGGCGTTCGCGGCGCTCACGGCGTTCCTCGGCCAAAGCCTGGCGTCGGCTCTGTCGCGTCGTCGTATTATTCGGTTGCACCGTCAGTTCAGCGGGTTCCACCTCCTCTCGGCGCTCCGCCACTTCGGCGGCCGGCGCCACATTGTAGATCGAATCGCCCAATTGCAGGAAACGATCAATGGACTGCACCGGCAGTCGCAACGCACAAGGTTGCGAATTTCCGGGCACCACCCCCGCGCGATATTGCGGGTTCATGGCCTGCACCGTTTCGACGTCCAAGTTGCAAGCGGCGGCCACCTGCGCCAGATAGAGATTGCGCGACACCGTCACCGTGTCGGTCTCGGCCGGCGCGATCGTCTTCATCGGCGGAATTTTGTGATCGCAATAATAGTTCATCACGTAGTTCGCCGCGATGAAAGCCGGCACGTACCCCCGGGTTTCGCGAGGCAAGTAAGGATAAATCGCCCAATAATCGCGCGCACCGCCCGCCCGCTTGATGGCTTTGAGCACATTGTTGCGTCCGCAATTGTACGCCGCGATGGCCAAGGTCCAGTCTCCGAACGATTTGTAGAGGTCTTTGAGATATCTTGCGGCCGCCTGCGACGATTTGATGGGGTCGCGACGCTCGTCCAGGAGGCTATTCACCGTCAGTCCGTAGTGTTTCGCCGTCGGCACCATGAACTGCCAGAGTCCGGCTGCGCCCACACGACTGGTGGCCATCGGGTCGAAAGCACTTTCCACCACGGGAAGATATTTCAACTCGAGGGGAACGCCCTCCGCCTCCAAGGCCTCTTCAAAGATCGGCACATAAAAGTTTTGCACGCCCAGCATGAAGCTCACCGAGCGGCGCAAGCGTCCCGTGTATTGGTCAATGTAGTCCTGCACCACCTCGTTGTAGGGCATCTCGATGAGGTTGGGCAAGCGGCGCAAGCGGTCGAGATAGACTTCGCGGGGGAAAACAGGGATCTCATTGGTGTAGAGCGTGGAATCCACGCGCATGTATTTCTTCATGTACCATCCGTCGACCTGCGTGTCGACACTGTGGAGCATACCCTCCGTGGGCGTCACCTCCGAAGCCGGGTTGGTCGTGTGGTAGTCGACGTCGGAAACGCGGATGGTGTCGTTGGCGGGCAAAATCATCGCTGCCGACGCCGATGTAGCAACACAGGCGAAGGCCAAAGAGCAGAAATACTGATAGATACGGTTCATCATTGTGAAGTATGGGGGTGAACAATGGTCAGAAAGTGAAGGTCGCCCCCAAGCCCATGGCGGGGAGCGGCGAACGGCCATTGTTGGTTTCAATCAAAGCAGGCGCCACGCGCAACGACAGGTCGGGACTGATGTCGAACACCGAGAGCTGCGCGTCGACATAAGCATCGACCACGGAGAGCAAATAGACGCCGATGAAGCAGAACGCCGAGAGATCGCGATAGCGGCGAAAGCGGTCCTTGCGGTTTTTGAACACCGTCTTAAACTGATCCAGCCGGGAATCGATGTCGTAACCCGGAGGAAAGAAGTTGCGATAGGAGGCGGTGTTCGGGTCGTCGTCCATGATGTCGAGGTAAGCCTGCGAATAGTCCATGAACATCTGTTGGTTCCAGAGGAACGCATAGGTGCATCCCAAGAATCCTCCGTAGAAGAGGGGCAACTTCCAATATTTTCTGTTGTAGATCTGTCCGGCGCCCGGCGCAACGAGTGCCAACCACAGTGCGCGCTGAGGGTTGGGCACAAACGCCTTGGCCGGCACGCCGACGTCGCGTCCGCTCTTCACGGCAGCCGCCGCCATTGTCGCCTCGTTTTGTCGGAGCAAGAGCGCCGTATCCACCGGCGTCTCCTCCCGCCGCACAGAGTCAGCGGGCAGATCGGGATGCAGCGTGGCAAGGTGTTCGGCAGGCAACTCGGGCGCCTCGACGGTCGACAGCGTCTCCGCCTTCAGCGGCACATACTGCGCCGCTGCACCGTTCGGCAGCGCCAGCCAACACAGCACAGCGAGCAACCAAGCGGTTCCAAAATGCCAAAAACCACCGTAGCGGCAACGAGAAAAAAGAGCGTGAACAGCCATCGCCATCAGAGCGGCGCGGTCCTCTCTGCACACCTGCCGAGCTTCCAATCAGCTCAGCAGCTCGAGGAGTCCGAGCACATGTTTGAGTTCGTATTCGTCATTGAAGGGAATCGAGATCGAGCCCTTGCCTTTGTTGTAGGTCATGCTGACCTTCGTGTGGAACACCTCCGAGAGGCGTTCGCGCACCGGCACATATTCTTCGGCCAGCGCCTTCTTCTTGTCTCTCAGGTTCTTGCGTCCGCTCGGCACGGTGCCGCCGGCATTGATCTCCTTGACCATGTCTTCGACCTGTCGCACCGAGTAGCCCTTCTCCTGTATCTCTCCGAAGAGTTTGACCTGAAGCGAAGGTTGTTGCAGTCCGAGGAGCGCGCGTGCATGGCCTTGGTCCATTTCGCGCTTTTGGAGCGCCATCTGCACCTGCGCGGGCAGTTTGAGCAGACGCAGATAGTTGGCAATGGTCGCCCGCTTCTTGCCCACCTTCTCCGAGAGCGCATCCTGCGTCAGGTTGTAGTGCTCAATCAGGTTTTGGTAGGCCAGTGCAATTTCGATGGCATTGAGGTCTTCGCGCTGAATGTTTTCCACCAGCGCCATCTGCATCATGTTCTCATCGTCGGCCGTGCGCACATAAGCCGGTATGGAGTGCAAACCGGCCATCTGCGATGCGCGCCAACGTCGTTCGCCGGCGATGATCTGATAGGTGCCATCGTCCATTTTTCGGAGCGTGATGGGCTGGATCACGCCGATCTGTCGGATGCTTTCGGCCAGTTCCTCGAGTGCCTCTTGGTCAAATTCTCGACGCGGCTGATTGGGGTTGGCGACGATGAGCTGGATGTCCACCTCGCCGATGCTCGACGACCCGTTGGTGTGCACCTCGCCGGTCGAAATGAGCGCATCGAGTCCGCGCCCGAGCGCGGGATATTTTTTTTGTACCGCCATGTCGTAAACTTAGGTAGGAATGAAAAGAGCGACAAACACCTGTGTCCCGATCAGGCCGGTGTATTCTTTTGAATGATTTCTCGTGCGAGCGAGAGGTGGTTGACCGCGCCGATCGATTCGGCATCGTAGAGAATGGTGGGAATGCCGTGTGAGGGCGCTTCGGAGAGCTTCACATTGCGCTGCACCACCGTTTTGAACACCAGTTCCTGGAAGTGGCGTTTCACCTCATCGTAGATTTGGTTGGCCAGTCGCAAACGGCGGTCGTACATGGTGAGGAGGAAGCCCTCGATTTCCAATTCGGGGTTGAGTCGCATCTTGATCATGCGAATCGTGTTGAGCAACTGCGTGATGCCCTCGAGTGCGAAATACTCGCACTGCACGGGGATGATGACCGAGTCGGCCGCCGTGAGGGCATTCACGGTGGTGAGTCCGAGCGAGGGCGAGCAGTCGATGAGAATGTAGTCGTAATCGTTTTTCACCACGGCGAGCATCTCCTTGATCACAAACTCTCGGCGTTCCATTTGCAAGAGTTCCACATCGGCTCCCGAGAGGTTGACGTGCGAGGGCACGACGTCGAGCCCCTCGATGTCGGTGGTGTAGATATTTTCGCGAATATCCTGTTTGCCGATCATCGATTCGTAGACCGACGATTCGATTTTTCCGACATCGACTCCGATGCCGCTCGACGCATTGGCCTGAGGGTCGCAGTCCACGAGGAGTACTTTTTTCTCGAGCGTGGCAAGCGAGGCGGCAAGGTTGATCGAAGTGGTCGTTTTTCCCACCCCACCCTTTTGGTTGGCGATTGCGATGATTTTTCCCATAGTGATTCGTTGTGTCCGACGCTAGTTCGGATCGGTTCGTGGGGCAAAGATAAGGAAAAAAAAGTGTTCCACATTGTTTCACGACTTTTTTTTTGCGGCCATTCCCCACATCGCGGTTTCCCTCTCCGATCGGTCGGCAAAGCACATCGCGGTCTGACAAATGCAGTCCGCAAATCGCGTCGTTTTCGCCTCGCTCGTCCATCGCAAAAGTCCGCAACCACCTAAACAAAACAGGCCGTTTTTCGCACTCCCCTCCCCTCTTTTTCGCCTTCTCTCCCGTCCCCCTTTCATTCACCTGCGCTCGCACTCACGCGCGTACGCACACACTCGCGTCAGGTGTTTTTCGTTTTTCATCTTCACCCCTTCACCGCCCACTATAACCTATTGATGCACAACGCATTTTGGGTGAAGGCTTTGTCTTCGGCCTTTCCTTCACCCGGCTTCACTCGTCGCACCGCATTTTCGCTCCGCCGCTGCGCCCCTTCGCACTCGTTCGGCACGTCCGCGCCACAAACCGCAAAAGGTGAAGGCAAAAAGACAAAAACCTTCACCCCTAACGCGCGCAGCCTCAACAAGTTGCGCAAGGTGGGTGAAGCGGTGAAGGCAAAAAACGAAAACCTGTGGACGCGTGCGCGCGCGAGGAAGCCGTGCATTCCTTCACGTTTTCCTCGTCTCGGAGCGCACAGCGCCCCACCTCCGAAAAGAGCACCGCCGGGCGGCCTATGTCGAGAGAAAACACTAACTTTGTATCGGGCGCGGCACCCCGCCGCCGCCGACCAACACAAACTGCCCATGAGTGCACGCCTGCTTTGGGTGGACGACGAAATCGATCTGCTCCGCCCCCACTGCCTTTTTCTCGAAAAACGAGGTTACGACATCACCACCGCCACCAACGGCAACGACGCTGTGGAGCTTTGTCGCACACAGCGGTTTGACCTCGTGCTGCTCGACGAAAACATGCCCGGCCTCTCCGGACTCGAAACCCTCGCCGCCATCAAAGAGGTGCAACCCGACGTGCCCGTGGTGATGGTCACCAAAAACGAGGCCGAGGACCTCATGGACCAAGCCATCGGCGCACAGATTGCCGACTATCTGCTCAAACCCGTCAACCCGATGCAGATACTCATGGCGCTGAAAAAGAACATCCACCGCCACGAGATCGTGCAGGAGCAAACCGAATCGGGCTATCGCCGTGAGTTCGCCCAACTCGCGCTCGACATGGACGCGGCCGACGACGCCGCGGCTTGGGTGGAACTCTACAAGCGCCTGGTGCACTGGGAACTGCAGTTGGCCGCCGGTGCCGACGGGGCGATGGCCGACCTGCTACGCGACCAAAAGGAAGAGGCCAACGCGGCCTTCGCCAAGTTTGTGAAGGCAAACTACGCCCATTGGGTGGCCGATACCGATGCGCCGGCACGCCCCACCCTCTCGCCCGATGTGTTGCGCCGCGCGGTGTTCCCGCGCTTGGCGGCCGGTCGGCGCGTGGTGCTGCTCGTGCTCGACAACTTTCGCTACGACCAGTGGCGCGTGTTGGCACCGGAACTCGCGGCCGATTTCGATGCGGAGGAGCAGGTCTATTTCTCCATCCTGCCCACCGCCACACAATATGCGCGCAACGCGCTCTTTGCCGGCATGATGCCGCTCGACATTGCGCGCACGCACCCCGATCTGTGGGTGGACGAAGAGGCCGAAGAGGGCAAGAACCTGCACGAGGCCGAACTCTTGGAACGCCAGCTCGCGCGCCTGCACCGGCGCCCCACCTTTGCCTATCACAAACTCAACGATTCGGCGGCGGTGGACAAGTGGTTGGCCTCCTACGACGAGATGCGCAGCCGCGATCTGAGCGTGGCGGTGATCAACTTCATCGACATCCTCAGCCACGCCCGCACCGAGAGCCGCATGGTGCGCGAATTGGCCTCGAACGAAGCGGCCTATCGCTCCATCACCCTCTCGTGGTTCCGCCACACGGGGCTGCGCGAACTCTTCCGCCGCCTGGCGGCCGACGATGCCGACGTGGTGCTCACCACCGACCACGGTTCCATTCGCGTGGACCGGCCGGTGAAGGTGGTGGGCGACCGCAATGTGAACACCAACCTGCGCTACAAACTGGGGCGCAACCTCTCCTATCCGGCCAAAGAGGTCTTCGAGGTGCGCAATCCGGCCGACCTCCGACTGCCGGCGCCCAACCTCTCGACGGCTTACATCTTTGCCACGGGGGCGCGCTTCTTCGCTTATCCCAACAACTACAACTACTATGTGCAGCACTTCCGCGACACCTTCCAACACGGCGGTGTTTCGATGGAAGAAATGATCGTCCCGCTCATCACGCTGCATCCCAAAGGGCGCTGATCGAGGGGCGTACGGAGCGCGTGCTCTCCTGCTCGTGCGCGCTCGCACCGCCACACCGACAGCGCGCGGCGGCAAAACCTATGCATTCAATTTCTCCTTTCTTCTCCTTATGAAAAAAATCGTGATCGCCATCGACGGCCACAGTTCCTGCGGCAAGAGTACGATGGCCAAAGCTTTGGCGCGCCGTGTGGGCTACATTTATGTGGACAGCGGTGCGATGTATCGTGCGGTGACGCTCTATGCGCTGCGCCGTGGACTCTTTGCGCCCGACGGCAGTTTGGAAACCGAGACGCTCCGCGAGCAGATGCCGCAAATCGAAGTGAGTTTCCGCCTCGATCCCGCGACGCAGTTGCCGCAAACCTATCTCAACGGCGAATGTGTGGAAGACGCCATTCGTTCGCTCGAGGTGAGCAACCACGTGAGCCCGGTGGCCGCCCTGCCTTTCGTGCGCGAGGCGATGACGGCGCAGCAGCAGGCGATGGGTCGTGCGAAGGGCATTGTGATGGACGGTCGCGACATCGGCACGGCGGTGTTCCCCGATGCGGAACTGAAGATTTTCGTCACGGCCTCGGCCGAGGTGCGTGCGCGCCGTCGCTACGACGAACTGCAAGCCAAGGGCATGGCGGGCGACTACGAGGCGATTCTCAAGAACGTGCAGGAGCGCGACTACATCGACTCGCACCGCGAAATGAACCCTTTGCGTCAAGCTCCCGATGCGCTGGTGCTCGACAACTCGTCCCTCACCCGCGAACAACAGAGCGACTGGCTGTTGCAGAAGTTTGAAGAGGCCACGCGCGAAGATTGACCGCGGGGATGTTTTTCAAGTATCTGCTGCATCCAACCATAAAATAAACCTGATTGCTTTTTGACAGAAGTTTTTTTGCTAAATTCGCAACGCCTCCCCACAAAATAAGAAACCAATGAGAAAGGCATTGCTCTAATGCGTTCAATTTTCAGGTGTCAGCCGACTTGTTGCAAGAGAAGTACATCTTGCAGGAAAGCACGGCGGCCAATGGGGTGGAATGACTATTCAAAAGAAACAATAGCCGCATCATGAAAAGAATACTCTTCTCTCTCATCACCACTTGTGCCGCCCTATCCCCCTCGTGCATGGCACAAACCGGAATTCATCCCTCCTTGGGGGTCACGTGGCCACTTGATTTCCGAAGTGGCTCCTATAGACACAGTGCCATCGGTTTCTATATCGCAGCAGATAAAGCGATCAACGAACAGGTGCAGATCGGTGCGAAGTTGCAAACAGAAGGCTTCGGCACCCAAGTGACCGAGCAAGCCGGTAGGATTTATGCACCCGGTACGCTCAAATTGCTCGATTTGTCTCCTACTGATAGGATTAAATATAACGTGCCTGCTCGTTCTTTTGTAGCCACGCTCACCGGAGCTTACATTTGGCACCGCAACGCGCGTTTTTCTCCTCGCATCGGTGCGGCTATTGGCGTGTCACACGATTCGCCCGAAGACAAACTCTTTGCCTCTTCCGACACT